>CABDYA010000354.1_pt1 | contig 45304 bp, 42 predicted proteins | sample 3131851 | NCBI WGS metagenome assembly CABDYA01 (sample SAMEA5534336, study PRJEB31848) | metagenome | biome: tundra; feature: field; material: soil | place: USA | collected 2013-05 | depth 0.15 m
TGCGCCTCCCCATCGTCTTGGTCGGCGACTATTCGCTCCCGGCATTCGTCGGTCCGAGCACTCTCGTGTTCGCGGTGTCGTTCTCCGGAGAGACCGAGGAGACTCTCGAGGCGACCGAGACCGCCGTGGGTCGTGGCGCCAGGCTCATAGCCGTGACGAGTGGGGGGAGCCTCAAAGAGATGGCCGTTGCGAACGGGGCGCCCGTGTTCGCGACCTTGGGGGGGATTCCACAACCACGAGCCGGAGTGGCGACCATGGCGGCGCCTCTTCTCGTCGCGCTGGAACGCCTCGGGCTGCTCGCGGGGATCACCCCGGCGATCGGCGCAGCGGTCGACCAGCTCAAGAGGCGCCGCGACAGCCTCGTCGGCGGCGGCGGCACGGCACTCGAGATCGCGCAACAGCTCGATCGCACCATCGCACTCATGCAAGGCGCGAACGGGATCGGCGCGGTCGCGGCCCGCCGGTGGAAGACCCAGCTGAACGAGAATGCCAAGGCCCCGGCCTTTTTTGCCACCCAGCCTGAGTGGTGCCACAACGAGATCTGTGGGTTCGGGCAGAACGGCGACGTGACCCGGCAAGTGATGACGATCGTCGCTCTCCGGAGTGACTTCGAGCACCCGCAGGTGGAGCGCCGTTTCAGCCTTGTCAAGGAATTCGTGGGAGAAGCGGTGGCATCGGTGATCGAGGTGCGCGCGAAAGGATCCGGACCGCTCGCGCAGCTCTTCGACCTGATCATGATCGGCGACTTCGTCTCGTTGCACGTCGCCTCGCGAGAAGGGATAGACCCCGGGCCTATCCCGGTGCTCGTCGATGTGAAGCGCCGCCTAGCGGCTTCGAAGCAGCAGGCGCCTGGATAGGGGCGTCACATGATCGGCGGGCGCACCAGCGGGGATATCGCGGACCCGAGCCTCGCGAGCCTTGGCCGCCAGAGGATCGCCTGGGCCGGCGGCGACATGCCCGTGCTCGCATCGATCCGCGAGAGGTTCGAGCGTGAGCGGCCGCTCGCCGGGCTCGTCGTCGGAGCCTGCCTGCATGTGACGACCGAGACCGCGAATCTCCTCAAGACCCTGAAGGCCGGCGGGGCGACGGTGCTCGTTTGCGCGTCGAATCCCCTTTCGATCCAGGACGACGTAGCCGCTTGCCTGGTCGCCGACGAAGCCATCGCGACCTTCGCGGTCAAAGGCGAGAACTACGAGCGCTACTACAGCCACATCGACGCGGTCCTCGACGGTCATCCGCAGCTCACCATGGACGACGGCTGCGACCTGGTCTCACGCCTCCACCAGCTTCGCCCGCACCAGCTCGGGGAAGTGATCGGCGGCACCGAGGACACCACTACCGGAGTGATCCGCCTCCGGGCCATGGAGGCGGCCGGGGTGCTGCGCTACCCGATCGTCGCGGTCAACGACGCAGAGACCAAACGCCTCTTCGACAACCGGTACGGCACGGGTCAGTCCACGCTCGACGGCATCATCCGCGCCACGAACATCCTGGTCGCCGGCAAGCGTTTCGTCGTCGCCGGTTACGGTTCTTGCGGAAAGGGTGTGGCAGCGCGGGCGAGGGGCATGGGCGCCATCGTCACCGTCACCGAGATCGACCCTTTGCGCGCGCTCGAAGCGGTCATGGACGGGTTCCGGGTCGAGCCGATGGCGGTGGCCGCTCGCGAGGGCGAGGTCTTCGTGACCGTCACGGGCAATACCCAGGTGCTGCGGGCCGAGCACTTCGCCGAGATGCGCGACGGCGCGATCGTGGCGAACGCCGGTCACTTCGATGTCGAGATCGACCTCGTCCAGCTCGAGGCGATGGCAGAAGACCGGCGACGGACCGTGCGGCCGATGGTCGAGGAGTTCACCGTGATCTCGCCTGACGGCGCGCGCCGGCGGATCCGGCTTCTCGCGGAAGGCCGCCTCGTGAACCTGAGCGCGGCCGAAGGACATCCAGCGGCGGTCATGGATCTCTCGTTCGCCAACCACGCGCTCGCGGCCGAATGGCTGGCTCGCGACCGCGGCAAGCTGTCCAACCGCGTTCACGGGGTGCCCGCTGCTGTCGACGGCGAGATCGCGAAGCTGAAGCTGGAGACGATGGGGACCGTCATCGACGAGCCCACTGAGTCGCAGCGGGCCTACCTGGCTTCCTGGGCGCCCGGCACCTGAGCGCCGGCATCTGGGTGCTGGGGCGTAGACTCGTGGCGATGGGCAGCGCGGGTCTGTGGTTGCAAGTCGATGCCAGTCGCAGGCGAAACGACCCACGTAAGGCGACTCGTGGTCGCTGAGCATGGTGCGGTTTAGATGTAAGTCCTGCCCTGCGCGGCACCGGTTGGCGGTGCCGGCGGGAGAAGGGACCAACTGTGAGCTCAGGTGTGGAACGGGCGGCGCAAGCTGGCCTGAAGCACCAGGCACGGGACACCCTCAGCAGGCGAGTGTGGGGTCAAAGACCAGGTCAGCCGCGCGTGCCCGTCACCGTTTCAGCCGTTCCCTGATGGTAAAGGAGCTGCTCCATGGAGATCACGGTGCATACCCGCCATTTGGAGATCCCAGTCGCGCTTCGCGAAGCCGCAGTTGAGAAGGCACAGCACCTCGAGCGGTTCCTCGAGGGGGCCCAGCGGGCCGAGATCGTCTTCTCGCGTGACCATGCGGCGCGCGACGACGGCTCTGTGACTTGCGAGATCTCGGTCGTGGCCCGTAGGCGGGTCGTCCGCGTCCGGTCGAGCGGTCACCTGGCGAGTACTGCGCTGGAGACAGCCATCTCCAAGGAAGCTCAGAGGCTGACGCGGATGCAGGACCGCCTCGTGCAACGCTCGCGACCTCGTCACGGCATTGTGGGCCAGCGACCAGCGGAGCTTGCGGACTGAAAGACCTCCGAAGCCCCGACCCGCCCCGCGTCGTGGTCGTGGGCCCGACCGGCACCGGCAAGACGGCGCTCGCGCTCGAGCTGGCCCGGACGTCCCCGGACCGCTACGAGCTGGTCTCTGTGGATGCGATGGCCGTGTACCGGGACCTCGACATCGGCACCGCGAAGCCCACGCCTGCCGAGCAGGCCGCCGCGCCCTGGCACCTGATCGACATCGTCGATCCTTCGCAGGAGTTCTCTGTCGCCGCGTTCCAAGCCGAGGCGCGCCGGGTACTTGCCGGGATCGACGCGCGTGGGCATCTGCCGCTCCTCGTCGGGGGCACCGGTCTCTACCACCGAGCCGTCGTGGACGGGCTCGAGATCCCCGGCCGTTTCCCCGACGAAGCGGCCGAGCTCGAGAACCGTGCCGATGAGCCCGGCGGTCTCGCCGAGCTTTACGGGCGCCTCTGCGAGCTGGACCCGGTCGCGGCCGGCAGAGTCGAGCCCGGCAACCGGCGCAGGATCGTCCGAGCTCTCGAGGTCACGCTCGGCAGCGGGCGACCCTTCTCCTCGTTCGGGCCTGGCCTTGTCACCTACCGAGCGACCAGCTCGATCATCATCGGGCTCGAGCTCGACCGCCCCGAGCTCGATCGCAGGCTTGCCGAGCGGTTCGAGGACGAGCTCGCCAGGGGCTTGCTCGACGAAGTCCGGGCGCTTTCGACCAGGCCGGCCGGGTTGTCGCGGACGGCCCGTCAGGCGATCGGCTACCGGGAGCTCCTTCGTCACGTCGAGGAGGGTGTCCCACTCGAGCAGGCCAAGGCCGAGTCGGTCCGCCGGCTGCGGGCCTTCGCCCGCAGGCAAGAGGCCTGGTTCAAGCGCGACCCGCGAGTGGTCTGGATCCGGGCCGATCGGAGCGATCTTGGTGAAGCAGTCCGCGCCCGTCTCGGCGACACCGTCAAGCCCGAGGCCGTGCGACACTGATGAGCGTGCTGACGATGGTCAAGTACCACGGTCTCGGGAACGACTTCCTGGTCGCGCTCGATGGGCGAGGGCTCGACGCGGCTGCCGTTGAGCGGGCCGGCCACACGCCCGGTCAGCCTGGTGGCCCGAGCCCGACCGCGGCAGCTGATCATGTGGGTGAGCTCGCGCGGGCACTGTGTGAGCGCCACACCGGCGTCGGGGCGGACGGGCTCCTCGTGCTGCGGACCGCCCTCTCGGGTGGCGAGGTCCGCATGGAGCTGCGCAACGCGGACGGGGGCCGTGCCGAGACGAGCGGCAACGGCTTGCGCTGCTTCGCCCTCGCCGTCGTCAAGGCCGGCCTCGTGGCCGGTCCCGAGGTCGCCATCGAGACCGACGCCGGTGTGCGCCGGGCCGTCCTGCGCCGCCACGACGGGCTCGGTTCCGCCGACGTCTCGGTCGAGATGGGGCGCCTTCAGGTGATGCCGTTGAGCCCTGTCGCGGACGTGTCGCTCCCGGGCTCGGAGGCACTCGCGTGGCCTGCCTGGTTCGTGGATGCCGGCAACCCTCATCTCGTCCTGCTCGCGCCGTCGCTGGAAGGCGTCGCGATCGGAGAGATCGGCCCGAAGCTCGAGAGGATGCGTCCCGGCGGGCAGAACGTGGAGATCGTGACCTACGAGCCCGGCAACGGTGAGCTGTCGCTCGTTGTCTACGAGCGCGGTGCCGGGGTCACGCTCGCCTGTGGGAGCGGGAGCGTGGCCGCAGCCGCCGCCCTGCACTGCGCGGGGATCTCCGCCGACCGAGTCCTGGTTCACAACCCGGGCGGGACCGCCGAGGTGATCCTTTCGGGCGACGATCCGCTCACCGTGCTGGCGACGCTTGCCGGCCCGGTCCGGCGCGTCGCCCGCATCGAGGTCGAGCCTGCCGATCTCAGCCGGTCGGCGGTCGTGGTGGCGGTCGCCTCGTGAAACTGGTGACGACCACGCTCATCGACCGGAGGTTCCGGGAGAAGATCGTGCTCGTCGGGATGGTCGCCTGGCCGCGCACGGTAGAGGAGGTCGAGGCGAGCCTCGACGAGCTCGCCTTGCTCGTCGACACCGCAGGTGCCGACGAAGCAGCCCGCGTCGTGCAGCGGCGCGAAGCCGCGGACCCGGCGACCTACATCGGCCGCGGCAAGGCGGAGGAGCTTCGCAGGATCAGCGAGGCCGTGGATGCCGACACAGTGGTCTTCGACGACGAGCTCACGCCTGCCCAGCAGAGGAACCTCGAGAAGATCCTCGGGAGGACCGCCATCGACCGGACAGCGGTGATCCTCGACATCTTCGCCCAGAATGCCCACACTCAAGAGGGCCGGGCGCAGGTCGAGCTCGCGCTGAGCAGGTACCGGCTCCCGCGCCTGAGAGGCATGGGCCTCGTGCTGTCCCAGCAAGCCGGCGGGATCGGGACGAGGGGCCCGGGCGAGACCCAGCTCGAGGTCGATCGGCGGCGGATCATGCGCCGCATCCGCAAGCTCGAGGTCGAGCTTCGGGACCTCGAGTCGACGCGCCGGACCCAGCGCAAGGCGCGAAAGCGCGGCGCGCTCCGGACCGTGTCGCTGGTCGGCTACACAAACGCCGGCAAGTCAACGCTGCTCAATGTCTTCACAGATGCGGGCGTGCTCGTCGAGGACAAGCTCTTTTCCACCCTCGATCCTCGGACGCGACGCCTGGACCTGCCCGGTGGCGAGTCGGTGCTTTGCTCGGACACCGTCGGCTTTGTGCGCAAGCTGCCCCATCAGCTGGTGGATGCGTTCCACGCGACATTGGAGGTCGTCGGGTCCTCGGACCTCCTCGTGCACGTCGTCGACGCGTCCGCAGCCGACCCGCCGGCGCAGATCGACGCGGTTCATGCCGTCCTGACCGAGATCGGGGCCGGTGAGGTCCCGGAGCTTCTGGCGTTCAACAAGGCCGATCTGGACCGGCGCAAGGCGGGACGGCTCATGTCCACGCACCCTGGTTCGGTGGCGTGCTCGGCCCTCACGGGCCGGGGCATGCCCGAGCTGCTCCGAGCCGTCGCAGACCAGCTCAGGATCGCGGATCACGTGGTGGAGCTCGCGGTGCCCGTGGCACGCGGTGACGTGGTTGCGGCGATCCATCGAGAGGGCGAGGTGATCGGCGAGCGCTACGAGGGCGAGCGCGTGCTCGTGACCGCCCGCCTGGATGAGCGTGGGGCTCGGCGTTACGCCGAGTTCGTCCTGGGTTGACCAACCTCCGGTGCCCGCTGTGATGGCGCAACCGGCGGTGGCGGGCGAGGACGCGGGGGCTGGTTTCGTGCCTCCGGTGTATCCCTACGACAAGCTCGCCGAGCTCGCCGAGCTCGCCGAGCGTCACGAAGGTGGTGCCGTCGACCTGTCGGTCGGCACTCCGTGCGACCCCCCGCCCGCTCGGGTCCTCGAGGCGCTCGCGACCTCTGGGACCGAGCGCGGTTACCCCTCGTCGATCGGGACGGCGGAGTACCGCGAGGCCGCCCTGGCGTGGATGTCGCGCAGGTTCGGGGTCGATACCGCCGAGCTCGCCATCGCGGTGTGTGTCGGGACCAAGGAGCTCGTCGCCGGCCTTCCTCACTGGCTGCGGCTGAGGACGCCCGCACGCGACACCGTTCTGTGCCCGCTTCTTGCCTATCCGACATATGAGATGGGTGCGATCCTCGCCGGGTGCCGTGCGGTCGCCGTGCCGACCCGGCCGGACGCGACGATGGAGCTGTCGTCGATCTCGCCGGAGGACGCGGCCCGGGCACTGTGCCTGTGGGTCAACAGCCCCGGCAACCCGGGAGGTCAGCTCGAGGACCTGGCGGCGGCGGCGGGCTGGGGACGCTCACACGGTGTGCCGGTCTTCTCCGACGAGTGCTACATAGAGTTCACCTGGGCCGGGCCCGGCCGCACGATCCTCGAGCACGGCCCCGAGGGAGTCGTCGCGGTCCACTCGCTTTCGAAACGGTCGAATCTCGCGGGGCTGCGGGCCGGTTTCTTCGCCGGGGACGCTGATCTTGTCGGGTACTTGTCGCGGTTGCGCCAGCATGCCGGGCTCATGGTGCCCGGACCTGTGCAGCACGCCGGCGCGGCTGCACTCGGCGACGACTCACATGTCGAACGGCAGCGAGCGAGGTACCTCGGTCGGCTGAGGCGTTTTGCCGAGGTGCTGAGCGAGAGCGGTATCGACGCCCAGCTTCCCGCTGGGTCGTTCTACCTCTGGGTGGCGGTTCCCGCGCGATTCGCGCCACCTGGCGCTACGGGCGACCCGAACCCGGGCTGGGCGCTGACGAGGTGGCTCGCCGGGCACGGCGGGGTCCTGGTGGCCCCGGGCGACACCTACGGGTCGGCCGGGGCCGGCCACGTCCGCGTCGCGCTCGTGCAGCCGGACGATCGCCTCGAGCTCGTCGCCCGCAGACTTCACGCCGCGAGGATCAGCTGAGCAGAGGACGCGCGTCCGGCCCGTGCTGTGAAGCTCGTGCGGCTGAATCCTTCGAGAGCGCCTTCGAGGACGGTGGCGCCTGGCACGCGACGAAGGCTGCGCGATCGCGGGCCTTCGGGCTCCGGTACCCAGCCACCGTGCGATCGACGGGATAACCTCGGCTCGATGGACGACTTGAGCTCCGCGGTCGGGGCGCTGTGGGAGCGCCGTGCGCAGCTCTCGCCTGCTGATTTCGACGCGCTCGAGGTGGTCGACGAAGCGATCGACCTCCTCGACCGGGGCGAGGCCCGTGTCGCCGAGATCGACGCGGAGACCGACGAGGTGGTCGTCCACGAATGGCTGAGACAGGCCATCTTGCTGCTCTTCATCCTCTCGGGGGTGGAGACCGTCGAGTACGGGCCGTTCGAGTACACCGACAAGCTGGCCTTGAAGCACGGCCTGCAAGCCGCAGGGGTGCGGGCGGTTCCGGGTGCTTCTGCGCGGCGCGGCTCGTTCTTGGGGCGCGGCGTCGTGTTGATGCCTAGCTACGTGAACATCGGTGCACGCGTGGGGGCCGCCACGATGGTCGACACGTGGGCCACCGTCGGGTCGTGCGCGCAGGTCGGCGAGCGGGTCCACCTCTCAGGGGGCGTCGGGATAGGCGGAGTCCTCGAGCCCCCCAACGCCTGTCCGGTCGTCATCGAGGACGACGTGCTCATCGGCAGCCGGTCGATGGTCACCCAGGGCGCGCGTGTCGGGCAGGGGGCGGTGCTGGGCGAGGGGACGATTCTCAACCCGTCGATCCCGGTGTTCGACGCATGGTCGGGCGACGAGCTCGGACGCGGGTATGTGCCGCCCTGGAGCGTCGCCGTCGGCGCGATGCGGCGCAGAGAGTACCCTTCCGGGGAGTTCTTCCTGCCGTGCGTGCTGGTCGTTCGTAACCTCACTCCGGGCGAGCGCCACGACAAGGCCATGCTGAACGAGATCCTCCGCGAGCACGGGACCTCGGCGTGAGCTCTTTGGGAGCCGCCCTGCTCCAGCTGACCGCGGAGCTCGTCGACATCTCGTCGGTGAGCCACGACGAGGACAAGGCCGCTGCGTTCGTGGCCGGGACCCTCAGCGGCGCAGATCACCTCGAGACCACCAGAATCGGTAACAACATCGTTTCGCGAACCTCGCTCGGCCGCTCCCGGCGGCTGCTCATAGCCGGTCACCTCGACACCGTGCCGCCGAACGGCAACGAGCATGCGGCAATAGACGCCGACCGCTGCTCGGGCCTGGGATCCGCGGACATGAAGGGCGGGGTCGCGGTGATGATCGAGCTTGCCAAGCGCCTCGTCGCACCCGCGGTCGACTTGACCTACGTCTGGTATGCCTGCGAGGAGGTCGAGCAGCGTTACTCGGGCCTGATCGAGATCGAGAACGTCGCCCCGGGTCTCCTCGCGGCCGACGCCGCGGTGCTCGCCGAGCCCACCTCTGCGGTCGTCGAGGCCGGCTGCCAAGGCGTGCTGCGCGTCGCCGTGCGCCTAGGGGGTGAAAGGGCGCACACGGCGAGGTCGTGGATGGGGGTGAACGCGATCCACCGTCTCGGAATGCTTCTCGATCTCGTCGACGGGTTCGACGAGCGCATGCCCGCTCTCGACGGCTGTGAGTACCGCGAGTCCCTGCAGGCGGTTCGGGTCGACGGTGGCGTTGCGAACAACGTCGTGCCCGATGAGGTGAGGCTGGTCCTGAATCATCGCTATGCCCCTGATCGCACCAAGGACGAGGCCTTCGAGGCGATTCGCGGGCTCTTGTCACCGGTGATCGACACGCAGCTGGGAGACCAGGTTGATCTCGAGGACTTCTCGTTGGCGGCGGCGCCCAATCTCGACCATCCGCTCCTTGCCTTGCTGGTCGCTGCCAGCGGGAGCGCGCCACGGGCCAAGCTCGGCTGGACCGACGTGAGCTTTTTCAGCGCGCGGGGCGTTCCCGCGGCAAACTTCGGCCCCGGCAATCCGCAGCTCGCTCACACTGCCGGTGAGTGGGTCGGCCGGGCCGACCTCGAGCTCGTCCTGGCGAGCCTGGAGAAGCTGGCCTCCAGCCAGGCCTGAGTGCCGTCAGGCCGTTGCCGGGCTCAGAGGCGCCGTAGCACGGTGACGACCTTGCCGTAGATCACGACCTGATCGGCGGCGAGCTCCATCTCGGCGTAGGCGGGGTTGGACGGCACGAGCACGACCTTCCCGCGCCGCTTGCGGAGCGTCTTGACGGTCGCCTCGTCTTCGCCGATGCCGGCGACGACCACGTCGCCCGACTCCGCTTCAGGCTGGCGGCGCACCACGACGAAGTCGCCGTCGAGGATTCCGGCCTCGATCATCGAATCCCCGCGAACCCTCAACATGAACAGCTCGCCGGAGCCGGTGAAGTCCAGCGGTATCGGGAGAAGCTCCTCGACCGACTCCTCCGCCAGAACCCCGGTGCCTGCTGCGACATGTCCGATCAACGGGACGTGGGCCACCGGGCGCACGCGGATCGCGGCACCGGAGGACGGCTCCCAGCTCACGATGATCGCTCTCGGCTTGGTCGGGTCCCGCTGAAGGTAGCCCTCTCGCTGGAGCACCTGCAGGTGGGTGTGGACCGTGGACGGTGAGGTGAGGCCGACGGCCTCGCCGATCTCGCGCACCGAAGGTGGATAGCCCCGCTCGCGGATCTGCTCCGCGATGAATTCGAGGATCCTGCGCCGCTTTCCCGCCAGGGTTGCCTCGGACATTCGTGCTCCTCCCGTTCAGACCGCCGTTCGGGTCTCCCGCGGCACAAGGCTAAGCCTCACCGGAACCGAATGCAAACACCCGTTCGTGAAACAGGCGTTCGCCCCGGGGCTTGACAACGAACATGCGTTCGTGGTCTGATGACTGTGTCGAACATACGTGCGCCGGCGTGAACCGCCGGAAGTGACAGGGCCGGCCGGATCCGGTCGGTTCCCCGAGAGGCTCGAGGAGGGGCAGTGGGAGCACTGGCACACAGCGACCGGGGAGCTCCGGGATGGCTCGGCGAGACCGGGTCGGGCCGAGCCAGGCGCACACCGTCGCGCCGGGTAGGACCTGCCGAGCGGTGCCAGGCGAGCTGGAACGTGCTTGCGCAAGAGCTCGTCGCCTTCCCTCCTGCAGACGAGCCGACCGCGAGCTGTGCGCGACAGCGTGAGGCGCGCCGGCCCGAGCTTTCCAGAGCTGCGCGCGCTGTTCCGAAAGGCGCTGTTCCGAAAGGCGCTGTTCCGAAAGGCTTGCCTTCGGCCCATCTGGCCGGCTGCGACGCCGCACGCGTGCGCGACGAGCTGACCTCGAGGCGAGCTGGCGCCCATACCGCCGAGGCGACACCGCCGGCGGTCGGGGCGCTGGACCGTGCGACTTCCGTGAGATCCCGGCAAGTCGCCCCCCGGTCGCGAGGGTTGCGGCGCCTCCTCCCCGGCGCTGCCACCCTCGCAGTCTTGGCGAGCGTCTGGTTCGGCGCCGGAGCGCTCTCCAGCCTGCACCGCCCCGCGTTGACGGTGCCGGCTGCGGCCGTGAAGATCCACGGGGGCTACCTGTACGTCGCACGTCCTGGCGACACACTGTGGTCGATCGCCTCCGGGCTCCAGCCCGGCGGAGACCCGAGGCCGCTCGTCGCCGAGCTCGGCCAGCAGCTGCACGGTGCCCAGCTGGTCGCGGGTGACCGGCTCACCCTGCCCTGAGCCCGCACCCGAGCCGAATGAGCAGAAGGCGTCCTGGCTGCAGGAGACGTCTCGCATCGTGGCCTGGTCTCAGGGCCCGCTCGAGGGAGGAGCGCGCCGTTGCGCGGCGATGCGCCCCGCCGCGCGCCGGATCGGCGCTACGGTCAGTTCGTGCGCTGCCCGTGGTGTGGAGCGACCGAGGACCGGGTCGTGGACTCACGCGAAGTGGAACAAGGTGAGGCGATCCGCCGGCGTCGCGAGTGCATCTCGTGCACGCGTCGGTTCACGACCGTCGAGAGGGTGAACCAGGCTGTGCTGTGGGTCGTCAAGCGGTCGGCCCGTCGTGAGCCCTTTGACCGTCAAAAGGTGATCGCCGGCGCCCGCGCGGCCTGCAAGAACCGGCCAGTCGAGCCCGAGCAGCTCGAAGCGCTGGCTGTGGCGGTCGAACAGACGGCCTGGTCGATGGGGCCCGAAGTCCAAAGCGAGCAGGTGGGGCTCGTCGTGCTCGAGGCCCTTAGGGAGCTCGACGATGTGGCGGCAGTGCGTTTTGCCAGTGTTTACAAGGGCTTTGAGCAGGTCGACGATTTCGCGCGCGAGCTCGGCCTGTTGAACAAGGATGCGGCATCGGAGGCCGAGCCGAGCGCGGGCGATCCCCACCGCGAAGAGCGCGGGACATCGGACGGCACGAATCCATGAGCGGGGCCCTGCTCGAGGAGATCCCGCCCAGTGCGCTCGCGATCTATGCCCATCCCGACGACCCGGTCATCTCCTGCGGAGGCACGCTCGCCCGTTGGGCCGCCGCTGGGAGCGCGGTCCATGTCGTCATCTGCACTGCAGGTGACAAGGGCGCGACGGATCCGGACATGGACCCCGACGCGCTCGCGGCGGCGCGGATCGCCGAGGCGGAGCGCTCCGTAGAGGTTGTCGCGGCGAAAGGCCTTCATCTCCTGGGCCATCTGGACGGTGAGATCGAGAACGACATCGCCCTGCGACGCGAATTGGTGCAGATCATCCGCGACGTGCGGCCGGAGGCGATAATCGCTCCGGACCCGCTCGCGGTGTTCTTCGGCGAGCACCATTACAACCATCGGGACCATCGAGTCGTCGGCTGGGCGGCGCTCGACGCTGCTGCGCCGGCCGCGTCGTCGCCCCTGTACTTCAAGGGCGCGGGGGTGGCTCACCAGGTCGTGGCAGCCTTTCTGTCGGGATCTTTGCAGCCCAATGTCTGGGTGGACGTGAGCTCGACCATCGACCGGAAGATCGAAGCGGTGTCCTGCCATGTCTCACAACTTGCCGACGCCGGCGATTGGCTCGCGAGCGCGCTTCGCGACGGCGCCGAGCTCGCCGGGCAGGAGGCCGGTGCCGCCTATGCGGAGCCGTTCCGGCGGATCTGGTTGGCGCCGTGACCGCAACGCTCGACATTCTCCATGTCGACATGGACGCGTTCTTCGCGGCCGTCGAGGTCCTCGACGACCCGACGCTGCTGGGGCTCCCGGTGATCGTCGGTGGCACCGGGTCGCGGGGGGTGGTGGCTTCGTGCTCCTACGAGGCAAGGGCCACCGGAGTCCGGTCCGCGATGGCGATGGTCGAAGCGCGGCGCCGGTGCCCTCAGGCCGTGGTGCTGCCGGGCAGGCACGGTCGTTACGGCGAGGTGAGTCGTCGGCTTCACGAGGTCTTCGAAGTGTTCACGCCGCTCATCGAGCCGATCTCGTTGGACGAGGCGTTCCTCGATGTGTCGGGCGGCCACCGGCTGTTCGGCTCGAGCATGGAGATCGCCGAGGCGATTCGCGCACTTGTCAACGAGGACCTGAAGCTGTCGTGCTCGGTCGGGATCGCCCGCTGCAAGTTGCTGGCCAAGCTGGCCTCGAGAGCCGCCAAGCCGATCGCGTCTGCGAGCGGGCCGCTTGCCGGGCCCGGCATCGTCGTCGTGCCTTCCGACCATGAGCTGGAGTTCCTTCATCCCCGCCCGGTCTCCGACCTTTGGGGCGTGGGTCCCCGGACCGCCGAGCGGCTCGCCCGCTATGGGATCGCCACGATCGGCGATCTCGCCAAGGTCGACCCCGCGCACCTCGCCCGGCTCGTTGGCCGCGCGGCCGGAGCGCAGCTCCACGAGCTTGCGTGGGCCCGGGACGATCGCCCGGTCGTCATCGGCCGGCCGGTGAAGTCCGTCGGCCACGAGGAGACCTTCGCTGTCGACGTGCACGATCCCGGGCAGCTCCGTCTCGAGGTCGCGCGGATGGCCGACGCGGTGAGCAGCCGGCTTCGGGCGTCGGGCCTGGCGGGCAGGACGGTGACCGTGAAGCTGCGATACGGCGACTTCTCCACGATCACGCGGTCGCATTCGCTGCACCGCCCGGTCGCCTCCTCGGCCGAGCTCGTGAAGATCGCCGCGGCGCTTTTGTTAGGCGCCGAGGTCCATCCAGGCGTGCGCCTGCTCGGCGTGAGCGTCTCGTCGCTCGAAGCGCGAGCGGACGGGACCGGAGAGCAGCTCTCGCTCTGGGACCCCGCCAGGCCCGCCGACGGTCAGGTGCACGGCGCCTCGGCTGCCCGCTCGGACCTCGACGCGGTCGTCGACGCGATACGGGAGCGCTACGGGGTCGCTTCGGTGGGCCCTGCCGCCCTGGTCGGCGTTTCGGGGCTGCGGGTCAAGCAGCTCGGTGACTCGGAGTGGGGGCCTTCGAAGTGATTGCCAGGCGGGTTGGAATCAGATCGCAGCTGCGCCGTTGAGCTGGAAGGCGGGTGGAGCCGCCAGCAGAGGCGTGCGCGCGCCGTTGTCCGGTCCTTACCCGTGTGGGATGATTGCAACGGTGCAGCAAGAGGCGCTGTCCGAGAGGGGGTGACGATGCCGCTTTCCGAAGAGGAGCAGAGAATCCTCCACGAAATGGAGGAGAAGCTGTATGAGCACGATCGGGCTTTTGCCGATCGTTACAGCAGCAAGTCGCAGCATCGCCCACACGGACGCTCTGGCCGGGGATGGGTCGTGGCCTTCGTCGCCGGCTTCGTGCTCCTGCTCGTCTCCTTCGGCTCGTCGGTGCTCCTCGGCAGCCTCGGGTTCCTGATCATGCTCGTTGCCACAATGGCCTTTGTTCACCAGGCCAGAAGCACGGACTCGCCGGGTTTCAGTGGTCTCATGGGGTCGCGACGGCCGGGTGTGGGCGACGAGTGGTCTGAGATGCGGCGCCGCCTGCGGTCCCGCTTCGGGAACCGCAGCTGAGCCCCTTCTCCGGCTCGTGAGCGGTGCTTCGCGGCCCTGCCGCGGACCCGGTGGTCACGGCGGTGACGGCCGATCGCCAGTTAGGTACGCCTGGTGGATCGAGGCTGCATCGGCGGTGGGTCGTAGACCTTGGTTGTGGCGGACCGCGGCGCTCGAGTCGGTCGCCATGGCTCCGCGCGGGTGGTGGCACCGCTGGCCGCCCGCCCCGCTCGCTTCGCCGGGGTGGCTGGCTTTCCGGATGGAGACGGCGTACGGAGACGCGAGCGCACGCCCTGCGCCCGAGGATGTCGTTGCCTGGCTCGACTGGTGCCGAACGTCACGGCGGCGCTCATGGTTGCGGTAGCCTCCGGCCTGATGTCTCGCCCGGGACTGCAAGAAGGCTGACGTGATCGGCCGCGCGCTCGTGCTGAACGCGTCTTTCGAGCCGCTCTCGGTTGTCGCCTCGCGGCGAGCTCTCGTCCTCGTGCTTGCTGACAAGGCCGTTCTCGTGCACGGCACCGGCCACGATCTGCACTCCGCGAAGGCCAGGTTCCCCGAGCCGTCCATTGTCCGGCTGGTCAACTACGTCCGGGTGCCACACCAGGCCCGCGTCGCGGTCACCCGCCGTTCGGTTTTCGTCCGTGATGGTCACCGCTGCCAGTACTGCGGCGCGCAGGCGGAGAACATCGATCACGTCGTTCCCCGGAGCCGGGGTGGGACGCACAGTTGGGACAACGTCGTGGCGTGCTGCAGGCGCTGCAACAGCCGCAAGGAGGACCGGCTGCTCGACGAGGCGGGCTTCCGGCTCGCGAAGACGCCGCGAGCACCCCGCTCTCGCCTGTGGTTGCTCGCCGCGAGCGGTGAGGTCCTTGACGAATGGGCTCCTTACGTCGAGCCCGTGCTCGGCCGCGCCGTCGGCCTCTGACCACGCGAGCCGCCTCCGGTCGTCATCGGGCCTGGCGCGTCCTCGAACGCCGCGCCACGCCTGCGGTCCTGCACGGCGAGGTGCCGGATCCGCTCGGCGCACGTCTTGCCTGCGTCTGCGTGCCTGTCGGTCAGGCCGTCGTGGTAGGGAGCGCGCAACCAGCTTCTGACTTCGACGGTGAAAGCCTTGCTGCCGCAGGGATCGACCTCGTCCGCCGCCGAAGTGGAGGCGGAGCCGTCCTCGTCGTACCCGGCTTGCAGGTGTGGCTGGACGTGTTCGTGCCCAACGAAGACGCTTTGGCGCAATCAGATGTCGGAAAGTCTTTCCACTGGCTGGGCGACGCTTTTGCCGCGGCGATCGCAAGCGTGCTCGGCACCTCCGCCGAGCAGGCAGGCGTCGAGGTGAACCGCGGGCCGAAGCAGGCCACACCGTGGTCCAGAACACTGTGCTACGCGGGACTCGGAGCCGGGGAGGTGACAGTCGCTGGGCGCAAGGTCGTCGGGATGTCGCAGCGGAGGGAGCGCTCGGGTGCGTGGATCCACTCGATGGCGCTCCTCTCCAATCGAGCCGGCGACCTGGCCGATTTGCTGGCCGGGCCCGCCGAGCGCCGTTCGGCCGCGCGGGCGGGGCTCGAGTGCGCCGGGCTTGGCGACGCGGAGCACCTGGTAGATCCTCTGACCGAGGAGATCCTGGGCCGCCTGCCCTAGCGCCGGGCCGCTTCGCCTCCGGCGCGTCGCTCCGAAGCAATTTCCGGCTCGCTCCAGCTCGTCGCGCCCTGTTCGCCGGCGCGGTGACGGGGCCGCGCTCGTTGCCGGCCCAGGACGCCGACCCGGCGCGACCCGGGTGGGGCGAGAGCAACGAGCATTGTTGACTAGTGGGGGCAAAGTCCCATAGAGTGGCGTGAAGTGGGGGCCCGGGGAGGGCGTGCTCCATGACAGTGGGAACGAAGGCTGCTGTGACGCCAAGCTTCAAGTTCGTCGGGAACTTCCCCCGCTCGCTCGACGCCAAGGGTCGAGTGATCCTGCCGTCGCGCATGCGCGCCCACTTTCAAGAGCACGGCTACCTGACGCCGGGCGCGGACGGTTGCCTGGCGCTGTGGCCCGAAGAGGAGTTCGAGCTCGAGGCCGAACGACAGCACGCAAAGGATGCTCGAGGCACCGAGGCACGCAACGACTTGCGCGACTGGGCATCGCTGGTGACGCGGGTCGAGTTCGACCGGCAGAACCGGATGCCTGTGCCGTCTGAGCTCCGCGCCCTCGCCAAGCTCGAGCAGGAGGTCCTGTTCGTCGGGGTGCTGGACCGGGTCGAGCTCTGGTCGCCCGGAAGCTGGTCGGCACGCCGCGCAGAGCCGGTGGGCGTGCCCGTGGCCGGAAGGGTCGGGCCGTGAGCCATGGCCGACCCGTCGCAGTGGCACGGTCCCGGCGCCGTCGATCATCGACTTGTAATTCCTGGGTTGCCCGCAGCCCCTCGTCTGAGGTGCCGGATGGCATCACAACCCTCTCCGCCCTTTCTCACCCTCACTTCGAGGGATGCCCATGCATCGATCAGGCCGGGGGGTTGCGGATGACCCAGGAGTTCGACCACACGCCGGTCATGGTCGCCGAGGTCGTGTCGATGCTCGAGCCCGTCCCCGCGGGCGTGCTGGTCGACGCGACAGTTGGCGGGGGTGGCCATGCGGCGGCACTGCTGGCCGCGTTCGCCGAGCACGAGCTGGTCGGAGTCGACGCCGACGAAGCCGCCGTGGCCGAGTCCACCGAGCGCCTGAACAGGTTCGGGGACCGGGCACGGGTGGTGAAAGCCCGCTTTGACGAATTGGCCGTCGTGGTGCGTGCCTTGGCACCAGGGCGACCCGTCGCCGGCGTCCTGTTCGACCTCGGCGTGAGCTCACCTCAGTTGGACCGGCCCGAGCGGGGCTTCTCCTACCGCTTCGACGGTCCTTTGGACATGCGGATGGACCGCTCCCGCGGAGCCACCGCGGCAGACCTGGTGAACACCCTCAGCGTCGCCGAGCTGACCCGGCTGTTCGCGGAGAACGGCGAAGGCCGCTTCGCACGTCCTCTCGCCGAGGGCATCGTCGCCAGCCGGCCGATCGAGACAACTTCCCGACTTGTCCAGGTGATCGAGCGCTCGCTTCCCGGTGTCGCCCGAAAGAGGGCGGGCCACCCGGCCAAGCGGGTCTTCCAGGCGTTGCGCATCGAAGTCAACGAGGAGCTCGACGTGCTGGCTGCGGGGCTCGAGAGCGCGCTCGGCATGCTGGCTCCCGGAGGCCGTTGCGTCGTCCTCTCGTACCACTCCGGAGAGGACCGGCTCGTCAAGCAACGCTTCATGCGCGCAGCTAGCGGCGGCTGCGTCTGTCCGGCGGACCTCCCGTGCGTCTGTGGCGCCGTGGGGACCGTCCGCGTCCTCACGCGTGGCGCTCGTCTGCCGAGCGCCGCCGAGACCGCTCGGAACCCGCGTGCGGCAAGCGCCAGGCTGCGGGCCGCGGAGCGTCTCTCGAAGAGGGCGGGCTGATGGCCACCGCCGCGCGTGCAGTCTCGACGGCTGCCCGGGCTCTGCCGGCCCGCGAGCCGGCCTCGTCGCGGCCTCGTCCCAGGCTCGACGTCGTCGATCGCCGCCGCGCAGGGTCGCGGTCGAGCCACCGCAAAGCGAACATGCTGCGAGGCCTCGGTGTCATGTTCGTGGTCGGCGCCCTGGCCGTGACCGCTGCCGCACATACCTTCGTCGCTTCCGATCAACAGCGGATCGACACCTTGCAGAGCCAGCTCACGCAGACTCTCGCCGAGCAACAAGACCTGCAGCTGTCGCGAGCCGAGCTCGAGTCCCCAGTGCGAGTGCTGGCCATTGCAGAGCGACAGCTCGGGATGATCTCACCAGAGTCGGTCTCGTACCTGCCGCCGGCGGACCCTGGGCCTTCGGTGTCGCAGGCTGGAGCCGACGCGGCGAGGACCGCCCTGAGCGCAGCGGCGGCTCGAAAGGCCGGCCCGCCCAAGTCCGCCAAGTCGGCCAAGACTGACGCGCTTGGCGCCAGGAAACGAACGAGGACTTCACCCGCCGGGGCCCGATCGTCCGCGATCACCCCGCCGACCGGGTGAACGAGTTGGACTCGTCCGACCGGTTGGCCCGGGCCCGATCGGGCTCGCGTCCGGGAGCGCCCGCACGCTCGAGGACGGTCGCACGAGGCCCACGCTCGCAGGGGCCGACCCGGATGCGCAGACGCCTTCTCGCCATGCTCGTCATCGCCGCGTTGGCGTTGTCCGGTCTGGCGGTCCGTCTGGTCCAGATCCAGGGCGTCGACGCCGTTCACTATGCCGCCTACGGCTCCCAGGAGGTCTACCAGCGTGTCGCCCTGCCTGCGTTGCGTGGGGCGATCTACGACCGCAACGGGAACCTGATCGCGGCCTCGTCACCGCGCGTCGACGTCATCGCGGACGACTATCTCGTGGCCGGCTCGAAGACCGGTCTCGGCCGCCTTGCCTCGATACTCGGCTTGACGGTACCGGCGCTGCGGGCCAAGCTCAGCGAGCACGACGGATATGTCCCTCTTGCATACCAGGTGAGCGGAGCCGTCGAGCAGCAGGTCGCCAGGCTCGACCTGCCCTATCTCACGTTCGCGCCTGACCTCGCTCGGACCGATCCGGACGGCAACCTGTTCTCTCCCGTCCTCGGCATCGTCGGCTTCGCCGGCCAGGGCCTCTCAGGGCTCGAGTACCTCGAGAACTCGCTGCTCGCCGGGTCCGCGGGCTCCGAAGTGGTGCCGACCGGTCCGAACGGCGAGGGGCTCCCGGGATCGGCCACAGACGTCGTCGCGGCGCACCAGGGCACCAGTCTCGTGCTCAGCTTGGACGAGCCGCTTCAGTTCGAGGTCACCAAGGATCTTTCCCAACAGATCAAAGCCACCCACGCCACCGGTGGCGTGGTGATCGTGGAGGACAGGCGGACCGGCGGCATCCTCGCGATGGTCGATCTCGTCGTCGGGCCGCACGGCGTGGTTGTCCCCTCCGATCAGAACCTGGCGGTCAGCTCGGTGTATCAACCGGGCTCGGTCATGAAGCTCGTGACGATCTCGGGCGCTCTCCAATCCGGGTTGATATCCCCGAGCTCGGTCTTCACCGTGCCCTATCAGATCTCGCTCGGAGGTTGGCCGTTCTCCGACGCCGACTACCACGCGACCGAGCAGCTCAGCGCTACACAGATCCTCGCCCAGTCTTCGAACATCGGGACGATCGAGATCGCCCACCTCCTCGGCCCGGACCGCCTCTCGTACTTCCTACGCGACCTGGGTTTCGGTCAGCCGACCGGTCTTGGGTGGCCAGGCGAGACCGACGGTCTCGTGCCGAGCCCGAACGACCCGGCCACGTGGTCCCCCTCCTCGATGGGAACGGTCCCGATCGGCACCGGGGAGGCGGTCACGCCGCTTCAGATCCTGGACGCGTACAACATGGTCGCGGACGACGGGGAGCTCGTCGCGCCCCGGCTCGTCGAGGCCACCATCTCGGCCAAGGGTGTCGAGCACGTTCTCCCGGTGCAGCAAGAAAGACGCGCGCTCTCCACCAAAACTGTCAGCGAGCTGCTGCCGATGCTGGAGAAGGTGACCGAGGACGGGACCGCGCTCGCGGCCCGCATCCCGGGGTATACCGTCGCCGGCAAGACCGGGACGGCGCAGATCCCGAGCGCTACCGGCCCCGGCTACCAGCCCGGCGCCTGGAGCGCGACCTTCGTGGGTTTCGCGCCGGCGCAGAACCCCGCTCTCACGACCATTGTCATGCTCAGCCACCCTGACCTCATCTACGGAGGCCTGGCTTCCGCCCCGGTCTTCTCCGCGATCATGCGCTACGCGCTGCGCCATTTCGACACCGCGCCGACAGGCGGCCAAGGGCTTTCCTCGGGATCATCGGCTGTCGGTGGCCTGTGAGCTGCGCCGCGGCCGTGCATCCGGGCCCGCAGGTCCCCCTCGAGGCGGTCGTAGCGCGGCTCGGGCCGGCAAGGATCGTCGGCGACGTGTCCGGCATCGTCGTGACCTCGGTGACATACGACCATCGCAGCGCGGGTCCCGGCGCTCTGCACTGCTGCCTGCCCGGAGACCACGTCGACGGGCACGAGTTCGCCTCGGCGGCGCGCCGCGCCGGCGCGGTGGCGTTCGTGTGCGAGCGCCCGCTCGAGGGCGAGGCCGGGCGAGCGGTCCAGCTGATCGTCGGGCCGGCCGGCGCGCGTCGCGCGATGGCGCTTGGCGCGTGTGCCCTCTGGAACGACCCGGCGGCGTCGCTGACAACCGTCGGGGTGACCGGCACCAACGGCAAGACGACGACGACCTACTTCCTCCGCTCGGTGTTCGAGGCGCACGGGTGGGCGACCTCGGTGATCGGGACACTCGGGGGGCCGCGCACCACTCCCGAGGCACCCGAACTCCAGCGTGCGCTGGCTCAGGCGAGGGACTCGCAACGCTCAGCGGTGGCACTCGAGGTCAGCTCCCACGCGCTCGTCCAGCACCGGCTCGATGGCTACCGCCATGACTTGGCGGTGTTCACGAACCTGAGCCAGGACCACCTCGACTACCACGGGACCATGGAGGCCTACTTCGCGGCCAAAGCGCTGCTCTTCACGCCCGAGCACGCGAGCCGGGCGGTGGTGAACGCAGACGACCCGTTCGGCCGACGGCTGCTCGAGACTGCCGAGATACCGATGAGCGTCTTCTCGCTCGCACAAGCCGAAGAGCTCGAAGTCGGCCTCGAGGAGAGTCACTTCCGTCTCGAGGGGGCGCCGGTCCGGGTCCGGCCGGGTGGAGAGATCAACGTTCGCAACGCGCTCGCCGCGGCTGGCGCGGCCCGGGCACTCGGCGTGCCCCCCTCGAATATCGCCGCCGGCCTGTCGGTCGCCACCGGTCCTTCCGGCCGGCTGGAGGCTGTGCCCAATGACATCGGAGCCTCGGTCGTCGTGGACTACGCCCACACCCCTCAAGGGCTCGCCGAGATCCTCCACGCGGCGCGTGTCGAGGCCGAGACCCGTGGTGGAAGTGTGATCGTGGTCTTCGGGTGCGGCGGGGACCGGGACCGGGCCAAACGCCCCCTCATGGGGTCGATCGCCACCCGCCTCGCAGACCTCGCGGTGCTCACCTCCGACAATCCCCGCAGCGAGGACCCGGTCGCGATCATCGACGAGGTGCGCGCGGGGTGCGACGGGGCCGCCCGGCTGGTCGTAGAGCCGGACCGGCGGCGCGCGATCGCGGCCGCGCTCGAGTCCGCGGGCGCAGGTGACGTCGTCATCGTGGCCGGGAAGGGCCACGAGTCGGTCCAGCAGATAGGTGGCAAGTCGATCGAGTTCAACGATCGTGTCGTCATTGCCGAGGAGCTGGCACGCCTGGGCGGCGGGGGAGCGGGCTCATGATCCCTCTTTTGTCCGCGGGAGCGGTGTCGATCCTGGTGGCGGGCTTCGGGACGCCGATACTGCTGCGGTGGCTGATCCGCTGGCGGATCGGCCAGCAGATACGCGTCGACGGGCCCGCCCACCACACGGTGAAGGCCGGCACACCGACGATGGGCGGCATCGCCATCCTCGTCGCGGTGGTGGCCGGCTACTTCCTCGGCCATGTCGGCACGTCCGCCCCTTTCACCCGGCCGGCCTGGCTCGTGCTCGGCGCGATCGTCGTCGCGGGCGCCGTCGGCGCCGCCGACGATTGGATCAAGGTGAGCAGGCGGCGCTCGCTCGGGCTCAACAAGCGGTGGAAGACCATGGGGCTCGTCTTGGTCGCCGTCCTGTTCTGCGTCGCGGACGTCCGCTGGGGCGGGGTCCACACCACGCTCTCGTTTACCCGCTACGACCTTCCCGGAGTCGAGCTCGGCGCGGTGGGCTGGGTGATCTGGGGCACGGTGATCATCTTCGGGACGGCCAACTCGGTGAACCTGACCGACGGCCTCGACGGGCTCGCGGCAGGGTCCGCGGCCTTCGTGTGCGGGTTCCTCGCCCTGGTCGGATTCGTGCAGTACCGGCACCCGGGCATCTACGGAGTGCACAGCGCGCTCGACCTCGCCCTGGTTGCGATGTCGATGGGCGGCGCCTGTGTCGGCTTTTTGTGGTGGAACGCAGCGCCGGCCCGGATCATCATGGGTGACACAGGCTCGCTGGCCATAGGGACGGGCCTCGCCTGCCTCGCGCTCTCGATGAACGTACAGCTGCTCGTGCCGATCATCGGCGGCCTGTTCGTCATCGTGACGATGTCGGTGGTGATCCAGGTGATCAGCTTCAGGGTCTTCCACCGGCGTGTCTTCCTCATGGCACCGCTGCATCACCACTTCGAGCTGAGGGGGTGGCCGGAGACGACCGTCACCGTCCGCTTTTGGATCTTCTCGGGTCTTTGCGTGGCTCTTGGCGTGGGCCTGTTCTACGCGGACTTCCTCTCGGCGGGGTCGCTCAAGTGAACCGGCCGGCTGCGGCCCGCGCCGCGACGATGCCCGAGCGCACCGGCGCTTCAGGGCGGCGCCCTGGGCCAGGCGAGCCGCGCCGGACCATGAAGGTGGTCAACGGGGGCGCCCGCCAGGCGCGCCAGCAAAGGACCGTCCAGGCCAGCCTCGAGGCGAAAGTGCTGTTCGCCTCGGTGGCCGGTCTCTGCCTCCTCGGTCTTCCGATCGTGCTGTCCGCCTCGGCCCCCGGAGCGATCCTGGCGGGGGCCTCACCTTGGTCGTATGTGATCCACCAGTCCGTCTTCATGGGTTGCGGCGTGAGCGCCGCGGTGATCGTGAGCCGCACGCCTATCGGGTTGGTCAGGAAACTTCGTTTCGCGCTGCCTCTCGTCGCCTTCGCCCTCCTGGTCGTGGTGTTCGTGCCCGGCCTCGGTCACTTCGCCGGCGGCTCGAGCCGGTGGATCGGGATCGGCTCCATCCAGCTCCAGCCCTCCGAGCTGATGAAGCTCGCCATGGTGGTCTTCGCCGCCGACTTGCTCGCTCGTCGTGCCAAGCGCCGGGACCAATGGCATGCCTTCGTCCGGCCACTGCTCGTGTTCATGAGCGTGGCGGCCGTGCTCATCGTCCGCCAGCCCGACCTCGGAACCGCCGTCGTGCTCGGCTGCATCACTTTCTCGATGCTCTTCGCAGCCGGCACCCGCCTCCGGCTCCTGGCGGGGTGGGGAGCTCTGGTCTGCGCGACCGGCGCCGTGGTGGCGCTTTCGGCCACCTACCGGCGTGATCGCCTGCTGTCGTTCGTCAACCCGTTCGCCCACGCCTCGACCACCGGCTACCAGGTCGTGCAGTCGCTTGCCACTCTCGGGCTCGGCGGGGTCACCGGAAGCGGCGTCGGGGCATCGGTCACGCCCTGGGGGTTCCTCCCCAATGCGCACACCGACTTCGTCTTTGCCGTCATAGCCGGCAATCTCGGTCTCGTCGGAGCCCTCGTCGTTCTCGCGGGCTTCGGCGCCTTCGGCTGGGCGGGCTTGCGGATCGCCGCACGCGAGCGGGACCCGTTCGCACGTTTCGTCGCGATCGGGGTCACCTGTTGGATACTGGCGCAGGCCGTGATCAACATCGGCGGTGTGGTCGACGCGCTGCCGGTGACGGGCATTCCCCTCCCGTTCATCTCCTACGGTGGCTCGTCTTTGGTCGTCGCCCTGATCGGTGTCGGGCTGCTGTTCGGGATCGCGCGGCGCCAGCCGGCGGCGGTGCCGCTGTGACAGAGCGATCCCGGCGCGGCCCGCCACGCGTCTTCGCGCTCGTCACCGGTGGCGGGACCGCCGGACACGTGCAGCCTGCCTTGGCGGTCGGCGAGGCGCTGGTGGCTCGAGGCCAGGAGGCCTCGACGATCCTGTACGTCGGCTCGCGGCGCGGCATGGAGGGCCGGCTCGTGCCCGAGGCGGGCTTCGAAGTGACCCTCCTGCCCGGCAGGGGCATCCAACGGCGGCTCACTCGCGAGAACCTCGGCGCCGTCGGCGGCCTTGTCGTCGCGTGCGCGCTCGGCCTGGCGATCGTCGTGCGAAGGCGACCGCGCGTCGTGGTCACCGTCGGGGGCTATGCCGGCGTGCCCTGCTCGGTCGCGGCGATCGTGCTGCGGGTGCCGCTTGTCGTCGTGAGCTGCGACGCCATCGCGGGTGCCTCGAATCGGCTGGTGGCGCGGTTCGCCCGCAAGTGCGCGGTCGCGTTCGAGGGGACCTCGCTGCCGAATCAGGTCGTGACCGGGGCTCCCCTGCGCAGGGCGGTCCTCGGCGCGGACCGCTCCCCGCAAGGGCGCAACGCGGCCCGCGCCGCTCTCGGGGTACCGCCGGGGCGTTTCCTCCTCGCCGTCGAGGGCGGTTCATTGGGCGCTCGCCGCCTCAACGAGGCGGCACTCGGGCTAGCCAAGTCCTGGGCGTCGCGCGGCGATGTCACGATCTACCACGTGGCCGGCGAGCGGAACCTTGCGGGCGTGAGGCGCGAGTCCGCCGAAGCCGGCCTGGGCCCGCAGACCTCGCCGGAGACCGGTCTCGACTACCGCCTCGTCGGCTATGAGCGGCAGATGCCGGCCCTCTTGGCCGCCTGCGACTTCGCCGTCTGCAGAGCAGGGGCCTCGACGGTCGCCGAGCTGGCGGCGATCGGGACCCCGAGTGCTCTCGTGCCTCTGCCCGGCGCGCCGAACGACCACCAGACGCGCAACGCCGAGGCTTTGACCTGGGCCGGCGCGGCCATCTTGATCTCCGACGACGACTGCTCGGCCGAGCGGCTGGAAGAGGTCGTCGCTGCTCTGCTCGATGACCCGGAGCGCCTCGAGTCCATGAGCTCAGCCGCGGCGGCGGCCGGTCATCGGGACGCGGCCGAGCAGGTGGCAGCTCTTGTCGAGTCGGTGTCGAAAGAGCGTGCGTGACCACCTCGACCACACCTCAGATCGACCTCAGCGAGCCCCTTCGCGTTCACGTGGTCGGGGTGGGCGGAGCGGGCATGAGCGCGATCGCAGCCGTGCTCGCAGGCATGGGCCATCACACCACCGGCAGCGACATCAAGTCCTCGCAGTCGATGGAGCGCCTGGGCGCTCGGGGCGTCGAGGTCAAGATCGGCCATCGGCCGGAGAATGTCGTGGGGGCCGACGCGCTGACCTACTCGACGGCGGTCTCCGAGAGCAACGTCGAGATCAGACAAGCCCGACGCCTCAAGATCCCGGTGCTGTCACGCGCCGAGATGCTGGAGGCGATCGTGGCGTTGCGCAGGACGATCGCGATCGCGGGCACCCACGGCAAGACCACGACATCGTCGATGCTCGCCCTGGTGCTCGTCGAAGCCGGTCTGCACCCGAGCTTCATCATCGGCGGCGAGGTGAACGAGATCGGGACGAACGCGGCCTGGGACTCCGGTGAGCTGCTCGTCGTCGAGGCCGACGAGAGCGACGGGACGTTCCTGCACATGGTGCCGGAGCTCGGGATCGTGACCAGCGTGGAGCCCGACCACATAGAGCATTACGGGTCCTTCGACGAGCTGAAGGCGGCATTCGAGGTCTTTCTCGGGCAGTCCGGCTCGGCGATCGTCTGTGCCGACGACCCGGTCGCGGCATCCCTGGCGCCCGCGTCGGCGGTGACCTACGGCTGCTCCAAGGGCGCGAAGGTGCGGATCGTGGGGGTCGAGTCCGGGCGCAACCACCTCCGTTTCGAGCTTGTGCGCCCCGGTGAGAGCCTCGGCCTGTTCGAGCTGCCGGTGCCCGGTCTCCACAACGCGCGCAACGCGGCTGCCGCCGTCTCGGCAGCCCTCGAGCTCGGGGTCGACCCGGAACACGCCCGGCGGGCGCTCGCCCGCTTTGCCGGGGTCGCACGGCGCTTCGAATTCCGCGGGGACTTCGGGGGTGTCACCTTCGTCGACGACTACGCCCATCTGCCCGGCGAGGTGCGCGTCGCGCTGGACGCTGCCCTGGGCGGCAGCTTCGAGCGTGTCGTCTGCGTCTTCCAGCCTCATCGCTACTCGCGCATCGCCATGCTCGCGCCCGGGTTCGCGGACTCGTTCGAGGGCGCGGACCTCGTCGTCGTGACCGACGTCTACCCAGCGGGCGAGATGCCGCGCCCGGGTGTGTCGGGCAAGCTGGTGCTGGACGCGATCCTCCGAGCTCACCGTGACGCCCGGGCGGTGTACCTGCCCAACCGCGAAGACGTCGTCGCCTACCTTCGCGAGAACCTGCGCCCGGGCGACCTGTGCCTCACGCTCGCGGCGGGCGATCTGACGAACCTCGCCGCCGAGCTCGCTCCCGACCTCGGCGGGAGCGACCACCCGTGAACGCCGTCTCCCGCGGCCGGACATCGGCAGCGATCGAGGAGGCGGCCGAGCTCCTCGGCCCGCTCGGCGAACGCGACCGGCCGATGGGCGAGCTGACCACCTACCGAGTCGGCGGAGAAGCGGCGCTGTTCAGCGAACCGGGCAGCGTCGCGGACCTCGAACGAGTGGCTGCTGCCGTCGGCGCGACGGCGATCGCGGTCGTCGTGCTCGGGAAGGGGTCGAATCTGCTCGTCGCGGATGCAGGCTTTCACGGATTGTGCGTGCGGCTCGGCGACGGCTTCGCCAGGATCGAGATCGAGGCCGATCTCGTGCGGGCGGGCGGCGCGGCCGCCTACCCGGTTCTCGCGCGACGAACCGCGGCGGCCGGTCTCACCGGATTGGAGTGGGCGGTCGGGATCCCGGGCTCGGTCGGCGGCGCGGTCGCGATGAACGCAGGCGGGCACGGTGCGCAGACCTCGGACCTCCTCGTCGATTGCCGGGTCGTCAGCCTTCAGGCAGGAGCCGAGCACCTCGTCGCGCCAAAGGCGCTCGATCTCTCCTACCGGCACTCGTCGATCGGTCCCTACGACGTCGTCACCGAGGCGTCGTACCGCCTCGGGCCCGGCGACGCCGCCTTGGCGACCGCCCGCATCGACGAGGTCGTGCGTTGGCGCCGCGAGCACCAGCCAGGAGGCCAGAACGCGGGTTCGGTGTTCACGAACCCGCCCGACGACGCAGCCGGGCGCCTGATAGAAGAGGCGGGACTGAAGGGCCTCCGCATCGGTTCCGCCGTGGTGTCGGACAAGCACGCCAACTTCATCCAAGCCGATCCCGGAGGATCGGCGGACGACGTGAAGCGGCTGATCGACGAGGTGCGCGCTCTCGTTGCCGGGCGTCTCGGAGTCGAGCTCCGCACCGAGCTGCGTCTCGTGGGATTCGAGGAGGGGTCATGACCGATCCGAGGATTCAGGCCAGGCGCGTGCGGGTGCAACGCCAACGCGGCCACCGTCGCCTCAGCATCCTGGTCGGTGTGCTCGCCGCGGCGGGCGTGGTGGCGGGCGCGGTGGCCATCGCGCACTCGTCGCTGTTCAGCGCACGGACTGTCGTCATCGCCGGAGCGGTCCAGACCCCGAGAAGCGAGATCCTGGAGGTCACCGGCCTTCGCCGGGAGCCTCCGCTCATCGATGTCAACACAGGTGCCATGCAGCGCCGGCTGGAACGCCTCCCATGGGTGGCCACGGCTTCGGTGCACCTCGAGTGGCCCTCGACGGTCGCTATAGCCGTCGTCGAGCGGATCCCGGTCGCGTCGACGGTTCTCCCGGCGGGGGACTACGCACTCCTCGACTCGACCGGCCGGGTCCTGGAAGATCAAACCTCGCGGCCTTCGGCACTTCCCCTCATCTCGGTGCCGGGAGTCCCCGGGTCGCCGGGCAGCTCGCTCGGAGCTTCGGCTCGACCATTGCTCGCGACGGCCGCCCAGCTCCCGGTGTCGCTCCTGCCCCGTTTGCAGGAGATCGTCGTCTCCGCCGGCCAGGGTGTCGTCTTGCGCCTCAAGGGAGGCTTGAGGGCGGTCGTAGGCGACGATGAGGCACTCGCCCAGAAGTTCGTCTCGCTCGTGACCGTGCTCCGCGGGGTCAATCTGACGGGCATCGGCGGGATCGACCTGAGGGTTGCGGCCGCCCCGGTCTTGACCCCCCTGGTCAGCCCCTCTAACGTTCATGGTAAGGGTGATGGCTGAGATTGCCCGCGACGAGACCGGTGCTGAAGGGGTGGTCGAGGTCGCCGGGGTAGTTTGCATCGCCGACCAGCGGTAGACGCGGGCCGGCGGAGCTGCTGTCCGGCTGCAAAGGCGAAGGGCAAGAAGGCATGGCCGCTCGAAGCCACTCGGAAGCCAACCAGGATCGCTCCAGAGCTGCTCGGGGATCGCCCAACAGGTACTCAGGAGAGGATGGAGCGCGGATGAGCACGCCAGGCCAGAGCTTCATCGCTGTGATCAAGGTCGTCGGCGTCGGTGGTGCCGGGGTCAACGCCGTCAACCGCATGATCGACGCCGGCCTGCAGGGAGTCGAGTTCGTGGCGGTCAACACCGACGCGCAGGCTCTCTTGATGAGCGAAGCCGACATCAAGCTCGACATCGGGCGCACGTTGACACGCGGGCTCGGAGCCGGCAGTGACCCCGAGGTCGGGCGCCTTGCGGCCGAAGAGCACCTCGAGGAGATCGAGGAGGTCCTGAAGGGCGCCGACATGGTCTTCATCACCGCAGGCAAGGGCGGTGGCACCGGGACGGGTGCGGCCCCGGTGATCGCGGAGACCGCCAAGGCGCTCGGCGCGCTCACCATCGGCGTGGTGACCCGGCCGTTCGCCTTCGAGGGCCGGCGCCGGTCGACCCAGGCGGACGAAGGCATCCAGCGCCTGCGCGAGAAGGTGGACACCCTCATCGTCATCCCGAACGAGCGCCTGCTCTCGATCTCGAACGAGCGCACCTCGATGGTCGAGGCGTTCTCGATGGCCGACGAGGTTCTCCTGCACGGTGTCCAGGGCATCACCGACCTCATCAACGTGCCCGGCATCATCAACACCGACTTCGCCGACGTGAAGATGGTGATGAGCAACGCGGGCTCCGCGATCATGGGCATCGGCACCGGCTCAGGTGAGGGACGCGCGGTCAACGCGGCCCGTCATGCGATCACGAGCCCCCTGTTGGAAGCGTCGATCGAGGGCGCCAGAGGGATCCTGCTCAATATCGCCGGCGGCAGTGACCTCACCTTGTTCGAGGTGAACGAGGCCGCCGCGATCATCCATGACGTGGCTCACCCCGATGCCAACATCATCTTCGGCAACGTCATCGACGACGCCCTGGGCGACACGGTGAGAGTGACGGTCATCGCGGCCGGTTTCGACCGCTATGACGCCGTGGAGGAGCCGCGCAAGCCCGCTGCGGGCGCGTCACGGATGACCGCTGACCAGGCGCCTGCACGGCCCATGTCGCGCGCTCAAGGCGGGGACCGGGCCGAGAGCGGTCTCGTCGGCCCAGACGCCGGCCGCGGCGCCCAGCGCGGACGCGACGTCTTCGACGTCGGCGGCGACGACGATCTCGACCTCGACGACGACTTCGACGTCCCGTCCTTCCTCCGCTAGGCGGATCGCGGTCGCAGGCACGCCTGCGACCGTCGTGCTGAGCGGCGTCTTCGACGGGGACGTCGGCCCGCGGTCGTCGTGTGCGATGGAGGTGCTGGAAGCCCGCCGCCAGTCCATCGCATCCGGGCGCTGGCGCTTTTTGAACCAGTCCCACGGCAACGGCGTGGTGGTCTTGAGCCCGGAGGAGCCCTGCTTTGGGCGGGAGGGCGATGCGCTCGTGACCACGCTGCCCGGTGCCCCCGTGGCGGTCTTCGCAGCTGACTGCGCACTCGTCGGCCTCGCGAGTCCGCAGGGCGTCGTCGCCGCCGCGCACGTGGGCTGGCGCAGCTTGCTGGCGGGCGTGCTCGAAGCAACGGCCATGACCATGCGCTCAGAGGGGGCGGCGCAGCTCGTGGCGGTCCTCGGGCCCTGCATCGGGCCCGAGTGCTACGAGTTCGGCGAGAGCGACCTAGAACCGCTCGAGGCGCGCTATGGGCCCTCCGTCCGGTCCAAGACCGCTGAAGGCCGCCCGGCGCTCGACTTGCGCGCCGGAGTGCTCCGGGCGCTCGAGGCGCTTTCCGTCTCGATCTCGAGCGACGAGGCGCAGTGCACCGCATGTCGTCCGGGCTGGTTCTCATGGCGCGCCCGGAACGACACGGGACGCCATTGCCTTGTCGTCGCGGGGGAGCGGTGAGTCCCGGGCCGCGGCTTGCGAGCCTCGACGTCGCGCTCGTCGGGATCATCACCGCACGTGCCGCTGAGGCGCGGGACCGGATCGCGCACGCCGGAGGCGATCCCGAGCTGGTCAGGATCGTGGCGGTGACGAAGGGCTTCGGGCCCGACGAGGTCGCCGCCGCGTTCGCCGCGGGCCTGACGGACTTCGGCGAGAACTACGCTGACGAGCTGATCTCGAAGTGGGAGACGGTCGGCCCGCCGGCGAGGTGGCACTTTCTCGGCGCTGTGCAGCGCAACAAGGTCGGCCGCCTCGCCCGGTTCGTGGACTGCTGGCAGGCGGTGGCGAGAGTCGTCGAGGGCGAGGCGATAATGCGGCACCGAGCCGAGATCTCGCGGGGCGCGCCAGGCGTCGCATTGCAGCCGGCCGGCGGTCGGCCCGAGCCCCCGTCACTGCTGGTGGAGGTCGACACGACCGGTCTCGAGGGCCGGGGCGGCTGCGCGCCGGAACAGGTGCCCGGCGTGGTCGCAGGCCTGCAGGAGATCGGGTGCCGCGTCGACGGGCTGATGACGGTCGCACCTGCGGGCGAGGCGAGCCTGGCAAGGGCGGCGTTCGATCGGGTCGCTCGGCTGCGCGACGAGCTGGGTCTCGCCGAGCTCTCGATGGGCATGTCGGGCGATCTCGAGCAGGCCGTCGCGGCCGGCGCGACGATGGTCCGCCTCGGGACTTGCCTGTTCGGTCCTCGCCCGCAACCTCGCAGGCTGTAACAATAGGGTTCTTGGAGGAGGGCTGGCGATGGCTTCGTTTGTGCAGAGAGCGCTGATGTACCTCGGTCTTAAGGACATCGACGATGAGGATGACTACGACAGCGACGAAGGGGAGGTCTCCGAGACGGCCGCGAGCCGGGTGCGGCAGAGCTCGTATCCCGAACCTGCGCCGCCGCGGGCGAGCGTCGCCACGGTGCGCCCGATCGCCCGCGACGACGGGCGCGAACCGTCGACGCCGGTGGCTCGCGCCGCTGTCGTGCGGCCGTTCGTGACCCAGCGCCATACCAAGCCCCAGGTCGTGGCCCCGGCCCGCTTCTCGGACGCGCAGGAGATCGGCGACATGGTCAAAGCGAGCTCGCCGGTCATCGTCAACCTGCAGGCGAGCGAGAAGGACCTGGCCCGGCGCATGATCGACTTCTGTTCGGGTCTGACATATGCGGTCGGGGGGTCGATGGAGAAGGTCGCAGAATCGGTGTTCCTGCTCACACCGTCGAACGTCGAGGTCTCCCCCGAAGAGCGCCAGCGCCTTCAGGAGAACGGGCTGTTCCGGTCCTGAAACGCACCGCGATCACGAAGGCCACGGGCCCGATCGACAGGGGCGCCGACCGTTGACCTATGTCATCGACGTCCTCAACCTCTTCCTGTTCGTGCTCGTCATTCGGGTCGTGCTCTCCTATATCCCAGCACCTCCGGGCTCGGCCTTGGTGCCGATCACCCGGTTCTTCGATGCGATCACCGAGCCGGTGCTGCGGCCCGTGCGCCGCATCGTGCCGCCGCTGCGCGTCGGTGGCACGGTTGTGGATCTCTCGCCGATCATCGTGTGGATCGTCATCTTGATCGTGAGGGGACTGCTGTAGTCCTGTGGCCCACAGCATCCACCATCTTTTCCCGGGCGGCCGATACCATCCGGGCATGGATCTGTCTGCAAAACTCCTGCGAGAGGTTGAGTTTCGTACCAGCCTTCGGGGGTACGACACCGATGAGGTCGACGAGTTCCTCGAGAAGGTGGCAGTAGCGGTCGAGGAGCTGCAAGAGAAGATGCGCCAGCTTTCCTACCGGGCCGAGCGCGCAGAGCGTTCGGTCTCCGACAGGGCGGCCGAGGAGGACGACGACTCCATCCGCCGCACCCTCGTGCTCGCCCAGCGAACCGCAGATCTCGCCGTTCGAGAGGCGCAGGAACAGGCTGCGGTTCTCATGGACACCGCGAGGAGCGAGTCCGAGAAGCTGCTGGCCGACGCACGAGGGGAATCGCAGCGCCTCTCCTCTGAAGCAGAGCGCCGCCATGGCGACGAGATGTCCCGGCTCCACGGCGAGCGGGCCAGCATCTCAGGCGAGCTCAAGGAACTGTCCGAGCTGCTCGAGACGGAGCGCAAGAGGTTGACGGAATCGTTGCGTGCGGCTCTGGGTGTGGTCGACAAGACGTTGACGCCTTCGAAAGAGATGTCGAAGCATCGTCCGACCCCGGTCCCCACCGGAGGGGGGTTTCTGGACGAGATCGAGGCTCATATCGACGAAGATGCTGCAGCGGCGGCACCGTCGATCCCGTCGCCCGATGACGCCGGCGACGCGGAGGACGAAGGCGGGCGGGCGAACCTTGTCGCAGTACCGCCGCTCGAGGACTCAGGGCCGCCCACCGAGGCGTGGCACAGCGAGCCCATGGACTTCTTCAGCTCGGGCAACGACAAGGCTGCCGAGAGCAAACCTGATGCGGGCCCGCACCACTTCGGTGCCATGGGATCCGACTGGATCGCCTGAGCTCTGGGCAAGCCGCCTGAGCTCTGGGCAAGCCGCCTGAGCTCTGGGCAAGCCGCCAGCCCCTTCGGCCGGGGCCTTCGCCGGGGCCGTCGTCGTGGTCAGCCGAGGCGCTCGACACGGGCGACGACGACGTCGCCGTCCGACAGCTCGCCCACCGCCGTGAAGACGTCATCGGTCCCGGTGGCCCGTGCTTGGTCGCCGGCCACAGCCGCGATCTCGATCTCGGTCGCGAGCACCTGGGCCGCGATGTGAGCCTTCCACTGCTCGACGACGGCGGCTGAAGTACCCGGGAGCCCGATCCACAGCCGGATCCGGTCGGTGACTTTCAGTCCTGCATCGCGTCGGGCTCGCTGCACGAAACGGATGACGTCACGGGCGAGGCCCTCGGCCTCCAGCTCAGGGGTGGTCTCGAGGTCGAGCGCGACGATCCCCACCTCGCCGGGCAGCGTCCGGCTGGAGCCCGGGTCCGAAGGGCGCAGGCGCAGCTCGAATTCGCCGTGCTCGAGCCGTACGCCACCGGCCGCCACCGTGCCGTCGGGGAGCTGCGACCAGTCGCCCTTCCTCGTTGCCGCGATGACCTGCTGCGTGCGCGCTCCGAGCCTCGGGCCGAGCGCGGCAGGGATGACGTTGAGAACGGTCTCCGCCAGGTCGCCCACAGTCTCGACAAGCTTGACCTGTTGCACGTTCACCTCGTCGGCGATCAGGTCCGCGTAGTCGAGGAGGCGCCCGGCACCTGGTGCCGCCACTGTCAATGACGACAGCGGTAGGCGCGCCCGGCGCCCGGCCGCCTTGCGCACCGAGTGGCCGGCCGAGCACACCTCGCGTGCGAGGTCCATGGCCTCGACGAGGCCGGGGTCCGAAGGCAGCTCGTCGGCGTCCGGCCACGCCTTGAGATGCACGCTGCGCTGCCCGGTCAGGCCCCGATAGACGGCCTCGCTGAGGAACGGGAGGAAAGGTGCCGCGACCCGGCAGAGCACCTCGAGAACCGTGTGCAGGGTGTCGTAGGCGTCCTGTTTGTCGTCGGGCGGGGCCCCGGGAACCCCAGGGGCCAGGGGTGCGGCCCCGGCGTTCACCGGGCGCCAGAAGCGGTCGCGACTGCGGCGTACGTACCAGTTGGTCAGCGCGTCCAGGAACAACGAGATGTGACCGGTCGCGCCGGCAAGGTCGTAGCTCTCCATAGCCGCCGTGACGTCCTCGACGAGCCGGCGCGTCTTGGCGAGGACGTAGCGGTCGAGCACGCCGGTCTGGTCGGTCCGGACCCGTCCCCCGAGGCCGTCCGCGTTGGCGTACATGGACAGGAAGTACCAGGTGTTCCAGATCGGGTTGCAGACCAGCCGGATCGGCTCGGCCAGCCCCTTCTCCTCGATGACGACGTCGTTGCCGCGCAGCACGGGCGAGCTGAGCAGGTACCAGCGCATCGCGTCGGCGCCGTAGGAGGCGAACACCTCCTCGGGATCGGGGAAATTGCGCAGCCGCTTGGAGAGCTTCCGGCCGTCGTCGCCGAGCACGATGCCATGTGCGATGCAGGCCTTGAAGGGAGGCCGGTCGAACAACGCCGTCGCCAGCACGTGCAAGGTGTAGAACCAGCCACGGGTCTGGCCCACGTACTCGACGATGAAGTCGGCGGGAAAGTGGTCCTCGAACCTCTTGGCGTGCTCGAAGGGATAGTGCAGCTGTGCGAAGGGCATGGACCCGGAATCGAACCAGCAGTCCAGGACATCGGGGATCCGGCGCATCGTCGAAGCTCCGGTGGGGTCGTCGGGATTCGGCCGGGTCAGCTCGTCGATGAAGGGGCGGTGCAAGTCGCCGGGCCGCACTCCGAAATCCGCTGCGAGCTCGTCGAGACTGCCGTAGACGTCGACACGCGGACAGCGAGGGTCGTCGCTCTTCCACACCGGGATGGGCGTTCCCCAGAAACGGTTCCGGCTGATCGACCAGTCCCTCGCCCCTTCCAGCCATTTGCCGAAGGCGCCGTCGCGCACGTGCTCGGGAATCCAGGCGATCTGTTGGTTGAGCTCGACCATGCGGTCCTTCAAGGCTGTGACCTGAACGAACCACGAGCTCATGGCGCGATAGATGAGCGGCGTGTCCGTCCGCCAGCAGTGCGGGTAGCTGTGGGTGTAATCCTCGGCCCGGACAAGTGCCCCGGCCGCACCGAGCCGGTCGACGATCGTGGCGTTGGCGTCGAAGACCTGCACTCCGGCGAGATCGCCCACCTCGGCGGTGAAACGTGCCCGATCGTCCACGGGGCAGATCACGGGGATCCCGACCGCTTCACAGGCGTGCTGGTCGTCCTCACCGAACCCGGGCGCCATCTGGACGATCCCGGTGCCCTCGTCCATGGCGACGAAATCCTCGCCGAGGACCACGAACGCGCCGGGCGTGTCGGAGAAGTACGGGAACAGCGGGCGGAATCGGCGCCCGACGAGATCCGCGCCGGCCACGGTGCCGATGATCTCGGCACCGCTGAGAACGTCCGCGTATGCCTCGAGGCACCTGTCACCGATGACGACGCGTCTGTCGCCCCATTGCAGCACCGCGTAGCGGAGGTCCGGTCCGACGGCGAGCGCCAGGTTCGACGGCAGGGTCCACGGCGTCGTGGTCCATGCGAGCATCCCGAGCGGTCCCCGCAACAGCTCAGGCCCGTCGTCGACCGGCTCCAGGTCGAAACGCACCGTCACGGCCGGATCGGTGCGATCCCGATAGGAGTCGTCCTGGCGGGTCTCGAAATTCGAGAGCGGGGTCTCACATTCCCAGCAGTAGGGCAGGACTCGGAATCCCTCGTAGGCGAGCCCCTTGTCGTAGAGGCGCTTGAAGGCCCAGAGCACGCTCTCCATGAAGGAGAGGTCCATGGTCTTGTAGGTGTCCTCGAACGATACCCACCGCGCCTGGCGAGTCACATAGCGCTCCCAGGCGTCGGTGGTGCGCTGCACGATCTGGCCGCAGTAGGAGTTGAACTTGTCGAGACCGTAGGCGATCACCGCTTGCCGGCCGGAAAGCCCGAGCTCCTGCTCAGCGGCCATCTCGGCCGGGAGGCCGTGGCAGTCCCAGCCGAAGCGGCGCTCGACGCGATGGCCGAGCATCGTCTGATAGCGAGGGACGGCGTCCTTCACGAAGCCGGTGAGGAGATGGCCGTAGTGGGGCAGCCCGTTCGCGAACGGGGGCCCGTCGTAGAAGACGTACTCGGTCTCCGGTCCGTGCAGGGCCACAGACGCCTCGAAGGTGCGGTCCGCTTGCCAAAAGGCGAGTATCTGCTCCTCGAGGGAGGGATAGCGCGGCTGCGCGGGTACCTGCGGATAAGGGCTCGCGCCGGGTGCCTCTGCCATGGCCATACAGTAGGCGGCCATGGCAGATGACTTTTTCGACGTCGAGTCGCCCGAAGGCGGACCTGTCGGCATCGTGTTGCGGGTCCGTGTCCAACCAGGTGCCGGCCGTTCGTCGGTCACCGGGCGTCACGGCGACGCGCTCGCTCTGAAGGTGGCCGCTCCGCCCATCGGAGGCCGCGCCAACTCGCAATGTGTCGAGTTCGTTGCCGATCTGTTAGGTGTTCGCAAGTCTCAGGTCGAAATCGTCTCGGGGGAGAAGAGCCGGCTCAAGCGCGTTCGCGTCGCCGACATCGACCCCGGCCGGGCGCGCGACGCGATCGCGCAAGAGCTCCGTTCGGCGACTGTCCGGCCCGGGTCGCACGACCACACGGAGCGGCCGGGTCGATCGAGACCTTGAGAACGGTGATGTGCTCTTGGCGACTGGTGGCCGGTACGGCTATCGTCGGTCACCCTCGCCGCGACAGGAGGGACCGATGGTGCCAAGGACCATGGTGGCGGCCGATGCCGAGAAGGGAGCCGTCGTGAAGGCGAACGCCTCGAAGGCGTCCGCGAAAGCTGCGGCGCCCAAGACGACAATCGAGTCGTCGAAGAAGGCTGCGTCCGCGGCCAAGCCAAAGGCGCCTGCAAAAGTGGCGCCCGTTGCGGTTCAGAAGGCCTCCAAGCCAGGTTCGGCCAAGCCTTTGAGTGCGGCGTCGGCAAAGGCGTCGCCCGCGGTCGTGAAGGCCGCGGTCAAGGCCGCGCCCGCGGTCGTTAAGGCTGCGGTCAAGGCCGCGCCCGCAGCGCCCAAGGCCGCGGTCAAGGCCGCGCCCGCAGCGCCCAAGGCCGCGGTCAAGGCCGCGCCCGCAGCGCCCAAGACGTCCGCAAAGCCCGCCGTAAGGTCCGCCATAAGGTCCGCCCTGAAGCCCCCGGCCGCGGCCAAAGCCGCGACCTCGCGTTCGAAGGCCGCCACGACCCCGACTCCGGCGGCCAAGCGACCGGCCGGCCCGGCTGGCCCGGCTTCCAAGCCGGCGGCCAAGCCCCGGACTCGCGCCGCAGTGCCCGCGACAAAGCAGGCAGTGAGCACAAAGGCAGGATCTGGCGTCGCGAAGGCGGCCGACTCGGCCAAGACCGGGGCCGCCAAGGCGCCCTCGCCGGGGCGCAAGGCGCCGGCAGGTCCCGCACGCACTTCTGGCGCGCTCGGTGCAAAGGCCGGCCCCACAAAGCGGGACACCGAAGGGTATGCCAAGGACGAGCGTTTCCTGACAAGCCAGCGCGCCTCGCTCCTGCGCGAGCGTGCGACGTATCTCGAACAAGCCGCCAGCTTGAAAGCCGAGGCGGAGGCGCTCGTCGAAGAGATGGAGCCGGGCGACATCCAGTTCGACGACGAATCGGGCGAGGGCGGGACCGTCACCGTCGACAGGGAGCGTGACCTGGCGCTCTCGGCGCAGGCGCTGGCCGCCGTCGAGGAGATCGACCACACGCTCTTGAAACTGGACAACGGCACCTACGGGATCTGTGAGAACTGCGGCCGGCTCATCGTCAAGGCTCGCCTCGAGGCTCTTCCCTACGCCCGTTTGTGCATCGACTGCAAGAGCGGGGGGCTGTCGAAACGTTGAACGCGGCCGGCGAGAACCGGCCCGGCGCCACCGGGGGAGTGATCTCGGGCGAGGCAGGGCGACGTGCCCGGCGCATCCGCGTGATGCTCGTGGTCGCGCTCGCCGTGGTGATCTCCGACCAGGTGACGAAGTCGCTCGCGGTCTCGCGGCTCTCCTCGGGGCCCATCCACCTGATCGGGCCGTTCGCGCTCGTCCTGTCCTACAACACCGGCATCGCTTTCAGCATCGGTACGGGCCTGACCCTGCCGATCATCGTGATCGTCGCGGTTGTCGTCGCGGTGCTCGCGTGGTTCGGCCGGACCGTGCCGAACACCGGCGCAGCCGTCGGTGTCGGCATGATCCTCGGCGGCGCCCTCGGCAACCTCGCCGACCGGCTCTTCAGGGCTCACCATGGCGCGGTGATCGACTTCCTCCGTTCCGGTTTCTGGCCGACCTTCAACCTCGCCGACTCGGCGGTCGTCTGTGGCTGTGTCGTGCTCGCCGTCGCGCTCTCGCGGACGAGTTTCACAAGGCGGCCGCCCGAGGCCGACCGGCGGGCCCTGCCATGAGCGACATGGGGGCGAGCTCGACCGTCGAGATCCCGGGTGTGCTTTCCGGCGAACGTGTGGACCGGGTCGTCGCATTGCTGTCCGGTTGCACCCGGGCACAGGTCGCGAGGCTCGTCGCAGCCCGGGGAGTGCGCCTTTGCGGCATCGTCGTGGCCACAGGGAGCCGGCGGGTCCACGCCGGCGATCTCCTGGAGACCGACCTCCGGCTCCTGGTCGAGACCGAGAGCGAGCTGGTGCGGGCGGCCGCGCCCGGAGAGGTCCCCTTCCGGGTCGTCTACGACGACCAGGCCGTGATCGTCGTGGACAAGCCACCAGGAGTCGTGGTCCATCCCGATGCCGCCCATCGTTCGGGCACTCTTGTCGCCGGCCTCCTGGCTAGTTACCCCGAGCTCGCCCAGCTGCCGAGGCTCGGTTGCGGGGAGAGCGACCGGCCGGGCATCGTGCACCGGCTCGACAAGGACACGTCCGGCTTGCTGGTGGTCGCCCGCACGCCGGACGCCTACCGGTCGCTGACGGCCCAGCTGGCCGCGCGCACCGTCCGGCGAACGTACCTCGCGCTCGCGTGCGGGGCGCTGGAGGCGGACGCGGGAGTCGTGGACGCGCCGATCGGGCGGTCGCTGCGTGATCCCACGCGGATGGCTGTCGCCGCGGGAGGCCGGGCGGCGCGCACGCACTACCGTGTGCTCGCCAGGTACACCGAGCCGCTCGAGGCGACCTATCTGGAACTGCGACTCGAGACCGGCCGCACTCATCAGATCCGGGTACACCTTGGCGCGATCGGCCATCCCGTTGTCGGCGACGCGCGCTATCGGGGCGACCGTAGGCGATCGGGGTGCACGCGTCCGTTCCTGCACGCAACAGGCCTGGCCTTCGTCGATCCAGCGACCGATGAAGAGGTCGGGTTCAGCTCCCCGTTGCCCGACGACCTCGCCGTCGTTCTCGGGCAGTTCTCCTGAGCTCCACCCAAGTGTCAGGCGGCGTCGTGCACTCCCTCGACCTCGGGCTGAACCGCGAGGAAGGCCAAGGCTGAGGCCTCGATGCGCCTCACCCGCCGGACTCCGATGCCCAAGGTGCGCGCCGTCGACTCCAAGGAAGCGGGGGAGCTGCCATCGAGCCCGAAACGCAGCCGGACGACATCGCGCTCCAGCTCGGGCAGGCGGTCGATGGCCGCGTCGAGCTTGTCGAGCGTGAGCGTCCGTGCGATCTCGTCATCGAAAGGAGTCTCGTCGCCGCTCACCACGTCGCCCAGCGTCGCGGTGGCGTCGCTGGTCAACGGCTGGTCGAGGCTGGCTACCACGCGGGGCAGCCGGACATGGTCGGGGTCGGCTTCGAGCTCGGCCGCAAGTGCGTCCTCGGGCAGGCGGATGGCACGGCCCTTCGACTGCACGGCGCGCTGAAGAGCCTGGCGGATCCACCAGGTCGCGTAAGTGGAGAAACGGAAGCCCTTGCGCCAGTCGAACTTCTCGACCGCGCGCATCAGGCCGAAGGTCCCCTCTTGAACGAGGTCGATCATGTCGACGCCACGCCCTTGATAGCGGCGTGCCCAGTGCACCACGAGGCGCAGATTGGAGCCGATCATCTGCTTGCGGGCTTCCTCGTCCCCCTGCTCGATCCTCTTGGCGAGCTCGGTCTGCTCGGCGGCGCTGAGAAGCGGGAATCGACCGAGGTCGTCGAGGAACAGCCGCATCAAGTCAGGTCCGCTGGAACTGGGCTCCCTCATGACGCGACTTCGCTCGGCGGCGGTCAGCTCCGGCGTGTTGACATCCTCGACCTTGTTCTCGGGTGTGATGACGCTCCTCTCCTTTCTCGGAAACCGGTTCTCACTGATGACAACGCGAATCGAGGCCCAGCCATTCCGCGTTTGTCCTGATACCCGCTCCGAGCCGCCGGCGTGCGCCCGACGGCAGTGGCCGGCTCTCGTCAGTCCAGTGGCGAAAGCGGCGACACGTCCCCCCTTGCGCGCTGCACCATGTCCTTGAGGGTGAAGGAGTCTAGGTGGTGGCGCATGTGCTCACCGACGTCGGCCCACACGGCGAGCAGCACGCACTGGCCCTCGTGGTCGCACGCGCCGTTCTGGTGCGGCTGACCGAAATCTCCGGCCACTATCGGGCCGTCGACCGCGCTGACGATCTGGCCCAAGGTGATCTGTTCCGGCGATCGTGCGAGAACATAACCGCCCCCCACGCCGCGCTTGGAACGGACGAGCCCGGCGCCTTTGAGCGCGAGCAGGATCTGCTCCAGGTAGGGCTGCGGAAGGCCAGTCCGCTCTGCGATGTCGCGGACCGAAGTCGGAGAGACGTCCTCGCGAAGCGCGAGGGAGAGCAGAGCGCGGCTTGCGTAGTCCCCGCGGGTCGATACCTTCACGGTCCTCATCGTACGGCGGCGCAGACCGTGCTCCACGAGACGCCGCCCGGAACAGGCGTTTCGACCTCGGCCCGGCCGTGCATCCGCCTGCCCCGCGGGAAGGCCGACCAGAATAGAACGATGTCCGCCGCAGCCAGCCGGGGCCATGAGCTGGCCTGATAGCGTCGCCGACCGCGGGCGATCGCGTTCGGCGCCAAGAGCAAGGGGTAAGAGCGTGCGTAGTCCTCGTAGAACGCTTGGGGTTCTCGTGGCCGTCGCCGTCGTCGCCGCGGCGTGCGGCAACGCCAAGACCACCGTGTCCAACGCGGGCAACGCCCAGGGCGTGACCAGCTCGCAGATCGTCGTCGGCGGCGTGGCCTCCTTGACCGGCCCGATCCCGGCCGACTTTGCGCCGATCTTCGACGGGGTCAAGGCCTACCTGGACATGGTCAACGCCGAGGGAGGCGTGGACGGCCGCAAGATCGAGTTCCGCTATCCCCTCGACGACGGCTCGAACGCCTCCCAGGACACCGATCAGGTGCGCACCCTGGTAGAGCAGGATCACGTCTTCGCAGTCGTCGGCGTGGGCACGCCGAGCTTTGCCGGGGCGAGCTATCTCGCTTCGAACGACGTGCCGACGTTTGGCTACGACGTCAGTACCGACTGGACCGCCGGGCCCAGCCTGTTCGGCTCGGAGGGCTCTTACCTCGATTTCACCCGCCCCGGTCCTGAGGCCGCGTACCTGGCCGAGCAGCTCCACGCCAAGAAGGTCGGGATCCTCGCCTACAACGTGAGCGGGTCCAAAAAAGGCGGCGAGGGAGTGGCCTACGCGATGCAGCGCTTTCACGTCCCGGTCGCCTACGAGGACCTCTCGGTCCAGGCCCCGCCTGTCGACCTCACGACCGACGTCAACCGGATGCGCGCCCTCGGAGTGGACCTCGTCGTGAGCTGCATGGATCTCTCGGGCAACGTTCTCCTGTCGCGCACCATGCGCCAAGACGGTATGGGGTCGGTCGCGCAGTACTGGCTGAGCGGCTACGACGAGGCGGCCATTGCCAAGTTCTCGTCGCTGATGCAGGGCGTGTACTTCCTCATCGGGCACGTCCCCTTCGAGTCGGCGAAGTTGTCGCCGGGCAAGTACCCCGGGATTGACCTGTACCTGAGCAAGCTCGCGAAGTACTTCCCGGGCGAGCTGCCGGGCGAGGCGTCGCTCGCCGGGTGGGTGGATGCCGAAATGTTCGTCACGGGGCTGCGCCTTGTGGGGCGGGACCTGACCCGCATCCGGCTCGTCGACGCCCTCAATTCGCTGACGAGCTTCACCGCCGACGGCATCGTCTCGCCGATCGACTGGCGCTTGGAGCACCGGAGCAACGGACTGGTCGACTGCAATGTCTATGTGCGGGCGATCGGGGGCCGCTTCGTGCCTCTCTTCGGGTCGTCCCGCACCGTGTTCACGTGTTTCGAGACTCCTCAGCCGCAAAGCGCCCACAGCGTCGTCGTGGTGCCGCCGGCTTCGGGCGTGCCCGGAACGTGAAGGAGCTGAGCACGGGGTCGGTGTTCGCGTGACCCAGTTTCTCAGCTATGCCATCCCGGGCCTGCCCTACGGATGCGTGTTCGCCCTCATGGCTGTCGGCCTCGTCCTCACTTACCAGACCTCGGGAGTGTTCAACCTCGCTTACGGGGCTCAGGCGTACGCGTCGGCGCTGATCTTCTACGTCTGTGTCAACGCCGGCTGGCCGAGCTGGGCCGGGTTCCTGGCGGCGGTCGTCGTCGCGGCGCCGCTCTTGGGCCTCGCGATGGACCGTTTCCTCTACCGTTTCATCCGCTCGGCCCCGGTGCTGGTCAAGCTCGTGAGCGCGCTCGGCATGTTGATCGCGATCCCGAGCGCCCTCCAGCTGATCTTCGGGAGCCAGGAAAGGCTGGCGCCGCCCTCGTTGTGGCTGCCTCCGGACTCGGTCTACTTCCACGTCGCAGGGGACGCCATAAACGGCACGGAGCTGTCGACGGTCATCGTGACCCTGGCCGTCGTGCTGCTGGCGTCGCTCATGTCGCACTTCACCCAGATCGGACTGCGGATGCGGGCCATGGCCGAGAGCCCGCGCATGGTCCAGCTCGCCGGCATCAATTCCGAGCGCGTCGGGGTCGCCATCTGGGTCCTTTCCAGCTTTCTCGCGGGCCTTGCCGGAGTGCTGCTCGCTCCGTTGTTCGCGGAGCTGCAGGCCCTCAACTTCACCGACCTGCTCGTCGCCGCCATCGCCGCTGCAGCGCTCGGGAGCCTCACCAGCCTCCCGCTCGCCTTCTGGGGCGGGATCGGCCTCGGTGTCGTCCAGGAGCTCCTCGGGGGTTACCTCCCGAGTGGGAGCGTGCTCTCGTCGGGGCTCCGGCCGGCCCTTCCCTTCGCCGTGCTCATCGTCCTCCTGCTCGCATTGCCGGGCCTGCGCGAGCGGTGGTTCCACGACGACCCCCTTTCCGCCTGCGATCCGCCACCTCCTCCCATGGCGGCGGCCATCGGGGGCCACGGGCTCGAGGAATTGCTGCGCGGTGGGGGATGGGCAGTGCTCGCCGTCTTCTTCGTCTCGTGTCTCACCTGGGTTCCGGGCAACTGGACCTTCACGCTCACCCAGGGGCTCGCCTATTCGATCATCTTCCTGTCCATCGTGTTGTTGACGGGGATGAGCGGGCAGATCTCGCTCTGCCAGGCGGCCTTCGCCGGCATCGGCGCGTTCACCTGCGCGCAGCTCGTGAGCCATTTCGGGATCTCGGTGTTTGTCGGGATCGTGGCAGGAGGCGCCGTGGCGGCAGTCGTCGGCGTTGTGGTGGCCATGCCCGCGCTCCGCCTGGGCGGCCTCGCTCTGGCGTTGGCCACGCTCGCCTTCGGGCTTCTCGCCGACAACGTCGGTTTCCAGTTCCCCTGGTCAGGAAACGGCGACTCCGGAGTCAACATCCCGCGCCCCCAACTCGGCTCGCTCAATTTCACGAGCGGGAAGGCCTTCTTCGTCCTGGCGTTCGTCCTGCTGATCGCCTGCGCGGCCGTGGTGCTCGCGATTCGCCAGGGCACCACCGGACGCGAGCTGGCGGCCATGCGGGGCAGTGAGCTGGCGGCCGCGTCGATCGGCACGAACCTCGCCAAGCTTAAGATCACGGTCTTCGCGGTGGCCGCAGCGCTTGCCGGAGTCGGCGGTGCCTTGTACGGCTCGCTTCAGGGCACCGTCTCGCCGAACGACTTCAACTCGTTCCTGTCGCTGGTGTTCATGGTGGTCGTGGTGACGACGGGGGTCTACACCGTGCAGGGCGCCATCCAGGCGGGGATGGCCTACGTGATCCTTTACCAGGTGCTCGACTACCTGCCCTCGGAGTGGCGCAACCTCTTCCCGATCCTGTTCGGCCTCGGCGCGGTCACCTATGCGCTCCATCCCGAAGGTGTTGTGGAATGGCAGAAGCGGCGCGTGGTCGAGATCGTCGTCGGTTGGCGAAAGCACCCGGAAGCGGTCGGCTGACATGGCACTCGTGGAGGGCACCGGGATCTCCAAGCGTTACGGCGGCATCGTCGCGCTCGACGATGTCTCGGTCGCCATCGACCGGGGCGAAGCTGTGGGCCTCGTGGGCCCGAACGGCGCCGGGAAGACGACGCTGTTCGACTGCCTGAACGGTGTGCGTCACCTCGACGCGGGGGAGATCTGTTTCGAGGGCCGGCGGATCGACCGGCTGGCGGTCTACGAGCGTGCCCGCCTCGGCATCGGGCGCACCTTCCAGAGACTCGAGCTGTTCGGCGGGATGAGCCCACGCGAGCACCTGATGGTCGCAGAGCGGGTGCACCGGGCCGACGGCCGGCTCTGGAAGGACCTGATCGGCCGCGGACGCGCGAGAGCTCCTGTCGCTCGAGTCGAGGACCTGCTGGTCGAGCTCGGCCTGGACGAGGTCGCCGACGACCCGATCGAGTCGCTGAGCCATGGGCACGGGCGCCTGGTCGAGCTCGGGCGCGCCCTCGTGCAGGACCCACTGCTGTTGTTGCTCGACGAGCCGTCGTCGGGTCTCGACACGCGCGAGGCCGTCGGTTTCGCGGCAGTCCTCCTCGAGGTGCGGGCCCGCCGCCAGACAGCCATGCTCCTCGTCGAGCACGACCTCGACTTCGTACAGCGCGTCGTCGAGCGGACCTACGTGCTCGATTTCGGCAAGATGATCGCATCTGGTCGGGTCGACGAGGTGCTTGCCGACCCCGTGGTGCGCCGCGCGTACCTCGGAGAGGTCACATGACCGCCGGCGACGGGCCGCTCCCCGTCACGGCGCCGCCCGAGGTCACGCCGTACTCCGTCACGGCGATCCCCGCCACGGTGGAGCCTCCTGTGCTCGAGCTTCGCGACGTCTCGGCCGCATACGGTCGTTTCCGGGCGCTGTTCGGCGTGTCCTTGTCGGTCCCCGCGGGTTCGGTCACCGCGCTCGTAGGCCCGAACGGTGCAGGAAAGTCGACGATCGCCCGTGTCGCGACCGGGCTCGTGCCCTTGACAAAAGGCCGGATCTTCTTCTCCGGTGAGGAGGTCACCGGTCTTCCGACGTGGAGGCTCGTCCGCCTGGGCGTCGCTCACGCTCCCGAGGGGCGTTCGGTGTTCGCAACCTTGGACGTCGAGGACAACCTCCGCCTCACCTTCACGCGCGCCCTCGGCCGCAAGGGCACAGCCGACGCGCTCGCGCGCGCTTTCGAGCGCTTCCCGCGGCTCGCCGACCGGCGCCGCCAGCTCGCGGGCACCCTCTCGGGAGGCGAGCAGCGCATGCTCGCGCTCGCCCGCGTCCTTGCGGTACCGCCGAAGCTGCTCGTCGTCGACGAGCTCTCCCTCGGGCTCGCCCCCCGGGTGGTGGACGACGTGTACCGGGCGCTGCGGGAGATCCGCGGCGCAGGCACCTCGCTTCTCGTCATCGAACAGCAGCTGCCCCGAGCGCTCGAGCTCGCCGAGCAACTTGTGGTCCTGCGCAAGGGCC
>CABDYA010000173.1_pt1 | contig 24742 bp, 18 predicted proteins | sample 3131851 | NCBI WGS metagenome assembly CABDYA01 (sample SAMEA5534336, study PRJEB31848) | metagenome | biome: tundra; feature: field; material: soil | place: USA | collected 2013-05 | depth 0.15 m
GGGTCGACCCAGCCGCTCACCGTCGTCCTCGCCTCGCTCGAAGGCCGCCACGTCGTGCCCTACACGATCGTCAATGCGGCCGCGATCGTTGCAATCGCTATCCCTGCGGTTCTCGTATTCCTGTTGAATAGGTGGATCGTGGAAGGCATCATCGCGGGCAGCGTCAAGTAATGACGAGCCACTTCCTAGGTCGTGCCGTGAGAGTCCGTGAGAAGAACCTGCCTCCTATTGCTGGCAACCCTGACCCGATGGTGCCCCCGGACCAACGAGGCGGTAGCCAGGAAAGGCTCGAAGAGGTGCGCGCACCAGGTCCCGAGCACCCGTTGACGGTCGGCCATGGCGCGCGGAACCTCCGCCCGCGGATACGGGACATCCGCCTGCGGTCGATAATCGCAGTCATCGACGACGATCCGCCGGGACCTCGCCCGCCTGGCCGACCAGGGGGTGATCACGCGATCCCATGGCGGGGCCATGCGGGCCGACGCTGGGCTCGAGGTGCCGATCAGCTATCGCCGCGGAACAGCTGTGGCCCAGAAGCGCCGGATCGCCGCCGCGGCAGCTACGTTGATCAGCGAAGGTGGCATCGTCGGCATCACCGGTGGTACGACGACGATAGAGGTCGCGCGGGCGCTGGCACCGGTGCGCAAGCTCACAGTCGTCACCAATGCGCTCAACGTAGGCATGCAGCTAGCGCGCCACCGGAACATCCGTCTCGTCATCACCGGTGGCGTCTGCCGCACGGCGTCGTTCGAGCTGTCGGGGTCGATCGCAGAGAGCACGCTGTCCGGTTACAACCTCGACGTAGCCTTCTTCGGCGTCGACGGAATCGACGTTGACGCCGGCTGCACGACGCATGACGACGCCGAGACGAGGGCGAATGCAGCGCTCGTCAAAATAGCGCGGCACACCGTCATCGTCGCCGATAGCTCCAAGATCGGCCGTGTCACCTTCGCGAGCATCTGCCCGCTCGACCTCGTCGACCAGCTCATCACCGACAACGAGGCAGATCCACAAGCCGTGTCGCGGCTCGAGGCCGCCGGGCTTCGGGTCGTGCTCGCGTGACTCACCTGAGACGAGCGTGCAGCTGAGGACAGCTCGATCCCCGGGGGTCCTGGTTCTCCCAACCGTGCGCCGACCGTGACCGCGTCTATTATTCCTGCCAGGTGGCCTTGTTCGGGGGACAGCAGGACGCCGGGGAGCGGGTTTGAAAACAGTCCCATGCACTCCGCTCGACCTCTCCGCTCCGTCTTCAAACTAGGCACTTTCAGCCGCCACAGGAATGACCGATCCAGAGGAGGGGCCCGGTGAGCAAAGCGCCACTGACGCTGATGGCAGTCCACGCGCATCCTGATGACGAGGCGTCGACTACCGGCGGCATCCTTGCGCGATATTCGGCGGAGGGGATTCGGACCGTCGTCGTGACCTGTACCAACGGCGAGCTCGGCGACGGCCACGAGACCAGCAAGCCGGGCGACGTCGGCCACGACGAGGTGTTCGTCGTTGCCACCCGCCGACGCGAGCTCGAGACAAGCTGCGAAATCCTCGGTGTCACATCCCTCGAGATGCTCGGCTATCGGGACTCGGGGATGATGGGGTGGCCACAGAATGAAGCTGCGGGCTCGTTCTGGACGACAGAAGTCGCGGCGGCGGCAGCTCGCCTCTCGGAGCTCATCGAGCACTACCGGCCGCAAGTCGTGGTCACCTATGACTCGAACGGCTTCTACGGTCACCCTGATCACATCCAAGCCCACCGGATAACGCTCGCAGCGCTGGAGGCGACGCCGATACCCGACAAGCTCTACTACCCCGGGGTCCCCAAGTCGGCGATGGCGGTGTTCAGAGAGACGCTCCGCAGTGCAGGGGTCCAGGGGCCGGACGAAGCCGACGAGGACTGGGATTTCGGCATAGACGACGATCTGATCTCTACCATCGTCGATTGCCGCGACTACGTGGCCCGTCACTACGCGGCTCTCGAGGCGCACGCGAGTCAGGGCGACGGTGCCTTCTTCCTGCGGCTCGGAGTCGATCTGTTCTCGAAGCTCATGAGTCGCGAGATGTTCGTGCGCGCCTTTGACAGGACGGGGGCGCCCACGCCCGAGGACGACCTCTTCGCCGGCTTGCGCCACTAGTGAGAGCCCGCCGGGGCCTGGGCTCCCCGTGTCGCGCACGATCCTTCGAGCGGCACGGGCGAGCGGCGAACTACGTTGTCGGGGCGAACGACGCCGTCTCCCCAAGAGCGCCGGCGTCATGCTCGGCTCAACCGTTTGACCGTCCTGGCCGGCACGCCGAGCCGGTCTCTCGGACAAGGAGGATCCGGTCGTGCTGATACGAGGTGGAGTGGTGGTCGACGCTGGAGGCGAGAGACCCGCAGATGTGCGCACCACTGCCGACGGTCGGATCGCCGAAGTTGCCCTCGGCCTTGATCGCCTGCCGGGAGAGCAGGTGCATGAGGCGGGCGGGAAGTTCGTTGTCCCTGGAGGGATCGACGCTCATACCCACCTTCACATGCCCGTAGGTGCCGTGCGGGTGTCGGACGATTTTGTAAGCGGGACGCGGGCTGCTGCCATCGGCGGCACCACGACCATCATCGACTACGTGACAGTCGCCCGGGGGGACGACCCGATGGCGACTGTCGCCACCTGGCGTTCGTGGGCCGAGCCGTCGGTTATCGACTGGGGTCTCCATCTCACATTCACCGAGGCTGTACCCGAGTCGGTCGTCGCAGCCGGAGTCGAGATGGGGATCACCTCCTTCAAGCTCTATCTCGCCTATCCAGACCGCTTGCAGGTCGACGACGGCACGATCGTGCGCCTGATGCGTGCTGCCCGCCGCCACGGGGCTCTCGTCACGCTGCACTGCGAGAACGGCGGCGCCATAGAGGAGCTGCGACGAGAGGCGCTTGCTGCAGGACGGACAGGCGTTATCGAGCACGCGCTGACTCGACCGGCTGTGCTCGAGGGCGAGGCTGTCGGACGGGCAGCCACGCTGGCGGAGATCACCGGCGCCGCGATCTACATCGTCCACGTTTCGTCGGCTCCGGCGCTGGCGGCGGTGCGTTCCGCCCAGGAGCGCGGCGTGGACGTGAAGGCCGAGACTTGCCCGCAGTACCTCTACCTCGATTCGAGCCGCCTCGAGGGTCCCGACGCGATCGACTTCGTCTGCACGCCGCCGCTGCGTGACCCATGGCACGCCGAGGAGCTGTGGGAGGGAATGGCACGTGGATACATCCACACGGTCGCGACCGATCATTGCCCGTTCTGGCGCGCCGACCGGCGTGCGGGCGTTGCCGGCCGACAGGGTGGCGTGATCGACTTCACTGACATTCCGGGGGGCCTTCCCGGTATCGAGACGCGCCTCGCCCTTGTCTGGCAAGGCGTACGGTCCGGCCGCATCACCACGGCCGACTGGGTGCGGCTGTGTGCCGAGGCCCCTGCCCGAACGTTCGGCTTGTGGCCCGCCAAAGGCTCGCTCGCAGTCGGTGCCGACGCCGACGTGGTCGTGTGGGACCCGCAACGGCGCCAGTCGCTCGGAGCGGCCGATCTCGACATGGCTGTCGACCAGTCGCCCTACGAGGGGACGGTGGCCGTAGGTTGGCCCGAGCTCGTCCTGAGCCGGGGGCAGACGGTGGCCGTGGACGGCCGCTTCATCGGAGAGTTGGGCTGGGGGCGCTACACGGCCAGGGCACCGCTCACGCGCTAATGCGATTGAGGTCGCCGCATCGGCGTGTGGCCTCCTGCCGGCGAGTACATCTGGTCCGGTGTGGCAAAGCGGATTCTGGCAGTCCGCGGACGTAATCGGCTTGCGCGGTCAGGTTGGCTATCTCACAGTCGCCTTTCAGCAGGGCTTCTGCCTATCCGCGGCAGGCGAAATAGCGCCGTCTGGACACGACTGCACGGCTGGTTCCGAATCGCAACCAGAGGCGTCGGAGATAGGGGCCAAAGACCCTACCGGGTGCGCGGCCCTGGTCCTAACGTCTAGATCAAAGTCGAAAGTCATCGAGGGCGAGGTTTAACATAGACATCGAGGCCAAAAACCTATTTGGCTCGTGCATGTAGGCCCAGCTCGAAGCAGGCTCGAAAGTCATCAAAGAGGAGATGGAGACACCATGTTGCTTGATCCACCCACCGTGGTTTCGCAGAACGAGATTACTCTGAGCGTGCGCGAGATCGAGCCGCTGCTGCAGGCGCCGCCGATGAACGTTCCACCCTGGCCTGGCGCCACTATCACCCTCAAGGACGGCCGCACGATGTACATCCGCGAGGCGACCCTCGAGGAAGCCCCGGCCATGATGGGCTACATGAAGCGCGTCATGGAGCAGGATCACGACTTCTACGACGTGGTCGGAGCCCGAGTCCATGCGGAGATTGCCGGGTGGTACCGCAAACGTCTGAAGGACCCCTACACGCTCCTCGGCCTCATCGACGGCGAATGGGTGGGATTTGCCAATGGGCGGCTGATGAATGAGGACATCAACATCAGCTTGCACACGATGGCACTGGCCCGCGGGGGCCGCATCGGAGCGATCATGTACTACGTCAAGACGTACTACGCCTTCGAGATTCTCGGTAGCAAGGAGTTCTGGGCCACCTACGAGAGCTACAACGGCTGGCACCGTTGGGGGCTCGGGATGGCGCAACCCTCGTACCCGTGGCCGGAGTACCAGCATGAGCTAGGCGGGGCGCGGGTGTACTACGTCACGAAGAAGTACTGGGACGCAGTAGTCAAGGACTACGTCCGTCAGATGGTCGGGGCCGACCTCGTTTTCGACGTCCCGGTGGAGATCGTCAAGGCAAACGAGCAGTTGAAGATCCCACAAGACGTGACCGTGTAATCATGACCGTCGGACTGCCGACCGGGGGTGAACCCAAGGACACGACCGAACCGGACGTGACAATCGAACGTGAGATCGCCGAGGTGGTGCGCGGTAGTTACGCACGATCCGCGAGCCCGCCTGGCAGGCGGCGGATCGGTGCCCGCGAGCTCTACGCCGAGGTGCTCGATCCGGACACTTTCCGCAGTTGGGACACCGCCCTTGTCGATGTGCCAGCCGGGTCGGAGTACCTGGATCAGCTGACCGCCGCGCGTCAGGCCTCAGGGGAGGACGAGGCCGTGATCACTGGGGAAGGCATGATCCGCGGTCGCCGTGTCTGCGTGGTCGCCTGCGAGTTTGCCTTTCTGGGTGGAACCATCGGGGTCGCGGCGGCCGAACGTCTCACCCTGGCGATCGAGCGCGCGACCGCGGAGCGGCTTCCGCTCGTAGCGTCACCCGTGTCGGGTGGCACACGCATGCAGGAGGGAACAGTGGCCTTTCTGCAAATGGTCAAGATTGTCCAGGCGCTGATGCAGCACCGCAGCGCCGGTCTTCCCTATCTCGTGTACCTGCGCCATCCGACCACTGGTGGAGTGTTCGCCTCCTGGGGGTCGCTCGGGCAACTGACCGGAGCGCAGCCCGGAGCGCTCATAGGGTTTCTCGGGCCGCGTGTCTATGAGGCCCTCTACGGCGACACTTTTCCCGACGGGGTCCAAGTGGCCGAGAACCTTTATCGCTTGGGTCTCGTCGACGCCGTGCTCGCGCCGGAAGCCCTCTCGGAGATAGCGGCCCGGGCACTCGACGTGATGTGCACCGCGATCGACGAGGTTCCTGCCGCGAAGGCACCGCCTGAAGAACCGATCGATGACGTTCCTGCATGGGAGTCGATCGAGCACACCCGCAGGCCAGAGCGCCCAGGGGTGGAGGAGCTCCTCCGTGCAGCATCGCATTCGGTGACGATCTTGAGCGGCACCCAGGAGGGCGAGCGCAGCGGTGGTCTCATCCTGGCCATGGCCAAGTTCGGGTTGGCGCCGTGCGTAGTCGTTGGGCAGGATCGCCTCTTTCCCCGGGAGGGTCGGCCGCTCGGGCCCGACAGCCTTCGCGAAGCACGGCGGGGAATGAGCCTGGCCGCCGAGATGGGGCTCCCGTTGCTCACGATCATCGACACCCCTGGAGCCGCCCTGTCCAAAGCGGCAGAGGAAGGCGGGCTTGCAGGGGAGATCGCTCGATGCCTGGCCGACATGGTGACGCTCCCGGTGCCCACGGTGTGTCTCCTGCTCGGAGAGGGGGCGGGCGGCGGCGCGCTTGCTCTTCTGCCTGCCGACCGAGTGGTGGCCGCCCAGCACGGATGGGTGGCACCGCTGCCTCCGGAGGGTGCCTCGGAGATCCTCTACAGGACCGTCGAGCGCGCCCCCGAGCTCGCCGCAGCGCAAGGCGTGCGTTCGATCGACCTCGCTGCTGCGGGCATCGTCGACCGGATCGTACCCGAACGACCGGACGCGGCCGAAGAGCCGCGGGAGTTTCTCGGGCGCCTCAGCAGGGCTCTCGAGTTCGAGCTGACCTCCCTGATTCACCGGGACAAGGCCGAGCGTCTGGCCGCAAGGTACGAACGCTACCGAAGCCTGGGCCTACATCCAAAGCCATAAACGAGAAGGAGTTTCGTACAACATGCTGCAGCCCATCGAAGTCAGGAAGGTTCTTCTTCAGAAGGTGACCGACGCGTCAGGTTTGGAGGAGCTGATCGACAAGGGCGTCTTCCGGGCCGATGACGTGGTCGGTGTCGTCGGGAAGACCGAGGGCAATGGCGGGGTCAACGACTACACGCGCCTGCTCGCCGACCGCGCGTTCCGGGAGGTCCTCGTGGCCAAGGGGACCCGTAGCTGGGACGAGGTCAGGCAGATCCCGCTCGCATGGTCGGGCGGCACCGACGGTGTGCTCAGCCCTCACGCCACGATCTTCGCGAAGGTTCCCGCCCAGAGCGCCCCGGTCACCGATGAGCCCCGCCTGTCGGTTGGCGTTGCGATGAGCGACCCGATCCTGCCTGAGGAGATCGGCCGGACGGCCATGATCGAGAAGGTCGCAGCCGGTGTACGCAAGGCCATGGAATCGGCCGGAATCACCGATCCGGCGGACGTGCACTATGTCCAGACCAAGACGCCACTTCTCGTCCTCGACACCATCAACGACGCCAAGCGCCGAGGCCACAAGGTGTGGACCGAGGACACCCTGGAGTCGATGGACCTGTCCAACGGAACTGCGGGGCTCGGGATCGCCGTGGCGCTAGGTGAGATCGAGATGCCGACAGACGACCAGGTGATGAACGACCGTTCGCTCTACTCGTCGGTCGCGTCGTGCTCCTCCGGAGTTGAGCTTGACAGGGCACAGATCGTCCTGGCCGGCAATATCCGGGGGATCGGCGGCCGGTACCGGATCGGCCACTCGATCATGGAAGACGCCCTTGATATGGACGGGGTCTGGCAGGCCATCCGCAACGCGGGCCTCGACGACCTTCCCGCCGACTGCCCCCATCCGCGCCATCTGAAGGGGCGACTCGTCAACTTGTTCCTCAAGTGTGAAGCCGACCCCTCTGGTCACGTTCGCGGCAAGCGCAACATCATGCTCGACGACTCCGATGTCCACTGGCACAGGCAGATCAAGGCGTGTGTTGGTGGCGTAGCGGCCGCAGTGTGTGGAGACCCTGCCATCTTCGTGTCGGTGTCGGCTGCTCACCAAGGCCCGGCCGGCGGCGGTCCTGTGGTGGCGATCGTGGACCTGGGATAGAAGTACCAGCCAAGACAGTCGGGCCCGGTGGGCCCGACTCTCCATTTCAGAACTGGAGAAATGATGTCGCATCAGCAGGTGTCGCCAGCGTGGGCGAGCACTGCTGTCGGCGAGTTGCTATGCGGTCCGGGCCAGGACGCAATCGTCCTCGCGTCCACCAGGGTGGCTTCCTACCTCAGCGTGTCGGAACCCGGGTCGAGCACTGCTGTGGTGGCGCTCTTGGCCCAAGGAGCTGTCCGCCTGCCGATAGGCGTCAGCGTGGCATCGGGGAAGCTGCCGGAGGCCGGGAGCAGCGTTCGGATCGGTGATGGTTCGATTGTGGCGCCTGACCACGCTTGGCGGCCGGTGCGCTGGTGGGACCCGTGTCCTCACATATCTGCCGATGACCTGTTCCGGCGCGGATCGGATCTCCTCGAAGTGATCGGGGAAGAGCCAGATTCCACGTTCGGGCTGCCACTCGCCGACGCGCTGGGTGTGGCCGTTGGCCTGGCGGGAGGGGACATCGGAGCGGCTCTGGAAGTGATCGGACTTGGCCCGGGCCTCACGCCTGCTGCCGACGACGTCGTGGCCGGGGCGCTGGCCGTGCTGGCTCTCGGTGGCCGGCTCCACGAGCGGGCCAGAGACGCGATCGATGCACGCGCTCGCACCCATACCACAGCCCTGTCAGCTGCGTTATTAGCTGCGGCGGGCAAAGGACACGTGATACCGCAGGCCGCAGCCGTGCTCACCGTCCTCGCGGCCGGCGGACCATCGGCCAGGCTCAGGTCGGCCGTGACAGAGCTGTTCAGTGTCGGAGCGACGTCCGGCCACGATCTGTGTGCCGGCATGGCGGGTATCCTCGCTGGAGCCGAGTTGGAGGGATCGATCCCTTCCGCCGGCGAGGCCGCCACGAGCACGAGGAGCCCGCGATGAGTACCCGGGTCGAGCTTAGACGTGGCATCTACCGCGATTCGGTAGTCCTGATGCAGGTGAGCCAGGCCGTCGCTGCATGTCACGGTGTCGCAGCTGCGATCGTTGCCATGGCTACGCCGCTCAACCTTGAGATCTACGAGCGGCTGGGCTTCGACCCCGCAGCGGTGGAGGGAGCCTCCCCCAACGATCTGCTTGTCGCGGTGCGGTGCGAGGACGACGCGCTCGATGCGGCAGCGGCTGAGCTGGAGCGACAACTGGCGCCGTCGGCGAAACAGCAGAGCGATGGGTTCGGATCACCCCCTGCCCCTCGGACTCTCGCGTCCGCGCTTCGCCGTGGCGGCTCCCTGGCGCTGATCTCGGTGCCGGGTCAACACGCCTTCGTGGAAGCGATGGACGCCATACAGGCGGGCGTCTCGGTGATGCTGTTCTCCGACAACGTGCCCCTCGAGCAGGAGATTGCGCTCAAGGACGAGGCGGCGCGCCACGACGTGCTGGTCATGGGCCCCGACTGCGGGACCGCCGTGGTAGGCGGGCTCGGCCTTGGGTTCGCCAACGCGCTCCGTCCTGGCCCGGTCGGCATCGTGGCCGCGTCGGGGACCGGTGCGCAGGAAGTCACCTGCCTGCTCGACGCCGACGGTGTCGGTGTCACCGCCGTGCTCGGAGTGGGCGGGCGCGATCTGTCCGCCGCCGTCGGCGGCCGTTCGACGCTCGCTGCCATGAAGGCGCTCGATGAGAATGCCGCCACAGAGTTCATCGTCGTGCTGTCGAAGCCTCCCGACCCCAAGGTCGCCGAACGGGTGCGCGCCGCGGCCGGGCGGCTGAACACCCCGTCACTGGTGGCGTTCGTCGGCATGGGAGAGGGCGACCTCACCGCCGCCACAGCGCAGATCCTTGTGGCGCTGGGCAGGTCTCCGACAGCACCGCCGGAGTGGCCGGCACCCTATGAGCGGGCCCCTCGGCCCGGTTTCATCCGCGGCCTGTTTTCCGGGGGGACGCTTTGCGACGAGGCCATGGCGATCGCCGCAGAGTGCTTGGGGCCGATCGCGTCCAACACCCCTCTCCAAGCGGCGTGGGCTCTCGGTGACGACTCGCAGGCGCCGGGCCATCTCATGATCGACTTCGGTGACGACCGGCTGACCGCGGGAAGGCCACATCCGATGATCGACCAGTCGTTGCGCCTCGAACGGATCGCGCGGGAGGGTGCCGATCCTCAGTGCGCGGTGCTCCTTCTCGACGTGGTCCTCGGCTATGGAGCCCATCCGGACCCGGCTACCGAGCTCGCGCCGGCCGTTGCCGCCGCCCGCGACAGGGCGCAGCGCGGCGGCCGCGACCTTGCTGTCGTCGTCTCGCTCGTCGGTTCGCGGTCCGACCCGCAGGGTCGCGACGCCACCGCCGAGAGACTGGCTGCAGCCGGTGCGAGCGTTCATTTGTCCAACGCCGCTGCTGCGCGGACAGCGGTGGATCTCGTCGAGGGAGCAGGCAGATGATCGAGCTTGACGAATCGCCCACGATGGTCACAGTCGGCGCCTCCTTGTTCGCCGATGCACTCAGAGCGCAGGTCGCTTCGCCGCTACAGGTGCAGTGGGCTCCGCCCGTGCCGGGAAGCGACGCCGACCTGGCGGTCATCGCAGCCGATGGCCGGACGCACGCTGCCAGCGCCGAGTCGGTTCGGCGGCTCACCGCCGCCAGTCCACGTTGGGTGGACGTGGTCCCTGCCCGGGAGGCACTGGGCCTCGGACCCCGGGAGTTCCTGCACGCTGGACCACCGGTCGCCTGGGCCGATGCGTCCGGTCCGATTCGTGGGGCGCTGGCTGGCGCCATGATTTACGAGGGGCTGGCCGAGAACTTCGAGGAGGCCGGGCGGATCGCCGCTCAAGGTGGCATATCGCTCGAGCCTTGCCACTCGCGCTCAGCGGTGGGCCCGATGGCCGGCGTGGTCAGCGCGTCTATGCCGGTGTCGGTGATCGAGGACGAGGAGAACGGTCGGCGGGCGTACTGCACCTTGAACGAGGGTCTCGGGAAGGTCCTGCGCTACGGGGCGTACTCGCCGGAGGTCATTGACCGCCTTCGCTGGTTGGAGCGGGTGCTCGCCCCCCTGCTGGGTGCAACCCTCCGCAAACGGGGGCCCGTTGACGTGCGCAGCCTCATCGCCCAAGCTCTCCAGATGGGCGACGAGTGTCACAACCGCAACCGTGCCGCCACGTCGCTGTTGTTGCGGGAGATCACGCCCGACATGCTCGAGAGCGGCGCCCGCAGCGAGGACATCGTGGCGGCGTTCCGGTTCATCAACGGTAACGACCACTTCTTCCTCAACCTCTCCATGCCGGCCGGCAAGGTTGCCGCCGACGCCGGACGCGACATCCCGGGCTCCACCATGGTCGTTGCGATGGCCCGCAACGGGACCGAGTTCGGCATCCAGGTCTCGGGCACCGGGGACGAGTGGTTCACGGCCCCCGCACCGCCGGTGAAAGGGCTGTATTTCCCAGGGTTCGGGCCCGAGGATGCCGGCCTCGACATCGGTGACTCGACGATCACCGAGACGACCGGGATCGGCGGTTTCGCCATGGCCACGGCGCCGGCCATCGTGCTCTTCGTGGGCGGCGACGTGTCAGACGCGCTGGAGAACACCCTGCGGATGTACGAGATCACCCTGGCCGAACATCCCTTCTACAAGGTGCCAATACTAGGGTTCCGTGGCACACCGACAGGCATCGACGCGACGCTCGTCGTGCGAAGCGGCGTGCTGCCCGCCGTCAACACCGGGATCGCTGGCCGCGAGCCGGGCGTGGGCCAGGTAGGAGCGGGCCTCGTCGTCCCGCCGATGTCGGTGTTCGTCGATGCCGCGCGGGCGCTCGCCCGGCGAGCGGCGCCACAGGGAGCGCCTGGGCGCTCGGAATCGAGGAACCAGTAGTGAACGACGTCTTCAAGTATCGTGCTCCTACCTCACGCGCGGAGCTGTTCGGCATGTTGGCGGCCCACGGCGAGGGCGCGAAGATCTTGGCGGGCGGCACCGACCTGCTCGTCGACATCCGCAGCGGGCTCGTTCGACCCGAGCTCGTGATCAACCTCAAGAAGGTCGAAGACTTCTCAGAGCTCGCGTGGAGCCAGTCCGAGGGGCTGATAATCGGGCCCGCTACGACCGTCAACGATGTTCTCCACGATGCCAAAGTCCGCGATTCGTACCCGTTGCTCGCCGACTGCGCCCTCACGATCGCCTCCCATCAGCTCCGCAATCGGGCGACGGTGATAGGCAACATCGTCCACGCCTCTCCCGGTGCGGACATGGCGCCCGGGCTCCTCTGCCTGGGCGCCCGGGTCCAGATCGCCTCCCAGCGGGGCCAGCGCGAGGTCCCCCTCAAGGACTTCTTCACCGGGGTGAAGAGGACTGTTCTGAGCCATGACGAGATCGTCGAAGCCATCACTGTGCCCACCAGCACGGCGCGGTCCCGCGGTTCGTACCGCAAGCTGAAGCGGATCGATGGCCACGACCTCGCCTTGGTCGGCGTCGCCGTCACGAGCACAGACGGCGCCGTGCGGGTGGGGATCGGCTCGGCCGCCCCCACGCCGTTGCTCATAGAGGGGCTCACCGACGAAGACCCGGCAGATGCGGTGGTGGCCGCGGCTCGGGATGCGATCCGTCCCATCAGCGACCTGCGGTGCAGCAAGGAATACCGGGAGTACATGATCGAGGTCTTCGTCCGCAGGTTGCTCGAGGAGGTGCGGTGATGTGGATGTCAGTCGAGGTCAACGGTCACATCTACGAGCGCGAGGTAACCGAGCACTGGACCCTGTTGCGATTTCTCCGGGAGGACCTGGAGTTGACCGGGACGAAGGACGGCTGTTCGGCCGGCGAGTGCGGCGCCTGCACGGTGATGCTCAACGGTGAGGCCGTGAACGCGTGCATGGTCCTAGCGGCGGAGGCCGATGGCGCGACGGTCGAGACCATCGAGGCGGAAGCTGTCGACGGCGAGCTGTCAGAGATCCAGGCGGCTTTCGCCCGGAATTACGCGGTGCAGTGTGGTTATTGCACTGCCGGGATGGTCATGTCGGTCCGGGAGCTCCTGCGACTCAACTCCAAGCCGACTGTGGCCGAGATCAAAGAGGGTATCGAAGGCAACCTCTGCCGATGCACCGGTTACCAGCAGATCATCGAAGCTGTGCTCGACGTGTCGGGTCAGATCAACAACGAAACCAGGGGGGGATTGAAATATGTCTGAGAGCACCATCTCATCGGTGGCCACCCACGTGGGCGACGACGTCCAGCGGGTCGACGACGCAGCGAAGCTGACGGGCGGCGCCATGTACGCGAGCGACTTGGTATTTGCCGGCATGCTCTACGCCCAGGTGAAAAGGAGCCCACACGCCCGGGCGAAGATCGTGGCGATCAACACTTCCAAGGCCAAGAACCTCCCGGGCGTCCACGCGGTCCTCACCGGCAAAGAGCTCGACTACCGCATCGGCCTGTACGTCGTGGACAAGGACATCCTGGCCAAGGATGCCGTACGGCACTTCGGCGAGGCGGTCGCCGCCGTGGCGGCGGAAAGCCTGGATATCGCCAGCCGGGCCGTCGACCTGATCGACGTCGAGTACGAGGTCTTTCCGCCCGTCCTCAGCCAGCTGGATGCGCTCGACGAGAACTCCCCGTTGGTCCATCCCGACCTCGGCAGCTACGACTACGTCAAGGCGTCCTTCAGCCCACAGCCAGGTACCAACATCCCCAACATCACCAAGATCCGTAAGGGCGACGTCGACGCAGGCTTCGCCGAGGCGAAGTGGATCATCGAGCGCGAGTACACCAACCCCTCCGTGCAGCACGTGCCGTTGGAGACCCACGTCGCCATCGTCGAGTGGAAGGCGGGGGACGAGGTGACCATCTGGTCCAGCGCGCAATCCCCCTTCACTCTCAGGGATCTCTTCTGCCGCGCGTTCAAGCTGCCGCACAACAAGGTGAGGGTGGTCATACCTCATGTCGGCGGCGCTTTCGGTGGCAAGGCGGGGATCCACCTCGAGCCTCTCCTGGCCTGTCTTTCCCGCAAGGCCGGGGGAAGGCCAGTGAAGTTCCAAGCCACCCGGGAGGAAGAATTCAGCCTCCTGCCCTGCCGGAGCGCCCTCACCTACCGGATCAAGACCGGAGTCGGTGCTGACGGCCGCATCACCGCGCAGAAGCTGCTCATGTACTGGGATTCCGGTGCATACGCCGACTACGCCGTCAACGTCACCCGCGCCTCCGCGTACTCGGCGGGTGGCCCTTATGACATCCCCAACGCCTGGGTGGACGCCTACACGATCTACACCAACAAGCCATGGGGCACGGCCTACCGCGGATTCGGTCACGTGGAGTTCTTCTGGGGCCTCGAGCGGCACATGGAGCTCGTCGCCCAGGTCATCGGGATGGACCCTCTGGAGTTCCGCAAGAAGAACCTCCTGAAGCCAGGGTCGACCACGCTGACGGGCGAGAGGATCAACGAGCACACAGGCAATCCCCTCAAGTGCCTCGAGGCAGCGGCCAAGGCCATCAACTACGGGCGGCTCACCCCTGAGGAGGAAGATCGCCAGGCGCGTACGGGCCGCAGGATCGGCAAGGGGATCGCGACGCTCCACAAGGCTCCGGCGATGCCGAGCTTCACGACGACAGCAGCGGTCATCAAGATGAATTCGGACGGATCGGTTGTCGTCAACATCGCGCTCACCGAGATCGGCCAGGGAACGGCGACCGTCGTCGCCCAGATGGCAGCGGACCGTCTGCGCTTCCCCGTCAGCCGAGTGAAGGTTGCAGTCGAGAGGGACACGGACAAGGACCCCTTCGACTGGCAGACGGTCGCGTCAAAGGGGCTCCTCCTCACCGGCAACGCGGTCATCGCCGCCTGCGACGATCTCCTGCGACAGGCCTACTCGGACGCGGCCCAAGTGCTGCGCGCCCAAACGGTAGACCTTGACCACGACGGTGAGAAGATCTTCGTCAAACAGCGCCCGGAGGAGTCGGTGACCTTCGCCGCTTTGTCGATCGGGTACGTCTACCCCAACGGCAACGGAATCGGTGGCCCGCTGATCGGCTTGGGCCGCTACACCGCGCAGGGCTTGACCAGCCTCGACAAGGAGACGGGGCAAGGCCTCCCCGCCCTGGACTGGACCTACGGCGCTCACGGCGTGATCGCGGAGGTAGACCCGGAAACCGGGGAGTACACGGTGATCAAGATCGCGTCAGCCTTCGACGTGGGCAAGGTGATCAATCCCGGTACCATGCGCGGCCAATGCATCGGCGGCATGATCCAGGGCCTGGGAACGGCCCAGTGTGAGAGCTACATCTACGACGACCAGGGCCACTTGCTCAACCCTTCGCTCACCGACAACAAGATCCTCACAGCGAAGGACCTTCCCGAGGAGATCGAGTGCATCGCCGTGGAGACCCCCCAGCTCGATGGGCCTTTCGGCGCGCGAGGGGTCGGTGAGCACCCGATGATCTCGGTTGCGCCGGCGCTTGCCAACGCCATCCACGACGCGACGGGCGCGGAGCTGACGCATATGCCCGTCCGCTTCGAGGACGTGTGGCGTGCGATTCACAACAAGCCGCCGATCGACACCTGGACCACCAAAGCGCCAGCCGTTTAGGGGCGCAGAATCTGGTCAGCGCTCAATGATGGTGGTGCGCACACGCTTGTGAAATGTTTCCTGAGGAGAAAGGAAGGGATCATGCCAGCAAGTGAAGGCGCCTGCGGAGGGCGGGGAGGTTCGTTATGAGCACCACTCCTGCCATCGACGAGCAAGTTGTCGAGCAAGTCGAGACGATCCTTCTGCCGGTGCCGGACAACGCGCGCACCTCGACGGCCGGTCACCAGTTCTGGATCTGGTCCGGAGCGAACATCGCGCCGATCAACTGGGTGCTCGGCTCATTGGGCATCGAGATCGGCTTGAGCCTGTTCCAGACCGTCTTGGTGCTGGTCATCGGCAACATCATTGGTATGGCCGTCTTCGGCTTCTTCGTCCTGATGGGCCAGCGCACGGGTGTCAGCCAGATGGTGATGGCGCGCAGCGCCTTCGGCCGCCGCGGCGCCTATCTGCCGGCAGCGATCCAGGGACTCATCTCCGCCGGATGGTGCGCGGTCAACACGTGGATCGTCCTCGATCTGGTCCTCGCCCTGATCGGCAAGCTCGGTTACCACGGCGGCACAAACCTGAAGATCGTCATCGTGCTCCTTGTGATGGGTGTGCAGATCTGGCTGGCGGCGAGGGGCTTCAAGTCGATCGCGAAGTTCGAGCGGTACACCGTCCCGGTCACCTTCTGCGTCTTGATAGCGATGACGATCGTCGCCTGGTCGAAGAACAATGTGCACTGGGGCTACGCGGGCGCTCACCTGCACGGTTGGGCGCTGCTGTCCGCCGAGAGCACGATCATGACCGCGATCGGGATCGGCTGGGGCTGCACCTGGTTCGCCTACGCGTCGGATTACTCCCGGTTCCTGCCGAGGGCGATGTCGCGGTCCAAGGTCTTTTTCGCCAGCGTCTTCGGCCAGTTCCTCCCGGTGGTCTGGCTCGGGATCTTCGGTGCGACTCTTGCCACGGTCACCCAGAGGGTCGACCCCGGCGCGCTCGTCGTGTCCAACTTCGGGATCTTGGCCATCCCGGTGCTGCTGCTCGTGCTCCACGGCCCGATCGCGACCAACATCTTGAACATCTACAGCTGCTCGTTGTGTGCGCAGACCCTGGACTGGAAGCTCAACCGGCGCAAGATCGCGCTGCTCGTCGGCGCTATCGCGCTGGCGTTCACCATCGTCCTGGTCTTCCAGAACAACTTCGCCAGCACTTTGGACAGCTGGCTGTCCGGACTGGTGATGTGGATCGCCCCGTGGGCGGCCGTGACATTGATCCACTTCTATTACTTCGCACGCCAAGAGGTCGATGTGGACTTGTTGTACGACCCGCCGGGGCATTCCCGCATCGCCGATGTGCGCTGGTCAGCGATCTTCTCGTTCGTTGTGGGCGCCGTCGCCGCCTGGTGCTTCGAGTACGGCGAGGTCGGCTGGCTGATGGGCCCGGCCGCGACGGCTCTTCATGACGTGGACCTGACATGGCTGGTCGGTTCGGTGGTCGCAGGTGTCGTATACCTCGTGATCGGTCGCCCGAGCAGGTCGTCGCTGTTCTCGAAGTCCTACAAGCCAGCTGTGAAGGAAGTCGGTGTGTGATGCAGCTTGTGATCCGCAATGGCCGACTGGCTGCGCCTGGTGCTTCTCCTGAGGGCCTCGTCGACGTGCTCATCGACGAGGGCCGCTTTGCTGCGGTGGAGCGCGCCGGAGTCCGGGTCGAAGGCGTGGCCCAGGAAATCGACGTGAGCGGGGCCATGCTCAGCCCGCCTTACGTCGAGCCACACGTGCACATGGACACCTGCCTGACTGCCGGTGAGCCGCGGTGGAACGAGAGCGGCACGTTGTGGGAGGGCATCGCCTGCTGGTCGGAGCGCAAGGCGATGCTTACCCATGACGATGTCGTCGCTCGTGTCAATGAGGTGTTGCGCTGGCAGGTCGCCAATGGCGTCCTGCACGTGCGCAGCCATGTCGACACCACCGACCCGTCACTCGTCGCGCTCGACGCGCTGATCGAGGTCCGAGAGCGCGTGCGGGACGTGGTCAACCTCCAACTCGTGGCGTTTCCTCAGGAAGGCATCGTCTCGTTCCCTGACGGCGACAAGCTGATCGCGGAAGCCGCCCGCCGTGGCGTCGACGCGATCGGGGCGATTCCGCATTTCGAGGACACGCGCGACGATGGGGTCCGTTCCCTCGAGATAGCGGTCTCGACCGCGCTGGACGCGGGGTTGCTCATCGACGTGCACTGCGACGAGATCGACGACGAGCAGTCGCGCTTTGTCGAGGTGCTCGCCACGCACGCGATGCGTACCGGTCTGCGGGGGCGGGTCACGGCCAGCCACACGACCGCGATGGGCAGCTACAACGCCGCCTACAGCTACAAGCTGCAGCGGATCCTGTCGCGGGCCGGCATCAACTTGGTCTGCAACCCGATGGTGAACCTCCACCTTCAAGGCCGCTTCGATGCCTATCCCAAGCGGCGAGGGTTGACACAGGTGAAGGAGATGCTCGGAGCCGGAGTCAACGTGGCCTTCGGCCATGACGACGTCATGGACCCGTGGTTCCCGATGGGCACCGCCAACCCGCTCCAGGTTGCGCACGTCGGTGCACTGGCCACCCAGATGACCTCGCCGGCTCAGATTGCCGAGTGCTTTGCGATGGTCACCACGCGAGGAGCCGAGGCACTCTCGTTGGGCGACTCCTACGGGATAGCGGTCGGCCGGCCTGCGAGCCTCATCGTGTTGCCGGCGACCGATCCGTTCGACGCCGTCCGGCGTCAGGTGCGACCGTGGTACGTCATTGCTCACGGCCGGGTCGTGGCCGAGACACCTCCCGCGGCCGCCACTCTCACATGGCCTGGACAAGCCGCAGCGAAGATCGACTTCGTGCGTGACCGCGACGTCAGCCAGGCAACCTGGCCGCGCTGAGTGACATGAGGCGCCGGGGGAGTCCGAGCGACTCCTCCGGCGCCAGTCGTAGGCGACACTCGTGTGACATATGTCATCGGCAAGTTGTGAGGCTGCACACTGCCCGGAGAGCGCCGATCCTGCCAAGGTTGAACCGTGGCCATCGCGAACGATCACCGGGACGGCATTCGTCTTTCTCACCTGACCAAGTCCTACGGTGAAGTCCGGGCGGTACGGGGGATAGATGTTGCGATTGCCCCCGGAGAGACCGTGGCGCTCCTCGGGCCAAATGGTGCGGAAAAGACGACCACGATCGACATGGTGCTCGGGCTCACTCGACCGGACACCGGGACGGTCTCGGTGTTCGGCTCGTCGCCCGCTGAGGCCGCGAAGGCCGGGGCCGTCGGCGCAATGCTCCAGACGGGATCGCTCGTCCAGTTCCTGAGTGTCCGCGAGCTCCTCACAATGGTCGCGTCGCTCTACCCTCATCCATTCGAGCTGAACGACGTACTTCGTCTCACCGGCACCGCAGAACTCGCCGATCGGGCGAAGGCGAAGCTCTCGGGCGGCCAGACCCGGAGCGTCCGTTTTGCCATAGCGCTGGTTGCCGATCCGGATCTGCTCGTGCTGGACGAGCCGACGGCGGCCCTCGACGTCGAGGGGCGTCGTGAGTTCTGGACCGCGATCCGTGCGGCGGCCGGGAAGGAGAACGGCCCGGCGAAGTGGATGTAGACATGATGAACAGGGCGCGCCCCGGACGAGGCCGAGAAGCACCCGGAGGTCGCTGGCGGTCTGCAGGACCCGGGTGAAGCCGTCGATCATGGGCCCTTCTCGCGCCCTGGGGTTGGTCTCAACTCGGCGGGGCACCTTGGACTTGCTCATTTCGGCGCACTACAATCCGACCACTCGCGGAGGCGGCGCTCCCTGGGAGATGCGGCGATTGTCTGGTCTTCCTGGCCGAGGCCGCGGGATCGGCGCCCAAACCCGTGTCGGACGTGATCACCACGACGGCATCGGGACCGGCGAAAGCGCTAGCAAAGGGGGCTTTATGCACCGAGACCGAGCTTTCAAGAGGTCCGCTATCGGATGGTTGATCGGAGTGACCGCCGCGGCGGTGCTCGTTGTGCCCGTGGCAGTCGCGGCAGGCTCGAGTGGCGCGGCCACGTCGGTGTCTCACAGCAAGATCCCGAACGCGACGGTCATCTTGGGAACGACGGACCGGATCGTCTCTGCGGACCCGGCAGGCTCCTACGACCTGCCGTCGTGGACGATCATTTACAACGTCTACCAGACGCTGGTCAAGTACGTGCCCTACACGACGACGATCGTCCCCGACGCCGCGACATGCGCGTGGCACGGCACGACGACATACGTCTGCATCGTCAAGCCCAAGCAGTACTTTTCGAACGGCGATCCCGTGACCAGCGCGGACGTCGCGTACTCCTTTAATCGCGTCCTCAAGATCAACAGCCCGCAGGACCCAGGGGCCCTGATCACCGCGATGAAGAGCGTGACGGCGTCAGGGAACACTGTCACGTTCAAGCTGAAGGCCCCCGACTCCGTGTGGCCGGCCGTGTTGACGACCGGCGTGGGAGCGATCGTCGACCAGAAGGTGTATCCGTTCGCCAAGCTCCAGCCCGACGCGAAGATCATCGGGTCCGGCCCGTACGAGCTCAAGTCGTACACGCCTAACCAGTTGGCCGTGTTCGTGCCGAACCCGCACTACGGCGGCAACGACGTCCTGCACAACAGTGAGTTCATCATCCGCTACGAGGAGAGCGCGACGACACTCGTCTCCGACGAGCAGCAGGGCGCCATCGACATCGCCTACCGTGAGCTGACCCCGACCCAGCTTGAGGCGCTCGGGCACTCGAGCGGCGTCAAGATAGTTGTGGGCAAGGGCCTCGAGATCCGCTACATCGTTTTCAACGAGAAGATCCAGCCTGGCGCGAACCCAGCGCAGAAGCTTGCGGTCCGTCAGGCAGTGGCGTACCTGGTCAATCGGGCCTCGATCGCGAAGTACATCTACAAGGGGACGGTCAAGCCCCTGTACTCGATCATCCCCGACGCGCTGGAGGGGCACATCAACTCGTTCTCCGATGTGTACGGGGCATCCCCCAACCTCGCGAAGGCGAAGTCCGTGCTCAAGGCTGCCGGCGTGGCGACGCCGGTCAAGTTCACCCTCTGGTACAACACGAACCACTACGCGGACACCGACCTCGCGACCGAGCTGCAGCGTGAGCTCAACGCGTCCGGCCTGTTCAACGTCTCGCTCCAGTCGGCCGAGTGGACCACCTACACCCAGGCAGCCGACACGGACCAGTACGGGGTCTTCTTGTTCGGCTGGTTCCCCGACTACCCCGACGCGGACGACTACACGGGCCCCTTCTACTTCTGCAACCAGGAGTTCATGCACGACCACTACTGCAGTACGAAGGTGGACTCGCTCATCTTGCAGGAAGAGGCGTCGGCGGTCCCGTCGGTCCGTGACAAGGCGTTCGCGCAGATCCAGATGCTGACCGCGCAGAACCCGTCGCTCGTCCCGCTCTGGCAAGGCGGCCAGATCGCCGCAACCCGCGACAACGTGACCGGAGTCCAGTCGACGCTCGATGCGTCGTACACGTTCCGGTTCTGGCTCGTCGGGAAGTCCTAACCAGCTCATCCCCAGGGGTCAGGCGCTCGGCGCCTGGCCCCTGGGCAGACCGGGTTTCGAGAAGGGCGCTCAGGTTTGTCGTCGTCGAAGGGATCGCTCCGCCGCTACATCATCACACGGCTGATCCTCGTCATCCCGATGGTCTTCATCCTGTTGACCCTCGTCTTCCTCCTGATGCGCGTCGCTCCCGGCAATCCGATCCTGGCGGCACTCGGAGGTCACCTCTCTCCTGCCCAGCTCGCGGTCCGTGAACGGATCGGAGGCTACGACAAGTCGCTCATCGTCCAGTACGGCGAATACTTGAAACAGGTCGTGACAGGGCACCTGGGCACCACCCTCACCGACCACCGTCCCATCACGCAGGTGATCGCGCAGAACGGGGCGGCCACGCTCGAGCTCACGGTGGCGGCAATGTTTGTCGCTCTCATCGTCGGCGTCCCGCTCGGAATGCTTGCCGGCCGGAGGCGCGACAGCTGGCTCGACACCGGGGCAAGGGTCTTCGGGATCGTCATCTACGCAGCGCCGGTCTTCTTCCTCGGCCTGCTCGCCCAGTTGTTGTTCGGTCACATCCTCAATTGGCTCCCGACATCGAGCGAGTCGGGCGTCCTCGTCCAGGCGAATCTCACGCCGCACACGAACATCCTCATCATCGACGCGATGATCGACGGGCAGTGGGGTGACATCCCTGACCTGCTCGCACACCTTGTGCTGCCGGCGGCGACGCTCGGTCTCGTCATCTCCGGGGTCATCCTGCGGCTCGTGCGGGTGAACGTGATCCAGGCGATGAAAGGTGACTACATCGAGGCCGCCCGAGCCCGCGGGCTGAAGGAGCGGTCCGTAGTCGTCCGGCACGCCTTCCGCAACGCCCTCGTTCCGATCGTGACCGTCACCGGATTGCAGGCGGCGCTGCTTCTCTCGGGAGCGGTTCTCACTGAGGAGACGTTCAACTGGCCGGGGATCGGCAGCGAGCTCATCTTCTACCTCGAGGCCCGCGACTACATCGCGGTACAGGGGATCATCACGGTCTTCGCTCTGGCGGTGGTCGCGATCAGCCTCCTAATCGACCTCATCAACGCGTGGATCGACCCGAGGGTGCGCTACTGATGGCGACGACTCTGCTTCCCGACGAGTTCGAGTCCGGCGTCGCGTCGCGGACAGGTAGCGGCGAGGGGCGACTACGCGGCCTACACCGCGCTTTCGCGCCGCTGATAGCGGTTCGCGGACTGCCCCGGTGGCTCTTCTGGACGGGAGCGACGATCACGCTGCTCTTTGTCGTCCTCGCCGTCTTCGCCCCTGAGATTGCTCCATACGGCTTCAACCAGTACATCGCGCACGGCATCCGGTTCCCCCAGCAAGCCTCGCCGTCGGGTGCCCACTGGTTGGGGACGACGGTCGTTTCCGAGGACGTCTACTCCCGTGTGATCTTCGGGGCGCGCACTTCGATCGAGGTCGTAGTGCTCGCCCTCATGTTCTCCGTCGTGATCGGTGTCCCCCTCGGCCTTGTCTCGGGGTACTTCGGGGGATGGCTCGACCGGCTCCTCGTGCTGATCAACGACTCGATCTTCGCCTTTCCTTATCTGCTCTTGGCGATCGTGATCGCATTCCTCCTTTCGACATCGGTCGGAGGCGGGGTGTTGACCGCGGCCATCGCTATCACGGTCGTATACATTCCGCAGTACTTCCGCGTCGTGCGCAACACGGTGCTCTCGGTGCGCGAGGAGCCGTACGTCGAAGCCGGCCGCGCGCTCGGCGCCAAGCCGAGAACCGTCATCCGCCGCTATGTGTTCGCCAACGTGGTCCACTCGGTCCCCGTCGTCGCGTCTTTGAACGCGGCCGATGCGATCCTTACCCTGGCAGGACTGTCGTTCCTCGGCATCGGGATGGACCCTTCGGTCGCCGCCGAGTGGGGCTACGACATCTCTCGCGGGGTCTCCGACGCTCAGGCCGGCTTCTGGTGGACCGGTCTCTTTCCTGGGCTCGCCGTCATCCTCCTCGTCACGGGCCTCACGCTTGTCGGCGAGGGGATCAACGACACCTTCAACCCGCTCCTGCGCCGGCCGAACCATCGCCGGTTCGCGATGCCCAAAGATGCCCGGGAGGTCACCACCGTGGCCGTCGGGACGGAACGCGCCGTCGTGCGCGTCCGGGACCTCAGGGTGTGGTATGCGACGGATCGGGGCCCGGTGCGCGCCGTCGACGGGGTGAGCTTCGAGATCCAAGAGCGCGAGACACTCGGCCTGGTCGGTGAGTCCGGCAGCGGCAAGTCGACCCTGGGTCGCGGGATTATGGGCCTGTTGCCGGTGGGCGCCATCCGGGACGGGTCCGTCGACTTCGAAGGGCGCGACCTCGTGAAGGCCACGCCGCAGGAGATGCGACGCCTTCGCGGACCCTCGATCGGCCTGGTGTTCCAGGAGCCGATGACCAGACTCGACCCGCTCATGCGGATCTCGGATCACTTCGCCGAAGCCCTGCACACCCACGAGCCCGACATTTCCGACGCCGAGATCCGCCGGCGCTCACTCGAGGCGCTCGGCGGAGTGCGCATCCCGCCAACGCGCTTTCGCAACTATCCGTACGAGTTCTCGGGCGGCATGCGACAGCGGATAATGATTGCCCTTGCGCTCGTGCTCAAGCCGCGATTCGTAATCGCCGACGAACCGACGACTGCTCTCGACGTATTGGTTGAGGCCCAGATCCTCTCGATCATCGCCGACCTGAAGAACAACTTCGACACGGCGTTGCTGCTCATCACGCACAACCTCGGTATCGTCGCCGAGTCGTGCGACCGGGTCGCGGTCATGTACGCGGGGCGCATCGTCGAACAGGGCGCCGTCGTCGATATCTTCTCCCGCCCCGAGCACCCTTACACCCAGGAGCTCATGCGCTCGACGATCTCGCTGTCGACGCGGAAGCTCCACTACATCCCGGGTGCGCCACCCGATCTGGTGGCGCCGCCCTCCGGTTGCCGGTTCCACCCACGCTGCCCGTACGCGATGGAGGTCTGCCGGGCGAAGGAGCCGGTGGGTGTCGAAGTGAGGCCGAGCCACCTCGCCGAGTGCTGGCTCCATGGTCCCGAGAACGAGATCCCACCCGACGGTCGTCGCCCACTAGAGCGCGAGGAGATCGGCATTGCAGACGAAGCCTGATCCTGCGGCTCCCGCTCTCCTCGACGTCCGCAATCTCAAGGTTCATTTCTCGCTCCGGGGGAGCTTTTTGCAGCGGATGCTCGGCCATGACACGGGGTCGGTGAAGGCGGTCGATGGCGTCACCTTCACGCTGCAGCGTGGCGAGGTGTTGGGCCTCGTCGGCGAGTCCGGGAGCGGGAAGACGACGCTTTCGCGTGCCGTGCTCTCGCTCGTCAAGGTCACGGGTGGGTCGATCGCCCTGAACGGACAGACGATTTCCGGGCTGTCCGAGCGGCAATTCCGGCCGCTGCGCAAGCGGCTCCAGCTCATCTTCCAGGACCCGCATGCCTCGCTCAACCCGGCGATGCCGATTCTCGACGCCGTCGGCCACCCGCTGCGGATCCACCACATCGCGAAGAGCGACGACGAGGTCCGTCGTCTCGTATCCGAGTCTCTCGAACGGGTCGGCCTCGTGCCCGTTGAGCGGTTCCTGCGCAAGTACCCGAGCGACCTCTCGGGTGGCCAGAAGCAGCGCGCCGTTCTAGCCCGCGCCATCATCCTTGGACCGGAGCTCGTCATCGCCGATGAGCCGGTCTCGATGCTCGACATGAGCGTACGCGCCAAGGTTCTCGAGTTGATGGGGGACCTGAAGCGCGATCTCGGCCTTACCTATCTCTACGTCACTCATGACCTCGCGACCGCACGATACTTCTGCGACCGCATAGCGATCATGTACCTCGGGCGAATCATCGAGATCGGCTCGGCGGCCGAGATCTACACAAATCCACGTCACCCGTACACCAAGGCGCTGCTCGAGGCGATCCCCGAGCCCGACCCGAGCCACCACGTGCCGCATGACCTTCCCAGGGGCGAGGTGCCTGACGCTGCGGTCCCGCCGCTCGGCTGCTCGTTCCACCCGCGCTGCCCGAGAGCCTTCTCGCCGTGCGGCTGGGAGAGCCGCGACCTGCGCTTGATGC
>CABDYA010000181.1_pt1 | contig 24578 bp, 18 predicted proteins | sample 3131851 | NCBI WGS metagenome assembly CABDYA01 (sample SAMEA5534336, study PRJEB31848) | metagenome | biome: tundra; feature: field; material: soil | place: USA | collected 2013-05 | depth 0.15 m
CCCAAGTCGACCAGACCTCAGCCAACATGATCTGTGCTCAGCTGCTCCTCCTCGAGGCTGAGGATCGGGAACGGGACATCTCGCTCTACATCAATTCGCCCGGCGGCTCGGTGACCGATGGTCTGGCGATCTACGACACGATGCAGTACGTCCGTTGCGACGTGTCGACCATCTGCCTGGGTCTGGCGGCGTCGATGGGTCAGTTCTTGCTCTGTGCCGGTGCTCCAGGCAAACGGTACGCCCTGCCACACAGCCGGATCCTGATGCACCAGCCGTCGGGCCAGATGCAAGGGCAGGCTGCAGACATCGCCATCCAGGCGGAGCAGATCATCTACCTGAAGCGGATGATGGCCGAGCGAATCGCTCTGCACACGGGCCAGACGATCGAACGGATCGAGGCCGACTCTGACCGTGACCGGTGGTTCACTGCCCAAGAGGCGTTGGACTATGGCTTTATCGACCGCGTGATCGACCGCTCCACTTTGAAGGCGACGACCTGAGCTCCTCAGCAAGCGTCGTCTGGTTCCGGCCGGCCAAACGGCTGCGGAAGTGCCGTGGACGTCGGCGTCTTGAGCGAGGGCCCACCCTAGGGCACCGAGCCGAAGGCAGTTATTGGTTCCGAGTGGGCGTTGGCAGCCACTTCGCCGTACAAGCGGCTGGTCCCGGAACGAAGGACGCTGCCATTCGCCGTAGCCAGCCAGTAGCCGTTCCCCGACGAGCTCGCGGCGATGCCGACGACCGGCGAGCGGACGTTCTCGTGAGACTTCGAGCCGTCCGTCCCCACGCCGTATGAGTAGACGTCACCGTTCTGCGCGGCGAGCCAGTAACCGGCTCCGTCGAGCCTGGCCGCTATGGCGACGATCGGCGACGGCAGTTTGAGCGCGGCCGCAGAGCCAAAGTCCGGGGCATCTTCGGCGTAGACCGCACCCCGGGAAGTCACAACCCAGTAGCCCCCGGTCAGGGGGTCGACCGCGATCCCGACGACGGCTCCATCGGTGGAGAGGCCACCTCGAGAACCGCTGTATTTCGCACCACCGAACGCGTACACAGAGCCGTCGGCCGCCACGACGAAGTACCCGTTCCCCTCTGGGGTCGCGGCGATGCCAACCACCGGAGCTCCGGGCGGCACCGGCCCGCCGCGCCAGGCACTGCCACGAAGGTCCCCGTACCACTTGGCGTTGCCAAAGGCGTACACGGAGCCATCCGCGAGTAGGAGCCAGTAACCGTCCCCGTCTGGGGTAGAGGCCATCGAGACGACGTTCGAAGGCAGGACGGCGGTGTTCAAACCACCGCAGTACGACAGATTGCCGGAGTCGAACACTGCGCCGTCACTGGTCGCCAGGCGGTACCCGATGCCGTTGTCACTGGCTGGAGAGCACGGCTTTTGCGGGACCAAGAGCGGGTCGGCGATTCCGGTGCGCTCCGCGTTCGCCCTCCATTCGGGCCAAGCCGGCGGGTTGGACGCAGCCGGCGCAGTTGGAAATGGGTACGCGACCAGCTTTGCCGGCACGTTCGGTCCTCCGCAGGCGAAGTAGAGCATCCAGCCATTTCCCGGAGTGCCGGGCACATAGGCGACGGCCGCGCTGCTAGTTGTGTCGCAGCCCGGTTCGAGAGCGGGCTGTTTGCCTCCGGAGATGGTGAGGACCTTCCCGCTGTTGCCTGCGAGCACGTACAGCCCCCGAGCGGCACCGACCAGCACGTCGTCTCCGTCATTGGAGCCGCCCGTGAGGTCCACTAGCACCGGAGACGACGTGGCTTGGTTGCGAGCATCGAAGATCCGGGACCAGATCTGATGGCCCGAGCCACTCCACGCGCTCACGGTCGCAGGACCCTTCTTGCACTGGGCACAAGATGTCGAGACGACCGCAAGCTGGCCGTCGATCCGCCCGATCGCCGGTGAGCCGAAGGTCGGCCCGCGCGCGGTGACCGGCCAACCCGGCAGGTTCCGACCGTCGTCGGCGTAGACCGCGATGATCTCGTTGCTGGCTGCGCTGCTGTACCCCGAGTAGAAGCTGGTCCCAACGACGACGGCGGGTCGTCCCGTGCTGTTGAGAATTCCGACCGTGGGGCTCGACCAGATCGTCTGGTCGGTGCACCGTTGCCACATGAGCTTCGGGCCGGAGACGAGGTATCGGTAGTCGACGATCCACCCCCCGCGGCATCCGTCGAGACCGCTCGCGTCCCCGCCCATGATGATGTCGTCGCGGCCCGTGTGGCTCGTGTCCGTGAGGGTCGGCGACGACCAGATCGTGTCAGCTCGCTGGATTGGGAAGCCGGGCACGAGATGTCCGTCCGGCTGCAGTGCGTAGATGTTGTGGTCGTAGGAGCCGAAGACGATGTCGAGCCGGCCTGTTCCGGTGATGTCACCGACGGCCGGCGTCGCAAAGACGGGGTCGGAGTAGTCGTCGGGGGCGGTCCGAGCCCAAGGGTTGAACGTGCGCCGCGTCTGGAAGACGAACCGTACCCTTCCACTCGCATAGAAGGCTTCGAGCCCGCCCTGTTGGTCAGCCCTCCAGAGCGAGCCGGCACCCACGATGATCGAGGGTGGCCGGTCCGGACCGTCGAGATACGCGACGGCAGGGCTCGAGTCGACGGCCGTCGGCGTCGGGCTGTTGATGTGCACCCACTGGGGCCAACCCGGCAGCTCACGACCCGACTTCGCGTTGACTACGTAGATCTCGCCGGAAAGCGTTGCGAGAACGACGGCCTTGACGCCGTCGATTGTCGCGACGACAGGTGAGCTCATCCACACGGAGCCGAGCTTTGTGAGAGACCACAACGAATTCTGAAAGTCGTGGATCTTCGAGACGCTCGTGCGGCGGGGAGCGCCTGTTGCAGTGGAGGTTCGCACGCCGGCCGAAGCCGCCGAGAAAGCGGGGACGGTGAAAGCAGCTATGAGACAGGCAGCGACAACGCACGGGACCAGGCTCCGGCGTCTCGTCACCCGGCATTGGCCCATGTCACAATGGCCGTTGTGGCGAGAGTCCATGGACCTAGTTTAGTCGCGTTTCTCACTACTAGTGGTCACGCGAGCACTTAAAGTGGGATTCTCCACCGGCAAGGCTCGAATCGCCTTTGTGGCACCGCGGTATGGAGATGCCGTAGTGGGCGGTTCGGAGGCTGTCGTGCGCGAGGCCGCCCAAGGCCTCGCCGAGCGCGGTTACGAAGTCGATGTGCTGACGACTTGCGCCCAAGACCATTTCACGTGGGCTAACGAATTCCCGCCAGGCGTGGCCACAGATGGGTCGGTGACGATTCGACGGTTCCCAACCTTGCAGAGCCGGGACCACCATGGTTGGAACCGGGCGCAGGAAAAGATCTTGTCAGGTGACCAATTGGACGAGCTCGACGAGCTCGCTTGGAGCAACGGACGCTTTCGCGTTCCGGACCTCTACCTCTACCTCTCAGGCCATGCCGCGGAGTACGCGGCGATCGTGTTCTCGCCCTACTTGTTCTGGACGACCCTCTACTGTGCTGGGATCGCGCCGGAGCGGACAGTCCTCATGCCCTGTCTGCACGACGAGCCTTACGCGTATCTCCGATCTGTGGCCGCCGCGCTGGCGTCCGCCGCAGTCGTGTGGTTCCTCTCCGAGCCGGAGCACCAGTTGGCTCATCGGCTAGCGCCGGTTGCTTCTCACCATTCGGTGATCGGCGCGGCGGTCAAGATACCCGAGTCCTACGACCCGGATGGCTTTCGCAAGCGGTACAACTTGCTTCGCCCGTATGTGCTGTACGCGGGCAGACGCGAAGGTGGGAAGGGCTGGCAGGAGCTGATGGCCGGCTTCGGTATCGCAGTTCGCCGCCACCACCTGCCGTTCGATCTCGTGACTGTGGGTGTCGGCCACGCTCAGGTGCCGTTGTCGCTCGAGCACCGGATAGTCGATCTCGGCTACCTTGCGCCCACCGAGGTGCCGGACGCGTTTGCTGCCGCGGACGCCTTCGTGCAGCCGAGCGCGAACGAGAGCTTCTCGCGCACCATCATGGAGGCCTGGCTCGCCGAGACCGTCGTCATCGCGAGCGGCGCCAGCGACGTCGTCACCTGGCACTGTGAGCGCTCCGGAGGGGGCCTCGTCTATGCCGACGAGCTCGAGCTCGGCCAGTGCCTGCGGTTTGTCGCAGAAGCGCCGGAAAAAGCCGCGCAGCTGGCCCGTAAGGGGCGGGACTACGTGCTCGCCAACTACAGGTGGCCGTCGGTGCTCGATGCCATGGAGCGCTCGCTCGAGGTCTTGCTGTGAGATCGAGCGAGCGGCGAGAACTCGGGAGTGGTGGGGACCGGCCATGAGGGTCCTGGTCGTCGGTTCGCTCCCCCCGCCGGAGAGTACCCGCGCGGAGGCTTTGCGCGAAGAGGTCGTGGGACTGCTTGCCGAGGGGCACACGGTCGAGGTTGTCGCGTCCGATCCGGTCGCGACTGCCCACCGCTACATGACCACGGGCGGGATACCAGGATGCGTGCGGCTCGCGACGATGGTTCCGGGCTTCGACTCGGTCGTGGTGCAATTGCATCCGGGCCTGCCGGTACGGGAGCGAGCCGGACGATTGGAGCGAGAGCTGTCTCTCGTCGCGTTGTCGCTGGCGTTGCGACGCGCGCGCCGGGTCGTCCTTCGCCTCGAGCGCCTGGACGATCTTCCCGGTGGCCCCGGCGGCCGTGCGGCCCTTCTTCTCTGGCACAGTGCGGAGCGGATCGTTGTCGGAGGCGACGATCAGCGAGCTGGATTTGTGGCTGCGGTGGGCAGACCGGAAGAGTCCTTGGTCATCGGCCTTGCTCGTGAGCACGGTGTGCACGAGGTCGATGCCGACGACGGCGGATGGGGCGAGGGAACCGACGTCTCTGCCGAGAACGTGCTCGAGCTCGTGCGCAAGAGGGCGGCTCGAGAAAGGCGAGAGCTTGCGGCGTCCGAGTCGGCCCACTTTGCCGGTTGGGACAGGCTTCCGGCATCCGGGACGACATTGACCGAGTTGGACTCGGCCGCGTCACAGTCTCCCCAGGCACCGCGCAAGCCCGGCGACTTCGCTCGCTCAGCTCTTGCGGTCGCCGACCGGCGGCCGTTGCTCCGTCCGGCGGTGAGGGCTGTTCGTGTTGGCTATTGGAGCGCTAAGGCCGTGCTTCGGCCGGACCGATCCGACTGAGGACGCCCGAATTCGCGGGTTCGACCGCTGTTGTCGTCATCTGGCCACGACCGAGGCCTCGTCGAGCATGTCGAGAAGCGCATGCGCTGCGACCTCGAAAGTGTGGGCGCCAGCGTAGCGACGCGCCTCCTTGCTGAGCATTTCTCGCGCCGCTGGGTCGTAGAGGAGCCTCGTGCAAGCCTCCGCGAGGTCGGCTGGCGTGACGTCCACCGGGACCTTTAAGGCGACATCGTCAGGCAGCTCGCCCATCCATCCGATGTCGGTCACGATCATGGGCACCCCGCAAGAAAGGCAGTCCCCGACCGCGGCGGACGCCTCGCCCGAGAAGGACGCCCGCAGTTGCACCGCGAGCTCGGCCCGCCTCAACCAGTCCAGATAGACCCCAGCCTCGACTCGCCCGGTGATGAACAACCGCCCGTCCAGGCCGAGCTCCTCGCCGAGGGTCCCGAGACTACGGGCCAAGTCCGTGCTGATGGGGCCGACAAGGGCAACTACGAGGTCCGGGTGGTTCGCCGCCAAGGCCGCGAAGCAGCGCAAGACCTTGTGAGGCTGCTTGATCGGGTCGACGATGCCAAAGCTGGCAAGGACCCGAACGCCGGGCTCGACGGCGGCAGTCCCGGAAGGTGAATTGCCTCCTGTTCGGAGGACCTCGGTGGCGAACCCGACGACTGCGACGCGTGGCGCGAGGTCCGGTCCGGCTTCGACGCGCGCCAATCGGGCAGCGGCCTCGGACGTCACGAGGAAGCGGTCCGCGAGACCGATGATCTCGCGCCCCATGAGCAGGTCGTAGCGCTCCGCTTCGGCCGGTATGACCTCGCTCGACGAGGCCAGCTCGTCGGGCAGGAGCGGCCCGTAGATCCTCCGCAGCGTGCCGGGAACCCCTTCCTGCTCGGCCGCTCTCGAGGTCGCTGCGAAACGGTACAAGCCGCTCAACCTCACGTCGTGGGCCAGAACCGTCCCGCCCCGACGGCGGAGCGACGCCAATCCCGCCGCATGGAACTCGCTGTTGCCGAGGACGTAGACGATGTCGTCGTAGCCCCCTGTGGCGGCTTCCACGCCGAGAAGGCACCGCGCGTCGTAGATCGCGAGTCTCGACGGCGCGCTGGGTGGCCCCGGCGAGAAGTCGAGGCCGTCGGCGAAGCAGTCGATCTCGAGATCGCCGAGAGCGGCCAGTTCTTCGACGAGGCGGAAGCTGTAGTCCGCGACCCCAGAAGCTACGGGCGGGAAGGGCGAGACTATCGCTACCCGACGACGACGGCGCCATGGACGGCCGGGCCGGGCCAGCAGTGCTTCGTAGACCGCCACGGTCTGGTTCGCAACGTCTGCCCACGTCGTTCGAGTAGCCAAAGCGTGCAGGCGCGACGTTTCGCGGAACGCCCCGTCGCATAGGCCTCGTTCGATCAAGGCGCTGATAGCAGCCGGATTTGCCGGGTCGAAACGGGCTTCGGGCGGGACCAGGTCCCTCAAGAGGTCCACGTCCGACACGATGGTTACAGCGCCGCATGCCATTGCGTCCGCGACGCGAAGGTTGTAGCCGTGGAAGAGGGAAGGGAAGCACAGGAGCTCGGTCGCCTGGTAGAGGCGAAGCATCGACTCCTTCGATACCTCTCCTGTGCACAGGACTCGTCCATCGATGCCCTCGGCAGCCGCCAAGTGCCTGAAGCGGCTTGCAGTCGGTCCGGGAAAATAACCGGAGAGGACGAGCTGACGCGAGTTGCGCAATGCCTCAGGCAAGCGGGCGAAGGCGCCGATGAGCGCCTCGACGTTGTCGTGATCGTCGCTTGCGGCGGGGTAGAGGACAAAGGAGGGCTCGAGGTCGGGCACGCCTGCCTGCGCCAGCAGGAAGGCACTTTCTCGTGTTGCTGCGGGCATGAATTGCCGCTCCGTGCCCGCGCCCACAACGTGCAACTTCCTCGGGTCGACGCCGAGCTTGCTCACCAGCGACCGACTTTGTGCGGGTGAGATCGTCAGTAGTGCGTCTGCAGCGCGCAGTACCTCGATACGGCCCGAGTTCCTGGTCCTCTGCCGGAGGTCGTCGAGGGACGAGCCGTCGTGGCCGGGAGGGATCAGGTCGTACACGGTCGCGCAGAACCGCAGGCCTCTCTCGTGGGCCCATCGGGGCCATATGCGACCGATCGGAACGCCGGGGTCGAAGGGCGGGAACGCGTGAAGCACACGGGCTCCCGGGACAACCGGGTCGGACACCCCCGCATAGTCGACTTTTCCCGATCCAAGGAGGGGCCCAAGATCGCCGGGTGGCAGCAGGTCGGGATTGAGCAGGTAGCGGCCTACAAGCTGAGGGTGTTCGCGCTCGAGGGCCACCGCGAGCTCATAGGCGTACCGGGCGACCCCCCGGTCCCGCAAGCCCGGGTTCTGGAGTGCTTGAAGGTCGAGTACGACAGGGCCGGAGGTCATGTTGAAGGGGGCCGAGGCTCAGTGCTGCGACGGGTCCTCGGAGGCAGAAGACGCCCCTGCCTCATCGCGAGGCTGGTTCTCCGTGCTCTCGCTGGACTCGCGCGCCGTCACCTCAGTTGCGGTCACCCCGGCCGTCGTGACCCGGCGGGGAGAGTCTTCGAGCGCCTCGAGACGGCTGCAAGCAGTAGCGAGAAGACGCCCGAGGAGCTCGGTCGTCTGGTTGCCCATCTCGACCTGCACTTTGACGATGTCGGTCAGTTCGGCAACCTGGTCCTGCAGCTGGGTGACGCGTTCAAGCGCGTCCGCGAGCGGCAGCGTCACACGTCTGTCGAACTTTGTCGTCAAGCTGGTCTTCGCCTGGCGCCAACCTCGTCGGCCGATGGACGCCATGGTCAATCGTCTCCTTCGGTGCGCTCGTTCTGCGGTGGAGCTTACCGGGTCGTGCCCAAGCGAGGTGGTGACACTGGTTGCGCCAAAGCTTGCCGCGTCTGCCGGGAAGAGCCTTTCTTGGCTAGGGTGCGGGGGATGGAAGTTACACCGACGGGTTCGCTCCTTGACGCGGATCTTGGCGACCGTCGACAACTCCCATCGCGAGTCGTCTCCGCGAAGGTGAGCCTCCGCAATCGGTTCATCGAGATCTGGCAGGCGCGCGAGCTGGTCGTCTTTCTCATTCGCAAGGAGCTGAAGGTCCGCTACAAGAACAGCGTTCTCGGCTTTTTGTGGTCCTTCCTGAACCCTGCACTGATCCTGTGCGTCTACTACGTAGTGTTCAAGTACTTCCTGAACAACCACATCTCGTACTTCGCGATCTACCTGTTCGCGGGGCTCCTGCCCTGGAACCTGTTCAACAACTCGCTGCTCAGCTCGGCAGGCGTGCTCGTCGCCCAGGCAGGGATCGTGAAGAAAGTGTCGTTCCCCCGCGAGATCCTCGCCCTCGCGCAGGTGGGCACCGCGATGTGCTACTTCTTCTTCCAGGCCTGCATCATGCTGGCCTTCCTCGTCGGGTTCAGGGTCATGCCGGATTGGAAGTACGCGCCCGTCATGATCTTCGCTCTCGTCTGTGACATCGTGCTGTCAGCAGCGCTCGCGGTCTTCCTCTCGGCGGTCACCGTCTACCTGCGCGACGTCCAGCACCTAATCGAGGTTGCACTCGTGGCGGGGTTCTTCAGCGCGCCGATCGTCTACCCGTTCGCCACCGTTGGCCACAAGTTGGCAGCGCACGGCATCTTGTGGGTCTACTTCTGCAACCCCCTCGTCTCCATCGTGCTCTCCTTCCAGCGGTTCATCTACGGAACGGTGGCGCCGCGCGACACTCCGTACCCGCTCGCCAGTTACGGGGAGCAGTGGTATCTGCTCGTGCTCGGCATCGTGTTCGTCGTCTCCGTGTTGCTCTTCGTGCTCGCGATGCTGATATTCGGCAGGGTCGAGGGTAACTTCGCCGAGGAGCTCTGAGCACCCCTGCAAACGGCGATCGACGTCCAGACCGTCTCGAAGCGATTTCGCCTCTACAAGGAGAAGTACACCTCCTTGAAGGAGCGGATACTGCACGCAGGGCACGTGCCCTTCAATGATTTCTGGGCGCTAAGCGACGTCGAGTTCGAGGTCCACACCGGCGAGACGTTTGGGATTATCGGACGGAACGGCTCCGGCAAGTCGACCCTGCTCAAGTGCATCGCCGGCATCTTGCAACCCACTTCGGGCCAGATCGTCGTCCGTGGGCAGGTCGCGGCGATGCTCGAGCTCGGCGCCGGCTTTCAACCCGAGCTGTCAGGAAGGGACAACATCTTCCTGAACGCTTCACTGTTGGGCCTCTCGCGCCGCGAGATCGAACGTCGCTTCGACGACATCGTCGCGTTCGCCGAGCTCGAGGAGTTCATCGACAACCAGGTACGTTTCTACTCGTCGGGCATGTACGTCCGTCTCGGGTTTGCGGTTGCCGTGAACGTCGAGCCTGACGTGTTGCTCATCGACGAGGTGCTCGCCGTAGGGGACGAACGATTCCAGCAGAAATGCATGGAACGCGTGCACCAGTTCCAGAGCGAGGGCCGGACGATCATTCTCGTGTCGCATTCCGCGGACGTGGTGCGCCAAGTCTGCGATCGCGTCGTAGTGCTCGAGACCGGCAAGGTCGTGACCGTTGCTCGGCCTGGTGAAGCGATCAGGGCGTTCCGCGACTGCCTGCTTGCCGGGGAAGTTCCCGTCGCGTTGCCGGCAGACGAGCCTGACCCGACAGGAGCCGTCGAAGTTGTTGTCCAACCGGAGAGACGTGTCGTGATCACCAACGCGGTCGCCCGCCACTCCGGCCCGCCCGGCCGTGGCTTCCTCGTTCCCGGGGACTCTTTTCGGCTCGAGCTCCAGTTCCAGGTGAACGAGCCGCTCACCAACGTGGCGTTCGGTTGCGAGGTGATCAACTCGAGCGGCGCCCCCGTGTTCAACTGCGACAGCGCGATGCCCGAGATCAGCCAGATTCACGATCTCCCGCCAGGCCGCTACCGCGTGGAATTCGATTTCGACCACCTTCTGCTGCTCGACGGTTCCTTCACGATCAACGCCCGGATCCAAGATGCCGGTGGCGGTGTCGTTCACGCCCGCCTCGAGCCCGCCGCCGCCTTCGAGATCGTGAACCCCGGAGGGGCGACGGGATTTGTGGCATTGCCGCTTCGGATCGGACTCTCCTCGTCACCCGTGTCCGGTTCGGCGAAGGCGGCTGCCTGGTGACCTCCGAGGTCGTCGCGGAGATCGAAGCGCAGGTGAGGCAGTTGCGCACAACGGGTCAGGTCCCGCCTGGGCTCGAGGACGAGCTCGACAAATGCTTCGAGGAGGTCGCGGAGGCGAGCTTGGTTGGCGAGGGATCGATGACGGTACACGGCTCCGGGCTCAGTGCCGGCAACCCGATCGCCGGTTTCGCAGTCCCGATGCGCCTGGCGCAGCTGCGCACGCAGGCAACGACGATGGCTCGCCAGCGTTGGGGGCCCTCGTTCCGCCGTCTGGAACGCCGGGCAGCGTTAGGAGCAGCCCGGTTGGGCGAGGCTGCATCGATTCGAGTACATGTCACCGTGGACCACCTGGAACGGCTCGCCGCACGCTCGCCCCGGGCTTCGCGTGTCCTCTCGGCAGCTCGGCCCGGTGAGTCGACTACGCCGGCTGCCGGGACGATGCACCCGTCGATCGAAGGCCCGCTCTTGGCCTGGGTTCTCGAGCGCCTGAGTGCCGCGGCACCGGAGCAAGCTCGAGCGGTCCCAGCTCTGGTGCTGCACGCCGAGTGCGGTGACGGGCGAGTCGTGGAGGCGCTCGCTGCTCGAGGTCTCGACGCGCGAGGCGCTGATCCCCGTGCGGCGGCGAGAGCTGACGGCGACACGAGAATTGTGGCGGCAGGCGCATTGGAGTACCTCGGCGCGACTTTGAGTGGGACGCTCGACGGCCTGTTACTGACCGGTGTTGTGGATCGCCTGCGGCCAGGCGGGGGTCGCGCGCTGGCACAGCTCGCTGCGCGCTGTCTCGCCCCAGGGGGGGTCGTCGTGCTTGTGAGCACGCGACCCGAAGCGGTCGTTGCGATGGACCCGGTTGCTGCCGACCTCGCGCACGGCCGCCCGCTACACCCGGTCACGTGGTGCCACCTCCTCGCGCGTTACGGGCTCTCCGTGCTGGCGACCTTCGAGCCTGACTCGAGTGAGCCGGACGTCTTCGCCGTCTCCGCACAGCGTCTGGTGCCGGCTCTGCTCGCCGGCAAGGACCATCCATGAGGACCCGGCCGGCGCGAATCGACCAGGTCATTCCCTCCATCGTCGAGCGTGACGCTGTCAGCCACCACACGCTGGAGGCCCAGCGGGTCCTGCATTCGATGGGGTTTGTCTCGGAGATCTACGCCTGTAGCAGGGGACCGGGGCTCGCCGGTCGAGTCCACCCCCTTTCGGACTTGCCTCGCGAGCAGAGCGAGCGTCAATGGGTCTGCTACCAGGCCTCGATCGGCTCGCCTGCCGCGGACGCGGTTGCCTCGCACCCGGGCTTGAAGCTCGTCGACTACCACAACATCAGCCCCTCCGAGCTCATCGAGCGATGGATGCCCCACCTCGGCGAGGAAGTCCGGATCGGGCGCAGGCAACTAGCTGAGCTGGCGCCCCTTGTCGAGCTCGGATTCGCCGACTCGGAGTTCAACCGGATGGAGCTCGAGGAGGTTGGCTATCGCCACACGAGGGTTGCTCCTCTCATGGTCGACACTGCGAACTTCTACTCTCCTCCCGATCAGCGGGTCGTCGATCGCCTCGAAGCGGCACGTGCACTCGGTGGACAGGATTGGCTCTTCGTCGGTCAGATGTTGCCGCACAAGGCGCACCACGACGTGATCAAGGCGCTCGCTTGTGCCCGGAAGATGTTCGATCCGTACGCGCGCCTGCACCTGGTCGGTCGGGAGAGCTGCCCCGCGTATGCGGACGCGTTGCGCAGGTTCGTGTCTGCACTCGGCTTGACCGCGGCCGTCGAGTTCGTGGGCTCGATCAGCCCCGGTGAGCTCTCCGCCTACTACACCAGCGCTGATGTGTTCGTTTGCTGCTCGGACCATGAGGGGTTCTGTGTACCGCTTCTGGAAGCGATGCATCACCGGCTACCGGTGGTCGCTTATGGCGTCGCCGCTGTTCCCGAGACGCTGCTCGACGGCGGGATCGTGCTGCCCTCCAAGTCACCGGTGCTGGTCGCCGCCGCTGTCCAGCGCGTGCTGACCGATCACGAGCTTCACGACGCACTTGTGACCGCTGGACTCAGGAGGACCCGTTCGTTCAATGTCGAGGGCGCCAGGCGTGCCTTTGCGCAGGCGATCGAGCAGGTGCTCCAGGCGGCTTGAGGGTGCCGCGCGAGCGGCGGGCGGCAGCGCGCGGACGTGCTCGTCGAGGCGATCGCCTAGGTGACGAGCATCACTCAACAGTGCCAAGTCATGAGCCTTTTGGGTCACAGCATTAACATGGCGCACATCCGCAACATCAGGCGGTGTGCCGCCGCACTCGCATGTGTGTCGCTTGGCATCCTTGCCGGGCCGGTAGTGCTCGCCACCGGGGCCGCGGCGACGGAGCGTTCTTCAGTCGCGCCGTTCCCCTCTTCGAACGTCGACCTTGTCGGATTCGGCAACGGTTCCGGGCAGGGCATGGGCCAGTGGGGAGCCTTCGGATACGCCGCGCTCGACCACGAGACCTACCAATGGATTCTCGCTCACTACTACGGCGGAACGACTCTGTCATCCAGTGACAATTCGGCGTCGACGGACCCGACGATCTCGGTCGATCTCAACGAGAACGACGGAGATCCGGTCGTCGTCACATCCGAGTCCGCGTTCTCGTTCGGTGGGGTTCTGTTTCCTGGCGGCCAAGCCGTCCGGGCAGTTGAATCGCAGGGCACCTGGACTCTCTCGCACTCCGCGGAGTGCTCATCGAAGGAGTGGACGCGGGTCGCGTCGAACGTGGTGAATCCCGTCGCGGTGCCCTCCTCGGTACGGCCTTCCGCAACCTTGAACCAGGTGCTGACGATCTGTGAGCATGACGGTGTCGATCTTCCTGTTCGCGGGACGGTCGAGGCGTACGACTCGCCCGGTGGTGCGGTCACGCTCAGCATCCTCCCGATCGAGGAATACGTCCGAAGCGTCGTCTCCGCTGAGGTGTCGTGGTCGTGGGGACTTTTCGGAGGCCGAACGGGGTCCCCGCAGGGTCACGCGTGGGGTTTCCAGGCGCTCGAGGCACAGGCCGTCGCGACGCGGTCGTACGCCGCGGCCGAGATCGCTTCGGGAGGCTGGGCGGCGTATGCGACTTCGTGCGACTCCGATTGCCAGTCGTACCCGGGCATGGCCGATGAGAACCCGATGCTGAACGCAGCCGTGAGAGACACAGCGGGAGAGATCCTCGAGCAGCCCGGCACGCCCGGCACGCCCGGCACGCTTGTAACGCCCGTGACACCCGGCGCACCTGAAACGCCCGTGTTCGCCGAGTACTACGCGTCCTCCGGCGGTTATACCGTGAACGGCGAGTTTCCCAGCGTGGTGGACCGCGGAGACGTGGTCTGCATCAAGAGCAGCTACTACACATGCAATCTGTGCCACAGATGGTTGGCGTCGGTCCCGGTGAGCGCTGTCGAGAAAGCCTTCCCTTCTGTCGGCAAGCTCGCCAAGGTGGAGGTGACGCAACGCAATGGTCTCGGGCCGCTGGGCGGGCGAGTCGTGACTGTCGAGATCATCGGCACGGCGGGCGCCGAGGTCTCGGCCTCGTCCTCCGCGCTGGGAGCGTTGATCAGTGTGAACAATCAGGACGACTGCGCTTCTGACTGGTACGCGGTCACCAACGGTCCTTGAGACCGCCGGGGTAGGCTCGCAGCGGTCCCATGGGGAGGCGACTTGGAGATCCGGGACAGGTTCTATATCGGCGGCGCGTGGGTTGTTCCTGTGCGTGCCGACACGATCGAGGTTCTCGACTCGGCGACCGAGGAGATCATCGGCACGGTTCCAAGCGGCACTGCCGAAGATGCTGACCGTGCGATCCTGGCGGCGCGTGGCGCATTCGATCAATGGGCACGGACTTCGCCGTCCGAGCGGGCCGCGTACGCATCGCGCGTAGCCGAAGCCCTTGGCGGTCGCATGACCGAGATCAGCCAGCTGATAGCCCGCGAGGTGGGCACGCCGGTCAATGTCTCGACGATCATCCAAGTCGGCCTGCCGATCATGACCTTCGCCTCCATGGCCGAGCTTGTCGGGCAGGTCCCGTGGGAGGAAACCGTCGGCAACTCGACAGTCGTTCGCGAGCCGGTCGGCGTCGTGGGTGCCATCACGCCGTGGAACTACCCGCTCCACCAGATAGCTGCCAAGGTCGCACCAGCTCTGGCTGCCGGCTGCACCGTGGTGCTCAAGCCGAGCGAAGTGGCGCCGCTGAACGCGTTCGTTCTTGCTGAAGTCATGCACGAGATCGGCTTGCCACCTGGCGTATTCAACCTGGTCTCGGGGACGGGCCTGGATGTAGGCGAGGCCGTCGCCTGCCATCGGGAGGTCGACATCGTGTCTTTCACCGGGTCGACTCGGGCCGGGAAACGGGTCGCGGAGTTGGCCGCGGCGACGGTGAAAAGGGTCACTCTCGAGCTCGGTGGCAAGTCTGCCACCGTGATCCTGCCCGACGCGGATTTCGACCGTGCCGTGCCGGCGGGGGTCACGATGTGCTTCCTGAACTCTGGGCAGACCTGCAATGCCTTGACCAGGATGCTCGTGCCTCGTGACCGGTTACGCGAGACCGAGGAGATCGCTGTGCGAACCGCTGAGTCGTACACGCTCGGCAACCCGCTCGACGACACGACACGTATCGGCCCGCTCGTCTCCGCAGCCCAACGCGAACGTGTGCGCGCGTACATCCAGAATGGGATCGACGAGGGCGCGAAGCTGGTCATTGGTGGGGTCGACCCGCCGGAAGGCCTGGAGAAGGGCTTTTTCGTGCGCCCCACGGTGTTCTCGGAGGTTCGACGCGACATGACGATCGCCCAGGAGGAGATCTTCGGGCCCGTTCTTTCGATCCTTCCCTACGACACCGAAGACGAGGCAATCGAGATCGCGAACGATTCGGTCTACGGATTGGCGGGAGCGGTATGGGCGGCCGATGCAGCGCGCGCGACCGGGGTCGCTCGTCGTATTCGTACGGGCCAGGTCGATATCAACGGCGGTAGCTTCAACCCGTTGGCGCCCTTCGGCGGCTTCAAGCAGTCGGGCCATGGGCGCGAGCTGGGCAAGTTCGGGCTCGAGGAGTACCTCGAGATCAAGTCACTGCAGCTGTAGCGCGTTGCGTTCTTGCCGTCGTCCACCGCAGTTGGCCGCACAGGTCGCTCAAGAACGTTCTCGATTCCCTCGTCAAGGTCCAGATCGTCCCGTTGGCCCGGCGACGGGGCCGGACCCGTTGTGAGCGAGCTGCCAACCGAGGAGTCGCCTAGGACGGCTTGGCTCGAGCGGGCTTGGCCGCGCATCCGGTTTGGCGTCGGGATCGCGCTGGGCGGCGTTGCTCTCTGGGCGGTGAGCGGTCAAGGCGGTGAGCTGGCGGGCGCGTCGACGGAGCTCTCCCATCTCGACGCGGGGTGGCTGCTGGTCGCGATAGCAGTCGAGGTGTTGTCGCTGGTGGCTTTCGCTCGCATGGATCAACGCCTGTTGCGCTGCGGAGGTGTTCGCTCCGGTATGGGGCGGTTCACGGCCATCTCCTTCGCGGCTGGTGCGATCGCGAGCTCCCTACCGGCGGGGCCGCTCGTCGCGAGTGCGTTCGGCTTCCGGCAATTCCGTCGCCTCGGAGCCTCGGAGGCAATTGCCGCCTGGACGCTGCTGGCGACGCTTGTGTTCTCTGCCCTCGGGCTCGCTCTGCTTGCGACGGCTGGCGTGGTTGTCGCAGAGCGCCAGGGTGCAGCATTCGACCTTGTAGGGGTTACCGGTGCAGTCTTCGCGATCACAGTCGCCGGGGCCGCGGTCTTGTACCAGCGACGGGCACTCGTCAGGTTCCTCGTATGGACACTCAAAGCCTCGCACCGCATCACCGGGTTCCCGAGGCAGCCAGCCCATGCGCTCGTCTCCTCCATTGCAACCAGCCTGAGCCAGGTCAATCTCAGCAAGCGAGACCTCCTGGACGTCCTGGCCTGGTCGGTCGCCAACTGGGCCCTCGACTGTTCCTGCCTCGTGTTCGCCTACCTCGCTGTCGGCGCAGGTGTGCCCTGGCGTGGACTGCTTCTCGCCTATGGGGCGGGGCAGCTGGCTGCGAACCTCCCGATAACGCCCGGCGGCCTTGGCGTCGTCGAGGGGAGCCTTGTGATCGCGCTCGTCGCGTTCGGAGGTGGCCAGATCAGCACGGTCGCGGCCGTCCTCTTGTACCGGATCGTGAGCTTCTGGGGGTTCCTCCCCGTTGGATGGACAATCTGGGGTGCCCTCACGTGGCACAACCGACGCGCCGATCAGATTGTCGCCCTGACCGCGGAAGCTCCGGTGTCACGGACAGCAGCGGTCTCACCAAGGGACTGGACAACGGAGCTCCCGGGATGACTCGCGCGTATCGGCCCATGGGCGGTCGCGATCGTGCCGCTTGTGAGAGGGCAGCTGGGTTGCACCATGCTCGTGAGGAGGACCGCTCATGAAAGCGAAGCTCGTCGCGTTCGTCGCCGTTGTGACTGTGACCGGGTTACTCGCTGGCTGCACGGCCTCCCGCAACGGGCTCGGCACGCGCGACAGCGACTGTTTCAGGGTCTATCCGGAGGCAATGGCGGCGGTTCACGGCCATGGCCGGTTCGCCGGCGAGCGGTATCTGCCGCCGCGTGCGCTGATTATCGAGCTGCATAACGTCGTCGTCCCCGATGCGCTGCAGGACGCGTCCCGGGTCGCCACGTGCCTTGTCGCTTTCACGGGCCGTTTCACGACCTCGAACGTCGAACGGGGCTGGGCACCGAGCGGGAGTGCGGGCCGGATCGCCATCGTCGTCGTCCGCCAACGCGACCTGGTGCTCCTGGCGACGGTGGTCCTCGGTCGGATCCCGCCCCGGCTGGTCTTTGCCAGCGTGTTTCCAAGGCTGCGATAGGTCCTCTGACGCCTCGGCTAGTTCTCAGCTGCCTGAACCCGGCCCCGGCCCGTCCTCAGTTGCCAGCTCGACCATGACTGAAAGGGTGGCGGCACTCGGATCCAGCACGAGGTCGAGTTGCGCGATGGCGCCGGCATCGGTTAGATCGCCCGAGGCGAGCTCGACGAGCTCCACGAGAGACGGAGGTCCCGTCACACGGCATCGCGCGACCTGGGTGCGCATCGAGCCCTTTGCTTCGGATTTCGCCCGCCGGAGAGCGACGAGAACAAGTGCCACGGCGTCGACGAGCTCGGGACGCGCGTCAGGGCCGGCTTCCGACGCCAGAGCGGGGCCGGAGGGCCACTCGGAGCTATGGATCGAGCCGGACTGCCACCACGACCATGCCTCCTCGGTGCAGTAGGGCAGAAACGGTGCGAACAGGCGCAGCATCACCGACAGGCTCAGCGCTAGCGCGTGCCGTGCCGACGCGGGACCGGCCTGGGAGGAATCGCCGTAGGAGCGGGCCTTCACGAGCTCGAGGTAGTCGTCGCAATACGACCAGAAGAAGGATTCGGTGACCTCGAGGGCTCGCGCATGGTCGTAGGAGCCGAACTCCGCCGTCGCCTCGTCGACAACGGCCGCGAGGCGGGCCAGCATGGCCGCGTCGACCGCCATGAGGCCCGTCGCGGAGGCCGGCGCGGGGCCCTCGGAACCGTCCATGCGTGACAGAACGAACCGGCTCGCGTTCAGGATCTTGATCGCGAGCCGCCGCCCGACCTTCATCTGCTCTTCGCTGAACACGGTGTCGGCGCCCAGGCGAGCTGATCCCGCCCAGTAACGCACGGCGTCGGTGCTGTACTTCTCGAGGTACTCGAGCGGCGTGATGGCGTTGCCGAGCGACTTCCCGATCTTCTTGCGGTCGGGGTCGAGAATCCACCCAGAGATGGCGGCGTGGCGCCAGGGGAGAGCGGAGTGCTCCAGCTCCGAGCGCACGATCGTCGAGAACAGCCAGGTCCGGATGATCTCGTGCGCCTGCGGTCGCAGGTCCATCGGGAAGACCTCGGCGAAGAAGTCCGGGTCCTCCCCCCATTTGCCGGCGATCTGCGGTGTCAATGACGAGGTCGCCCAGGTGTCCATGACGTCCGGGTCACCGACGAACCCACCAGGTTTGCCGCGTTGCTCCTCGGTGTAGCCATCTGGGACGTCGGTCGAAGGGTCGACGGGCAGGCGCTCCTCGGAGGCGAGCAACAGGCCGTCGACGACAACCTCGCCCTCGTCGTCGAGCTGGTACCAGACGGGGAACGAAACGCCGAAGAAACGTTGCCGCGAGATGTTCCAGTCTCCTGTCAGCCCTTCCACCCAGGCTTCGTAGCGGGCCCGCATGTGCTCGGGGTGCCATTGCAGTTCGCGGCCTCGGGCGAGGAGCATCTCGCGGCAGTCGAGGGTTCGCACATACCACTGCGAGGACGTGACGATCTCGAGAGGGCGCCTGCCCCGCTCGTAGTACTTGACCGCATGGGTGATCGCACGCGGCTCACCGAGCAGGTCGCCGGACTCGCGCAGGAGCTCCACGATCCGCGTCTGGGCACGCTTGATCGGCAGGCCCTCGATCTCCGCGTAGCTCGCGTTCGCTCGCCCGGGGTCGACGGACTCCCAACCGGGCGCTCCGAATGGTGCCGGTCCCAGGCGGCCATCCCTTCCTACCACCGAGCGCGTCGGCAGAGCGAGGTCGCGCCACCAGGTCACGTCCGTCAAGTCGCCGAACGTGCAGATCATCGCGATGCCCGACCCCTTGTCCGGCTCTGCGAGCTCGTGGGGGAGAACTGGGACGGGTACGCCGAACAGCGGGGTCAGCACTTCGGCACCGAACAGGCTCTGGTAGCGCTCATCGGCCGGATGGGCGACGAGCGCGACACAGGCCGGCACCAGCTCAGGTCGAGTCGTCTCGATCTCGACGGGATGGCCGTCATTCGAGGGCCGCACGAAGCGGAGCCGATGGTAGAAGCCCGGATCCTCTTTGTCGACCAGCTCGGCCTGGGCAACCGCGGTCTGGAAGTCGACGTCCCACAGCGTCGGAGCCTCTTGCCGGTAGGCCTGATCGCGTGCCAGGAGGCGGAGGAAACCGCGCTGCGAAGCTCTCCGCGATACCTCGCTGATCGTCGTGTAGTGCTGGGTCCAGTCGACCGAGGCTCCGAGCTTGCGGAACAGCCGCTCAAAGGCCTGCTCGTCCTCAGCGATGAGGATGTTGCACAGCTGGATGAAGTTCGGGCGCGATATCGGGACCGCACGTGCGGTCTTCTCGCGTTTGTGCTCCAACGGCGGAGGGATGAAGTCCGCGTCGTAAGGCAGGGACGGGTCGCAACTGACCCCGAAGTAGTCCTGGACGCGGCGCTCGGTGGGCAGGCCGTTGTCGTCCCAGCCGATCGGGTAGAAGACCGCCTTGCCGGTCATCCGTTGGTAGCGGGCGACAATGTCGGTCTGGGTATAGGAGAACACGTGACCGACGTGAAGCGAGCCTGACACTGTCGGCGGTGGCGTGTCGATCGAGTACACGCCCGCGCGGCCACGGGCCGGGTCGAAACGGTACGTGCCGTCCTGCTCCCAGCGAGCGGCCCAACGATCCTCGAGGCCCTCGAGCGAGGGTCGATCGGGCACGCGGGGAGTCGCCATTGGCCTAGTACGGTACTCCTGTGTTGCGCCTTCATGACACGGCCCTGGGCCACAGCCGGGAGTTGAAGACTCGCGAGCCTGGCCGGATAGGCCTTTACATCTGCGGTTCGACCGTTTACGGACCACCTCATATTGGTCACGGCCGTTTTTCGCTCGTCTATGACGTCCTCCGCCGCTTTCTCGAGTACTCCGGGTTCGCAGTGGACCACGTCTCGAACGTGACCGACATCGACGACAAGATCATCGGCCGGGCAAACGAGGAGCACCGCCGGCCGGAGGAGATCGCCGAGCAGTACGAGGCGGAATGGTGGGAGGCGATGAGCACCCTGGGATGCCTCCCGCCGACGCAGGTCCCGCACGCGACCGCCTTCATCGAGGAGATGGTGGAGATCGTTGCCGAGCTCGTGGCGCTCGGCTCCGCCTACGAGACGAGCGACGGCGTCTATTTCGCGGTCTCGGCGGTCGACGACTACGGGCTGCTCGCCCACCAGAGCCTTGCCTCGCTGCGGTCGGGGGCGCGCGTTGAGGTGAACGACAAGAAGCGCTCGCCTTTGGACTTCGCCCTATGGAAGAAGGCAAAGCCCGCAGAGCCCTGGTGGGCCTCTCCCTGGGGCCCTGGACGGCCCGGCTGGCACACCGAGTGCGTCGTCATGTCGCTAGCCCTCTTGGGCGAGGGATTTGACCTTCACGGTGGCGGTCAGGACCTCGTCTTCCCGCATCACGAGAACGAACGGGCACAGGCCGTGGCTCTCGGGAAGCCATTTGCGCGCCGTTGGATGCACAACGGCATGGTCGAAGCGCGCGGGGGCGAGAAGATGTCGAAGTCGCTGGGCAACGTGCTCACGCTGTCCGACCTCTTCGAGCAGAGTGATCCGCGGGCCTACCGGTTGCTGGTGCTCCAGTCGCACTATCGAGCGCCCATCGAGGTGACAGCCACGACGCTAAGTGACGCTGTGTCGGCGCTGGGCCGGTTGGATGCTCTGAGCGGTCGGCTCGCCGAGGCGGGCGGCGTCGACAGCGAGCGGAGCGATCCCGAGGTCAGGGATGCATTCGTCGAGAGGATGCAGGATGACCTTGACACGCCGGGCGCCACTGCGATCCTGTTCGACGCGATCAGGCGAGCGAACGTGGCCTTCGATGCTCGGGAGGCGCCAAGAGCCGCCGAGTTGACCCGAGGGGTCCTGGAGTGCTTCGGGGCCGTCGGGCTCGAGGCGAAAGGCGCTGCCGAAATTCCCGAGGCAGTGCTCGAGTTCGGCTACCGCCGAGACCGGGCACGTGCGGAGCGTGACTTCGCAACCGCGGACGCGCTGCGCGCCGAGATCGTCGCGCTTGGCTACGCCGTCGAGGACACCTCCTCGGGCACGAGGATCCGCCGCTGAACCTGGTTTCGGCGACCTCCGGGCCAGGTAGCTGCCGTCGGACAGGCCTTGGCCGGCTCGTGTCGATCTCGGCTAACCGGGGCCCGGAAAGCTCTGCTACGTTGTCGGTCGAGAGCAACCGGATCGTGACGTCACGCGGGGTTGCCGACATGTCGGGTGGTAACCCGGTCTCCGGGACACCAGCCGGGATATCGGCTGTTCCAGATGAGTCAGTCTCGGCCCGGCGCTCTCGTTTACTTGCAATCTGAGACAAAGGGGAACGCCACAGTGGCGACCGGAGTAGTGAAGTGGTTCAACAGCGAGAAGGGCTACGGCTTCATCTCGCAGTCCGACGGCGTGGACGTCTTCGTTCACCACTCGTCTATCCAAATGTCCGGTTACCGGACCCTCACCGAGGGCCAGGAAGTCGAATTCGACGTTCAGGAGGGCCAGAAGGGGCTGCAGGCAGCCAACGTCCGGGCGCGCTGAGTCCGCGCACTCCCGGTGGGCCTGCTGCTTGGCAGTGGGCGCCGCAATCGTCGGGTTCTGTTCTGCCGGGCTCGGCTCTGTTCGGTTCCACTTGTCGAACCGTCTGCCTTTCGCGCCCCGGACGAGGGGTCGCCGACGCGCCCTTTCTCGCGTACCCGAGGCTGGCTTGTTGCACGGCAGCCATTGCCCTTCTCCGGCGTCGACGCGTGGTGTCGGGCGACTGTCGACGACGTCGGACGCGCCGAGAAGGTGGCTCGCGCTCCGGACCCGAGGTGAACGATGGGTGAGTTTTCGATGGAGCTGAACGATGATCAGCTCCAGGTTCTCAGGTGGGTGCATGACTTCGCCGCGAACGTGGTTCGCCCGGCGGCCCACGAGTGGGACGAGCGCGAAGAGACTCCGTGGCCGATCATCGAGGAGGCCGCCAGGATCGGGATGTACTCGTTCGACTTCGTCGCGAACTGTTTTGCGGATCCGACCGGGCTGCTGCTCCCGCTCGTCAACGAGGAGATGGCTTGGGGTGACGCGGGCATCGCCCTGGCGATCCTCGCGTCGACTCTCGGCGTGGCCGGGATCGTCGCGGCCGGCACTCCCGAGCAGGTAGCCGAGTGGGCTCCGCAGTGCTTCGGTCAGACCGGTGACATTCAGCTCGCGGCCTTGTGCGTGTCCGAGGCCGATGCCGGGTCGGACCTGAGCAGCATGGAGACCCGGGCAATGTACGACGGTACGAGCGATACCTGGACTCTGAACGGGACCAAGACGTGGATCACCAACGGCGGCATAGCCGACATCCACATTGTCGTGGCGTCAGTGGAGCCAGAGCTGGGTGCGCGCGGCCAGGCGAGCTTTGTCGTGCCACCGAAGACACCGGGACTCTCAATGGGCCGCAAGTTCCAGAAGATGGGGATGCGGGCGTCCCACACGGCCGAGGTCGTGATGCACGACGTGACGGTGCCCGGGCGGTGCCTCCTCGGGGGCAAGGACCGGTTCGACGAGCGGGTTGCCCGCGCCCGCGAGGGCAGGCATGGGAAGTCCTCGGCTGCCATGGCGACATTCGAGGCGACTCGCCCCGCCATCGCCGCCCAGGCGGTCGGTATCGCACGCGCCGCGTACGAGTACGCGCTCGACTATGCCAAGCAGCGCAGGACCTTCGGGCGTCCGATCATCGAGCGCCAGGCCGTTGCATTCAAGCTCGCCGACATGAGGACCCGCATCGACGCGGCGCGCCTGCTCTACATGAGGGCCGCGTCGATGGCGATGACGGGCAAGCCCTTTAAGGCCGGAGAGGGCTCTATGGCGAAGCTCTTCGCCGGCGAGACGGCGGTTTGGGTGACCGAACAGGCGATCCAGATCCTCGGAGCGTGCGGCTATTCGCGCGACTATCCCGTCGAGCGTTGGCACCGCGACTCGAAGGTCTACACGATCTTTCAAGGGACGAGCGAGATCCAGCGGCTCGTGATAGCCCGTGCCATCTCTGGGGTGCACATTCAGTAGCTGAGAGGGCGGCGGCGGCCGGACGGCCATGACGGGTGTCATCCCTGTTGTGGGCGGTGACCACCGCCGGCTCGGATCTTCTCGTTTCTCGACCCCGAACACGGTTGGCTGCTCCTCCCGGGCGAATTGCTGTTGAGAACTATGGACGGCAAGGCGTGGACGGTACTGGACATGGCGCCTCTCTGAAACACTGTCAGCAGGAGCTTGACCGACGCTGGGTACCGTCGAGCCAGACGGTCCAGGGCTCAATCGCACCAATTCGGAGCAGTCCCATCGAGGCCCATGGATCATCGCGAAGACGTGCCTCAATCTCGCTTTCGTCCGTGGCTTCGATGACGAGCAGCGCCCGCTGGCCGTCTCCGATTGGGCCGCCCAGGAGGACGAAGCCATCGTCTACGAGGCTGTCCATGAACGCCGCGTGCTCGTCCCAGGCATGCTGTTCCCGGATCGGGAGCGAGGGGTCCCAGCCCGGGCCGTGGACCGCTGTCAGCGCAAAGAAGGCCACGAAGTCAATGTAGTGATGGGTTTCGAGGGATCGATCATTCACGCGATAGCCGAACGCGTTGTGTGGCCACGCCGACTCTGCTGCGCGGCCGACGCGCTGTTCGGCGGCCAGGCGCTGCGGCTCTTTGGCCGGCTGGTAGCACCTTATGATCGTTCACCCTGACGCGGGTCATCGACTATGCCGTCCCTGGGCCGCTTACGAATCTCGACGGGATCAGCCCGTTTGCGCTCGAGTCTGTCGCCAGGCTCCCAGAGGAGATCTGCCTTCCCGTACATGAGCTGGTCATTCAGCCCACTGAAGCGGAATCCCTGACGGCAGCGTCTTGGACGCGAAGGACTGGGATGGCTTCCTCGTTCATGGCACCGTCCTGCCAAACAAGGCCAGTGAACCGCACCGGTCCGCTTGGAGGCATTGATGCGAGCCAACAGTCGTTCTGGGGCGGCGCTGCCTCTGCTAGCACCGTTGTTCTGGAGTGTTGTCGTGCGCTTGTTCCCGGTGCCGATGCGAAAGGTTGTGGGTAAGCGTTCCTCACCGCTCGCGGTCGTTGCCCGAGGCCGAACGGCAACTCCGACCAGCCCACCCCAACCATTTCGGTCCGCGCCACCATCGCTGCGCTTGGGCGATTAGCGACTCTTGAGGTGCTTCAGTCGTAGTGACGGAGCCTCGGCCACATGGTCCCCCATGGCCGTCGGGGTCCGGTGCAGATGTAGATGTGTCCACCCCATTCCTGGTTGTGGAGCCCGGCAGTGTTCGACAGCGTGGCCACGACGCGGACATGTTGGAAGAACTGGCTGAGGTGCGTGCCGTAGCCCGTCACATCCACCGGGCCAGGCGCCACAGCCACCACTGTCGTGGCGCTAGGAGTGCCGGGGCCCCAGAACCACTCGTTGTTCTGCCCGCTTACGGCGATCGGCAGACCCGCATTGCGCCCGAGCTCGTTGATCGCGCCTGCCTCGCCGTAGTCGGCGGTGAAGATGACCGCAT
>CABDYA010000230.1_pt1 | contig 22451 bp, 17 predicted proteins | sample 3131851 | NCBI WGS metagenome assembly CABDYA01 (sample SAMEA5534336, study PRJEB31848) | metagenome | biome: tundra; feature: field; material: soil | place: USA | collected 2013-05 | depth 0.15 m
GTCTGCACCTTCAGGCGGCTCGGATCGGGCACGTAGTGGAACGCCTCGTCGGTGGCGCCGATCTGCTTCCATCCGTTCAGCGCTGCGTCGCCGCCCGGGGTGCCGTAGTCGCGCGTGTAGTAGGCGGGCACGTTGTCGAGGTAATTGCGGTACTCCTGCACGCCCGCTTCAGCCGCCGCCAGGGCCTCCTCACTCGAACTGGACATGGAAGTCGCGGTCATCTCGTTTCTGACCTGTGACGCGAGGACCGGGACGAGGATCGAAAGGAGAAGCACAAGGAGGAGCGCGATGACGAGTGCCTGTCCGGACTCGTCCCGGGTGAGCTCGAGGCGCCGGGCGACTCCGGTTGCCATCGAGCCGCGAAGCTTGCGCAATGGGCCGCCGTTCTTGCTTGGCGCGGGCATCGGCGTCATCTCCTCAGTTCGGGCATGGTGCGGTCGTGGTCGTGGTTGTCGTCGACGAGGTGGTCGCGGTCGACGCCATCGCCGAGCCTCGCAGGTAGACGATCGTTGCCAGGGTCGTCGGCTCGTCGGCGGCGTAGCCTTCGGTCGGGACCTGGGGTCCCGCGAGGAACGTGATGTGGATGCCGACCGCCGCGATCTCGTTGATCGCGCATGACGGGACGTAAGGAGTCTGAACCGGGAGCGCCGTCAGCACCGCGTTGTTCCAGAAGTAGTACGTGAAGACCGGGTTGGTCGACATGTTCTGGGAACTCAGGGCGAAGTAGGTCGCAACCGTTCGGGGTGAAGGCGCTGCCGGTGTACAGGTCGACGCCGGGGTGAACGCGGTCGGCACGTCAACCGCGGGGGTGACCGACGACCACGGGCTCGGTGGGGTCCCCAGGCCGCCCGCCGGCCCCGACGCGGGCACGTCGAAGGTGATGTCGAACTGTGCGTCGGCGTGCACGGCACCGCTCGGCTTGAACCAGAGAGCGTCAAGGTTCGTGCAGTTCGAGTTGTAGGTGCTCGTGTTGAAGCCTTCCGACGTTATTGCGTCGACCTCAGTCGGGGACGGACCGACCTGGGTCCCGGAGCTGTCGTAGACGGCGAGCAACTGGCTTGCGCCGCGCAGGTACTGGATCAGCGTCTGTTGGGCCTGGGTCTCCTCCTGGATTCCCACAACCGAGTCCTGGGTGTTGGTCGTCTGCTGGTTGAACGAGATGAAAAGTGACGTGACGATCGTAAAGACGACGGCCAAGATGGCGAGGACGGTGATGAGCTCGAGGGCGGTGAAGCCGCGATCCGAAGCCGTCGGAGTACTGCGGGCTGCGGAAGGCCACCTCCGCTCGAGGGCTCGCTGCAAGCCGCTCATGACGCAGTCACCGTGACGCTTGCCGCGCTGCATCCCGAGGGTGGCGAGGGAATCAAGGAGGGTGGCGAGGGCACCTCGATACTGGTGTCGGTGCAAACGCCTGCCGCCGTCACCCACACGTAGTTGGGCGAGACATTGAGAGTGGCGCTGCCGTCGTGGTACAAGCCATACTCCCCGAGCGGCATGCTCGTCGCCCACTTGCCCGACACGGAATTGAAGTTGAGCGTCATCGCGTAACCACCTCCTGCGACTTCCTTGGCGGTCAACGTGCTGGCGGGTCCCGTGACCTTGATGTTGAGGGGGTACACCGGTAGATAGACCGACGGGTTGCCGCCGGTGGCGTTGACAGGACAAGAGCCCGCCGAGGCGCTGTAAGCCTGGTCGCCGGTCCACAGGGTCGTCACGCCCGACCAGGGGAACAACAGAAGCGAAGGTATCGGCGCGGAGCCGAAGAAGACCGCAGGGTTGTTCGGCGCCAGAAAGGAGTTCCCGACCGAAAGTGGGACACCGTTGCTCGGGAGGGGCGGCGACAGCGCCGAACCCGGGGCTGTCGTACAGCTGCCCGAACCGTTGTAGTACCCGACAGTGAGCGGTGTACCGGTGTTCATCGTCACGGTGACCGGGTGGGGGATCCCGGGCGCGAGTTGCCCGGTAGGCACCGTCACCGTGAGGGCCCCGCCCGGGTTGGAGTCCGCTTGCTCGCCGCCGGCGGCGAGTGGCGGCGGCCCTGTGTTGCCCGCAAACGAGATCGTGTAGTTGTACGAGCCATTTGCATCGCTGTAGGCGTCGATGTTCTAAAAGACGATACAACCGTCACTTATCGTGGTCGAAGTACTTGCCGTAGATCCAGTCTCGGTCTTGAACGTGCCCGACGGGGCCGCCGGGTCAGCGCCGGACCCCTGCCAGTGGGCGGTGATCGTCGCAGTCACCGGGTCGGCCAGGAAGGGGCTCGTTCCGTCGACAGTGAGGCGGACGGCCACCTCGCCTGCAAACTGCTGGACCGCGCCGGCCTGGGCGGGGGCGATCTCGGTCGTCTGCACGACCGGCGAGTTGCCGTCCATCTTGGGCCAGGTCACCACTGCGGTCACGAACCAGATCTGCTGGGCCACATCCGCGTTCGAGGCACAGAGCGACTGATTGGTGCCTTGGGTGATGACAGTCCAACTGGTCTTGACCTTGAACTTGGTGACGCGTGAGCCTGCCTCGGCCACCGGGTACGTGACGGTAGAGCTGCCCGTCGGCAACGTCCCCTGCGCAGCCTCGAGCTGAAGGGTTTCGAGCTGGCGGGTCGCGACGTTGATGGCTTCGGCCCGGAGGTGCTCGGCGGAAACGGCCTTTTGAGCTTGGATGATGAAGATCGCCGTCGGGATCAGAATGATGAGGATCACCACGATCGCGACGAGGAGCTCGATGAGCGTGACTCCTTCGTCACCTCGCGGAGAGGAAACCTCCAGTCCCCGCCTTCGCGACCTTCTCTGTGCTGCTCGGTCTGTCCCTCGCCGCATGACCGCTACCCCTTTTTGACCCAGGCGACCTCTGGTTCCGTGATACTTCAGACGGCACCGACCGGGTGCGCGCTCAGCGATACAACTTTACCACCATTTTGTGTCAAATCGCGCGCCAAGCACCCATCTCCTCACTCTAGGTGCTCTGGGTCAAGTGCGCGGCGCCAGAACGAACAGCAGGTCTGCCTCGCACGCGACGTGGCCGCCGACGCTCGCGACCCCGCGACCCCGCCCCGAGCGTGCCGACAGGCGCCCTATTGAGACATCGAGATCCAAGGTGTCTCCTGGCAGGACCTGGTGGCGAAAGCGCGCATGGTCGATACCCCCGAACAACGGCAGCCTGTCCTTGTAGCGCTCGTCGGCAAGGACCGCCGCCGCTGCGAGCTGCGCGAGGGACTCCACTATCAAGACGCCCGGCAGGACCGGACTGCCGGGGAAGTGGCCTGCGAAGAACTCCTCCTCCCCCGTGAGGTACCAGCGACCACGCGCTGAGGTTGCCGGGATCAGCTCCACGATCTCAGAGACAAGAAGAAACGGAGCTCTGTGCGGGATGAGCCCCTCGATCGAGATCTTCGCCACACCGCAACGCTACTGGGCTCGCCCTTGCCGAAACCAGAAGCCGGCCGGGGTCAAGCCGGTGCTCAGCCTGTTCCTCGGCGACGGCGGCCACTATCCGAAGGTCCTCTGCGACTCGCGTTCGCCGTCGTTCGCGGAGACCTTCGAGCTCGCGGCTCGTCGTCGGCAGGCGCGGGCACGGACGCTTCCTGCGGCGCGTCCGCGGGCGAGGGCACCGACTGACGGGCGCCCGATGCCCTCCGCGAGCGCGTCGCACTCTCTGTCTCCGGCGGCGCCGGCACCTCCTCGCGCGCCGCCCCGGGCCGGGGCGCCGCCACCCTCTTCGCCACCTGCTTCACTGTCGGCGCCTTCTTCGCCACCGGCTCCTTCTTTGCCGTTGCCGCCTTCTCCGGGGCCGTCTTCTTCCGTGGTGACGGCGACACCACGACCTTCGGTGCCGTCCGCTTCCTCGCCGCTGCCTTCTTGACCCCCACCGCCGGCGCTGTGACCTTCGCCGCCGGCGCCTTCGCCGGCGCCGACCTCTTCGTTGGCCTCTGTCCCGACGATTCCGTCTCCGCCGCCGCCCTCGCCGGTGTCGCCGCCTTCGCCGCTGCGGGCTTCTTCGTCGGCCTCCGTGCTGGGGACACCTTCTTCGCAGGCTCCACAGCCTGAGAGCCCGAACCGATCACGCGCTTGCGCGGCGGCTGGGCGAGGCGGACCTCCGCCGCCACGGTCTCTTCACGGGGGTGACCGGACACGTAGGCGATTCCCGGCAATGCGAGCTCGGCCCCACGCCGTTGCGGGTCCAGCGCAGTCAGAACGAAGTTCCCACGTTCGTGGCGCTTCAGGACCTCTCGAGCGCTGCGCGGCGCCGGATCGCCGAGGTTGGCGAGCGGGATGTAACAGCGCATCTCACCGACTCGGACGACCGCACCATGGGATGTGTAGCCCTCGACCTCGCCCTCGACCTGTTCGCCGAGAGGGTGCTCGGCAATGAAGGAGATGAACGCCAGAGGGTCGTTCACCGCGAGCGGGGTGGGCTTGCCCCCCTCCCGGGAACCGTCCGCTGGCCCCGCCGGCTCGGGTTCTCCACCGCTCTTTCGGCTCCTCGAGTGGCCTCCGGTGGTCCCCGCGGCCGGGGATTGACCGGCGGGTTCGACGACTTCCTTCGTCGCCACGGCGATGGCCTTGGTCACGCGCTTTTTCGCCTGCACCGTCTCGCGCACCACTTGGCGGCTCCGCGGACCACGAACGGGTTGGCGAGGGCTGAAGATCCATCCGATTCCGGGCACCGGGGTGCCGCCGAGAAGGCGGCCACGCTCGAACAACCAGGGATGCTCGCCATGGAACTCCTGGAACGAGTCGTTCGAAAGCACGGTCCCATCGACCTTCTCCGCAACACGAAGCAAGAACGCGTCTCCGCGTCCGATGGCACCGGCAGGGGGATGGACGTACTCGCCGCGCAACGCAGCCTGTTCGAAACGCGGAAGCTCCGAGGGGTCGATCCTGTGCGCGAACGTGGCGTCGACAATGACGGTTATCTCCGCGTCCGGATGGTCGCGCCGGAGCTCGGCGACAGCTTCTTCCAGCTGCTTCAGGCTCGGCAGGGACCGGCCTTCGGTGGCGATGTTGGATCCGTCGACGACGATGTGCTCTATGGGCATGTCCGTGTAGTCAAGCACCCCGAACCACGGTCAGCCCGCCATTTGGTCTTCGAAATATGACAGCGACGCTCCTAGTCAGCACGGGTCAAGGGCGCTCCGGCACTAGCGTGTGGGCGTGGAGATCGCTGTAACGACACCGGTTGTGCCGACAATCGGGACGGCCGTCGGAGCGCGCACGTGAGCACGACGCGCGCTGTTGTGCGCGGAGTGGAGCCGGGCAACGACGTGCGCTGCGTGCGCTGCGGCAAGCAGATCAAGTTCGCTGCGCGCACCCACCCGCGCCAGGTGATAGCGAACGTCTATCTCGATGGAGCCTGGAATCGGGTCGACCACTTCCACGAGGAGTGCTACCTCGACGCAGGCGAGCCCTACGGACAGATCGACACCCTCGGTGGCCCGTTCACAGGCTGACGGCCACTACCCGGGGTTGGACCCCGGAATTGGGCGATCGAAGATGCTCGCTGAGCTCATCTCGGCAGCGGTCGAGCTCGCCTCCACCGCACCTGTTCACGAGAGGGCCTGCTGGTGAGGATCGTCGTGACCGGCGCCAGCGGCTTTATCGGCGGCGCCCTCGTCCGGGCACTGCGTGGACGCGGCGACGAGGTCTGTCCAGTCGTCCGCCGTCCGCCCGACAAAGGCGAGGTGGGCATCGACCTGGCCCGGCGACAGCTCGACACCTCGCGAGTTCCTGGTGGGAACCTCGAAGGAATCGATGCCGCCGTCCACCTGGCCGGCGCGCCGATCACGACTCGCTGGAGCCCAAAGCGCCTGGAGGCCATCCGTTCGAGCCGCATCGCCGTCGGCAACCTCCTCGCCCGCTCGCTCGCCTCGCTGGAGCGTCCGCCGGCCGTCCTCGTCTCCGGCTCGGCCGTAGGCTTCTACGGCGATCGCGGGGAGGAAGTGCTCGACGAGACAAGTCCCCAAGGCACCGGCGTGCTTGCCGATCTTTGCCGCTCTTGGGAGCAGAGCACAGCCCCGGCGGCCGAGCGCGGCATCCGGGTCGTCACGATCCGGACCGGCATCGTGCTCGGCGGCGCCGGAGGTGCCGACGGCGGGATCCTGGCCGCCGAAGTCCCCATCTTCAGGCTCGGCCTTGGCGCTCGTCTCGGCGACGGCGGCCAGTGGACGAGCTGGGTCGCTCTCGACGACGAGATCGCCGTCTTGCTTCGCGCCATCGACGACACCCGGCTCAGTGGACCGGTGAACTCAACGGCCCCCAACCCGGTGCGCAACGCGGAGCTGACCGACGCGATCGCTCACGTGCTCGGCCGGCGAAGCAGGCTCGCACTTCCCGCGACGCTCTTGCGGCTCGCGCTCGGCCGCGGGGCCGCCGACGAGCTACTGCTCGCCAGCCAGAGGGTGCTGCCGAAGAAGCTGACAGGTGCCGGCTACGTCCACGCCTATGCCGACCTCCCGGACGCCTTGACAGCCGCGTTGGCGCCGCGACGCCCTCTTAGACCATGAGCAGAGTGGTCGGAGGCGGGCCGCCAGGCTGCGCCCTCGGTCGGGCCCCGGAGTCTCTGGAGGCACTCAGTCCAGGTTGGCGCCGTAGCGACGAACATGATCGTTCACGGCGTAGTACGCGTCGATGGACTCGCCCGCGTCACCCCAGAAGCCTTCCTGCACGTCGTAGTCGATGAGGCCTTCGGCGACGTAATGGTTGTTCACGTCGGTGATCTCGAGCTCACCGCGCCCTGACGGTCGCAGTGTGCGTATCACGTCGAAGACCCCGGAGTCATAGAGGTAGACGCCGGTGACGCAGTACGTGCTCGGAGGGTCGTCCGGTTTCTCGACGATCCGCACGATCCTCCCCGACTCGTCGAGCTCGGGCACGCCGAGATGGCGAAGGTGAGCCGGGTCCTTGACTTCGGCCAGCAGCAGGCGGGCTCCTTTTGGTCGATCGCCGAACCGACGCACCGAAGACACGAACGACCGGCCGAAGATGTTGTCGGCCAGCATCACGACCGCGGCGTCGTCCCCGACGAACTGAGCTGCCAGTCCCAGGGCCTCGGCGATCCCTCCCGCCCGTTCCTGGTACGCGTAGAGCAGGCGCTCCACGCCGAACTCCTGGCCGTTCGACAAGAGCCTGAGGAACTCGCCCGCGTGCGTGCCGCCCGTCACGACCATCATCTCGGTGACCCCGGCCTTCACGAGCGCCTCGATCCCGTAGCTGATCATGGGCCGGTCACCGATCGGCAACAGGTGCTTGTTGGTGATCCGGGTCAGAGGATGAAGCCGGCTGCCCGTACCGCCGGCGAGGATCACGCCCCTCATGGCTTCACGTAGGCCACGGTCACCGACGGGAACAGCAGGACCCCGTCCGTGAGGTCGGTGGCGCGGTAGATGACCTTCTGAATCAAGGTATCGCTCACTTGGAAGATCGCCTCTCCCTTCACATTGGTGGTCCTGGGCATTGGTCTGATCTTGGTTCTCATCGCAGCCGGCGGGGTCGTGGTCGCGACGAGCCACACCCGCTTGGCGGCAACAGGTAGGCCGAACCTCGTGCGCAAGGTGACTGTGATCGTGGAGAACGACGTGCGGTCCGCGTCGACATTGTGCTCCGAGGCCGTGATCGACGACTTCGTCGGAGACGCGTACTGCACTCCTCCGCTCTCTGGCAGCGCGCACAGCTGGGCGACCAGGCCTCCTCCGGAGGGGTTGGCGGCATCGGGTGTCCCGAGGCCGGACGCGAGGTCATATCCGACGGTAGCCGGGTACCGCCACCAGTCGGGAATCGAAAGCAAGTGGTTGTCGCCTCTCGTGACGTCGTTCAAGGCGCTCGCATATGCGCTCTTGCCTGCGATCGAGTAGAGCGCCGGGTTCAGGAACCCGACAGTGTGAGCGCTGCAGGCCGGCCACGCGTCTGTGAGCGCGACCAGCGCCGCCCACAGCGGCGCCGCCAGGCTCGTGCCCCCCACGGGGGTCCAGCCGCCCCAGCCGCCCCAGTCGATGACAAGACCGGTATTCGGGTTGGCATCGGCCGAGACGTCGGGAACCTCCCGGCAGTAGCCGGTCGGCGCGCTGCACGGCTCGGGTGAGGAGTACGACTTGATCACGCCCAGCGCCGGTGAGGCATCCGACTGGTACGCAGGCATCGCCCAGTTCGACGAGATGCCGCCTCCGCCGGCACCGTTTGAGTTGTTCCAGACGGTCTCGGTCGGTGTCGGGCCGAGCGCGGTCAGCGACGTGCCGCCGATGCTCGTCACATACGGCTGGCTGCCGGGGTCGTCAACGGCGGCGACCGCGGCCTGGGTGCCGCTCGGGGCGCCACAATCAGTCGAGCCGTCGTCGCCGGACGCGGCCACGACGGTTTGACCCTGTGCGGCCGCCTCCTCGAACAAGTTGGCCTCGACCGAGGTGACCTGGCTGCCGCCGGCTTGCGCCTCGCAGTTGCCCCATGACGTCGAGATCACCTGGGCACGGTCCTGCGAGACGATCGCGCTGAAGACGTCGAGCGGGCCTGCGCCGTTGTTGGGTCCCTCGTACACATCGATAGTCGCTTGTGGCGCAAAGCTGCTGACGACCTCGACGTCGAGTGTCGACTCGACGTCGGTGGCGGGGGCCCTTCCGTTGCTGCCGTCGACGCTTAGAACGTGCAGCGCCGACTCCATGGCAGCAGCCTGATCCGGGAAATAGCACTCGTCGTAAGCCCGGACGTCCACCTCATTGAACGGTTCGAGCTCGAAGACCGCTATCGTCTCGCCGGCTCCGAAATCACCTGCCGCGTAGAGACCCGAGAAGCCGTAAGCCGTTGCGAGCTGGTCGGCGGTGTAGACATCAGCAACTGAAGCGGCGCTGGTCGCTGCCGGGCAAGGCTGCGGGCCGTCCGTGTCGACGGCGCTCTCCTTCAACGAACTGCGGGCACGCACCCCGGCGCTCGGATCGGGACGCGAAAGCCCGTCTGGATGTGACAGCGCCAAGTCGCTCAGGCCTGCGATCGCCTGGATCCGGCCGGCGAGAGCTGCTGGGACTCGCGGCGCTGACAGGTTCGCGTAGACGAGGGCCCCGGATCCGAGGCGATAGCGCACGAGCGTCGTGGCAAAGGCGCGCTCGGCGATCGCCACCGTCGAGGAGACCTTGACGATGAGGCGGTTGGAGGCCACCGGGCCAACGTGCAGGCCGAGCCCCTCGAGCGCGGCGGTCGTCGAGCGCACGGTTGCCTCCGTCGCCCCGAAGGCTGCTCCGAAGGCGCCCGGGCGAAGATACCGGCGAAACTCCGGAGATCCCGGAGTCGATATCGCGCTGGCGAACCTTGCCAACGCCGCAGGATCGCGGGGACGAAGGGCGACGTCGAGCTCGATCGTCTGCGATCCGCGGACCCGGCCGAGAAGAGCCGCTGCGCGCGGCACCCGGGGCGCGGAGCCCATGCGCACGAACCGGCCCAGAACCCGGGGCGATCCCGTTGTCGTGACCGATGCCGTCGCCGAACTGCCGGGCGTCGCAGCTCCCGCGAATCCGGCCAGGCACGCCGCGGCACCCACCACCACGCGCACGCCGCGTCCGTGTCTGCGACCGCGTCGCGAAAGCGCCCCGCGTGTCGCTTTGTCCCCTTCGTGCATCGAGAGGTCTCTCTTTGATGGCGATACGTGTCGCTGAGAGCGTAGTGGCGGCCCCGTCACGGGAGGAAGCAGGCGGCCTGCCTGACGGAGGGAACGGCGCGGACCACCGTAGGCTGCCGGCGATGGATGCCCCCGTGGTCATCGAGGTCACGGACCTGACCAAGCGGTTCGGTGCCGGCGTGGTTGCCGTCGATGACTTGTCCTTCACCGTGCGCCGCGGCCAGGTCGTCGGTCTCCTGGGTCCCAACGGGGCCGGCAAGACGACGACGCTCCGAGCACTTCTCGGTCTTATCCGGCCGACGAGCGGGACCATGGCGATCTTCGGCGAGACCATAAGGCCCGGCATTGCCGTGCTCTCGAGGGTCGGGGCCCTCGTGGAGGGACCCGGGTTCGTGCCCCACCTGTCGGGCAGGCGCAACCTCGAGCTTTACTGGCGTGCTGGCGGCAGGGCGCTGTCGGACGCACATCTCGAGCACTCGCTCGATATCTCCGGTCTCGGCCCGGCGGCGGATCGAAAGGTGAAGACGTACTCCCACGGGATGCGCCAACGTCTCGGCTTCGCTCAGGCACTCCTCGGCAAGCCGGAGCTCCTCGTCTTGGACGAGCCGGTCAACGGGCTCGACCCACGACAGATCGTCGAGGTCCGCGAGTCGCTGTTGCGCATCGCCGCGAGCGGCACGACGATCCTCCTCTCGTCCCACCTGCTGAGCGAGGTCGAGCAGACCTGCAGCCACGTCGTCGTCGTACACCGTGGGCGTCTGATGCAGGCTGGGACCGTCGCCGAGGTGACGGCCTCGGTCGCATCGGCATACCTGGAGGTCGACGACCCCAATGCAGCGGCCGCGCTCCTGGCGGGGTTGCCCGGCGTGCGAAGCGTTGAGCCCTCCCCACCCGGGATCGTCGTCCAGCTCGATGGCGCTGAGCGCTCTGATCTCGTCGCGGCGCTCGTTGGAGCGGGCTTGCGCGTCGACACCGTGACACCGCGCCGAAGCCTCGAGGACGCGTTCCTCGAGCTCGTCGGGGAGCACTCCGTATGATCGCTGTCGAGTTCGCCAAGCAGATCCGCCGTGTGCGCACCTGGGTGGTCGCGGCGATATGCGTCATCATCCCGTTTCTCATCGGGCTTGGCTTCGAGCTTGGAGGCAACAAGAACGGGGGTGGCGGGGACGGCCTGAACTTTGTGACTCACCAGTCCGGCATCGTCATCGGGGTCTTTGCGCTGTCGTTCTCGTCGGTGCTGCTCATCCCGATCGTGTTCGCGATCTTCACAGGAGAGCCCATCGCCTCCGAAGCGCGGTGGGGGTCGCTGCGATACCTGCTGATCCGGCCGGTGGCACGCCCCAAGGTGCTCGCCTCCAAGCTCAGCGTCTCGGTCGTGCTGGCCGTCGCCGCTGCCGTGTTGATCCCGATCACCGGGACGATCGTCGGCATTGGCTTCTTCGGGCTGCATCCGATCCACACCTTTGGGATCTCGAGCGGCTCACCCATCTTGACCCTGTCGGTCGGAGGCTCACTTGCTCGCCTGCTGCTTGCGACCGCGTACACGCTTTTCAGCATGCTCAGCGTGGTCGGGGTCGCAACTCTGGTCGGGGTGGCGACCGAGAACGCCCTCGCCGCCATGGCTTCGGGCATCGGGCTCTACATAGTCTCGGCGATCCTCGACGCCCTGCCCGGGCTCAGCCGTATCCACCCGCTCCTGCCGGTGCACTACCTCGAGGCGTGGACGCACCTGTTCGTGCCCGGTGGCTCGCTCGAGGGCATGGGGCGCGGTGCGATCTCTGCTGCGATCTGGGGAGTCGTGCCCCTTGTCCTCGCCTTTCGTTTGTTCCAACGCAAGGACGTCCTGTGCTGAGAGGTCACAGGCGACCACACCCAGCCGAGCACTGACCCGCAGCGGGTTCGGGCCCGGCGTGGCGGAGCCCACCGAGGCTCGCTCAGACGTCGAGGAACTGTCTCACTGCCACAGCCGAGCCGATGGCGCCGATCAGCGCGCCCATGACGACGACGAGGATCTCGGTGATGATCACGTCGTGGCCGGGCACGACGGCCGATGAGAACTCTCGAAAGTGCCTGATCAACGTGCGGATGCCGAGGTCCCCGAGCAGCACGATCCCGGCAGCCACGATCGCTCCGATCAGTCCCTGCACAAGGCCCTCCACCATGAACGGCAGCCGGATGAACCAGCTCGTCGCGCCGACGAGGCGCATGACGCCGACTTCTCGCCTGCGGGAGAAGATCGCCATCCGGATGGCGTTCAAGATCAGCACCAACGCCGAGATCAGCAACACGACAGCGATCACGAGCAGCACCACCTGCAGGACATTGCTCACCGCGGTCAAGGTGTGCGCCGCCTGGGAGGGGTAGGTGACCTGGAAGACACCCGCAAGGTGCTGGAGAACGCTTGCGACAGCAGCCGCCCCCCCGGGATTGGTCAAGGTGCACTGGAACACCGGCGGGGTCGTCTGCTCGTTCAGCACGCTGCAGACGGTCTGGCCGCTGATCCGGCATGCAAGCCTGTAGGACTCCTCGTGGTCGAGGTAGACGACCTTGCGGATCTGAGGCGTCTGGGTGATCGTGGTGCGCAGTGTCGCCACCTCGGCCGCCGAGGCCTTCGGCTGCACGAAGACCTGTAGGTCCACGTTCTGGTTCAACTGCACGAGCTCGTTGTTCACCGCTTGGCGCATCAACAGCGCCGTGCCGACGAGGGAGAGCGAAACGGCGACAGTGAGGATCGCCGCGATCGCCATCAACCGGTTCCGCCACAGGTTGGTCGCAGTTTCGCGAGCTACGTAACCCGGCGAGATAGGCATCAGTGCCGCCCTCGCCGAGCTCGGACCGCTTCTTGACGACTGGTGACTGGTTCGTCCGCATCGTCCAGATCCAGTTCGGCCGACCCCGCGCGCACCGCGGACACTGCCACAACCGGGACTCCCCGCGTGCTCGAGGCCATCGGGTCCAGGCCGTAGATCCCGCGTGCCTGGTCGCGAATGATCGCGCCGTGGTCGATCTCGATGACACGCCGGCGCATGTTGTCGACGATCCCGGCATCGTGGGTCGCCATCACGACCGTCGTCCCGGTGCGGTTGATCCGATCGAGCAGGGACATGATGCCCTGGCTGGTCGTGGGATCGAGGTTGCCGGTGGGCTCGTCGGCGAGGATGATCAGGGGCCGGTTCACGAAAGCACGCGCGATCGCGACGCGCTGCTGCTCGCCTCCCGACAGCTCATGTGGCAGTCGATCGCCCTTCTGGCCGAGGCCTACCAGCTCCAGGACTTGCGGCACCTGCGTCCCGATCACGTGGCGCGGCCGGCCGATGACTTCGAGCGCAAAGGCAACGTTCTCGAACACGGTCTTGTTCGGGAGCAGGCGGAAGTCCTGGAACACGCAACCGAGGTTGCGCCGCAGGTACGGCACTCTCCAGTTCGAGAGCTGCCCGATCTCCTTGCCGGCCACCCAGATCTCGCCGCGGTCGGCAACCTCTTCGCGCAGCAGGAGCTTGAGCATCGTGGTCTTGCCCGATCCCGACGCCCCGACGAGAAAGACGAACTCACCCTTCAAGATCTCGAGTGAGACCTCCCGCAATGCGACAACGGAGCCCTTGTAGGACTTCGTGACGTCATCGAAGCGGATCATCGGTCCCCTTCTTCCCCGTGTTCCGGCACAAAATCCCCCTGTCGCAGGCTACCAGCCAGGCTTGTGACAAAGGGGTAACGGAACATCTCGCGCTCAGGAACCCTCATGTTCCCTACGAAATCTCAGAAACGCGATCATGAAATCGTAAAGGTCCCCGTCCAGCACCGCCTCGACGTTGCCCGTCTCGTAGCTGCTGCGCAGATCCTTGACGAGCTGGTAAGGCGCGAGGACATAGGACCGGATCTGGCTCCCCCAGGCGACGTCGCTCAAGGGCCCCGAAATCGTCTCCAGTTCCTTTCGTCGCTCTGCGCGCTGGCGCTCGGCGAGCTTGGCGGCGAGGATCTGCAGGGCTTTCGCCTTGTTCTGGTGTTGGCTGCGCTCGTTCTGGCAGGAGGTGACGATGCCGGTCGGAAGATGCGTTATCCGCACGGCCGAGTCAGTCACGTTCACGTGTTGGCCTCCGGCGCCCGACGAGCGGTAGGTGTCGATGCGAAGCTCCTTCTCGTCGATCTCGACCTCTTCGGACAGGTCCTCGAGGAACGGCGCCACATCGAGTGACGCGAAGCTCGTCTGGCGCCGGTGCTGAGAGTCGAAAGGCGACATCCTGACGAGACGGTGCACGCCGCGCTCGGCGGCCAGCAGCCCGTACGCATAGCGCCCGCGCACGATGAAGGTCGCCGACAAGATGCCGGCCTCGCCTCCTTCGGAGACCTCGTCCACTTCGACCTCGAACCCTCGGCGCTCGGCCCAGCGCAGGTACATCCGCAACATCATCTCGGCCCAGTCCTGGGCGTCGGTGCCGCCGGCGCCGGCATGGATCTCTGCGACGGCGTCCCGCTCGTCGTGCTCACCGGAGAACAAGCTGCGCAGCTCGAGCTCGTCGAGAGCCTTTGCGACCGTCGCGGCGATGTCGGTGAGCTCGCCCTCGAGGTCGGCGAGCTCGCTCCCACCTTCCTCCACGGCCAAGAGGTGCAGGGCTTCGGCATCAGCGAGCTGTGTGTCGAGGGCGCGCAGGCCCTCGATGTCGTCTCGGATCCGGCCGTACTCCGAGGTCACCTTCCGAGCCTGGTCGGCGTCCGACCAGAGGTCGGGCTCAGCGATGGTCTCCTCGAGCGCTCCGAGGTGTTCGATCAAGTCGTCGAGCCTCAGGTAGACCTTCGCGGCGTCGAGGCGGACGCGAAGCGATGCCAGGACCTCGCCGAGGTCAAGGCGCGCGCCGTCGGGGCCGGCGTCGGATGCTCGAGTCACGATCGTTCAGCTCGCGCCGTGGCAGACCTTGAACTTGCGTCCGCTGCCGCACCAGCACGGCTCATTGCGCCCGACCTTGGCCGGCGGCCCGCCGACAACCCGCGTCCCGGTCGGCGAGATCGGGCCCGCAGGCGGATGCCTCTGGCCTGCCCCTCCACCGCCGTTGCCACCCCGGTTCGGCGTGCCGCGCATTGGGGGACGGCCCGAGGGTCCGCCCGCAAGCGCGCCGGGCGGCGTCTGCTGTCCAGGATGAGCCGACGGAGGCGGTGCCTGCGCCCCGGGGGAAGCGGCCGACGCTGGTTGAGCCGAGTCGCCGGCGACCTCGGCAGGCGGCGCCTGGGCAAGATCGCCGAGCCCGGCGACCGGGTCGTCAGCGGCTACGAACGCCGCTTGGGCGTAGTCGGGATCCTCAGCTGGCGCAGCAAGGACCTGAACGTGCATGACATAGCGCAGGTAGTCGTCGTCGATGGAGTCCATGAGCTTGCCGAACATCTCGAATCCCTCGCGCTGCCAGGCCACGAGCGGGTCGGTCTGCGCGATGCCGCGGAGGTGGATGCCCTCGTTCAGGTAGTCCATCTCCACGAGATGCTCGCGCCACCGCTGGTCGATGATCTGGATCAGAACGCTGCGCTCGATCTCCCGCGCGGTCTCGGCCCCGCCGGGGAAGGTCTGCTCCCGCTCGTCGTAGAACTCGAGGGCTTCGGTGAGGATGCTCTCGGTGAGCTGCACCACGCTGGTCGCCGCCTCGAGGTCCTCAACGGTGAACCGGGTCGGGTAGTACTGCGTCAGCTCCAACAAGAGTCCCTCGAGATCCCATTCCTCGGAGAAGTCGTTGGGGCAGTGGTTCGCGACGACGCGTTCCACCGTCCCGGTGAGCAGCGCCTCGGTATGGGGCTTGAGGTCCTCGCCGTCGATGATCTGAAGCCGCCGCTGGTAGACGACCTTGCGCTGTTCGTTTCTCACCTCGTCGTACTTGAGCAGCTCCTTGCGGGTCTCGGCGTTGCGGCCCTCGACGGTGTGCTGGGCCCGCTCGATTGCCTTGGTGACCATGCGTGCCTCGATCGGCACGTCATCGGGCAGGGCTCGACCCATGACCCAGCTGACGGCACCGGTCGCGAACAACCGCATCAGCTCGTCCTCGAGCGACAGGTAGAACCTGCTCTCGCCGCGATCGCCCTGGCGCCCGGACCGGCCCCGGAGCTGGTTGTCGATGCGCCGGCTCTCGTGGCGCTCGCTCCCGAGGACGTAGAGGCCACCGACGGCTCGAACCTCGTCCGCTTCGGCGGCGCACTGCTGCTTGAACTTCCCCAGCAGCGACTGGTAGCGCTCCCGGCCTTCGTCAGAGTCGAAGTCGAGCCCCTGGGCGCGGACCTCGTCTTGAGCGAGACCTTCGGGGTTGCCTCCGAGCACGATGTCGACGCCACGTCCGGCCATGTTCGTGGCGACGGTTATGGCATGAAGGCGTCCCGCCTGAGCGACGATCACAGCCTCCTGGGCGTGGTGCTTGGCGTTCAGAACGTGGTGAGGGATGCCTTGCTTGTCCAAGAGCAAGGACAGCTCCTCGGACTTCGCAACCGATGCCGTGCCGACGAGGACCGGCTGGCCGCTGTCGTAGCGTTCCTTCAGGTCCTCGACGACCGCCTCGAACTTGGTCGCCTCCGACTTGAAGATCAGGTCCGGCTCATCGACTCGGATCATGGGGCGGTGCGTCGGGATCGGAACGACGTGCAGCTGGTAGGTCGACGCGAACTCGGCCGCCTCGGTCTCGGCGGTACCGGTCATCCCGGCGAGCTTCTCGTACATGCGGAAGTAGTTCTGGAGCGTGACTGTCGCCCACGTGTGGTTCTCGTCCTGGATCCGGACACGTTCTTTGGCCTCGACAGCCTGGTGAAGGCCATCGGACCAGCGTCGCCCTTGCATGATCCGGCCTGTGAACTCGTCGACGATCTTCACCTCGCCGTCGGCCACCAGATAGTCCTTGTCCCGGTGGTAGAGCTCCTTGGCCTGGAGTGCCTTCTCGAGCTGATGGACGTAGTTCACCGCGACCGAGTCGTACAGGTTGGCGACCCCGAGCTGCCGCTCGACTTTTGCAATGCCGGCCTCGGTCGGCACAGCGGTGCGCTTCTCCTCGTCGACTTCGTAGTCGACATCGCGCCGCAAAGTCCGCACGACGCTTGCAAACTGGTAGTAGAGCTTCGTCGACTCGTTCGAGGGCCCGGAGATGATGAGCGGCGTCCGGGCCTCGTCGATCAGGATCGAGTCGACCTCGTCGACGATCCCGTAGACGTGCTCACGCTGCACCATGTGCTCGCGTTGCGGGGCCATGTTGTCACGCAGGTAGTCGAAGCCCATCTCGGTGTTCGTCCCGTAGGTCACGTCCGCGCGGTACGCCGAGGTCTTGACGGCAAAGTCGTCTACGTCGGGAGTGATGAGACCCACCGTCAATCCGAGGAACCGGTAGATCTGGCCCATCCAGTCGGCGTCACGCCTCGCCAGGTAGTCGTTGACGGTGATGACATGCACGCCGCGACCGCCGAGCGCGTTCAGATAGACCGCGAGCGTCGAGACGAGAGTCTTCCCCTCACCTGTCTTCATCTCCGCGATCCACCCGAAGTGCAGAGCCATGCCACCCATGAGCTGGACGTCGAAGTGGCGCTGGCCGATGGTGCGAACTCCCGCCTCACGTACCACGGCGAAAGCCTCCACGAGGAGGTCGTTCATGTCCTCGCCGTGATCGAGGCGCTCTTTGAACTCGACGGTCCTGCGGGCCAGCTCCGCGTCGGACAGGGCCTGGATCTCTGGCTCAAACGCGTTGATCGAGGGCACGATGGCAGCGAGGCTGCGGACCTTCTTGCTTTCGCCCGCGCGAAGTACCTTCCCGAACACGCTCACGACCGCCCATTGTACGCTGCCGCCCCTGCGGCCCCGGGTCGGCGGCTCGCCGTTGCGGTCCTGAGGCTTGCGCTTCAGCCGGCGACCACCGGGATCCGCTCTCCGACCCGGCGTCCCGAGCCCTGCTCGCCAGAGACGAGAGCCCCGGCGAGATGGTGCGGTGCGGCATGCTCGACGCGCACGCTCACGAACGTGCCCGGGGCGAGGTCTTCGCCCTCGGGTGGGGCGAAGTGCACGAGCTTGCCCTGGCGGGTACGGCCGGAGAGCACCTCCGGGTCCTTCTTGGACGGGCCCTCGACGATGGCTTGCTCGATCAGGCCTATGCGGCTCAGGTTGCGGGCGAGCGCGGATCGCTCGATCACCACCTTGAGCCGCTCGAAACGACCGGCGACGACTTGGGGTGGCACGTACAGCTCCGTCATCTGCGCCGCGCGCGTGCCGGGCCTCGGCGAGAAGATGAACGTGTAGGCGCTGTCGTACGAGGCCAGTGAAGCGACCTCGAGAGTTCGTTCGAAGTCTTCTTCGGTCTCGCCCGGGAACCCGACGATGATGTCGGTGGTCACAGCGAGGTCCGCGATCGCGGCCCTCGCGTCAGCGAGAAGTGACAGGTAGCGCTCTGCTGTGTAACCCCGCCTCATCGCCTGGAGAACACGGTCGCTGCCTGACTGGAGGGGCAGGTGGAGCTGCTCGCACACCGCGGGCGTTTCGGCCATCGCGGCGATGGTCTCCGGCCGGAGGTCTTTCGGATGGGGGCTCGTGAACCGGACACGTCGGATGCCGGGCACCGCGCCGATCGCACGGAGCAAGTCGGCGAACAGGGGTCGCGCCCTCAGGGGACGTTCTTGCGCCCATCGTTCACCTGCGATCCGGACCAGATCGGCCCCTTCGGCTGCAGCGCCCCTCCACTTTGTCGTCAGGTCGCGGCCGTATGAGTTCACGTTCTGGCCGAGCAGCGTGACCTCGACCGTCCCGCGGGCCGCAAGCCTTCCGAGCTCCTCGACGAGCTCCCCGAACGGCCGGCTGACCTCCGGCCCCCGCACGGCCGGGACGATGCAGAAGGCGCACGAGTTGTTGCATCCGACCTGAATCGTTACCCAGGCGGCATGGGACTGGTCATGTCTCACGGCCATCGCGGTCGGGAAGTCGGTCTCCTCGTCGCGGCCGGGAGCATCCGGCACCTCGATCACAGGCTCGCCGCTCGAGCGCGCAAGGCCGAGGAGCGCCGCGACCCTGCCGACGTTGTGGGTGCCGAAGACGGCGTCGACATGGGGTGCACGCTCGAGCAGCAGCTCACGGTCCTTCTGAGCGAGGCAGCCGCCGACGGCAATCTGCAAGTTGGGGCGCCGCTCCTGGACCGACTTCAGCTGGCCGAGGTGCCCGTACAGCTTGTCGTCGGCGTTCTGGCGGATGCAGCAGGTGTTGAGCACGACGACGTCGGCCTCATCCAGGTCCTCGGTGCGGGCCATGCCATCGGCTGCGAGTACCGCGGCAATGCGTTCGGAGTCGTGCTCGTTCATCTGGCACCCGAAGGTACGAACCAGGAACCGGCGAACCTCGGCCACCGGAGAAGACTAAGCCCTACCGGTGCGGCCGAGATGCGAAGGCTCGCCGCCGTGGACCGCCACCGAGACCGGCTCGACGGCCTGCTGGCGCGCCGACCGGTCAACCTGACCGGGATCGCCGCTGTCAACAAGCGCGCTGACGGTGGGCTCCCGGTGCACATAGCGCTCCCCGCTCAGCCAGGAGGCGAGCGCGGCGACCAGGCAGGCCCGCCCGTAAAGTCGAACGCCCGGCGCAGGCCGTTCTCGAACGGTCTGGTAGGCGGTGGTCACCTCGGAGCGCAGCGTCGCCGCGCGGCTGCCGAGGTGCGCTGGCGCGAGCTGGCTCTTCAATATGACTATTACCTTGCGGTCCACGTTCTTCGACAGCCGGGGGGCCAGCGTCGCGGTCATCGGCCGCTGCAGTGCGCTTTTGAATGGGAGGCGATTATGCGAGGAATCACCAGACCCGGAGTGCCGAAGCTAGCGGAGGCTCTGGGTTGTGGGCGTGCCCACGTGCGCCGGTGTAGATCTAGAACGAACGTACAGCAAGACGCCCGTGATGCGTGCCACTAGCCTCTGCAAGTTCCGGCAGTGGGTCTGACGCGTCACGATCATGACATCTCTCCGCAGCATGTCTTGACTCACAACTCTTTTGGCGCTAAAATGTATTTTAGCTTGCGCCTTAAGGATAGTTGCGAGCAGTGCCTTGGTCGTGAGCTTGCTTTCGCTGTATCCGCCTGGACCCTGCGGCATTGTTTGGTGTGGCCGCGGGGCGGGAGGATCATGTCAAGCGAGCAGAGACTCTCCGACATCTTGGGCGAATTCGCTCGGACCATGGTGACGGATTTCCCGATCCAGTCAATTCTCGACCGCCTGGTAGAAAGCATCGTCGACATCCTGCCGATCACTTCTGCCGGTGTGACGCTCATCTCACCAGGCGCAATGCCCCGGTATGTAGCCGCCTCGGACGATTCCGCCTTGTGTTTCGAGGAGTTGCAGACCGAACTGGGTGAGGGTCCCTGCCTCGCCGCGTACCACACGGGTGAAGCCGTCGCGGTGTCGGACCTGCGGGGCGAGACCAGGTTCCCCAACTTCGCGCCCCGGGCGTTGGTCGCCGGGTTGGCGGCAGTGTTCACGTTCCCGCTCCGCCACGGTGACGCCCAGCTCGGCGCGCTCGACTTGTACCGGGACTCGCCGGGGACTCTGTCTCACAAGGCAATGACAGACGCGCAGACATTGGCCGACGTCGCCGCCGCATACCTGCTCAACGCTCAAGGACGTGCGGACCTGCTGGACTCTTCGCAACGAGCGCGCGACGCCTCCCTGCACGACGCCCTGACCGGGCTGGCGAACCGGACCCTCATCTTGGAGCGCCTCGAGCATGCAGCCCTCCGAGACCAGCGCTCCGGCAAGACGACGGCCGTGCTGTTCATCGATCTGGACCGGTTCAAGGAGGTCAACGACACATATGGTCACCGGATCGGCGACGAGACGTTGATAGCGGTGTCCAAGCGCCTGGTCGGACTGCTGCGACCAGGCGACACCGCGGCCCGCCTCGGCGGTGACGAGTTCGTCGTCCTCTTGGAAGACCTCGAAGCCCCGTCACAAGCCGCCGCGATCGCGGCCCGCGTGAAGGCAGCGTTGGCCCGGCCGTTTGTCGTATCGGGCATCGAGGTGTATATGACCGCCAGCGTCGGCGTCGCCATCGGCAAGGACAGCGGCCGAGCTGGCGAGTGGCTCCTAGACGATGCCGATGTTGCAATGTACAAAGCAAAGCGCAAGAACGGGCATGACCACGAGTTCCTCAACCTGCACAAGCAGCACCTCACCGAACACCATGTCGGCCTGGAATGCGATTTGCACTGGGCGCTGGGGCGCGGGGAGCTCCACACCGAGTACCAACCGATCGTAGCCGCGGCCAGTGGACGGATCACCGGCGTCGAGGCCCTCCTCCGCTGGATGCACCCAACGCGCGGCTTGGTGTCACCGACAACGCTCATTCCGCTCGCCGAAAACTCGGGCCTGATCGCCGAGATCGGACAATGGGTTCTCGAACAGGCCTGGGCGGACCTGCACCGCTGGCAAGGCCAGAGCGGGGACGACCTCGCCATGTCGGTCAACGTGTCAGCTCATCAGCTCATGCTGGCCGGCTTCGCCGCGAGCGTGGCCGCCGTGCTCGCGACCGATCACACCGACGCCCGCCTGCTAACGCTCGAGATGACCGAGAACGTCTTCGTCCGCGACAGCGAACGCGCCCTCGTCGTGCTCAACGACCTCAAGGACATCGGGGTCATGCTCGCCATCGACGACTTCGGGACTGGCTACTCGTCGCTCAGCTACCTTGGCCAGTTCCCCGTCGACATCGTGAAGCTCGACCGATCATTCGTCGCCGACTTCGAACGGATCGTGGCGAGTCACACAATCGTGAGCGCCGTCATCCAACTCGCCCACGACCTCGACATGACCGTCGTGGCCGAAGGCGTGGAAACCGCTGAACAACATCTCGAGGTCACGCGACTCGGTTGCGATTCCTGTCAGGGCTTCTACTTCGCCCGACCCATGGGTGCTCCGAATCTCGAGACGCTCATGCAAGACCGTGTTGGTGGTGCCGACCTGCGGCTCCCGGTGGGCGTGGGCGCCAGCTTCACCTAGCAGTTCTCAGAGCTCCGCCATGCGCCTCAGACATGCAATCCGCATTCGGTCTTCCCGGTGCCGGCCCAGCGACCCTCACGAGGGTGACGACCTTCCGGCACGGGCACGGTCGTCGGTGCGCACCCGATCGAGACGTACCCGACGTAGTTGAGCGGGTGACGAGGCAGGTCGTGGTCAGCGACATACGCGTCCACGTCGTCATCGTCCCAGGCGGCAACCGGGTTCACCTTCACCATGTTGCGGGTCGGGTCCCAAGCGATCACTGGTGCATCCGACCGCTCAGGGGTGTCGACCCGCTTGAGGCCGGTGATCCAGGCACTGTGGCCGCGAAGCGCCTTGGCGAGAGGCACCACCTTGCGGAGCTCGCAGCAACGGCTCGAGCCGCACGGGAACTCGTCGAGTGCCACCTCTGGATGCGTGACGACGAGGTTGAGTTCGTAACGGCTGCGAAGACGCTCCACATAAGCGAGCGTCTCGGGAAAGTGGAACCCGGTGTCGAGGAAGATCACCTCGATGGAAGGATCGACGCCGACCGCCATGTCAAGGAGCGCAGCGTCCTGGAACGAGGCCGCCAGGGCGGCCCTGCCGGGGAACCGGTTCACGGTCCACTCGATTATCTCCACCGGGTCCGCCTCGTCGAGGCGAGCTGCCGCTTCGTCGAGCTCCGCTAGCAGCTCCGCTGACGGGCCCCCACCCTCCGACTCCAGCTCCATGCTCCTCTGTTACCTCCCAAGTCGCGACGGCTCGCGAACAGTCTTCAACCTATCGTCTTCCTGGTTTGCGCTGACAACTCACGCGAATGTGACGTTCGGCCCTTCCGGCCCAAGGGAGAAACGAGTTACCTGGACACGGGAGAGCGAAGGGAGCACAAAGTGTTGAGCGCTGGTCGG
>CABDYA010000340.1_pt1 | contig 16009 bp, 14 predicted proteins | sample 3131851 | NCBI WGS metagenome assembly CABDYA01 (sample SAMEA5534336, study PRJEB31848) | metagenome | biome: tundra; feature: field; material: soil | place: USA | collected 2013-05 | depth 0.15 m
ACCGGCAACGTAGGACTCGAGGTCATCGCTTGCCCCTCTACTTCGACCTGCATGGCCGGCGGCGACGTATACCCCGCGGCGGTGGTGCTGCGCACGACGAACGGCGGTAAGAGCTGGGCTCAGGAGACCCTCGAGTCCCAATCTTTTGAATACGTCGATGCACTCGCCTGCCGGTCGACGTCGGTCTGCGAGGCGCTCACCTATAACGACGACACTTCCGTCGCTTGGCGCACGACGGACGCCGGCACGAAATGGGCGACCACGACACTCCCCCTCACCTCCGGAGACGTCGGGGCGATCGCCTGTTCGTCGACCTCGGTATGCGTGGCCGGCGGCTATGGCGTTGCGGCTTCTGGAGCCACCTCCAGCGCCGCCGTCACGCTCCGCACGACCAACAACGCCAAGAGGTGGGCGGTCGCCGAGACACTCTCGACAGGCATCACAGAACTCAATGCCGTCGCCTGCCGATCGACGTCGGTTTGCGAGGCCGGCGGCGACAGCACCTCGGCCGTGCGCACGACAGACGGTGGTACGAGATGGGTGAGCGACGCGCTCCCCGCGGGTGTCACAGGCGTCGAGACGGTCGCCTGTCCCTCGACCCTGGTCTGCGAGGCAGTCGACGGGGACTTGGCTTTTCGGACGACAGACGGCGGCAAGACCTGGGTGAGCGAGACGCTCCCCTCCGGCTCCGGACAAGCCGAGGCGATCGCCTGTCCCTCGACCTCAGTCTGCGAGGTGCTCGGCCAGTCCTCGGGCACCGCCATGCGCACGACCAACGGCGGCAAAAGTTGGGTGAGCTACCCCTCCACCGCCATTGAAGCCTTCAATGCCTTCGCCTGTCCCTCGTCCTCGACCTGCGAGGCCATCGGCGAAGGCACTGGGGGCTTGGAGGAGGCCCTGCGCACGACGGACGGCGGCGCGAGGTGGGTGAGCCAGAAGCTCCCCTACAACCTAGGGGACATCGATGCGATTGCCTGTCCCACGACCTCGGCCTGCGAGGCTGTCGGTGAGACCTCAACGGCCGTGGCCGTCACCCTCTTTGCCTGTCCCTCGACCTCGGCTTGCCCGGTCCTGGACGCGAGCTCAAAGGGCCCTGGTGCGGTTGCCCTGCGCACGACTGACGGCGGCAGGAGGTGGGTGAGCAAGACGCTCCCCTCAACCTCGGGCAAGCTGCTCAATGGGGTGGCCTGTCCCACGACCTCGATATGCGAGGCAATCGGCGCGACTCCAGGCAGCGAAGTTACGAACGCCAGCTCGGGCTCTACCGTCGTCGTTTTCCGCACGACGGACGAAGGCGCGAGCTGGCGGTCCCAGACTGTGCCCCCTGGGCTCCTCGCACTCTCTTCCATCGCCTGCCCATCGCCCTCGTCCTGCGATGCCGTCGGTTACCGGCAAGGTGGTGCTGCAATTATTCGCCTGCGCTGACCTGTGGCACCGCGATCGCGCAAGTCACTCGGCTCGCAGTACTAGCGCCGTCGGGGTGCTCGCTGCGCTACGCGCGGGAAGCGCAGCGACGAGGTTGGCGAAGGCGAGAGCACCTATGCCGACGAGAAGCACCAACGCGAGCGGCACGGTCGGGTTGGGCACCGCGTTGATATTGTGCGCGAAAAGTGTCCAAAGCTCGCGTCCGACCACGATGCCGAACGGTATCCCGAAGACGATGCCGATGACCGCGGCAACGGTCGCCTGCCAGGCGATCGACGTCGCCAGTTGTCGTTGGGTGAAGCCAAGAGCTTTCAGGAGCGCCAGGTCTCGCCTGCGCCGACGGACCGACGCGCCGAGCGTGAGACCAAGAGCGGCAATCGCCCCGACGGCGAAACCGGCAGCGAGGACGGCGGGAGTAGTCCCCATCGAACGGAAATTGACGATTTCGGCCGGGCGCAGCAGCGAGACCACGCCTCCCGCCGAGCCGCTTTCATTGGGCAGAGCATTGACCTTGTTGTCGATCTCCTCGAGAGATCGGTATGCCGCCGAGGAGTTGGACCCGGCTCGGATGCGAACGAGGACGGCATTCGGGCCCGGAATGGAGCTCTGTTGCTTATTGAGCAGCGAAGTCGGAAAATCGCTCGTCGAGACCAGCGCCCCTGTTCCCATTCCGAGGCCGGACGTGGTCATCGAGGGCATCGTCGCCGTGCCGACGATGAGCAGTCGCCGCGGCTTGGCAAGCCTGTTGGCAAACATCACGGCGTCACCCACTCGCTTGTGGAGCTCCGTCAACGTCGTTCCACCGAGAACGACCTGATCGGATGCGTCGAGGCCGTGGCCGGACAGCAACGGCGGCGCAACAGAGCTGCCCGGTCTCTCGGTCAACATCGGCACCGTTTGGCCGTCGAGCTTGGCTCCGACGAAGTTGACGCCCGACCAAGCCTTGATTTCGGGGTCCTGATTGAGCAGCGTGGCAATCTGATGGCCCGGAAGGTCTTCTTGACCGGCAAAGCCCGACAGCAACGCGTAGTTCCAATTCCATCCGTAGAGTGCAGGATGCGAGACGAGATTGTCGAGGCTGGCCCCAAATGTGACCGTGGTCACCAGCACGACCACGGCGAGCACGGCACCCAAGACGGCGGAACGGACCGGTGTCGCGTCTCGGCCCCTCCCGGGATCGAGGGCGAAGCGCAGGCCGGTCACTGCCGATATCGGGAGCCCCGAGGTCGCAGCGGAGCTCACCCAGCGCGGCTCACGCTTCCACGTCTCTGAGGACCGCTCGGACGTGACTCGGCTCACCTCGCGTCTGGAGAGGATCACGGCGAGCGAAACCCAGGACGACAATCAGCGCGAGGAGACCGAGCCCGAGCACTGTCCAGTCGAAGGCAACCCCTGGATCCGGGTACACCGGGCGCACGGGTCCCAACAAAGCGAGCGGAGACAGGCCTATCGCCACGGCAACTGCCAACAGTGAGCCTGCGAACAGTGCTCCGAGCATGCCACCCAGCCCGTCGCCGAGCGTCATCGCCCGGTCAGCCCCCAATTCTCGCAAGGTGTCCGTCTCGCCGGCGCCGGACCGGAGGATGCGGCCGATCATCAGGCCGGCGATCAACAAGACAGCGAGCCCGGCGATACCGCAAACACTCCAAGCGCGATCGCCTCGGGCGCAATCGCCTGCTGGGCGGTGGGCACGATGCTCGAGGTCAGCTCGAACCCGACGTCGGCCACTGCGGGGAACACCTTGGCAATTTCGGACAGGACTCGTGTTGCGTTGCTATCTGCTCCTGCAAGTCTTAGGGAGGTCTCGGAGAGGTAGGCGCACTGGGGCGCCAGTACACGTGTCAGGGCCGGCGAAAGGATCACCGCAGCCGAATTAAGTGCACCGATATCGCTCTCGACGACAGAGCTGGCGAATACCACCTCCCCGACCAACTTGACCTTGGCGACCAGGTGGGGCTTCTCGTCGTAGGGGGAGTTCACTTGGGCGTCGGTGTAGAACGGGATACCGATGACCGAGCCGATGTGCAGACCAAGCTCCCTGGCCGCTTGGGCGTTCATGACCGCTTCGTCCGACCGATCCGGATTGGCGAGGCGGCCCTCTACGAGAGTGACGCGGTCTTGGGTCGAGTACTCCCCGTCGAGGCTGCCGAAAACTGTTGGGGGTGTCTCGCCGACGTTCAACCGGTAATGGACTCCCTTAATCCCGTTGAGGTCGATGTTGCCGTCGAAGACGACCGCGGTCGCAGAGTGCTCGACGAAGCGAAGATGCGCGACCGCCTTGAGGACTCGAGGGCTGTACCCGGCGGTGAGACCCAGGGCAGGATCGTCAATCGCGCTGAAGAACCCGACGGTGGATGGGTTGGTACTAGCCAGGTAGACGGGAAAGGACGAGTCCGTCCGCCGGGCCCCCGCCACGGCACCCATGGCGATCCCACCGATCAAGCCGATCAGCAGGACCATGCTCAAGTAGCCACCCCAACGGCGGGCGAACGTGGCCCGGAAACGGTACCAGGCGACGCGGAGGAGCAGTTTCATTTGACCAAGGCCCTGCGAGGACGCGCCGAGTGGGGTGTGATCCTTGAAGTCTGGTTTCTCTGACGGGAGTCCTCCAGGTAGGTGACCGCACTCGTTCACCTCGTGCTACCACCTCTTCGGTCTCTCCGACGGCATAGAGCGGCCGCCACCGACGGCGTCACGGCCGCGGACGCACCGACCGGGTGGCAAGCGAGTGCAATGATCGCTGGGTGCTGAGGACCTCTTTGATCCGCGAGATCGACGCAGTTCTCGCTGCCGTCGGCGATCTCCTTGGGCGGAGGGTCCCCGAGCGAGCACTCGAACCTATTTCGAAGGCGAATGAGTCGTTCTCGGACGATTCACGATGAGCGACGACAGGGCGACCAAGCCTGACAAGGGCGTTCTCCCACCCGTTCGGGGGAGGAGATCTGGGAGCAATCGCGACGTGTTCGGCGCTTTGTACGGCGTCGCTTGCTGGGTTGTCTTCTGCGTGCTCGGGGCCCTGGTCTGGCCTGCCCTCCTGGTCCTGCCGAAGCTCTCCTGGCGCTGGAAGCTCACCCGGGCCACGGCACAGCTGCTGTGTGCCTGCCTCGCCATCCCGTTTGAGACGAGCGGCGTGCCGTTGGCTGGGGAATCGTGCGTGTACGTGGCCAATCACGTGAGCTTCCTCGACTCGTTCGCGATCGGCCTGATGTTTCCGGAGCCGGTCGTCTTCGTGGCCGGGGGCGTCCTCTCGCGCCAGCGGGTCGTCGGTTCGTTCCTCCGCCGGATCGGGGTTGTGTTCGTCAGAGGCGACGGGGGGAAAGGTCCTTCGTCCTTCAAGTCCGTCCTCTCGACGCTGGAAGACGTCGTGCGCTCCGGGCGCTCCATCGTCTTGTTCCCCGAGGGCGGGCTCACGGTCACTCCCAAGCTCCGGCGCTTCCATCTCGGGGCCTTCGTCGTTGCCGCCGAGACAGGCTGCCCCGTTGTGCCCTTGGGGATCCTCGGGACGAGAGCGATTCTCCCCGCGGGTCGACGCCTTCCTCGACCGGGCGCGATGCGCCTCGAGGTCGGCGAGTCCCTCCTACCCACCGGCAGCGGTTGGGAGGCCGCCCATCAACTCGCGGACAAGGCTCACGAGGCGGTCGAGGAACTCCTCGGCAAGGGCTGAGGTTCTTATTGCCCGTCGGCCTGTCAGGAGACGGTGCCCGGCAGAAAAGTGGGCGTCGACCGCGACCGACATGCCCGTGCGATGGCCCCGTCACAGGCGACGACGGGTAGGTTCTCGGCATGACCACCGTCGTGTTCGTCGGCGTCACGACAGGCTCGTCGCTCGTCCATCAAGCGATCGCCGAGTGGCAGCCGCTCCTAGGGATGGCGTGCAACGTCCGCGGCGTTGACATCGCTCTCGACGCCGATGACGAGACCTACGTTCGATTCCTCCGCGATCTTCTGACCGATGACAGCGCTGCAGGAGCAGTCATCACCACCCACAAAGTCGGGCTCTTCCGAGCCGGGCGAATCCTCTTTGCTGGACTCGACCCACTCGCTCTCGCCTGTGAAGAGGTCAACGCCATCAGACGCACACCCGACGGGCTTCGCGGCTGGGCCCGTGACCCGGTCTCTGTCGGACGGGTCGCCGACCAGATCTGGCCCGAATCAGAGGGAGAGGTCGTCTGCCTGGGTGCGGGTGGCACCGCGAGGGCCCTTGCCCAACACCTTTTCACGACCCGCGTGCCCGCGCGATTCGTCTGCGCCGATCCGATCCGCGCCTCCGTCGAGCACCTCGCTCGCACGGCGGAAGGCCTCGTCGCCGGACACGTCGGCGATGGGCCTTGGGATGACCTCGTCGAAGCTGCGCCGCCCGGGTCGCTGATCGTCAATGCGACCGGGATGGGCAAGGACCGGCCCGGTTCGCCCATCACTGGTCGGACACGATTCCCGCCGCGCGCAGTTGTCTGGGAGCTGAACTACCGGGGAAACCTCGAGTTCCTCGACCAGGCCCGGATTCAAGCAAGGAGCTCCGAGCTTCAGGTTCACGACGGTTGGCAGTTGTTCTGCCACGGATGGGCGGCGGCCCTCAGCGCCGTGCTCGACCTGCCCGACGACGACAAGCTAGGCGACCGGTTCGCTCAGGCGACGCAGTCGCTGAGGCCCGCCGTCGCGTGCCCACCTTCGTCGAACCTCGTCCTCTGAGCCCGGGCGGAAGCGCTCAGCAACCTGAGACACAGACTGGAGAACCCCATGGAGAAGGTCTTCGAGATATACATCCGCACGACCCCGGAACGCCTCTGGGAGGCGATCACCAACGCCGAGATCAGGAGCAAGTACAACTTTGGAGCCGGGGTCCACTCGGATTGGAAGCGTGGCTCGCGTCTGGAGTTGGGCGCCCCCAAGGCCGGCCGGCTCCTCGGTGAGGGCGAGGTCCTCGAGGTTGATCCTCCACGCCGGCTCGCCCACACCATGGTTGCGCTCTGGAGCGAGGACGTGAAGAACGAAGGTGCCTCCAGGGTCACCTGGGAGATCGAGGCCGTCGGAGACTCCTGCCATCTGACTGTGACTCACGATGAGCTACGCGACGGTGCCAACGGGGAGCTCTACGGCGGTTGGCCGATGATTCTCTCCGGCCTCAAGACGTGGCTGGAGACGGGCGAGCTGCTCACGACCCCGGGCTCGCTGATGTACGGCTGAGCGGGGAGGCTGCCCTGTACCTTGGGTCGACTCCGACAATCGACAGCCTCTCAAGTGGCGAGAGTCGTGGACCTGGTCTCGTTCGTTAACATGTCTTCAGCATCCAAGTTGTGATTTCGGACTCGGCGCGCACCTCATTCGGGCTGCGCGGCCCGAATGAGGTGTAGCGATGGCTCCGAATACGAAAAGCTCCTACTTGCCTTGGTCGCAGGAGCGAACCGTTGCCATCGTTGAGAGACATCGCGCCAAACGCGGTGCTCTGATGCCGGTCCTGCACGAGCTGCAGGATGTGTTCGGCCATATCGATCCCCGGGCCGTCGATCTCGTGGCTGAGGCGCTGAACCTCTCCAAGGCCGAGGTCTACGGCGTCGTCACCTTCTACAAGGATTTCCGCTCCGAGGTGCCGGGCACCTCGGTGATCCACGTATGTCGAGGCGAAGCCTGCCAGTCCATGGGTGCCGAGCGGCTCGCCCGGCATGCACGCGAGCACCTCGCAGTCGACTTCGGTGGCACGACGTCCGATGGCGCAGTGACCCTCGAGCAGGTGTTCTGTCTCGGCAATTGCGCGCTCTCCCCGGCAGTGCTCGTTGACGGCCGGCTGAAGGGCAGGGTCGACGAGGCCGGCTTCGACGAGCTCGTCGCCGCCTCTAGGGCCGAGGCGCGCTGATGGGTCCTGTCGACGTCTTCGTGCCTCTTGACGCCGCCGCACGTTCGGTCGGCGCAGATGACGTCGCGACCGCGATCACGCGGGAGGCGGCTGTTCGCCAACGCGTCATCCGCCTTGTGCGCAACGGCTCACGCGGAATGTTCTGGCTCGAGCCGCTCGTGGAAGTCTCCACACCCGAAGGGCGGGTCGCCTACGGCCCGGTCCACGCCGGGGGCGTCGGTGAGCTCCTCGACGCCGGGATGCTCGACGGCGCGCCGCACCGGCTCTGCCTGGGGAAGACCGAGGAGATCTCCCACCTCAGACGACAGACACGTTTCACCTTCGCAAGGGTCGGGATCAACGATCCGCTCTCAGTGGCGGACTACGAGGCGACCGGCGGCCTCGCGGGACTGCGCCTGGCGCTCGGAATGACGCCTCAGGAGATCGTGACGGCCGTAACCGATTCCGGTCTTCGCGGCCGGGGTGGGGCGGGCTTCCCGACAGGTATCAAGTGGCAGACGGTCCTAGACGTGCCTTCGGACCTCAAATTCATCGCCTGCAACGCGGATGAGGGCGACAGCGGGACTTTCGCCGATCGCATGCTCATGGAGGGCGACCCCTTCCTCGTGGTGGAGGGCATGGTCATCGCCGGGCTCGCAGTCGGCGCTAGCGAGGGTTACGTCTACATCCGCTCCGAGTACCCCGACGCCGTCACCACGATGGCTGCGGCAATCGACATCGCCTATCTGAACGGCTGGGTGGGACCCTCTGTGCTCGGGACGGACCGCTCCTTCGACCTGCACCTGCGAGTCGGGGCCGGCTCGTACATCTGTGGTGAGGAGACGGCCATGCTCGAGAGCCTCGAGGGTCGGCGCGGCATGATACGCGCCAAGCCCCCGCTCCCTGCGATCGCCGGGCTCTTCGGGAAGCCAACGGTCGTGAACAACGTCCTCTCTCTCGCCACGGTCCCGCCGATCCTCGCGAAGGGTGCCGAGGCATTCCGGGAGCTCGGTGTGGGGCGCTCGCGCGGGACTCAAGTCTTCCAGCTCGCGGGCAACATCAAGCACGGTGGCATCGTCGAGACTGCCTTCGGCGTCACCCTCGGCGAGCTCGTCGAGGAGTACGGCGGTGGGACCGCGAGCGGTCGACCGGTGCGGGCCGTCCAGGTCGGCGGTCCCCTCGGCGCCTACCTGCCGACGAGCCGTTTCAACTTGCCGATGGACTACGAGGCCTTCGCTGCAGCCGGCGCCATGGTGGGACACGGGGGCATCGTGGTCTTCGACGAAAGCGTGGACATGAGCCACCAGGCGCGCTTCGCGATGGAGTTCTGCGCTGAAGAGTCTTGCGGCAAGTGCACACCTTGCAGGGTGGGAGCAGTGCGCGGCGTCGAGGTCATTGACCGCATAATCGCCGGGGACAACCGCGAGGCCAACCTGGAACTGCTCGAGGACCTGTGCGAGACAATGGTTGACGGATCGCTCTGCGCGATGGGTGGGCTCACCCCCTTGCCTGTGCGGAGCGCCTTGGAGCACTTCCCCGAGGATTTCGACCAAATCGAGGCGGTCCCGCTGTGAGGCGCGAGACCAGTTTCGTGGCGCCGGGGTGCCATAATGACATGTAGAAAGAACGAAGTCAGGTCAAACCGAAAGTCGTCGATGACCCGAGGAGATCAGTCATGACCTTGCTCAAGGAGCACGACCTCGGTACGCCGGCTCGACCAGGAGAAGCATCGATCCACGTGGAGATCGATGGACTGGCCGTGACGGTGCCCGAGGGCACTTCGGTCATGCACGCTGCCGCCCTCGCCGGCATCGACGTGCCGAAGCTGTGCGCGACCGACAGTCTGGCGGCATTCGGTTCATGCCGCCTTTGCCTTGTGGAGATCGACGGCCGGCGCGGCACGCCAGCGTCGTGCACGACTCCGGTGGAGGCCGGCATGAAGATCTCCACCCAGACACCGCGCCTCGAAAAGCTCCGCCGCGGCGTCATGGAGCTGTACATCTCGGACCATCCGCTTGACTGCCTCACCTGCGCGGCTAACGGGGACTGCGAGCTCCAGGACATGGCGGGAGCCGTGGGACTTCGCGAGGTTCGCTACGGCTACGCCGGTGACAACCATCTCGACACCAAAAAGGACGAGAGCAATCCCTATTTCACTTTCGATGGCTCCAAGTGCATCGTCTGTTCACGTTGCGTGCGGGCCTGCGAGGAGACCCAGGGAACTTTCGCCCTGACGATTGCAGGCCGCGGCTTCGGCTCGAAGGTCGCACCGGGCACCGGCAACTTCCTCGGGTCCGAGTGCGTCTCCTGCGGCGCGTGCGTGCAGGCGTGCCCGACTGCGACGCTCGAAGAGAAGACGGTCATCAGCCTGGGTGTCCCGAGCCGAACCGTGATCACGACCTGCGCCTACTGCGGGGTCGGCTGCTCGTTCAAAGCCGAGATGCGAGGTGACGAGGTAGTCCGGATGGTGCCCTACAAGGACGGCGGCGCCAACGAGGGCCATTCGTGCGTGAAGGGTCGCTTCGCTTGGGGATACGCGACACACAAAGAGCGCGTGCTCACGCCGATGGTCCGCGACGCCATCACGGACCCGTGGCGTGTGGTGAGCTGGGAAGAGGCCATCTCCTACACGGCGGATCGCCTGAGATCGATCCAGGATCGCCACGGCGTCGCTGCGATCGGAGGGATCACGTCCTCGCGGTGCACCAACGAAGAGGTCTTCGTCGTGCAGAAGATGGTGCGGGCCGCCTTCGGCAACAACAACGTCGACACCTGCGCCCGCGTTTGCCACTCCCCCACCGGATTCGGCCTGAAACAGACCTTTGGCACCTCGGCCGGCACTCAGGACTTCAAGTCGATCGACAGCTGCGACGTCATCGTCGTGATCGGGGCGAACCCGACCGAGGCGCACCCGGTCTTCGCCTCCCGGATGAAGCGAAGGATGCGGGAGGGTGCGAAGCTCATCGTGATCGACCCGCGTCGCACCGAGATCGTTCGCTCGCCGCACGTCGAGGCCGACTACCACTTGCAACTGCACCCGGGGACCAACGTCGCGGTCGTCAACGCCATCGCACACGTCGTCGTCACCGAAGATCTCGTGGATCACGAGTTCGTGGCCGAACGCTGCGAACCGGACGACTTCGCGACGTGGGCGGCTTTCATCTCCGCGCCGGAGTACAGCCCGGAGGCGACCGAGGAGATCACCGGCGTGCCGGCCGCGGACCTGCGGGCTGCGGCCCGCCTGTACGCGTCGGGTGGCAATGCAGCCATCTACTACGGCCTCGGCGTCACCGAGCACAGCCAAGGATCCACGATGGTCATGGGAATCGCGAACCTCGCCATGGCGACAGGCAACATCGGCAGGCAAGGCGTCGGCGTCAATCCGCTCCGGGGCCAGAACAACGTGCAGGGCTCGTGCGACATGGGCTCGTTCCCGCACGAGTTCCCTGGCTATCGCCACGTGTCTGACGACACGGTCCGTCACCTGTTCGAGGAGACGTGGGGCCGCTCGCTCGACTCAGAGCCAGGGCTGCGCATCCCCAACATGTTCGACGGTGCGGTCGAGGGGACCTTCAAGGCCCTCTATGTGCAGGGCGAAGACATCGCACAGTCCGACCCGAACACCCACCACGTCCAGGCGGCGCTCTCATCGCTCGAGCTTTGCATTGTGCAGGACCTGTTCTTGAACGAGACCGCGAAGTTCGCACATGTCTTCTTGCCGGGGACGTCGTTTCTCGAGAAGGACGGGACCTTCACCAACGCCGAGCGGCGCATCAACCGGGTCAGGCCGGTCATGGCGCCGCGAAACGGCAAGCAGGAATGGCAGGTCGTCTGCGACCTCGCCACGGCGATGGGCTACCCGATGCACTACGGGGGCTCGAACGAGATCATGGACGAGATCGCGAGGATGACGCCCACTTTCGCCGGAGTCTCGTTCGCAAAGCTCGACGAGGTGGGGAGCATCCAATGGCCGTGCAATGAGGCCGCTCCTCTCGGCACGCCGATCATGCACATCGGAAAGTTCGTCCGCGGAAAGGGTCGATTCGTCGAGACCCCGTTTGTCCCGACAGACGAGCGGACGAACCGTCGCTATCCGCTCATACTCACGACCGGTCGCATCCTGTCCCAGTACAACGTCGGCGCCCAGACGAGAAGGACGAAGAACGTCACGTGGCATCCGGAAGACCTGCTCGAGATCCACCCCTACGACGCCGAAGAGCGCGGTGTCGTCGAGGGCGGCTGGGTAGCGCTCGCGAGCCGCTCGGGCGAGACCGAGCTACGAGCCCACATCTCCGATCGCGTGCCTCAAGGGGTCGTGTACACGACCTTCCACCACCCTGTGACGGGTGCCAATGTCGTGACAACGGAGCATTCCGATTGGGCGACGAACTGCCCGGAGTACAAGGTGACCGCCGTTCAGGTGCGTGCACGCTTGCACGCAGGGACCAGCCCGGAGTCCCCGAGTGCCCCGTCGCACCAGGTGGACTCCGATGTCCCTGTGTTCCGCTGAGGAATCGACAAGATGACACGGACTGACCTGGTGCGCATGGCAAACCAGATTGCGGCGAACTTCCGCCACCATCCGCAGGCGCAGGCCGCGGCCGAAGTGGCCGACCACATCCGCATGTTCTGGCCGCCACTGATGCGACGCGAGCTTCTCGACAACGTCCATAGTGGCGGCTTCGACCCGCTCGTGGTCGCTGCCGCTGTTCTCCTTGCGGAGGCGAAGCCGGCCTAGCGCCTGCTCCCCGACCATCGGCTGTCGCGCAGCCGGATCAGGCCTCGAGATCAACCCGTTCGCGGTGGCAATACACGTTGAACTTGTCACCACGAAGGAAGCCGACGACAGTCATGCCGAGTCGCTCGCCCGCTTCGACCGCGAGGCTCGAAGGCGCGGAGACCGCACAGGTGATCGGGATTCCGGCGACCGCCGCCTTCTGCACGATCTCGAAGCTCACGCGTCCTGACACCAGAAGTACCCGCTCCCGCAACGGCATCTTGCCGGAGAGCAGAGCATGACCGATGAGCTTGTCGACCGCGTTGTGGCGCCCGACGTCCTCGCGCGACTCGACGAGATGCCCCTCAGGATCGAAGAGCGCCGCAGCGTGCAGGCCGCCGGTCTGCTCGAAGATGTGCTGGGAACTGCGCAACGCGTCAGGTAACGAGACAATGGTCGAGCGAGCGATCACCGGCCCGGACTCGATCACCGGACAGTTGACCTCGACTTGGTCGAGCGAAGCCTTTCCGCAGATCCCACAGCTCGACGAGGCGAAGAAGTGCCGCTCTGCGAAGTCCATCGTGAAGGGCACGGTGAGATCCACGGTCACGACGTTGTAGTGCTGCTCCTCGGGCGCGACATCGCAGTAGCGGATACCCGCAATCTCATGGAGCTCGTGGACGAGTCCCTCGCTCACGAGGAACCCCGCCGCGAGCTCGAAGTCGTTGCCTGGCGTCCGCATCGTCACCGCGACGCTCACCGGCTCCTGGTGCCGGCCCCGCACTTGGATCGCCATCGGCTCCTCGGTGGCGAGGCGGTCCGGCCGTTCGAAGCCGGTGCCGGATGGGTTCGCCGCGAGCACCCGAACTGGGGTAGTCGCACGACGGGTGGCGACACGGTTCGACGACGGCTCTTGCAGCTGCGCGGACGGCCGGGGGGCATCCTCTGGCACCTCGGACATGGCCCAGAGTCTAACGAGCGGGGTTGGCTTCACTTCATGCCGTGGCCCTCACGGCCCCACGCCTCTCAACTCGCTGCGGCGGCTATCCGAGCGCGGACGGCGGTCGGGCGCGCAGCTTGTCACTCGAGCGCGGACTCCAACGGCTGGCGGTGTCGCGCGGCGACAATCGCGATGGCCACAATTCCCGCGAGACCGCAGCCGACTTGGACTGCAGTCAGGGGCTGGCCGAGGATGACCACCGCGGCCACGGCCGCGACGACCGGGTTGCTCGACCCGATCACCGACGAGACCGAGGCGTCGACGTAACGGTGAGCCCAATTCATCAAAAGATGAGCGCCTCCCGGCACGATCGCCAGCAGAGAGATCCACAGCCAGTCGCCGGCTCGCACTCGAGCGAGGGACTGACCTGATACCAGCACGATCAGAGTCAAGGTGATCGCGGCCACGATCGTCACGACCGCGGTGTACTCCAAGGCGTTCTGAGTTGCCCTCGCGTGCTTGGATGCAAGCCAATAGGCGGACCAGGACAACATGGACCCGACGGCGAGCAGGTCTCCCACCAATTCGTGGCGGCTCGTCACTCCGGGGCCGATCACCGCGGCGGAGACGCCAGCGATGGCCACCAAGATCCAAAAGACGTCCCATCGTCCCATCCGTTCGCCGAGCAGAGGACGCGCAGCTATGAGCACCAGGGCGGGCTGAACGGCACCGATGACGGTCACGTCGACAACGCTGGTGAGCTTGATGGCACAGAAGAACATGGCCATGTCACCGGCCAGGAACACGCCGCCGAGCCATGACGCCCGGAAGTTGCTCCAGCTCAGTCGGCGGCCGGACGCGTACACGGCAATCGACAGAAGCGCGGCTCCGAGCCACAGGCGATAGAAGCACAGCACGAGGCCTGACGCGGACGCGAGCCTCGCGAAGATCCCCCCGAACCCCCAACCGAAGGCTGCGAGAGCAGAGGCGCCAAGACCGATCGCCTGACGCCTGGAGCGCGTGGACGGGGCTGCCAGGGTCGTCATCTGGGACGATCGTACCGGGACACAACCGGGGACGACCGAGGCGTCTGCGGCGGCGGCGCGCCTTGGATGGCGGTTGCACCTTCCGGGTAATCTCACCGCTATGAGCCTCGAGCGGCGGCGTGTGGTCGTCACTGGTCGGGTTCAGAACGTCTGGTACCGCGATGGCTGCCGGACCGAGGCCCTGGCGCGCGGTGTCACGGGCTGGGTGCGCAACTGCTCGGCCGGCAGCGTGGAAGCCGTGTTCGAGGGATCCCTTGAGGCTGTCAGCCAGATGATCTCGTGGTGTCGCAAGGGCCCTCCGCGGGCCCGAGTCGACGACGTGGAAGTGATCGCGGAGCCGGTACAGAACGAGGTCGGTTTCCTGGTTCGGTAGCTGGCGTACCAACACCGCTTCGTGGACCGCGGCCAAGCGGCCGGCTCCAATCCGATCTCCGCGGTCGGCGAGGTCGGCCAATTCGTGACGTCAGATGAACAGCTGGATGTCCGCCTTGGCCGCCATGTCGATGAAGCTGGCCGCGCCAAGAGTGGGTTGGAGCCCGTCGATGAAGTCGGACCTCGACAGGCCGTACAGGTCCATCGACATCTGGCACGGGTGCAGCCGCACGCCGACGTCCATGGCCATCTCCATCAGCTCGGTCACGCTTGCGACCTTGTGCTGCTTGGCCAGCAACTTGATCATGGAGGTGCCCGCCCCGGCGAAGTGCACCTTGCTCAGCTTGAGGTGCTCGCTGCCACCGCGGTCGAACAGCGACTCTGCCTTTTGCATCCAGTTCTTGCCAGTGACCCGCTTGTCGTTCTTCTGCAGCACCCGTAGCCCCCAGAACGTGAAGAAGACATCGACCTCGAGGCCGGAGGCGGCACCGGTAGTGGCCAGGATCATCACCGGCCACACCCGGTCGAGGTCATTGCTCCAGCAGATGATGGCCATTCGCTTCGGCTCGTCCTCGTCGGAAGCGCCGGTGGCAGCCATGGCTGCGGTATCGGTGTTCTCCATTTCACTCCTCTCCTAGCTCGGCGACGACGGCCTGAAGGGGTCGGGCGCGCCTGGGGTGCTGCGGTTCTGGCGGATGAGCGAGATCAGCGGCCTTCTCAATATTACCTTCCTACTAGAATACATAGTTAATATGCGGTTTGCTCGGGCCGCTGCGGAGATAATCCCGGGTACACAGTGGCGCCGATACCGTGCGGTTACGCGGACCTTTCGGATGATTCAACGTGCCGTGCGCTGCCAGAGTCACGGAACGACCTAGCATCACTTGTGGTTCGACGGCCCTCGGCGGACCAGACGGGAGCGATCAAGCGTGAACTTGCCCGCGAACCTCATCGCTCTGCTGCACCAGGCGAGCCCCTGCTACATCACCACCTTGATGCCCGACGGCTCACCCCAGATGACCCAGACGTGGGTCGACACCGACGGCGAGCACATCGTCATCAACACTGTCCAAGGCTTCCAGAAGGTGAAGAACCTCGAGCGCGACCCACGCGTGGCCGTCGGCGTCTCCGACCCGTCCAACCCTTCCCGCTACTACGCGATCCGCGGGCAGGTCGTGAATATCACCACCGAAGGCGGTGCGGAGCACATCGAGGCCCTCGCTCAACGCTACCTGGGCGGTCCTTATCCGTGGTACGGAGGCCGCGACCAAGTTCGCGTCATCCTCACTATCGGCGTGGACAAGATCCACGCGATGGGCTAGGTGAAGCACCTCCGGCCATCTCGCCCCGAGATCCGAATCAGGGTGGACCGTCCACTTCTGGGAGTTTCCAACGGACCGTGCTCGGAGCCGAGTCCCAGAAGGTCATTGCCCGGGACAGGAGTCTTTCGGCGCCGACATGAGGCACCTGATGTACAGTTCGCAGACCGGGCCGGGGGGCGTCGCCGAGTCCATGATGCAGGGGGGAACCATGCCGACAATAATTGGCCATCACGACGTGAGGGACAAGGATCATTGGCTCGCCTCACCTAAGCGTGAAGAGTTCTTCGGGCCCCTCGGCGTCACCAACATCCGAACCTTCGTCGACCCGCAGAACCCGAGCCACGTGGCGGTATCGAT
>CABDYA010000400.1_pt1 | contig 13557 bp, 9 predicted proteins | sample 3131851 | NCBI WGS metagenome assembly CABDYA01 (sample SAMEA5534336, study PRJEB31848) | metagenome | biome: tundra; feature: field; material: soil | place: USA | collected 2013-05 | depth 0.15 m
CGCAGATCTGCCAGCGCCAGAGGGGACTCCCACCTTCCACGTCAACGCTTTTCAGGACGTCGGACCATCCCTGACCGCCAGGTTGGGTCGCATGTTCGGGCGAGAGCGGTGGATAGCAGACAGGTAATCGATCAAGTCCAGGTGCCGAGATGCCCGGGCGAAGAACGCCCAACGACGCTCGGCGCTCGTTGGACAGGCGTTCCCGTGGCGGTTTCCGCCCGCCGCCGCCGGATGGCAATCAAGAGCTGTCGCTTTCGCCACAACGAATAAGGGGTCCGATCGTCAATCGCTCTTGACTTAGAGTCATACGACAAGCTACATTGACGACATGACCCCTCTGGATCTTGCAGCCAGCGCCGGGAGCGGCGACCCGGCGGTCGGACTTCGAGCCGTCGCCTCCCTCCGACGACTCGCTGAGCAGTTGGAGTCCCTGCACGTAGACCGAGCACGCGACCTCGGGTGGTCGTGGGCGCAAATCGCCGGCGAGCTCGGAGTCTCCAAGCAGGCTGTCCACCAGAAGCACGGTGGCCGCGCGCATACGAGCACGACGACAAGGAGCTGAGCAGATGTTCGAACGATTCACCGACCCATCACGAGCGGTGCTAGTTGAAGCCCGGAACATCGCGGTGGAACTGGATTCCTGGTGCATCGACGTGGGGCACATCCTCTATGGTTGCGCCAAAGGCCGCGAGGAGACGGCGGGTCAACCCTTGCACGACTGTGGTGTCAGCGCCTCTTTCATCCGCAGCCGACTGCCTCGTAGCGGTGCCCAAGGAGAGCGAACCACCCAACCCGCGGAGCACGTCGATCCCGAGGCGCTGCGTGCCATCGGCATCGACTACGACGGCGTCCAGGCCGCAGTCGAGGCAACTTTCGGTCGGGGCGCACTCGAGCACGCCCCGGATCGTCGGGTCTCAGTCCGCGGCCGCAAGCCGCATTTCACGACCGATGCAAAACGATCCCTGCAACAGGCGCTGCGGGTCGCGATCGAACTTCACCACGATCGGATGACACCCGGCCATCTGTTGCTCGGACTTCTCCGTCTCGACAATGAGTTCGTGTCGAGCACGATCGAGCAGTCCGGGACTACCGCTGCAGCGCTTTCGGCCGCGGTGCTCTCCCGTCTGGCAGCCGCCGCGTAGCAAGCGCCCGCTCGGGAGCTTCTTGATCGCTCCGAAGCTCGATCGTCCAGCCAAGTTTTGACGGTACCCGAAGTGGGGTCGCGCGGTCTCGCGCTCTGAAGGAAGTGGCTCTCTAGTGGCCCTCAACTGGCCCATCGGAAGCGAAATATGGCTCCGACCTGGAGCGGGCGACCGGGATCGAACCGGCATGACCAGCTTGGAAGGCTGGAGCTCTACCATTGAGCTACGCCCGCGACGCATGCTGAGGCTATCTTGCGGTCACCGGGTGGCGAGCCTGGACGGCCCTCGATGACTCCAAGACGTCGGGGAGGCGGGATTTGAACCCGCGACCTCCTGCTCCCAAAGCAGGCGCGCTGCCAAGCTGCGCTACTCCCCGTCGCTTCGTAATGCGACTCCGCGATCGTAGAGGCACCAGGCCGCCCCTGGCTGCAAGCGCCTTGTGCGGTCCTCGAGCGCGGGTGGCGGGCGTCACTGCGTGCGCCCGGTAGAGTACGCACGACCTATGCGTTCTACTTCCGAAGCCCTTGAGGGCAACCGAGTCAAGCTCACCGTCGAGGTCGACGAGGAGGAACTCCGAGGCGCAGTCGACGAGACCATGCGCCGGCTCCAGAAGGAAGTCGCTGTTCCCGGCTTTCGACCGGGAAAGGTGCCTCGCCGTCTTCTCGAGGTTCGCCTCGGTGCCCAGGCCATCAGGGCCGAGGTGATCCGTCACGCGCTCCCGGACTATTACGCCCAGGCCGTCGAGGAGGCGGATATTGACACGATCGCAGCCCCGGAGATCGACATCACCTCCGGTGAGGACGCCGGAGCTCTGGCCTTCGACGCTGTCGTAGAGATACGCCCGAAGGTCTCGGTCGCCGGTTACGAAGGTCTCGTCGTCACGATCCCACCGCTCGAGCCGACCGAGCTCGAGATTGCTGCTCGCATCGACCGGCTCCGGGAACAATTCGCAGAGCTCAGCGAAGTAGAACGGCCGGGTCGAGATGGTGATCTGGTCACCGTCGATGTGCAAGGTGTCCGCGACGGAGTGGTTGCCGATGGGCTGAGCGCCGACGATTTCGTGTACGAAGTTGGTACGGGCGGCATCGCGGACGGTGCCGATAACGAGCTACGCGGCAAGAAGGCCGGCGACATTGTCGAGATCGATGCCCCCCAGCTGCAGGGAGGCGCCGGCAAGCTGCGGCTTCTCGTGAAGCAGGTGCGCGAGAAGGTGCTGCCCGAGGCGAACGACGAGTGGGCCTCGGATGCCTCGGAGTTCGACACCCTCGAGGAGTTGCGCAACCACCTGGTGGACAACCTCACCAGCTTGAAGAAGCTTGAGGCTCGCCTGATTCTTCGCGAACGTGCGGTGGACGCCCTGACGGAGCTCGTCGCCGACGAGATGCCAGCGACCCTCGTTGCCGCCGAGGCAGAACGAGCCCGCGAGGCCCTCGCCCACCGCCTCGCGGAGCGCAGCCTGACGATCGATCAATACCTCGAGGCCTCCGGCCAGGACCCCAACGAGCTCGACGTCGAGCTCGAGCGCCAGGCGGTCTCCCAGGTCCGGTCGGACCTTGCTTTGCGGGCACTTGCGGACGCCGAGGAGATCGTCGTCGACGACCAGGATCTTGCGGCCCAGATCGAGGGTCTCGCGTCCCAGACCAACCAGAACGCCCGAAGCCTCGCAACCCGCCTCGCCAGGACCGGTGGTCTCGAGCAGCTACGCTCAGATGTCAGGAACGAGAAGGCGGTCGCATGGCTGGTCAACTCCGTCGACATCGTCGATGAGCAAGGGGCCCCGATGGATCGAACGTTGCTCCTCGAAGCAGTGGGCTCCGAGGAAGAGCATGCGGTTAGCGCCGACGCCGAGATGACGGGCGGGGACGTCGAGGCCGCGGACGAAAGTGCGGCCGACTCGGCAGCGGGCGAGGAGGGCTGAGCTTTGGCCGCGCATGACTATCTCGTCCCGACGGTCGTCGAGCAGTCGCCGAGAGGTGAACGTGCCTATGACCTCTTCTCCCGGCTGCTCCGTGAGCGGATCATTTTTATAGGCACGCCGATCGACGACACGATCGCGAACTTGGTGTGCGCCCAGATGTTGTTTCTCGAATCAGAGGATCCCGAGAAGGACATCAACATTTACATAAACTCGCCCGGTGGCGACATCACCGCACTTTTCGCGATCTACGACACACTGAAGTACGTGCGACCCGACAAGTCGACCTTTTGTTTTGGACAAGCAGCGTCGGCGGCGGCCGTGCTGTTGGCCGCGGGCACCAAGGGAAAGCGATTCGCGCTTCCGCATGCCCGGATCCTGCTCCATCAGCCCTACGGTGGGGGTGGTGGGCAGGCGAGCGACATCGAGCTGCAGGCCAAGGAGATCCTCAGGATGCGAGACCTCCTGAACCAGATGCTCGCCAACGACACTGGTCAGTCGCCTGAAAGGCTGCAAAAGGACACGGACAGGGACTTCATCATGGACGCCGAGGAAGCCAAGGAATACGGCATTATCGACGAGGTCATCACCAATCGGGAGGTCGTCGGAATCGCGGCGACCATCGGCGCAGCCTGAGCTACGGGGGACGATGTGGCCAAGTTCGGGGATGGTGGAGAACTAGTCAAGTGCAGCTTCTGCGGCAAGTCGCAGAAGCAGGTCAAGAAACTGATCGCCGGACCAGGCGTCTACATCTGTGACGAGTGCATCGAGCTGTGCAACGACATCATCGAAGAGGAGCTGTCGGAGCCGACAGAAGTCCGTTTCGAGGACCTGCCCAAGCCCAGGGAGATCTTTGACTTCTTGAACGACTATGTGGTCGGTCAGGAGCAGGCCAAGAAGATCCTCTCCGTAGCGGTCTACAACCACTACAAACGGGTGCAGGCAGGCGTGTATCGCGACGGTGATGTCGAGATCGCAAAGTCCAACATCCTTCTTCTCGGTCCGACCGGTTGTGGCAAGACCCTGTTGGCCCAGACGCTGGCTCGCATGTTGAATGTCCCGTTTGCGATCGCCGACGCTACGGCGCTCACCGAAGCCGGTTACGTCGGCGAGGACGTGGAGAACATCCTTCTCAAGCTGATCCAGTCGGCGGACTACGACGTCAAGAAGGCCGAGACCGGGATCATCTACATCGACGAGATCGACAAGATCGCTCGGAAGAGCGAGAACCCTTCGATCACGAGAGACGTTTCGGGTGAAGGTGTCCAACAGGCGTTGCTCAAGATCCTCGAGGGCACCACGGCCTCGGTCCCGCCCCAGGGTGGCCGCAAGCATCCCCACCAGGAGTTCATCCAGATCGACACGACGAACATCCTGTTCGTCTGCGGAGGCGCATTCGCCGGCCTGGACAAGATCATCGAGAACCGTATCGGCCGTGCCGGCATCGGCTTTCGCGCGGATGTGCGTCACAGCAAGCACCGGGAGGAGGGCGAGGTCCTCATGCAGGTCCTCCCCGAGGACCTGCTCAAATTCGGGCTCATCCCCGAGTTCGTCGGCCGCCTGCCGGTTATCGGGGCAGTCCGCAGTCTTGATGAGGAGGCGCTCGTCCGCATCCTCGTCGAGCCCAAGAATGCCCTTGTCAAGCAGTTCCACCGTGTGTTCGAGCTCGACAACGTCGAGCTCGAGTTGACTGAGGACGCCCTCGAAGCCGTCGCCCAGCAGGCGATGCTGCGAGGCACGGGCGCCCGGGGCCTCCGCGCCATCCTCGAGGAGGTCCTTCTCGAGGTCATGTACGACCTGCCGAGCCGTGAGGACATCGGGCGCTGCGTGGTCGACAAGTCCGTCGTGCTCCAGCGGGTCGCGCCGAGCCTGGTTCCTCGTACCACTGGTCAGGAGAAGTCCGAGCGCTCACGCCGCGCGGCTTCCTGAGCTGACCGGCGCTCCCAGCCTTTCTCGAGGCGTGTCCCGGTCTGACCAGCAGTTCGGACTTCCCGCCGAACCTCCCTTGCTCCCTCTGCCGGGTACTGGGACTCCGTCTCTCGGCGAGACGCTGGCCTGGCTTGACCGGCACGTCAACCTCGAAGCCATCGAATTGGGCCGGGCCGGACGCCTAGGCCTGCCCAGCCTCGAACGCATCAGCGCGCTGGTGGGTGCACTCGGCGATCCACAGGCGACATACCCCATCGTTCATGTCACCGGGACGAACGGCAAGGGTTCGACGTCTCGGATGACTGCGGCGATTCTCCAGGCTTGTGGGTTGTCAGTCGGCACGTACCTGAGCCCACACCTGGAGCGGATCAACGAGAGGCTCCAGTTCGACGGCGTCGAGATCACTGACGAGTCCTTCGTGAGTGTTCTCGGGACGGTGGCGGAGATCGAGCGCTTCCTGGGCATCCGGGCGACCTGGTTCGAGCTCGTGACGGCGGCCGCCTACGCCTGGTTCGCCGACATGGCCGCGGAGGTCGTTGTGGTGGAGGTCGGCCTCGGGGGCCGCTTTGACGCGACGAACGTCGGCCACGCGGACGTCGCGGTATTGACCAACGTCGAGCTCGATCACACGCAGATCCTCGGAACGACGCGAGAGTCGATCGCGGCCGAGAAGGCCGGGATCATAAAGAGCGGTTCCCTCCTTGTGCTGGGCGACGAGGTGCCGGCCGTGTCCGCGATCTTCGAGGCCGAGGCCGAACTGGTAGGGGCGCGGGCGATCTGGAGAAGGGGGGCGGAATTCGGTTGCAGCTCGAATCGGCTCGCGGTCGGGGGGCGCCTGATCGACCTTTGGACGCCGCTCGGGCGATTCTCCGAAGTGCACATACCGCTTCATGGTGCGCACCAGGCTGACAATGCCGCGTGTGCCGTCGCCGCCGCGCAGGCTTTCCTCGGGACGGCAATCGAAGAGGACATCGTCTGCGACGCGCTCGCCGTGGTCAAGGTGCCCGGGCGTCTCGAGGTCGTGCGCCGCCATCCGCTGGTCGTGCTCGACGGGGCTCACAACCCCGCCGGAGCGGCCGCGGCCGGCTGGGCGCTCAAGGAGGACTTCGCTGCCGCGCGGCGGGTGATCGTGGTGATGGGCTGCCTTCGCGGTCGCGACCCCGGAGAGCTGTTGTCCGCGCTCGGACCTGACCGCATTGCCGCGGTCGTGGCCTGTCGGCCTCCATCCCCGCGGGCTCAGGAGCCCGGCAGCGTCGTCGACGCGGCGCAGGCTCTCGGGCTCGTTGCCGAAGAGTCCGGGACGACTGCCGAGGCAGTGGGCCGGGCCCTCGAGCTCGCGGACCGGGACGATCTCGTGTTGGTGACAGGCTCTCTCTACGTCGTGGGGGCGGCACGCACGGCGCTGTGCTGACAAGGCGAGGCAGCCCTGCTGGCTCGACATTGCCGTGTCAGCCGTGGGGCGATTAGGGTCGCCGCCCGTGGAGCGAACCCTTGTCATCTGCAAGCCGGACGCCGTTGAACGCGGTCTCATCGGAGAGATCATCAGCCGCCTCGAGCGCAAGGGCCTGCGCATCGTGGCGGCCGACTTGCGTACCATCGACGCACACACTGCGAGCCGGCACTACGAAGAACACGTCGGCAAGCCTTTCTACGCCGATCTGGTCGAGTTCATCGGTCGCGGCCCCGCGATGGTCATGGTCGTGGCCGGTCCGCCCGGGACGTGGAAGGTCGTGCGAACGCTCATGGGTCCCACCAATCCTGCCGATGCACCGCCCGGCACGATTCGGGGGGACCTTGCAATCGAGATGACCGAGAACCTCATTCACGGCTCCGACGGCCCGGAGTCGGCCGCCCGGGAGATCGAGATCTTCTTCCCAGGGCTCGCCTGAGGCTGAGTTTCGGTGCGTCGGCTCCTACCGGGCCCGATGGCACCCGAGCGAGAGGAAGTGAAGATGAGCGGCCGCGAAGACTACCGCCGCCGGCTGTACAAGGGCGGCCGTCCGAACCGCCTGGCGCGGGTGCTGAACCGGGCTTCGGCTTGGATTCATTCAGCTGGCGTTTGGCCGCAGCGCCTCGTGACGCTGGAAGTGCGCGGCCGGCTTACCGGCCGCGTCGTCAAGTTTCCTCTGGTCATGGCCGATTACGAGGGCGACCGTTACCTTGTGTCGATGCTCGGCAACGAAGTGAACTGGGTACACAACATCCAGGCAGCTGGGGGTAGAGCCGTTCTTCACCACGGCCGCCGCGAGAGCGTGTGCCTCGAGGAGGTGGAGCCCTCCGAGCGCGCCCCGATCCTCCGTCGCTATCTGGCTTGTGCTCCAGGGGCGAGGCCCCACATCCCAGTCGAGCGCGGTGCGTCTCTCGAAGCCTTCGCGGAGATTGCCCCACAGATCCCGGTGTTTCGAGTCACCGGCGCGTCACAGGCCTAGCGACCCGTTCCGGGAGGCTCCGGGCAAGGCGCAGACATCGTCGCGCCCCTCCGGTGCGGATTGGCTGACCACTCGACCATCCTCGATGACATCGACCTCGTCGAAGGCCGCCAGCTCGTCGAGCCGGTGGGTGACGTACAGGAGGCTCTTGCCCGCCGTGGTGGAGATGACGTCGTTGAGAAGCTTTTCGGCCGTCGCCTCGTCGAGCCCCGAGGTCGGCTCGTCGAGGACGAGGATCGGCGTTCGGGCCAACAGAGCCCGGGCCAGAGCGAGGCGTTGGCGTTGGCCGCCGGAGAGCTGCGCACCCTGCTCGCCGACCTTGGTGTCGAGGCCGTCGGGCAGTGAATCGATCCAGTCCCCGAGTTGTGCCGCCCGGGCCGCTGCTGTGATCTCGGCTTCGCTCGCCTCGGGTCGGGCGAGGGCGATGTTCCCCCGCATGGTCGTGTTGAACAGGTGGGTGTCCTGAGCGACCCAGGCGATCATGCGCCGGGGAGTCTCTTGACAGAGACGCTCCAGCGAGGTCCCGCCGAGCGTGGCTTGGCCGGCCTCGAGTGCCCAAAAACGAAGCAGCGTGTTCACGACGCTGCTCTTGCCTGCGCCGCTCGGCCCGACGAGGGCAACCCGACGCTCCGCCGGGATCGACATCGTGAGGCCGTCCAGGGCCCAGGGACTGTCCGGCCCGTAGCGGAGGGAGGCGTCTTTCAGGACGATGTCGGTTTCCGTAGGCTCCGGCAGCGGGTCGAGGGGATCGACGACCGGCGTCGGCAGCTCGGCGATCGCAAGCACGCGGCGCGCGGCAGCCAGGTGGTGCGAGAGCCTTGACACTGCGTCGGCCACGGGTGGCACGATCTCGAAGGCGCCGAGCGTCACCAGTGGCAAGACGGCCAGCATGTAACGGGGAAGGCGGTGGGCGTCGGACGCGGGGATCGCGACTGCCAACAGGCCGAGGACGGCAATGCCGGTGAACGCGATGGCGAGTCCAGACACCGCGCCCGCGGTCCACGAGCGGCGGCGTGCGAGACGGGCGAGGGCCTCGTCGTCGGCGAGGGCGCGGTCGAGGTACTCCTCGTCGCGCCCGAACGCCACCAGGTCCGCCGCTCCCCGGAGGAGCTCGACGACGTCGGCTGAGAGCTCGCCCCTTAGCGCCGCCTCCCTGGCCCCGAGCCCGCGCTGGCGTCCCCAGGCGAGCGTTGAGGTGAGACAGAGCGCGCCGGCCAGGCAGCCTGCGAGCACGAGACCGGCAGCCGGCAGGATGATCGCCACCAGGCATACCGCGAACACAGAGCTGACGACCCCCACCAGCACCGGCGAGATGCCTCGCAGAGCCAGGTCCTGGAGGGAGTCGACGTCAGCCGTCGCTCGGGAGAGCAGGTCGCCGCTGCGCCACTGGCCGAGGGCCGCGGGAGTCCGCGGTTCGACCTCGTCGTAGAGCCACAGCCGCAGGCGCCCTATCGCTCGCAGTGCCAAGTCGTGGCTGACGAGCCGTTCGCCGTAGCGCAGCGGCCCCCGGCTGAGGGCGAGAATCTGCACCCCGGCCATGAGCACCGTCAAGGTGTAAAGAGGCGGCCGGAGCGCTGCCTTGTCGATGAGCGCGCCCGAGCAAGCCATGAGAGCGACCGTGCTCATGGCGGCGCCGGCCCCAAGAGCGATAGACAGCAAGAAGCGTCCCCGGGGCGGGGCGGCTATGACGAGCAGGGCCCGCAGGATGGCCACAGCTGAGCGCCGCGGGACCTCGGGGACCCTCACTGTCTCGCGCCGTCCGGCTCGAAGACAAACACGTCGGCTTCATCGACCCCGGCGAGCCGGCCGCCGACAAGGGCGAGGGTCCGGTCCACACGCCCGACGAGGCCGAGGCGGTGAGCGGCGACGAGGACGGTCCGGCTCTCGAGCCACGGTCCGAGGGTCTCTGCAAGCGACAGCTCGCGGCCGGCATCGAGATGGGCCGTCGGCTCGTCCAAGAGCACGATGGGAGCGTCTCGCAGCACGGCACGCGCGATGGCGATGCGCTGGCGCTCGCCGGCGCTCAGCGTCAGGCCCCCCTCGCCGACCGGGGTCTCGAGACCGTGTGGCAGTCGTTCGAGAACCCTTGACAGACCGGACTGCTCGAGAGCGCGCGCGAGAGTTTCTTCACTGGCTCCGGCGTCGCCGAGGCGCAGGTTGTCGGCGATGGACCCGCGGACGAGATAGGGGCGCTGCGGTACCCACGCGATCTGCCGTCGCCAGTCGCGAAGCGGGAGGTCGCCCAGCTCGACGCCTCCCACGGTGAGCTTGCCGGCGACGGGGGTGACGAAGCCGAGGAGGACGGCGAGCAGCGTGGACTTGCCCGACCCGGATTCCCCGGTCACCGCCACGTGCTCGCCGAAGGCGACGTCCAGGTTGAGGCCGTCGAGCACCGGGACCGCTCGGGCGGCGTAGCGGACCTGTAGATCGCACAGCCTGATCGTGCTCCGCGAAAGCGCGGCCAAGTCCGGCTTGCCGGCCGCGCTGGGCGCCACGGTGCGCGCGCCCGTCGCGGTTGCGGCCACCTCGCCCACGCGACCGCCCGCCGCCTGAACGGCCGGAGCCGGCCACGGCTCGTCCAAGACCTCGAAGATCCGGTCGGCTGCCGCCTGGCCTGCGGTGCTCGCATGGAACTCGGAGGCGGCCCGTCGCAGTGGCAGGTACACCTCGGGCGCCAGCACCAGGACTGCAAGAGCGACCGCGAGGTGCAACGAGCCGTCGAGCAACCTCAGCCCCAGGAACAGCGCCACGAGAGCCGTGCCCACCGCGGCGAGCACCTCGAGTGCCAGTGACGAGACGAAGGCGACCCGCAGCGTGCTCATTGTGGTCATCCGGAAGTCCTCGGCGGCCTTCTCGAGCGTCCTGCGCCCCGCGTCTGCACGGCCGAAGGCCCGCAGGGTGGGCAGGCCCTGGAGCAGGTCGTAGAAGGCAGCTGCCAACCCCGAGAGCCTGTCCCACTGGCGTTCGGCGTGGCGCTTGGTCTCCAGGCCGAGCAGGACCATGAACAAAGGGATGACCGATACGGTCACCGCGAGGATGAGAAACGAGCGCCAATCGGACCACAGCACCCACGCCAACAGGATCGGTGGCGCCGTGGCGGCCACGACTGCGGTCGGTAGGTGGCGGGCGAAATAGACCTCGAGGGCCTCGACGCCCTGTGTTGCCACCGAGGTGAGCTCGCCGGTGCGCTCGCCGGCCAACCACGAAGGTCCGAGCGCAACCGCCCGCGACAGCAGTTGCCGGCGCAGCGCCGAGGTCACGCTCGCCGAGGTGCGGTGCGCTGCCAGCTCGCCCAGCCACGACAACGCCGCCCGGGTGAGGAACGCGCCGGCCAGACCGGCGAGCAAGGGAACCAGCCGACTGACAGGCCGGTGGCCGAGAAACGCACGTTGCACGACCACACCGAGCAGGATGGCCTGGACCACCAGGCAGAGGGCCGACGCGACGCCGACGGCCACGGCCGCCGCGAGGTAGCGGCGGGTCAGTGCCGCTTTCCGAGCCAAGCGAGAATCGATGAGCCCCCCCGGCCGTCCCTTGGTCGCAGTCAGCTCGTGCCGCTTTCGGTGAGCGGGGACGTATCGAAGCCTGTTCCTGCCACAGGTGCAACGGGCCCGGGCTGCGCAGGCCTGCTCAGCCGGCCGCGGAAGACCCAGTAGGACCACCCCTGGTAGAGGAGCACGAGCGGCGTGAAGATGAGCGCCACGATGGTCATGACCTTCAGCGTGTAGGGCGCGGAGGCGGAGTTGCCGATCGTGAGGTCGTACGCCGGCGAGATGCTCGAGACCATGACCCTCGGGTACAGGTTCAAGAAGATCGTGGCGACGAGGCAGATCAGCCCGACCGCTGTGGCGACGAAGGCCCAGCCGTCCAGGTGCTCGCGCAGCAGCCACCCGACGACGGCGATCGAGGCGATGGTGAGGATCGGGACGAGCGGCGGGACGAGCCCGGTGTTGTGGGCGTTGTGAGCGTTCACGTAGGTCCACGCCAAGAAGGCCACGATCGCTGCAGTAGCGGCTGGCGCGAGGACTTTCGCCGCGTGAGACGCCCGCGCCTTCAGATCGTCGGTGGTCCTCAAGGAAGCGAAGACCGCGCCGTGGAGGGTGAACAGAAGCAGTGTCGTGACCCCGCCGAGCAGTGCGTAGGGATTGAGAAGGTTGAAGAACGATCCGAGATAGGTGAAGTTCGCGCCGATGGGCACGCCGCGCAGGATGTTGGCGAAAGCCACTCCCCACAAGAGGGCCGGGATGAGGCTGCCCCAGAAGATCGCGTGGTCCCAAGCGAGGCGCCAGGCGGGAAGCGTGCGCTTGGCGCGGAACTCGAATGCGACGCCGCGGAAGATGAGTGCCGCCAAGATCAGGAACAGCGGAAGGTAGAAGCCGCTGAACAGCGTCGCATACCAGTTCGGGAAGGCCGCGAAAGTGGCGCCACCGGCTACGAGCAGCCACACCTCGTTGCCGTCCCAGACCGGGCCGATCGTGTTGATCAGCACCCGGCGGTCGAGATCGTCGCGGCCCAGCACTCCGAGCAGGATGCCGACACCGAAGTCGAACCCTTCCAGCACGAAGTAGCCCGACCACAAGATGGCGATGATGATGAACCAGAACACCTCGAGGCCGCTGTGGGCCGACTGGACGCTGGCGAGGATGAGGGCCACCGATCCTCCTTTACTCAGTAGACGAGCGCCGGCACCCGGTTGTCACCGGGCTCGGGCTCAGGTTCGTCGTCATGATCGTCGGTCTCGCCCTCACCGCGGGCGAAGCGGGCCATGAGCCCGAAGTCGATCGCGGCCAGCAGGCTGTAGATAGCGGTGAAGCCGACCAGCGACGTCACGACGTAGCCCGTGCCGATGTGCGAGACGGCTTGGGAGGTCTTGAGCAGTCCGTAGACGACCCATGGCTGGCGGCCCATCTCGGTGAAGATCCAACCCGTCGTGTTGGCGATGAACGGGAGCGCTATGGCGAAGACCGAGAACCGCAGGAACCAAGCCGACTGTTCCAGTCGCCGCCGGCGCATGAGCCACAGGCCCGCGGCCAACAAGAGGAGCATGAGGATCCCGCAGCCCACCATGATCCGGAAGGTCCAGTAGGTGACCCACAAGATGGGCTTGTAGTTCCCCGGGCCGTACTTCGCCACTTCCTTGGCCTGGATCTGGTTGATGCCCTGCACCGGCCCGTCCCAGTTGTTGTCTGCCAGCACCGAGAGCATGTGGGGGAGCCGGATCTGGAAGATCGGGTTGCCCGAGAGGTCCCCGATGGTGAGCAGCGAGAAGCTCGCACCGTTCTGGGTGTTGTAGATCGCCTCGGCGGCGGCCATCTTCATCGGTTGCTGGCGCTCCATGATCCTTGCCTGGTTGTCACCGAAGAACATCGTGGCGACAATGGCGACCGCTCCCACGACGAGGGCCAGCTTGGCCGAGGTGGCGAACACCTGCTGAGGTGCGTGCCCGGCGCGCCGGTCCTTCAAAAGGTGCCAGGCGCTCACGCCCAAGATGAGCATGGTCGAAGTCACGAGCGCTGAGAACAAGACGTGCAGGAACGAGCCGATCAGGGTGCTGTTGGTCATGACTGCCCAGAAGTTGGTCATGACGGCGCGGTTGCCGACCACCTTGTAACCGACCGGGTGCTGCATCCAGGCGTTCGCCGCCAGGATGAAAAGGGCAGACAGCATGGTGCCGATGCTCACGAGCCAGATGGAGGCCAAGTGGACACGCGCCGAGACCCGGCCCTTGCCGAAGATCCAGATCCCGAGGAATGTGGACTCCAAGAAGAAGGCCAGCAGGGCTTCGACGGCCAGCGGGGCGCCGAACACGCTGCCCACATAACGTGAGTAGACGGACCAATTCATGCCGAACTGGAACTCCTGCACGATGCCGGTAACCACGCCGACGGCGAAGTTGATCAGGAACAGCCGCCGCCAAAAACGGGTCATGTGGTTCCACTTGTCGTGTCTCTCCGCGTCCTTGCGGGTCCGATGGGCCGCCGTCTGCATGATCGCCAGCAGCAGGGCGAGGCCGATGGTGAGCGGGACGAACATGAAGTGGAAGACGGTCGTGATCCCGAACTGCCAGCGCGAAAGGTCGAGCGTCATTGCCATGATGAAACCTTCCGGGGCACCCTGTGCGTTAGGGCCGAAGGTCCCGTCG
>CABDYA010000423.1_pt1 | contig 12871 bp, 9 predicted proteins | sample 3131851 | NCBI WGS metagenome assembly CABDYA01 (sample SAMEA5534336, study PRJEB31848) | metagenome | biome: tundra; feature: field; material: soil | place: USA | collected 2013-05 | depth 0.15 m
TTTGGTGGACAGCCAATAGACGTTCCGGCTGACGACGGCGCCATCGGCGCTCGACCTGAGGACGAGCTCGAGGAAGTACGTGCCGATGACGCCTCCGGGAGGCTCGACCGTCAGCTCAGCCAATGCCACCGTCTCGTCACTTCCCACGGGTGGAAGTTCCCGGCTGCTGGAGCCGACGACCACGCCCTCGACCGAGCGAACCTGGACTGTGGCCGCAAGTGGGCCACTGGCCATGAGCGTCCGGTTAACGACCTGTACAACCCGACTGCCGTAGTCGTACTGGATGTGAAGCGGCTCGTTCGCCTTCTTCGTCCCGAAGTAGGCACCGGACGGATCGAGATAGTGGTCCCACAGCTGCCAATTTAGACTCGGCCATGCACTGTTGAGCATCCAGTAGACGACGCCGGTCGCCGGTTCACTCCGGTGCGTGCGGCTGCCGTAAGCCTCGAACTGCGCCCGCGTTGCCTCGTAGCTGACCAGTTGCGCCTTGGCAAGGAAGTCCCGGAGACTCCTAGGCTCGCCGTAGCGAGCGGCGAGCGCCCGGTGAAGGATCTCGAGGTTGTCGAACTCCGACGGCGGCCCGGCGTGGAACTGCTTCGCCGAGGGCTGGCGCCACAAGTGCTCCATCTCTTCTGGCGAGAGCATCCGTTCAAGGCTCGTGTGGCGCGGGACGTTGTTGCCTGCGCTCGTTTCGGAGTTGAAGCCGATCGCCCCGCCTAGCTCGGGATCGCTCCGGTACCAGTACTCGGGGGGCACCCAGGAATAAGGGCCGGTCATCTTCATGCCGGAGGGCCCCGCCTCCTCGGTGCCCAGCACGGTCGCCGAGGAGATGATGGGGAGATCCCAACGCGCCCGGGCGAGGGCGTCGAGATATCCGCGGCAGGCGCGGGGCTCGGGTGGAAAATCGCTACCCAGGACGAAACCGATCACGCAGGGGTGGTTGGCGAGACTGTACGCCTCTGCCTCCATCGAGCGCGCGGCCACATCAAGGTCGTGGTCGTCCCAAGGCGTACCGCCCGTTTCGGCATGTGCCTCCCACTTGTTGCAACACTCCCAACCGGCCAGCACGAGCACGCCCGCCTCGTCTGCCATCTCGAAGAACTCCGGGTTCTCGCCCTTGCCCTCCAACCGGATCGTATTGAGCCCGACATCGAGCGTGTAGGTGAGCTCGTCGGCGATGCGCTGCGGGTCGTGGCGGAGAAACAGGTCCGGTGCCCAACCTCCCCCGCGGATCGGGATCGTTCGTCCGTTCACCACGAACCACCGCCCGCCGCCGGCAGCGATCTCGCTTCTCACCGATCGGATGCCGAACGTCGTCTCCACGCGGTCGCTGGGGCGGCCGGTCACACTGGCGAGGATCGCGAGGTCGTACAGCGGCTGATCGCCGAGACCGGCAGGCCACCAGACCGCAGGGTCTCGGAGCTCGGTCTCCACTCGGAACTGTGCCGTCCCTGCGGCGACGTCGCCGCCGACACTGACCTCTCCCTCCAACTCGATCCCACGGGTTGGTCCCGAGATCGTCGCGCGCACATCGGACACGAGCCTCTCACCGGACAGGCTGGCGGCGTCACAGGTGACCACCAGCCGTGCGGTGTCGAGCCCCTTCGAGAGCTCGGCGGTGACTCGCGGATTCGATAGGCAAACCGGGCCGGTCGTGTGGATGAGGACATCGCGCCAGATGCCCATGTTGTTGTCGGGCGGCCACTGGTTCCAGTCCACCCAACCGATCGACAGATCGGTCATCGGGCCACCCGGGTAGACGAGGTAGGCAATGGCGTTATCGCCCCTGCTAAGGAGGTGAGTGATGTCGAACGAGTTCGATGTGTAGGCACCGGCGATAACGTCGTGTCCGGCGACACGCGCGCCGTTCACCCAGAGGTCGGCCTTCGGGATGATCCCGTCAGACCGGACCGTCGTACGCGTCCCTGGCCCGGCTGTCGAGCGGAAGATCGTGCGGAACCACCAGGGCACCTCGAACATCGACCGGTCGACCTCGTCGCGCAGGCGGGTCGAGTAACTGACGTCACCGAAGAGACCGTTCTGCAGGAGCGCCGCCATGACCGTTGACCGCGGTTTGGCGTGGTACCAGCCGCTAGGCCGAAAGTCCGGCTGGGATACGGTCGCCTCATCGGTTGGATCCACAGCCGAGGACTGCACCTGCCAGGAACGGACGGCAGCAGTTACGCCCCGACCATTTGCTCTCGTAGGCAAGTGAGCCATCGCGCGGGCATCGTACTCGTCGGGGCCTTTGACGCCGACGTGTCCCAGGGCGCTGAAACGGTCGCCCGAGGCAGCGCGTTCGTGCCGCCCGAACCCATTCAGGAGCGTTCAAGAACCCGGTGCCAGGCGCGCTCCATGCCGGCTGCGAGGCACCCGTCGACGACGGCATCGTCTCCGAGGGCGCTCACACGAATCTCGGGCACGACGGGCGCGAGCATCTCGAGGGCGATTCCGACTTCGGCGGCAAAGCCAGGGGCCCGGCCAACGCCTCCTCCGAGGACAATCAAATCCGGGTCGATCACGGCGATGATCGAAGTGAGTGCCTTGGCGATGAGCGTCGCTTCCTCACGAACAATCGCCTGAGCGACTGGATCGCCCAGGGCGGCGTCAGCGAAAATGCGCCGAGCGGAGAGGCCGCCGCGAACTCCCGCCCGTTTCGCCGCCCGGACGACGGCGGAGGCAGAGGCCGCCACCTCGAAGGTCCCGCGGCGCTTGGCTTCGGCCGTGTCGACCTCGCCGTTCGAGAGCGGCAGGTAGGCGATCTCACCGGCGGCACCGTTTGCTCCTCGGTGAAGCTTGCCGTCGATGACGAGTCCCATGCCGATGCCGGTCCCGACCGATACGAAGGCGAAGGTATCTACCCCACGGCCGTGCCCGTGGTCCCGCTCGGCGAGAGCGGCGGCGTCGACGTCATTCTCGACGACCGTTGCTCGCCCGAAAAGGCGCCGGAGCTCGGTCAGCACGATCGGTTGCTCCCAGCCTGGGAGATTGCGAGCCATTGTGAGAGCGCCTCGCCCAGGGTCGTACACGCCGGGGCTCCCGATCACAGTCTGGGTGACCTTGGAGCGGGTCACACCGGCCGATGCCGCTAGGCCATCACCGAGCGCCGTCAACTCCGCCAATCGACCGTGGGTCGTCGTGGCGTGGGCTCTCTGGCTGGCTCTGGCGCGGACGGCGCCGGAAAGATCAGCGAGGGCACCGCGAACAAATTCCCGACCGATGTCGAGCCCGAGCACGTAGCCGGCCTCGGGGCGGACCTCGTAGAGCACGGCGGCAGGGCCGCGTACGCCGGTGCGGTGGCCGGCGACCCGCACGAGGCCGTCATGCTCGAGGTTGGCGAGAGCAAGTGCCACGGTCGGTTTGGAGAGCCCGGATATCCGAGCCAGCTCAGCTCGCGAGAGAGGACCGTCCTGGCGAACCTGCTCGAGCAGGAGCTGCTCGTTCATCACCCGGATGAGCTGAGGGCGAGCAGCTCGCTGACTGACGGCCCGCCGCATCAGCGGTTCGGAGTCCGACGAGGCGCTCTTACATGCATGGACATCGATGCTGCCAGATCCTTGCCGAGCAAAAAATAATAGGATACTTTACTACTAGTCTGACTCTTGGGTGACCGGGGTTGTGTCAAGGAGGCAACCGCGAACGTGAGCGCGCCAGTCGTGTTGGGTCTCGACTTTGGAGGCTCGAAGATCGCCGCCGCCGTGGCGGATTTGGCCGGCAAGCGCATCGCGGAGACAACAGTCACGACCGATCCCTCACTCGGTGCACGATGGAACCTCGACCACGGCCTCACGGCCGCACGCGTCATGCTGGACGATGTCGCACCTGGTTGTGAGCTCGCCGCTGTCGGTGCCTGCACGTTCGGCATTCCTGCTGCGCACGGAGTCGGCCTCGCCCCTGCCATCCTTGGATGGGAGGAGCTGGCGCTCGGCGATGAGCTCGCCGTGATGTTTGACGGCAGCGCTGTACGCGTGGCGACTGACGTGAAGGCAGCGGCCGCCGCCGAGGCCTCGTCGGGAGCGTTGGTAGGTCACGATCCTGCCATCTATGTGAACCTCGGGACCGGGCTCGCGGTGGCGATCGTCTGCGGAGGGCAGGTCGTCTCGGGCGTTAACGGCGCGGCCGGTGAGATCGGCTACAACCTTCGTCAGCTGAGCGACCTCGACTTCGACGAGCCCGGGCGCGTCGTGCTCGAGGAGGTCGTGAGCGGGATGGGCCTGTCGGCTTCCGGCGAGCTCCTGACGGGCCGTGCGATGACCGCTGCTGAGGTTTTCGCAGGCGAGGCAACCGACCCCAGGCTGGCGAAAGTCATGGAGCAGTTCGTTCGAGAGCTGTGCTTCCACTTGGCGAACCTGGCTGTTGCGCTCGACCCGTCGCGTATCGCCGTCGGGGGCGGGATGGTGCGCTCGTGGGAGCGGCTCGAGGCGCCCATCCGGCACGCCCTGGAGGCGACCGTGCCGTTCCCGCCGGATCTGGTAGTCGGCGCCTATCCATTCGACGCGCCCCTCGTGGGAGCGCTCAATCTGGCGCTCGCCGCCGCCAAGGGAGAAGGCGAGGCCTGTCACGGAGGCTTCGCTCTCGGCGGGCATCCCGGGCTCACCTCACGAGACGGGATCGGTCGTGACTGGCAGGCCGGGCCCACCAAAGCACTTGAAGAACAGTCACCGGCAGATCGAGCGGCGAGATGACGCCGACTCGAGAGGAACAAGCAACGCGCGCACAGCAAGGCGACAAGTAACAGAAAAGAAAAAGGATTGTGGCGGCCAGAGTGCCGCGGGAGGAACGGACATGAGACATATCGGACCCAGTCGTATTGTCGCCCTGCTTGCAGTGGCGGCACTCGCTACTGTCGCTACCGCTTACGGCAGCAGTGCGAGCACCAGCAGAACAGCTGCCAAGCCCGCTGCCACTACCTCGCTGACAATCTCCAACGAGAGTGGCACGACGTGGACCTGCGGGTTCAACCCGTACAACCCTACGGTCGATTCGCTCGCCGTCGGAACAGTCTACGAGGAGCTCACCTTCGTCAACGTCCTGAAGAGCGGCGCCACGACCCCGTGGCTGGCGTCATCCTACGCATGGAGCAACAACAACAAGACGCTGACGTTCACGATCCGCTCCGGCGTCAAGTGGTCCGACGGGAAACCCTTCAGCGCGAAAGACGTCGTGTTCACGTTCAAGCTGCTAAAGAAGTACCCGGCTCTCGATCTGAACGCCGTCTGGTCGGTGCTATCTAGCGTCGCTCAAGTCGGTTCCAACAAGGTCGCGTTCACCTTCAGCACGTCCGCGGTGCCGTACTTCTACTACATCGCGGACCAGACGCCTATCGTCCCTGCGCACATCTGGGCGAGCGTCAAAAATCCCATTACTTACAATGACGCGACCCCGATCGGGACCGGTCCCTACACGATGGCAACGTGCTCCGCGGAAGACATCGAGTACCTCAAGAACCCCGATTACTGGCAGCCGGGCCTTCCTAAGATCGACAAGGTGTACTACCCGTCGTTCACCTCTAACGAACCGGCCAACGAACTTCTCGCGACCGGCGGCGCTCAGTGGGGAAGTCAGTTCATCCCGAACATCCAGAGCTACTACCTCTCGAAAAGCAAGAACTACCACATCTGGTTCCCGCCGGTCGCCAACGTGTCGATCTTCATCAACTTGACCAACCCCGTGCTTTCTCAGCTACCGGTCCGCGAGGCAATGGCGTACGCCATCGACCGCCCGAAGGTGTCCGAGCTCGGTGAGTACGGGTACGAGCCGGCTGCGAACCAGACCGACATCGTCAAGCCGACATTCACCAGCTGGTACGACTCGAGCGCGTCCAAGAAGTACGACGGCTACACCTACGATCCGTCCAAAGCGATGAGCATCCTCAAGAATGCTGGTTACAAGGAGAAGAACGGCGTCTTCCAGACTCCGAAAGGACCGTTGTCCTTCACGATCGACAACATCGGCGGGTATTCCGACTGGGTGGCATCCGTGTCGGTCATCGAGACCGAGCTGAAAGCCGTCGGCATCTCGATCACGCCGGACAACTTGGCGGCCAACGTCTTCTTCGCCGACCTTTACACGGGCAAGTACCAACTTGCGTACAACTCCGAGACGGGCGGCCCGTCGCCGTACTACGAGTTGCGCCAGCTGCTCTACTCGAAGAACTCGGCACCGATCGGCACGGCGGCGGCGACGAACTGGGAGCGCTACAGAAGCCCGAAGGCCGATTCCCTGATCGAGCAGTACGGGGCGACGACTAATCGCATGACCCAACAGTCGATCGTCGACCAGCTCGAGGAGGTCATGCTGAGTGACGTGCCCGTGATCCCGATGACAGAAGAGGTCGACTGGTACCAGTACGACACTGCCAACATCGGCGGCTGGGCTACGCCGTCAGACCCATACGCGCAGCCGGCCGCCTACAACTTCCCGGACATCGGGGTGATGCTGCTGCACCTCTACCCGAAGAGTTAGTCCAGTCCCATCCTGTTGACCCCCTTGTCGGAGGGAGCCCGGAAATGAGGCGTGGAGTATGAGGTTCATCTTGAGGAGGACGGGCTTCTTCCTCTTCACGATGTGGGCCGCTGTGACAGTGAACTTCGTCATCCCGCGCCTCATGCCGGGCAACCCAGCGCTCGCCATGATCGCCAGGTACAGAGGGCACATCAATGGGCAGGCGCTGAAGGCCTTAGAACTGTTGTTCGGTGTCAAAGCGCACGTGAACATAGCGTCGGAGTACTTCACGTACCTCGACAACATCGTCCACGGCCGCTTCGGAACCTCGTACACGTTCTTCCCCGAGTCGGTGAGTCACGAAGTGCTGCAGGCAATCCCCTGGACCCTGGGTCTCGTCGGTGTAACGACCATCCTGGCGTTCATTCTCGGGACACTCATCGGGCTGGTGAGCGCCTGGCGGCGGGGAGGTCTGCTCGACAGCATGCTGCCGCCCATCTTCGTGATCACGTCTGCTTTCCCGTACTTCTGGATCGCCTTGTTGTGCGTCTGGCTGTTCGGGATCAAGCTCAACTGGCTGCCCGAATTCGGTGGCTACGCCTACCAGGCCACCCCTGGGTGGCAGTGGAGCTTCATCAGCGATGTGCTCGTGCACTCAATCCTTCCGGCCACCACGATCCTTGTCACCTCTATCGGTGGCTGGATACTTACCATGAGGAACAACGTGATCAGCGTGCTCGGCGAAGACTACGTGCGCATGGCGCGGGCCAAGGGTCTCAAGCCATGGACGGTCATGTGGGGCTATGCCGGGCGCAACGCCATCCTGCCAAACCTGACGGGGTTCGCTATGTCGCTCGGCTTCGTCGTGAGCGGCGCGATTCTTGTCGAGTTCGTGTTCAACTACCCGGGCGTCGGCTGGATGCTGCTCGACGCCGTGTCCAACGAGGACTACCCGCTCATGCAGGCGCTCTTCCTCCTCATCACCCTGGCGGTGCTGACGGCCGTCCTCCTCGCCGACATCGCGACTGCGTTGCTCGACGCCCGCACCCGCGACCTGTCCTGAAAGGAGCGGGCTGAGCGTGGCAGTTCAAGCGGCACCCCGACAGCAGACCGTGGAGCCGAGGGTGTCCCGGTACCGCAGGCCGCGGGGAGGGAACCTGTGGCGCGCTGTCCGGCACAACCGTAAGGCGACGGCCGGAGCGCTGCTGCTGCTGTTCTTTCTCGCGCTTGCGATCTTCCCCGGCCAGATCGCTCCGGACAGCTACGCGTCCACCAATTTCGCACCGGCGCTTCCGCCTTCAGCTGCCCACTGGCTCGGGACGACGGCGTTCGGCCAAGACATCTTCTCCCAGCTCGTGTACGGGACGCGCGAGTCGCTCATCATCGCGTTCGCCGTCGGTGGGCTGTCGACGTTCATCTCGGTCATCGTCGGGGTGTCGGCTGCGTATCTTCGTGGTTTCGCAGACGGCGTTCTCTCACTGTTCACCGACGTACTGCTCGTGATTCCCACGTTCCCCCTCATAATCCTCATCGCCGCCTACGTTCGGAGCGCCGGCCTGCTCACCATCATCATCGTGCTCGGCTTGCTCGGATGGTCCTACGGGGCTCGCCAGCTCCGCTCTCAGGTGCTGTCGCTGCGAGACCGTGATTTCCTCGAGTCGGCACGGGTGCGCGGCGAGCGGTCCCTCTACATCATCGTCGTCGAGGTCCTGCCGACGATGACGTCGCTTATCGTGGCGAGCTTCCTCGGAGCAGCCCTCTACGCTGTGCTGACCGCGGCAGGCCTGCAATTCATCGGCCTCGGAGACCCGAACGCCCAGAGCTGGGGCACAATGCTCTACTGGGCCGAGAACAACGAGGCCCTCGGTGCTGGCATGCCGCTGTGGGCGATCATGCCCGGCGTCTGTGTAGCACTGCTCGGGGCGTCGTTTGCACTGCTCAACTACGCCTTCGACGAGATATCCAACCCGGCGCTCCGTCCGGTGCGCAAGGTGATGAAGGCTGACCTACGTGACTTGGACACCGGCACAACGCCGCACGCTGTCCCGCGTGCCAGCCGGTACAGGAGCAGCCGGCGGGAGGGACTGTGAGGCTCCGGCGACAGAAAGGCGATGCGGGTGGCGCCGACCGCACGGACGGTCTCACAGCGCCAAGTGTCTTTGGCGACCGGATGCACGACATGCCCGGTTCCTCCGCGCAAGAAACCATCCTCGAGGTCCGGAAGCTCTCGGTTGCCTACGTCACCGGCTCCGGTCTGGTGATGGCAGTTGATCGCGTCGACCTCGACCTCGGTCGCGGGGAGTTCCTCGGCGTGGTCGGGGAGTCCGGGTGTGGAAAGTCCACGCTCTTGTTCGGCATAGCTCAGTTGCTCAGCCCTCCTGCGCGGATAGTGGGCGGGAGCGTGAAGTTCCGCGGCAAGGAGATCGCCGGCCTATCCGACAAACAGCTCCGGCATATCCGCTGGAGCGAGTACTCCGTCGTCATGCAGAGCGCGATGAACGCCCTTAACCCGGTGATGACTGTCGCCGCCCAGATGCGCGATGTCTGCAAGGCGCACTCGGAGATGTCCGACCACGAGATCAGGGAGCGGTCAGAGGAAGTCCTGCGTCTCGTCTCGATCGACCCAGTCCACCTCGACAGCCACCCGCACCAACTCTCGGGTGGCATGCGGCAGCGGGCCATGATCGCGATGGCACTGCTGTTCACGCCGGACCTCGTGATCATGGACGAGCCGACGTCCGCTCTCGACGTCGTCGCCCAGCGGTCGCTCATGGTCCAGATCAAGGACCTACAGGAGCGGCTCGGCTTCGCGGTTATCTTCGTGACCCACGACATGTCGCTCGTCAGCAACTTCTCGGACCGGTTGGCCGTCATGTACGCCGGCCAGATCGCCGAGCTTGGCGACACCCGGCAGCTGTTCGACTCTCCGTTGCACCCCTACACCAAAGGCCTGCTCGAGGCGTTCCCCTCGATCAGGGGACCGAAGACACACCTGCTAGGCATTCCGGGCCAACCGCCCGATCTCGCGAAGCCACCGCCAGGGTGCCGTTTTGCGCCCCGCTGCCCGCAGATGATGTCGCACTGCCTGACGATCGAGCCGCCTCTCTATGACGTGCGTGAGGACCTCGTCCGCTGCCTGCTCTATGAGAATGGGCCGCCCAAGCCCTTGGCTGCAGCCCTCCCGGCGCCGGTGGGGAGCCAGGAGCTGGCGGAACGCCTCTCGGACCGGAGCGTCGCGGAACCAGGAGAGAGGACCAGCCAATGAGCGACCCTCTGCTGCGCACCGAGGGGCTGACACGTCATTTCCGTCTCGGAGGTCTGTTCGGCAGGCGAGTGTTGCACGCCGTCGACGACGTCAACCTGGAGATAGGCCGCCGGGAGATCGTCGCGCTCGTGGGCGAGAGCGGAAGTGGAAAAAGCACGATCGCCCGCCTGCTTGCGATGGTGTACAAGCCGACAGCTGGTGAAATCTATTTCGAGGAGCGGCCGCTCAGTCGCCTCCGCTCGCGACGGGACCAGCTCGAGTATCGCGGCAACGTCCCGATGGTCTTCCAGGACCCGTACAGCTCGATCAACCCTGCGTTCCGGATCTCCCACGGGCTGATGCGGGGGATGAAGCTGCACAGGCCGGATCTCGACCGACGCCAGCGGGTCGAGGAGGCCGAACGGATGATGACCGCCGTCGGGCTCGTGCCCGCGGACATCATGTTGCGAAAGTTCCCCTACGAGATGAGCGGAGGACAGCGGCAGCGGGTGGGTTTCGCGCAGGCACTCGCGTACCGACCGAAGTTGATCCTCGCCGACGAGCCCGTCTCCATGCTCGACGTCTCGATCCGTATCGGGTTACTCAACGTGATGACCGAGCTGCGCGAACGAGAAGACGTCTCCTTCCTTTACATCACTCACGACGTGGCAAGCGCTCGCTACATAACCGACCGGGTGGCCGTGATGTACGCCGGATACATCGTCGAGGAGGGCCCGACCGAGGACGTCCTACAGAGTCCGAAGCACCCCTACACCCAGCTACTGGTCTCCGCCGTGCCCGACCCGAAAACACCGCCGGCAGACTCCGGCTCGGCCGACGCGAGTGAACCCCCGAAAGTCGTCGATCCCAAGGAGGGCTGCCGCTTCCAACCCCGTTGCCCGTATGCAATCACCGAGTGTGAGACGATCACCCCGCGTCTGCGTTTGCTCGGCGCGGCGCACCTCGCCGCTTGCCACGTCGCCCGACCCGATCAGCAGGCAAGCCCTGCAACCGGCATCAGTTCCAGCCAGGTCGACGAATCGGACGGCTCGGCTTCGCTGTGATCATCGCGCAAGAGACTCGAGACTCATCTCCCGCTTGATTCGTCACGACACGGTCTCGGCCGTGCCAGGAGATCGTCGTTTACGAAAGGAAAGGCACTCACCATTAGCGCTGCTCTTATCCCGGTTCCCACCGCAGTCACGGTGATCGGTGGAGGTATCTCGTTACACGACGGCCTCACGATCGAGGCATCCGAGGAGGTCGCGGGTGTTGCCCGCTGGTTTCGCCGGGTAGTCGAGCATGCAACGGCTTGGCGCGTCGAGATCATCGGCGGAGCTCGGCCCTCGGAGGCGTCCAGTAACGTCATCCGCCTCGTGCTCGAGGGAGATGAGGATGGTGACGAGCGCCGATTTCCGACCGAGGGCTATCACCTGCTCGTCACCGGCAGCGCCGTCACCGTGACCGCGAGCGGGCCGGCTGGCGTCTTTTACGGCCTGCAAACGCTTCGCCAGCTCCTTCCCGACTCGTCGTGGCGGTCGGCGGTCATCGAGCCCGCGCCACCGATCGAGCTGATGGGGATCGAGGTTGCCGACGAGCCTGCCTTCGCCTGGCGAGGAGTGCACCTCGATGTCTCCCGGCACTTCATGCCGAAAGGGTTCGTGCTCAAGCTCATCGACCTGATCTCCATGCACAAGTGCAACGTGCTGCACCTCCACCTGACCGACGACCAGGGCTGGCGGATGCCGGTCGAGGCCTACCCGCGTCTTGTCGAGGTCGGGGCGTGGAGGCGGGAGTCGGCCGCGGGGCACTACCGGGAGCGGCGCTACGACGGCCGGGCGCACGGAGGCTTCTATTCGGCCGCCGACCCTGGAAGTGCTGAACGCAAAGCCGATCCACACCACGACGTGGAACGATCGCCCGATGCTTACTGCGATACCGATCCCACGCAACGCGCCGGCAGGTCTCTATAACCTCAAGTTCACCGTTGCCAGCGCCAACACCGGTGGGAGTGGCGACAGCATTATCACGATTGACCCTTGATCTAGTTCGCGACGAGCACCGAATGGTCGAAGGGTATCGGCCCACGCAGGTCGTGCTCGCAACCTTCACAGCGCTTCGATCCGCCCCTAACGGCAATCTGCATTCGGACACGACCATGAGGACGTTCCAGGAGAGGACGACCCAGCTCATCTTCCGTCAGTGCGGACGCTGATAGTTCCGACCGGAGTCTGCGCTGGTCTGGCGACTTCCGTGCGAAGAGTTCATGGACACGGCCACGTTAGTTTTCCCGGCCGCTTGAACTCAGATCCCCAGGGTCGACTGGAAAGGCTGGGTCACAACCGCGTGGCTGGGGTCGTCTCTCGTGAGCGTTGAGCTGAGCTTGATCGCAAGCTCCGAGGCGACCGGGGCGCGCGTACGATCCCGAAGCGCTTCGACGGGTTCAACAGGGTTGTCAGGGCCAAGAGCCGTGAGATCGACGGGGATGTTCCAGCGGTTCCGGTAGGCGGCGACGGTCATGACCGCCTGCATCCAACGTTCCCTGGCGATCGGGTCGGTAGGCGACACACCAAGCGAGCTGACCCAGACTTGGCCCTGCGCGACCGCATGCTCGGCCAGTTCCCACGCCCGGCGTTGCATCGTGATCTCTCGCTCATCGAGAGCCCGGGCCATGTCTGGATCGGTGACCGCGACGGCGCGGGGAATCAGGCCCGCAACGAGGTTCACACCTAGCCGGCGGTTCGATCCGGCTCGTTGTGCCCATCGGCGCACTCGAGCGTTCATGACAGACGCCGGGTCCTCGGCATCGGCGAAACCACGGGCTGCGACGAGCTCGGGGAAACGTCTGTTCACATCGAGCCCTCGTGACTCGGCGTCTCTGAGCGCGGCGAGGAGCGGCCCGTAGGAGTCACTCTGGCGGATCTGTTCGAGTCGGTAAGCACCGCGCTCCGAGCGCTCGAGCAGCTCGTCGAAGCGTTGCTGCAGGGCGACGGCGGCCAAGGTGTCGTACTCGGCCGCAAGGATGGCAAAGTCCTCTGCTGCGCGCTGGGCGAGCTCGGGGGTTTCGTGGGCGGAGAGGTCGGCACCCTCGTTGGCGAGCACGCCGGCGAGCACGCCGGTGGCGCTCTGTTGCGGGGAAAGGCTGTCGTGACCGGTGGCGGGGTCGGGGTCGAAGCTGGTGTC
>CABDYA010000427.1_pt1 | contig 12704 bp, 9 predicted proteins | sample 3131851 | NCBI WGS metagenome assembly CABDYA01 (sample SAMEA5534336, study PRJEB31848) | metagenome | biome: tundra; feature: field; material: soil | place: USA | collected 2013-05 | depth 0.15 m
CCGAACCCCTGCGCCGCGCCAGTCACAAGTGCCACCTTGCCCGCGACGCGCCCGGCACGGCGGCCCGAAGACGCCACCTCCCGTCGATACGACTCGACCTCCCAGTCCTCGATGAACCGTCGCAGCCGGTCGTCGAGACACTGGACCCCGCCCAGCCCCGTAGCGCCCGCCATCACGTCGATCGCGTCCTTGTAGACCTGGCGCACCGCGTCAGCCGCTGCCCACGTGTCGCCGGCGGCGAACAGTCCGAGCCCTTTGACCAGCACCACGTTGGGCAGCGTCTGGTACTGGCGCTGATACTCCCCGACGGCGTGCGTCAGGCGCTCCACCAGGTCTCCGCTGGCTATGTCCTCAAACCACAACGGGAAGGACTTGCAGTAGACGATCTGGTCCGGGCAGAGCGGGCCTAGAGCCGTCACCACTTCTCCGTCGCTTCCGCCGGCCAGGCGCATCGTCGAGGGCGAGTCGTCCAGCGTGACAACCTTCAGGGCCTCGCCCGAGCTCAGTAGCGCCCTTAATGCCGGAGCGATCGTGTTGACCAGCTCGCGTGCTCTGACCGCATCCAGGGTGAGGACCACGCCGAAGGGCTCCATCGACCTGGTCGGCTCCAGCATGCGCTCCAGCTCCTGGAACAACCAGTCCGTGTGGGCCCGGATCTCATCAGGAGTCTCGCCGCTGACGACCAGGCCGTGGTTGGCCATCATTATCGCCCGGGGGGCCTCCCGGCCGGTTCGGGATCGGTAGGCGCCGAGGGCCTGTTCCAATGTCTTGGCAAGTAGGAAGCCTGGGTCGACGGGGTCGACCCACAGCACTTCGTCACCCACCTCACGCCCGATGATCGCACCGCCGTCGCGTGAGCAGCCGAAGGTGTTGACCAGCGTCGGGTGCGTGTGCACCACGTAGCGACCGGGAATCAGGTGGTGCAACACCGCCTCGACCGATGGACGCCGGCCTTTTTCTGGCTCGACACGGGCCCCGAGCACCGCGGCTTTGAACTCCTCTTCCCGCTGCATGGGGTCAGTGCTGAGCGTGCTCTCCAGCAGCGCCTGCAGCGCTGGTCGATCCAGCTCGACGATCCCCTCCGGGCCGATCGTCGCGAGCGAGTAGCCGCTGGCCTTGACGAGCAGGCGGTCACCCATCTTGACCGATGTGTTCCCCCCTCCGGCCAGTACATACTCGGGCTTGGAGCCGTAGTAGTGCGACAGGCCGAGGAGGTGCTCGAGCGGGCTCGCCGTTGCGTCGGACGACGGCCATGGCGGTTTGGAGATCGTCACGACTGGGTCGTCCCCGCTGCTCTGGTGGGGTCCGTTGTCGCCACTTCGCTTCTCCTCTCCCCGTCCGGTCGGCGGGACGTGTCGATTACGGTCGCACCCAGACCTGCCAGGGCACTGATGCGCTGATCGTGCGTCGTGAAGCCGGGGCTCAGGTTGCCCTGAGCGTCGACATAGCCTGTCTTCCCTCGCGCCGATAGGTACTGGTGCGCCGCCACGACGCACGCTCCCTCCCAGAACAGCTCCGCCACGCGCTGGGGAACCGGCACGCCGCCCTTGCATTCCGGCGTTATCGGAACCAGCTCGGGCGTGTTGTGCTCGGTGCCGCCCAACACGATGATCCCGGCACCACGCAGAGTCGTCGCGTATTGGTCCACAACCGAGGCGGTGTTACGACTCGGGATGATCTCGGCACACCAGATACCGCGTCCGGCAAGCGCTTCCACGAGATCGTCGACCGGGTCCTCGAACTGACACACGGGTGAAGCTCCGTCGGCCAGGATGGGATAGCACGGCACACCGCCGAGCGCGAGAACAAGCGCGTACGCGACGTCGGCGTCTAGCACGGACTCCTCGACATAGGCGGGCTTGCCCGCTTTCAGGAGGCGCGAGCGGAGTTGGTTCTGCACCGTCACCGGGTCGTCAGGTGCTGCGCATTCGGCGGCAAGCACCCGCCTCAGGGTGCCGGTTCGTTCTGGTCCTGCGGCCTGGGCGAACAGCGCCTCCTGGAAGGCCTTGGCGACGTGGCGTTCCTGCAGGTACACCGAGCTGACCGGGACCGCGTAGCGGCGGGCCAGTGACGACCGGACCGACTCGGCGGTCACGGCGGTGTAGACGCCGTTGTCTTGCATCAGCCCGGTCACGCGCTCGATCATCATCTCGATACGGGCGCGGTCGGCGTCGCGGATTGCCTGTATCAGCCGCTGCGCCTCTCCAGATGTGGGAGCAAAGCGGGTGATCCCCTTGCCGCACAGGTACATCCGCCCGGGATTGTCCGGATCGTTGATCTTGATGTCGGCGTTCTTCAGCTCCGCGACCACGCTGATGATCTCCAGGCCGAAGAGAGGGAAGACGCCCCGCGCGCGCGCCGACTGTGCGAACCGTGCGTAGACGCCGAAGTCGTAGTAATTGCTCGTGCCCAGAACTTGCAGCTCTGCGTCGGCAGCCAGGTCGACCGCCTGCTCGACAGTCTCGAAAGCCGAAAAGTTGGGCGGCAGGTGAACGTGAGTGTTGACCTTCGGAGATGTGTTCGGCGCGGGGCCGCCCCGTCCCGCTTCATTCTGCATAGGAGCATTCTGGGTCGCGGTGGCCGGGGAGGTGGGAACAGAGAGTCTCTCGAACGGGAGCTCGGGAAGACCGCGCAGCGGCGCGAGAGGGTCGGGGAAACCTGCGTCGGTCGTCGCCTCAGGTCGCTGTCGCATTGCCACTACCCAGCGGCCGATCGCGCGACAATCCGGGCCTCCGCACGGCGCCAGCTGTTCTCCCCGCCCGACGGCTCGTAGACGGCGCAGTCGGTACTGGCACGGACAACCGCCCGCATCTCGGCGAGACCGCCCGCAAGGGCACCGTGGGCGCGAGCTTGCACGAGCAGGCTCCCCATGGTGGTCGCCTCCGCCGGGCCAGCGATGACCGGCAGGCCCAGGGCGTCGGCGGTGAGCTGGCAGAGCAACTGGTTGTGAACGCCGCCGCCGACCATGTGCACGATGTCGATGTCCTGCCCGGTGAGCGCGCGGGCTTCGTCGATCGTGCGCCGGTGGGCGAGGGCCAGGCTGTCGAGAATGCAGCGGACGAGCGCGGCGGGCGTCTCTGGCAGCGGCTCGCCACCCTGGGCGCAGGCGTTGGCAATCCGGCGGGGCATGTCACCCGGCGGCAGGAACACGGGATCGTCGACGTCGATGACCGATCGCAGCCCGGGCAGCCGGGCCGCCTCGGCGATCAGGCCCTCGAGGTCGGCTGGCTCGCCGGCGCGCCCGAAGGCCCCGATGCAATCCTGCAGGATCCAGAGGCCCATGACGTTGCGCAGGTAGCGGACCGTGTCATCGATCCCGCGCTCGTTGGTGAAGTTGGCACGGCGGCTCGCCTCGGTGAGAACAGGCTGCTCCAGCTCGAGACCGACCAGCGACCACGTTCCCGAGGCGATGAACGCGAACCGCGGAGAAGCCGCGGGGACGGCGACGACTGCGGACGCCGTGTCGTGCGAACCCACAGTTGTGAGGTGGACCGGGCCGTCGAGCCCGGTCTCGCGCAACACCTCAGGCAGGAGGTCGCCAACTGGGTCACCGGGGTGGCGAAGGGCCGGGAAGAGGTCCCGGCGAATGCCGAGCTCGGCCATCAGCTCGGCATCCCAGTCTCCGGTCACGATGGACAGGAGTTGAGTCGTCGAAGCGTTAGTCACCTCGGCACCGACCCGACCGGTGAGCCAATACCCGAAGAGGTCGGGCATCAACAACAGGGTGGTGGCTGCCTCGAGTTGGGCCGTGCCTGCAGCTGCGACGAGCTGGTTCAGGGTGTTGAACGGTAACAGCTGGATGCCGGTGCGCTGGTAGAGATCGGCCGCGGGGATCTGCTTCAGGACGAGGTCGATGACGCCATCGGTGCGCCGGTCCCGGTAGTGGACCGGGTTGCCCAGGAGTCGACCGTCGCGATCGAGGAGTCCGAAGTCGACACCCCAGCTGTCGATACCGACCGAGTCGAGCCTACCGACCTGCCTCCCGGCTCTTCGCAGACCGTCGAGGATGGCGCGGTGAAGCGCCAGCGCGTCCCAGTGCAACATGCCGTCGACAGTTACGGCCCCATTCCAGAACCGCGCCAGCTCCTCCAGATGGAGCTCCTGGTCCCGCACTACACCCAGGACGACTCGGCCGCTTGAAGCGCCGAGATCGACGGCGACGTGGTGCGTTGTCGGTGACATCTAGAGCGTGTGTGAGGCGGTCACGCCTCCATCGACTTTGAGCACGTTGCCAGTCCAACGCGAGCTGCACTCGCTCGCGAAAAAGGCGACGGCTTCGACGGCGTTCTCGGTCCGGCGGGAAGGGCCGAGCACGGCCTGGATGTCAGGACTGGTCACCATCCTCCTCTTTCAGGTGCCCCATCCCGCCTGGGTACCGTCGGCCCTGGCCTCAATGATCCGCTCGGCGTAGCCGGAGCGCCCGTAGGCAGCGAGCGGATCCGGGTCCAGATCCATCTCCTGGCGCACCTCAGCCAGCAGTGGCCGTACGTCGGTGTTGTATGCGTCCATCAAGACGACATGCGCGCCCAACACGTCACCGGCCTCCTGACGTTCCCGGAGCGCGTCCCGGTCGACGAGCAAGGCTTTTGCGGTCGCTTCTTGCACGTTCATCACCGAGCGGATCTCGCCCGGGATCTTCGGTTCGAGGTTGTGGCACTGGTCGAGCATGAAAGCCACGCCGGCGTCTGCCCCGAGAGCCGATGCGGCGACGATCTCGTTCATGATCCGGAAAAGCTGGAACGGGTCCGCAGCACCCACCATGAGGTCGTCATCGGCGTAGAAGCGACTGTTGAAGTGAAAGCCGCCCAGCTTCCCGGCGCGGAGCAGCACCGCGACGATGAACTCGATATTGGTGCCGGGAGCGTGATGGCCGGTGTCGACCAGCACCTGCGCCCGCTCGCCGAGCCGGATGCAATGGGCAAACGACGTGCCCCAGTCGGGCACGTCGGTGCTGTAGAAAGCCGGCTCGAAGAATTTGTACTCGAGCAGGAGCCGCATCCCCACCGGCAGGGTCTCGTACACGGCGGCAAGAGCCTCGGCCATGCAGTCCTGGCGTCTGGCGATGCTGTCCTGGCCCGGGTAGTTCGTGCCGTCGGCAAACCACAGGCTGAGGATCGTCGAACCGGTCGCCTGTGCCACCTCGACGCACTCCTGCAGGTGCCCGATCGCGCGCCGGCGAACCGCCGGATCCGGGTTGCAGACGCTACCAAGCTTGTACTCGAGCTCCTGGAACACGTTGGGGTTGACGGCGCCGATCTCGACCCCGACGCTCCGGGCGTGCTTAGCCAAGTCTTCGTAGTCGTCAACCCGGTCCCATGGGATGTGGATCGCCACCGACGGGGCAATGCCGGTGAAGCGATTGACCTGGGCTGCATCGTCGATCTTCTCATAGGGGTTGCGTGCCACCCCGGCTTGGGGGAACACCTTGAACCGGGTGCCCGAGTTCCCGTAGGCCCAAGAGGGCGTCTCGATCCGCTGCCGCCGCAGGACTTCTCGAACCGTAGATAGGTTGGTCATTTCCTCATCTTTCATCCGATGGCGGGCGGAGGCGTCAAGCGCTGCGCGGCCGTCATGCAAGGTGGGTGACTGTCAGTCAAGGTGGAAGATCTCCGGGATTGGCGCTATGCCACGGTCGGGAGGCTCGCCGCCCAGGCTCACGAAGTACTCGGCCCGCGCCACTTCGCTCCGGCCAGACCCGACCAGGCCGGCGAGCACGACGATCTCACCCGCGTGCCCGTTGAAGGCGGTCGGCTCGTCCATCACGATGATGAACGCGTTGAGCGAGACCCAACCCGGACGCCGCGTCGACCGCCGCCAGCTGGCCGCCATCGGCAGATGGCTCGCCATCTCGTTGGTGAGCGGGCCCGTGGTGGCTACCTGTGTGGTCGCCCGGAGGCCTGCCACCGGCCGTTATTTCGACGCTCTTCCCCACAGCTCACCTTCCGGCCCGACGGCTCGGTTGTCTGGACTGTCTGGGCGCCACCCGCCGAACAGTTGCCGGTCTTGTCCCTGTTCCTTCTCTTGTCCCTGTCTTGCGGCAAACGCCGCCGTGTACGGTGTCAACCACCATGTCGTTGCCATCTCCCAAGCCTGTGCGCCCTGCCAGTCCGGCGACATCCCTCGGTCGCAGGTTTGTCCCGAAAGGGAATGAATCGTTTCAAATCGGGCACACAACAAACAGCTGCGGCCCCTTGAAACAACCACCAAAATGTTCCTACGTGAGGGCGAACCAAGCCACGTTGCTCAAAGTTTTACGGGAGCGAACGCTAACGACGTCGCCAGTCGCTGTCAAGGCTCCAAGCGATGGCCAAGGGCCGCCTCCCCACGAGCCCCCACGATGAGACCCCGGTGAACCGAGCGGGATCAGCGGAGAGGCGTCACTCGAGCGCTACTGGGGCCGATCGCACCTCTGCCAAGCGTCGGGTCACCATCCGCGAGGTCGCCAACCTTGCGCAGGTATCCCTCGGCACGGTGTCGAACGTGCTCAACAACCCAACGGTCGTGGCCCCCACCACTCGCAAGCGGGTTCTCGATGCGATCGACTCGACACGGTTCGTGCGCAACACGGCAGCACACCAGCTGAGAGCCGGCAAGAGCCGTACGATCGGGGTAGTTCTCCTCGACATTGCGAACCCATTCTTCACCGAGATAGTCCGCGGCGCCGAGCACGTGCTGCGTGAGCAGGACTACGTCCTGATGCTCTGCTCTACCGACGAGTCCGCCAAACGCGAGCAACGCTACTTCCGCGTGCTCGAGGAGCATCGCGTCGATGGCATTCTCGTTTGCCCGGTCGATAGCGACCTCGAGAGCGCTGTGGCACTGGTGGCTCGCGGCATCCCGACGGTGCTGCTGGACCGGGATGGCAGCAGCCACGGGCTGTGCTCCGCGGCGGTAGACGACATCCGAGGCGCCGAACTTGCCGCAGACCATCTCTTCGAGCTGGGGCACCAGGCGATCGCACTGGTCAACGGCCCGGCGACGATCCGGCAGTGCATCGACCGGAAGGAAGGCGCTCGCCGGTCGGTCAAGCGGGCTCACTGTTGCCGCAGCGCATCGCTCCAAGAAATTGTCGTGGGCGCTCTCACCATCGACCAAGGCGAGGGTGCGGTGGCAGCGCTCCTCGCCGCCGAGCCCCGCCCGAGCGCGGTGATGTGCGCCAACGACCTTCTCGCTTTTGGGGTGCTCAGGGGGCTCGCCGCAGCTGGAGTCGGCGTTCCCGAAGAGATGGCCGTCGTCGGCTACGACGACGTAGTGTTCGCCTCCATGTTGTCGCCCTCGCTCAGCTCTGTACGCCAGCCCAAGTACGAGCTCGGCGTCGCCGCCGCCGAGCTGCTCCTCGAAGAGGTAACCGGCGCACCGCATGAGCATCGGGCCATCCGCTTCGAACCCGAGCTCGTCGTGCGTGCATCGAGCACGCCTCGGCCCGTGAGCGCTCCCCGAGCAAAGCGGTCACGACCCGGTTGACTCCGCCCACCAGGCGTCGAGGCGTCGCACGATCTCCTCCTCGCCGAGCAGTCCCTCATCCAGGCGAATCTGCAACAGGAAGTCGAGCGCGGCGCCGACATCGCGGCTGGGCGCGATGCCGAGGTGCTTCATCACCGCGACACCGTCCAGTTCCGGGCGTATCGAGTCCAACTCCTCGCGTTCGCGAAGGTCGACGAGGCGTCGCTCGAGCTCGTCCATTCGTACGCTGAGATCCCTGGCCTTGGCCTCGTTGCGTGTGGTGCAGTCACAGCGGGTCAGCTCGTTCAGACGACTGAGCAGTGGACCGGCATCGTGCGCGTAACGGCGCGCCGCCGCGTCGGTCCAGCCCATCTTGTAGGTGTGGAACCGCAGATGAAGCGCCACGAGCCGCTCGACGTCGTCAATGACCTCGGTCGGATAGCGCAGCTCCTGCATTCGCTTGCGCGTCATTCTCGCCCCGACAACGTCGTGGTGATGGAAGTGAACCCCGCCGGGACCGATCGAGCGCGTCAAGGGCTTCCCGATGTCGTGAAAGAGCGCAGACAAGCGAAGAGTCCTCTCGGGATTTGTCTTCTCGACGACGGCGAGCGTGTGAGCGAGAACGTCCTTGTGCCGTTGGACTGGGTCCTGCTCGAGGGCGAGTGCCGGCAGCTCGGGAAGGAACTCCTCGGCTAGCCCGGTGTTGACGAGGAACCAGAGCCCCGGCGCCGGACAGGGCAACACGAGCAACTTGTCCAACTCGTCCCTGATCCGCTCCCTGGAGACGATCTCGAGGCGTGAACGCATGGATTCGACTGCCGTCACGAGCTCAGCGTCTGGCTTCAGTCCGTATCCGGCGATGAACCGGGCGGCCCGGAGCATACGCAGAGGATCGTCCGAGAACGACACCTCGGGTTCGAGCGGGGTGCGCAACCGCCTCGCCGCGAGATCGGTGATGCCGTTGAACGGATCGACCAGCACGAGGTCCGGCAGGCTGAGCGCCATCGCGTTCACGGTGAAGTCCCTGCGCGACAGATCAGTCTCGATATCGCTGCCGAATTGGACCTCGGGCTTGCGGGAGTCGGCAACGTAGGCTTCCGCCCTGTGAGTCGTGATCTCGAAACGGCGTCCGGCGCGCATGAGCCCAATGGTCCCGAACCTCTTGCCTTGGTTCCACATGGCGTCGCTTAGATCGGAGACCAACGACTCGATCTCATCGGGGGTCGCGTCCGTCGTGAGGTCGATGTCGACGTCCAGGCCCGGTTCGACGCCTCCGGGCCGCCCGGCGATACCGTCACGCACGGGCCCACCGACTAGGAAGATCCGCTTGCCCGCGGCTTGGAAGCGTTCGGCAATCGGGCGCGTTGCCTCGAGAATCGGGCGGAGCCGCTCGGGAACCACCATCGGAGAGGCTGGTTTGCTGCTCATCTCGTGAGCGCAGCCCGATGGTATCGACTGGCCGTGGCAATGACGTCGCGCGCATGTTCTGTCGTCTTGCCCTGCGAGGCGGCCTCGGGACGGTAGTCGACTCCCCCGAGCGCAGCCACGCACGCACCGACGCAAAGGGCGAGCGACGTGAGGTCGTAGCCGCCTTCGAGAAAGGCGATGAGCCGTCCACGCGGCACGAAACGCACCGCCCGAGAGGTCAGGTCCGCAAAGTCGCCGGCGGTGAGCCCAAGATCGGTCAATGGATCGGCGCGATGCGCGTCGAATCCCGCGGAGATGAGCAGCCATCCCGGAGCGAACTCCTCGGCCAGCGGCGCGACCACGTCGTCAAACGCTAGGCGGTACGCGTCTCCTGCGGTTCCAGCAGGAAACGGCAGATTCACGGTCGCGCCCCTCCCTGCGCCGCTTCCGACTTCGCTCAGCGACCCGGTCCCGGGGTAGAAGGGGAACTGATGGAGCGAAACGTAAAGCACGTCAGAACGCTCGTAGAAGATGTCTTGGGTCCCGTTGCCGTGATGGGCATCCCAGTCGAGAACCATGACGCGCTCGCCTTGAGCCGCTATCGACCCGGCGGTGACGGCGACATTGTTGAACAAGCAGAAACCCATTGCCCTTGCCTCAAGCGCGTGGTGCCCGGGAGGCCGCACCGCGAGAAAGGCGACATCGCCATCGCCGTTGCGAAGGCGTTCGACTGCATCCAAGCCGGCACCGGCGGCGCGCAGGGCTGCGTCAAACGAGGCAGGGGCTGCAACGGTGTCCTGATCGAGGTGACCGCCGCCGCTGAGGCAATGATCCTCGATGCGCTCGATGTACAACGGGTCGTGGACGATCTCGAGTTCTCCCCGTGTTGCCCGCCGGGGTTCGAACGAGATGGTCACTTCGGCCGCCGGTGAGTCTTCGACACCGGAGAAGACCGCCTCCAGGCGCTCGGCGCGCTCAGGGTGCCATTCTCCTGTGGCGTGCGCTGCGAACTCCTCGTGACGTCCGAACAGCACTACCATTCCATGACCGTACCGCCCCCGCGCCTGATGCGCGGCAGCGATCCGTCGGCCATTCCGGTGTCAGAACGTCTCCCGTACTCCCGTCCACCTGTATGAGCACCCCGCGCGCCTATAGGCTCGCTGCGTCTCGCGTGTCCGATCGGAGGACAAGACCACCGTTGCCGTCCGCCTCATGGCTCAGCGATGCCAGGTCGGCGTTGATGCCGCTTGGGCGGCTCACCGCTCGAGCCGTCCCCGCCCTCGTCGCCCTCGTCGCTCTGGCGCTTGCCGCAACGTCCATCGGTTTCTCGTGTCCTGCCGTGGCCCAGGCGCTCCCTAAGGGCGTCATCACGCTGACATCGCAGGACCCTTGGGTGCAGAGCTCGAGTGTCCCCGTTCGGCTCGGCCTCAGTGTGCGTTCGCCGATCCCGGCCAAAGATCTCCTCGTAGACTTGGCGCTCTACACCGAGCCTGACCAATCGGCGCTGGCGAGCCGCTACGAGTTCGATGCGACGGCCACAGGTCAGCTCGCGGGGCTGAACCAGCTCGCGCTCATCACATTCTCGCTGCGCTCGATCACCGAAGCCCACGGCTCAGCGGACATCTATGTCGGAGGGACCGAGCTCTCCGGCCGAGTCCCGCCAAAGGTGCCTCCGAACAAGGTGTTCGAGCTCCCTTGCCCGCCGCGATACGGGGGCTGCGGCGGTGTCTACCCGCTCCAGGTCTCCCTCGTCGACGTCTTGACCGGCCAGCCGGTTACCGTCGACTCCTTCACGACCTACCTGATCGTCGTCCCCTCGAAGATTGCGCCACAAGAACGCCTCCGTTTCTCTTTCGTCGTGCCCGTGGGGGCTCCGGTGGCGCTCGCCCCCGCCGGAAGGCCGACCGTTTCCTCCGAGACCATCTCCCGGATCGAGACCATCGCTCACGCAGAGGCAAGCTGGCCTGAAGCACCACTGACCGTCGACGTCTACGGACAGAGTCTGCTGGCCCTCGCTCGAAGCCCGGATCACGCGAAGCTTGTGGACACACTGGCCTCCGAACGCGGCACGATCGTGGACGGCCCGTTCAGTGCCGTCAATCCGACTCGGCTGATCCGGGCTGGCCTCGAAGACGACCTTGCGGACCAGTTCGACCGTGGCAACAAGGTCTTTGCGAAGGTGCTCCACGTCTCCGCAAGCTCGCGTGTCTACATAGCAACATCACCAATAGGCGTGCACGGCCTCGAAGCGCTCGCCGCCGACGGCATCAGTCGGATCGTGGTCCCCGAAAGCAATCTCCAATCGCTCCCGAGCGCTGGACCAGCAGCGATGCAATGGCCCTACACGCTTTCGGCCCCGTTTCGCATCCAAGGGTCCACTGTGAAGGGTCTGCAAGCCGACCCGGGCCTGGCGGCACATCTGAATGGGTCTGGCAACTCGGCACTTCGGGCCCAGCAGCTGCTTGCTGACCTGGCCGAGCTCTATTTCGACTCGCCTGACTACCAGCAGCCGAGAGGCGTGGCCCTCGTCGCTCCTCAGTCCTGGGCACCGGATGCTGTATTCCTCAGCGCGACGCTCCGGGGGCTCGCTTCAAGTCCCATCGTGACGACCGTGCCGATCGGCCGGCTCTTCCAGACGGTCCCACGTGGGCTCTGCCAGCAGCCACCCAGCGTCGTCACAGGTTGCTCGGCTGCCGTTCGCTCAATCCTGAACCCGACGCTCAGTGCCGACGGGTCAATCACTTCCGGGCAGGTGCAAGCGGCACGCGGTCAGCTTGCGGAGCTTTCTTCGATCATCGCGAGCGACACGGCGACGATCAACAACCTCGACGACGCAATCCTGTTGGCCGAGACCGCGGGAATCGATCCCAGTATCCGCCAGGGGTACCTGTCGGCACCCCTCGCCATGATGGACAGGCTCGGCTCGGAGCTCAGCTTGCCGCCGGGCCGCACCGTGACTGTGACCTCGTCATCGGCTAGGTTCCCGATCGCCATCACCTCAGGCTCGAGGACGCCGCTCCAGGTCATCCTGGCCGTCTCGGGTGCGAATCTGACCTCATCGACCGACATGAAGGTCGTGCTCAAGCGCGGCACCACGAGCTTCATCGTCCGCGTGGGGACACGCACGTCAGGCGACTCGAACCTTCAACTGCAGCTTCTCTCGCCGGCTGGTCGTCTCGAGCTGGCGCACGCCCAATTCACCATTCGGTCCACGGCGATCTCGGGCGTCGCGATCGCACTCACCGCTGGTGCGGGTGCCTTTCTCTTGTTCTGGTGGTTCCGGTCCGCGTCGCGTCGCCGCCGGCGACACGCGGCCAGACGCGGTCGCAACCCGCACCACGAGCTGGCATCCGGCGCCGTTCCGGACCCGGCCTCGTGAGGCGCAGGCGGCGGCACTCCTACGGCCGCGGCGATCAAAGGACGATCTACCGCGGACGCCTGCCTCGCACACTGCCGGGGATACCTGCACCCTTAGGACTCTCTGCGGCTCGGGGTGCCACGTCTGGCGTTGTCGGCCCCGCGCGACCAACGCCGAGGGTCGCCACTCATAGCAGTCGGCCGCGCCCGGGTCTGGGCACGGCGACCGCCTATGTCGCAGGCGGCACCCTCGTCTCGCGAGTTACCGGACTGCTACGCATCCTCGTCGCGATCTACGCCCTTGGGTACTCGACACTTTCCGACTCGTTCAACCTCGCCAACAACACTCCGAACATCGTGCACGACCTCGTGCTCGGCGGGGTCCTCACGGCCACGTTCGTCCCGGTGTTCGTCTCTCGCCTAGCAACGCGCTCGGAACAGGAGGCTGTTGAATCGATCTCCGCCGTGTTGACCCTGGCGGCCTGCCTGCTTCTCGT
>CABDYA010000447.1_pt1 | contig 12221 bp, 9 predicted proteins | sample 3131851 | NCBI WGS metagenome assembly CABDYA01 (sample SAMEA5534336, study PRJEB31848) | metagenome | biome: tundra; feature: field; material: soil | place: USA | collected 2013-05 | depth 0.15 m
CCGCGGCTGCTCTCTGTCCTGGTTGGCGTCGCGTATGAGGTTCGGCTACGCCGGTATTCGCTTCTTGTGTCGTGGCGGCTGTCGTATTCTGGCGGCGTTCCGATTCCAAATCATCAACGAGATCCTCGAACCCCAGAAGATGGTGCAGATCTTCTTCTTAGGTCGGTAGCGCAAGCACCTTTCCGAGACTGGCTGCGAGTTCCCGGTCGCGCTGTTCGACTGCATGGCTGTAGACGCGAAGGGTGATGGACGGATCTGCATGGCCCAGCCTGGCACCGACGGTCACCGGGTCGAAACCAGCGGCGATTGCCTGGGTGGCTGAGAAGTGACGCAGCGCGTGAAGGTGAGTGTCGACGCCAGCCCTGTCGGCGACGCGTCGAGTGAACTTGGAAAGCACGCCGGGACGGATCGGCTCAAGCCCGGCAGGTGAGCGTGAGAACAGAAACGCGTCCAGCGCCACGGTCACGCCCAGCTTGACGGCGAGCTCGTCTACCGCTACTCGGTGGCGGCGTAGGATCGCTAGTCCAAGCTCGTCGAGCCCGATACGGCGCGCCTGGTGGGTCTTCGTGCCCTTCTCCGCCCATCCCCCGCCAGCCGTCTCATAGACCGACCGGGCGATGCGGAGCGTCCCTGCCTGCCAGTCGACATCGGACCACCTGAGCGCACACAACTCGCCCCGACGGGCGCCAGTGAGAGCGGCGAGGAGTAGCAACGCAGCGAGGGTCGGTTCGGTCGACTCGGCCGCTTCGACGACGCGGCGGACCTCGTCAGGACTCGGGGCGACGACCTCGGCCGGATGCACCGTCGGTGGTGTTGCCTGCCTTGCGACATTGCGGTCGACGAGCTGCCACCGCTCGCCCTGGTGCAAGGCGGTGCCGATGAACGTATGAACGTGGCGCACCGTCATGGGCGCGTTGCCCTTCGCCCTGAGCTTGGCGTAGAGACGATCGAGGTCGCGCGCTGTGAGCCGACTGAGCTTGATTTTCCCGAGTTCGGGGCGCACGACGGTATCGGCAATCTGTCGGTACCCTCGAAGCGTTTCTGGCGAGCGACCTGTCGACTCCTTGTGATCGAGGAACAGGTCGAGCAGGTCGCTCACCGTCTCTGTCCCGGTCGCTGTGTTGCCCTTGTTCGCCTCGGCGATCATGTTCGCCAACTCGCGGTCGGCGAGGCGTGTACCAGCACCGGGCTTCGCGTTCTTGTCTCCCGTGTGAATCGTCTTCGACCGCTGGACTGGGTTGCCTTTAGCGTCGCGGCCGATGTAGACGCGCAGACGCCACACGCCCGGCGCTACTTCTGTCTTGGTTCCTTTCACGACGGCAAGTGTAGTCGCATTGTAGTCACATGTGGTGGACTCTTTCACAAATAGTGCCTGTGACCTGCGCCCCCGGCAGGACTCGAACCTGCGACACGCGGTTTAGGAAACCGCTGCTCTGTCCCCTGAGCTACGGGGGCTAGCTGCTTCGCCCTGAAGTAGTCTCCCACCAAGGCGAGGGTGCTACGAAGTCTGTCGGGCGCTCGATCCCGGGCGTCCGCGGCAGATTGTTTTAGTGCGAAGCAGCACCAGGGCAGCTACGGTTAGCCAGTGGGTTGGTCCTCTACGATCGCCTCGAGCGCGCGTCGCACATGTCACGATCCCGAGTGGTCCCGACGCGAGCCGGGAGCCTGAGGGGTGCCAGCCCAGAGTGCAGGATTGCTGCCTTATCGCTTCGGTGGCGGTCGGACGCTCGAGGTGCTCGTCGTGCATCCCGGCGGCCCTTTCTGGGCCAACAAGGACGACGGTGCCTGGTCGGTCGCGAAGGGCGAGTATGAGCCGGGTCAGGATCCGGAGGCGGCTGCGAACCGGGAATTCGAAGAGGAGCTGGGCCAGGCAGCTCCGGTAGGAGACAGGATCGACCTTGGCGAGCTCCGCCAGCCAAGCGGCAAGCTGGTCCGCGTATGGGCGGTCGAGGGCGACCTCGACGTCGAGAACGTCACCAGCAACGAGTTCGAGATGGAGTGGCCGCCGCACTCGGGCAAGACGGCGTCGTGGCCGGAGGTTGATCGCGCGGCGTGGATGTCGGCGGCATCAGTCAAGCGCAAGCTCTCGAAGGGTCAGGCCGGCTTCGTGGACCGGCTCGTCGTGCGGCTGCAGGAGACCTCGGAGTCGGGTTTCTCGCTGGGCAGTTGACTGCTCGTGAGTCACTCGACCCGTGAGCGCCATGCCGGCCGCATGTCACTGGAGAGCGCAAGCGCCTGTTCGAGAGCGAAGGCGGCCCGGATGAGCAGTGGCTCACTCCAAGCGGTGCCGACGAGGCAGAGCGCGACCGGGAGCCCGCCGGCCTTGCCGACCGGCAGGCTGATCGCAGGATAGCCCGCCACCGCTGCGGCCTGGTAGCCCGCACGGGTGTGTGAGTCGCCATTGACGTGGTCGATGTACCAGGCCGGTCCCATGGTTGGAAAGGCGAGCACGTCTGCGTTCGCGCTCTTTAGAGCAGCGTCGATCCCGTCTCGGCGCGCCCTTCGCCAGTTGCGTGCCCGAGCCTCGATGTAGGCGGGACTGTCGAGGCCACCGGCCTCGCAGGCGGCGATCAGGATGTCTTGTCCGAAGAGCGCGAGCTCGTCGGCTGCATGGTCTTGGTTGAATGCGACGACATCCGAGACGGTGCGGGGTTGGCCTGGGACCCTCGGTCTTGTCGCAAGGTAGGTCTCGACGCCGGCCTTGTATTCGTGGAGCATCACCGTCATCTCGTCGTTGCTCTGCGAGATGGCCTCGGCCGTGGCGACCTCGGCAGGATCGACTATCACCGCTCCGGCGTCTCGGGCGACCTGCAGAGCAGCCTCTACGAGGGCGTCGGCCTTCGCGCTGTAGCCGAAGTAGTGCTGGCGAGGGACGCCGACCCGTACGCCCGAGAGCCCTTCGGAATCGCAAAAAGCCGTGTAATCGTTGGGCAGATCGGTGGGGCGAGTCACCGTGACCGGATCGAACGGGTCCGCACCTGCCCCGCCGCCTGCGAGAACGCCGAGAAGTGCCGCGGCATCCGCGACGCTCCTCGCCATCGACCCTACGGTGTCCTGGCTCGACGAGACCGGGACCACTCCGGTCCGGCTCGTGAGGCCGACCGTCGGCTTGATCCCGACGACGCCGTTCAGAGCCGCCGGGCAGAGGATGGACCCGTCGGTCTCGGTACCGACCGCTATAGGGGCGAATCCGGCAGCCACGCCGGCGCCCGACCCTGAGCTGGAACCTCCTGGCGACCGATCCAGCGCATGGGGGTTGTGGCACTGACCGCCGGTGGCGCTCCAGCCGCTCGAGGAGTGCGTGGCGCGGAAGTTGGCCCATTCGGAGAGGTTTGACTTCGCGATGACGATCACGCCCGCCGCCCGCAGTCGATGCACTACGACGGCGTCTTTCGTGGGCCTTGTCATGGCCAGCGCCAGCGAGCCCGCGGTCGTGCCCTCGCCGCCTGCGGTGTCGATGTTGTCCTTTACGAGTGCCGCAACGCCGTGCAGGGGGCCGCGGATCTTGCCCTGCCGGCGTTCGGCGTCCAATCTGTGGGCGGTCTCGATCCCGTCCGGGCAGGTCGCCAATACTGCGTGCAGTTCGGGACCTTCGTGGTCGGCCTCAGCTATGCGGCGTAGCAGGGTCTCCACGATCTGCACGGAGGTGATGGAGCCTCGCTCGAGCAGGCGGCGGGCCTCGGAGACCGATTGGAAGCCGATCTCGGCCGTCGAGGGACTGGGATCCATCACTGGTTCAGTCTGTCCGACTCCGCGTCCGAACGGTGGGACCGGGGTCCTGGCGCGCGAACCGAGCCAACGCTCAAGCCGCCGAGCCTGCGGCGACCAGCTCGAGTTCCGCCGGTAGCGAGCCGGTGGCGCGGGCACGGCGTGACCGGGGGATGACAGCGACTGCCGCCAGGGCGGCGGCGACGGCGATACCGCCCGCCACCCGCATTCCGAGCGCCATCGCGGTCGTGAAACTGTCACGCGCGGCCCGCACGATCTCGCCGCCGCGCACCCCGCCGATGCTCTTGCCGACCGCATCGGCGGCGGCAATAGAGCCCGTCGCGATGTGAACGACGAAGCCGGGCGTGTGGTGGGCGGCGAGCTTGGTGCTGAGACGGCTGCGATAGACCGCGGCAGCGAGACTGCCCACAATTGCGACACCAAGGGTTCCTCCCACCTCCCGGATCGTGTCGTTGACGGCGCTGCCGGCGCTTGCCTGGTGGGCTGGCACCGTCGTCATGATCGTCGAGCTCGCCGGAGCCATCACGAGTCCCATGCCGGCTCCCATGATCGCGACCGCGAGCGCCAAGGCGGGATATCCCGTGTCGACCTGTGCGGTCGACAGATCGAGCAGCCCCAGTCCCATGAGGGCAAGTCCCGCCGAGATGACCGTCCTGTTGCCGAGGCGGTTGGCCAGGACGGGCGAAAGCGGTGACATCGCCCCTGTCGCGAACGCGAAGGGGAGAGCCCGGACGCCAGCCGAGAGCGGGCTGTAGCCGTGCACGAGCTGGAGGTACTGGGTGAAGACGAAGAGGCTGCCGAACAGGGCGAAGAAGGTCACGGTAACCGAGCCCGACGCGGCCGAGAACGCTCGGGAGGAGAAGACGCGGAGATCGATGAGGGGGTGCTCGACCCGGAGCTCCCACCAGACGAAGATCGCGAGTGCCGCCAGGCCCGCAGCCGCTTCGGCGAGCGTCCCGAGCCCGGTCCAGCCGCGGCTCGGGGCTTCGATTATGGCGTCGACGATCGCTACAAGAGCTCCGCCGACCAGCAGCGTGCCGACGACATCGAGCGAGCGGCGCCCGGGCTCCGCGGTCTCGGGCACGACCCAGAGCACACCGGCAAGGGCGATCACGACGATCGGGATGTTCACGAGGAACACGCTGCCCCACCAGAAGTGAGCGAGGAGGAGGCCGCCGAGCGTCGGGCCGATGATGACCCCGACCCCGGCCACCGCCGACCATGCCGCGATCGCCTGCGCCCGCTCACGCGGCGGGAAGACGGCATTCAGGATCGAGAGCGTGGCGGGCATTACGAACGCGGCGCCGAAGCCCATCAAGACCCGATCGGCGACCAGGACTCCGGCGTTCGGGGCGAGGGCGGCGGCCAGGCTGCCGAGGGCGAAGACGACGAGCCCGCCGATGAGCGAGAGACGACGGCCGTAGCGGTCGCCGAGCGCCCCGGCGGGGATCAGCAAGGCAGCGAAGCAAAGCGTGTACCCGTCCACGATCCACTGCAACGAGCTCGTGCCGGCGTGCAACACTCTGGCGAGCGTCGGCAGCGCGGTGTTGAGCACCGTGTTGTCGATGACCCCAGCAAGCAGGCTCAGGCAGAGCACGAGCAGGATCTGCTTGCGCCGCGGATGGCCGTCGGGCCACTTCGAGCTCGCCATGCCACCGGCCGTTTGAGGGTGCGTCGGTGGAGCAGAGGTGACCTGGGCACGCATGCGGCCTCCTTCAGTCAGGACTAACGGTTGTTGGCTTACGCACGTAAGTATAGACAGATGAACTAACGGCTGTAAAGTAAGATCTGTGAGGGATCCGCGAGCCGACTCGATCATCCAGGTCAGAAGCGAACGACAGCAGTCCGAGGGGCGGCCCAAGCACAAGCGCAATGTTCGAGGACAAGGCATCCGTCTGACCGAGGACATCGTTTCTGGAGCTCTCGCGCTCATCGAGCGCGAAGGAACCGATGAGGCGGTGACGCTCCGCGCGGTCGCCCGCGAGATCGGGATCGCCGCTCCCTCGATCTACGCCCACTTCCCCGATCGGGCAGCGATCATGCTGGCAGTCGTCGCACGAGTCTTTGACGAGCTGACTCAGGCCATCTTGCAGGAGCGTGCTGCTGCCGGCGACGATCCCGTCGAGAGCCTGGTCGCCGGCTGTGAGGGATACGTGGCGTTCGGCCTCCGGCGTCCGGCTCGCTATCGGGTGTTGTTCTCCGAACAGCGCCAGGGCGGTGACGACTCTTGGAGGGACTATTGCAAGCCGGTCGCGTTCGGCCCGAATGGCTCTCCGGTGCTCGAGTTCGGCGCCGAGAGCTTTGCTCTTCTCGTGGACGCGCTCGCAGCGTGCATCGCGGCCGGCCGGTCGGCCAGTACCGACGCGATGGCTGACAGCACCGCGATCTGGGTTGCCCTGCACGGGACTGTCAGCCTCAAGTCATCGGCACCGGGGTTCCCTTGGCCCGAGGCCGACGCCTTCGTCCGCCAGTTCGTGCTGCGCCTCGCCCGCATAGCACCAGAGCCGCCGGCCTGAGCTTCGCTCGGATCACAGAGGAGCCGCCGGCTTGATGTCGCCCGCCTGATCGCCGCTTCGCGTACGGTTACGAGCCATGAGCACGTTGGAGGAAGGATGAGCCTGGGCATCCCCGGCGACCGCAACCGGTTTGCGCAGCGCCTCTTCGCGGATCTGCCGGCCCGTTATGACCGCCTCGCCGAGTGGTTGTCGTTTGGACAGAACTCCAGGTGGCGCAAGGCGATGGTGGATCACATAGTGCCTGGTTCGCCTCGGCGGGTACTTGACGTAGCCTCGGGGACCGCAGGCGTCGCGCTCCAGCTCGCGGACCGCACGAGCTCACATGTCGTGGGTGTCGACCTCACGATGAGCATGCTGAAGATCGGGCAGCGCAACGTGGCGCAGGCCCACCAGGTGAGGCGTGTCCAGCTCGTGAACGGCCGAGCCGAGGCGCTCCCGTTTCCCGACGCGACCTTCGATGCGCTCACCTTCACATACCTGTTCCGTTACGTGGACGACCCTCAGGCAACGCTGAACGAGCTTGCCCGCGTGGTGCGACCAGGTGCCCTCGTGGCGAGTCTCGAGTTCATGGTGCCTCCCAGCCGCTTCTGGCGCGGGTCGTGGTGGGCTTACACGCGCCTTCTGCTGCCAGTTGGAGGACTCGCGACGGGCGGCCTGGAGTGGTACCGGGTGGGGCGTTTCCTCGGCCCGAGCATTTCGCGGCTGTATCGCCAGTATCCCGTTGCCTGGACGGTTGACGCGTGGCGCCAGGCGGGATTCGAGGACGTCGGCACGAGAGTCATGAGCCTTGGCGGAGGGCTCGTGATGTGGGGCCGGCGATCCGGTGGCTGACGAGCGCGCGAGCGCCCCGCCAGCTCGTGACGACGCCCCGCCGGCTCGTGACCCGGTGGCACCCGCTTTCTATGCCGTGGGGACCGGTGGCTGGCGGGATTGGTGGGTAATCCTGCACCCGCCGTACACGGCGTGGCACCTGTCGTACGTAGTGGTCGGCGCCTGCCTGGCCCCGTTTGTGAACACGACCCGTCTCGTGGCCACGCTGCTGGCCTTCTTCTTCGCCGTCGGGGTGGCTGCGCACGCCCTCGACGAGTTGCACGGCCGGCCGCTGCGAACGCAGCTGCGCTCGGAGTATCTCGTTGCCGCGATCGTGATAGGCCTCGCGGCGGCCGTCGCTCTCGGTGCCGTCGGCGTGTCGAAGACCGGTTGGTTGCTTGTGCCGTTCATAGTGATCGGGCCCCTGATCGTGGTCGCCTACAACGCCGAGCTTTTCGGCGGCGTCATGCACAATGACGCCGGCTTCGCGGCCGGCTGGGGGGCGTTCCCGGTCCTGACCGCGTATGTGGCCCAGACGAAGACCTTGGCCTTGGCACCTGTGCTGGCTGGCTTAGGAGCCTTCGCGCTGTCGGTCGCTCAGCGGCGCCTCAGCGCGCCGGCCCGGGCTTTGCGCCGCCGGACCGAGCAGGTCGAAGGCGCGGTCACGACTGCCAGCGGCGAGGTCCATACGATCGACCGGCGTTACCTGCTCGCGCCTCTCGAGGGCGCGCTACGCGCTCTCACGTTGGCGACAGTCCTGTTCGCAACGGCGCTAGCGGTCGCGCGAATGACTTGAGCAAGGGCTCGAGGAGCGCGTCGCCGTTGGCGGCGCGGCGCGCAGCTCGCCTCGACCGACCTTCGGTGACCCGGTCAGGCAAGAAACGTCATCGGTGCGAACCGAGCACCGAGGAAGCTCTTCGGGTCGACGCCCATGATGTCAGCCAGCAACGTCGCGTAGACGCGCCGGAAGTCGGTCGTATGCACGAAGTTGCCCGTGTGGTCCAGCTTCGTCAAGCTCGGTAGTTCGCCGTAGAAGCCACCTTTCACCGATGGGCCCGCGACGATGACATTGCTCGCCGAGCCGTGATCCGTGCCTCCGCTCGCGTTCGACTGCGCACGGCGGCCGAACTCGCTGTAGATCACGATGACCGGGCTGAGCCCCCCCGAGACCGACGGGAAGTCGCCCATGAAGTTCTGGACACCGGCATCGAGCTGTGAGAGCAGGTTCCCCTGCGTGTACAGCTGGTCGGTGTGGGTGTCGAAGCTGCTGAACATGACGCCGTACGCCCTTGTGGGCATCCCCGCCTTGACGAGCTCGGCGACGACGTCGAGTTGGTTGCCGACGTCTCCGGCCGAGTTCGGGCTCACCGGATTGGGAGGTCGCTGTGAGGTGAGTGCCGAAGCGGCCTTGGCACCGACGACGAGCAGGTCAGTGCCTGCTTGAGCGACAGCGGCTTCGAGCGCGGGCTCGTGAGGGTAGGCGCGCTCGAGCTCGGAGTAGGCCGAGAGGAAGGTCGGGTCTCCTCCCGGCAATTGGGAGCCCGGGGTCGTGGAGTCCGCGAGCGTGGACGCTTGTTGACGCGTCCCGGTGAACAGCCGCGGGAGGTTCGGGCCGACCGAGAGGGCGCGGGTCGGGTCCGAGCCGCTCACGTCCAGCCACCGCCCGACCCAACCGCTGACACTGTCGCCCGAAGGGTCGGCGGACTGCATGATCTCCATGGACTCGAAGTGACTGAAGCTCGGGTTCGGGTAGCCGACGCCGAGGATTATGGCGACTTGCCCGGCATCCCAGAGGCCCTTCAAGCCGGTCATCGCCGGGTGAAGCCCGAGCGCGACGTCGCCGGCTTTGCCGAGCGGCAGAGCTTGGTCATGTGGGATGGAGACGGCGCCCCGCAGAGCCTTGTAGGCGGAGCTCTCGTAGGGGACCACGGTGTTGAGACCGTCGTTGCCCCCGTACAACGTGCAGAGAACCAGCGTTCGTTCCACCTTCGTGCTGCGCGGCGGTCTGCTCGCGGTCTCGGCAGTGGTATTCGTCGGTGCTCTCGTTCCCGAGCCGAGTCGGGCCACAGGGCCGAGAGTCGTGTGCAACGCGCCTGCCGCACCGACGCCGAGGCTGCCGGAAAGAAAGTCGCGTCTGGTGAAGGACCTCGCCATGACGGGCTCCGATCAGTTGAGAAGGTATTCGGGAGAGACCAGGGCCATGACCAGCAGCTCCTGGGCGCTTGCCTTGTCGGCCGTTTTCCACAGCGCCCGGTAGCTCCGGTTTGACCAGGCGTCGACTGCGAGCAACTTGGTGACGGCGTCGACCTGAGCCCCGGGGCTGCCGTTCAGGTCCACGATTTCGGTGAGGTCCGCGTACTGGGCAACGCTCCAGGCGAGAGAGAGCTGATTGTTGCTCGCCGAGGTCGACAGCCAGTACTGGTTCTGGCCCCAACCGCCGACGTTCAGCGGGGCGAAAGGCTGTTGGCCGAGAGACGCCAACAGCCACACGAGCGTGCCCTCACTGAAGGCCGCGGTCCTTAGGCCGAGAAGGCGGAGTGTGCCGACCAGGTATTCGATCGGTTGTTTCACGAGCCCCGCCCTCGCTCTCGCGGAAACGAAATGGGGATGGCGCAAGATGGCCTCGAGAAGGTTCTTCACGTTGAGGTCCTTCTTGTAGTCGCGGGCGAGCTCGGCGACGACAGGATCCTTGGTCGTCACCGGATAGGCCAGCCAGCTCCAGAACCGGGCAACCACCCACTTCGCCGAGGCGGTCGTGTGCGTGGCGATGCCGATGATGTCCTGGCCCTGCCACCGTCCCGCCTTGCCGAGGAACCGCTTCTCACTGCCGTCGTGGTCGTAGACGTTGAAGAAGAAGTCGCCCGTCGTGTAGTCGAGGGTCCAACCCGTAAAGGCGCGGGCCGCCTCCCGCACATCGTCTTCGGTGTAGTTGCCGACGCCCATCGTGAAGCGCTCCATGAGCTCACGGGCAAAGTTCTCGTTGGCGTGGGCCTTGTGGTCGGTGCCGGTGTCGAGCCAGATCAACATCGCAGGGTCTTGCGCGACTGCTTGGGTGAGCGCGTCGAACGAGCCCGCGCCCAACGTTCGGAAGAGCTGGTTCTGGCGGTACATGAGGTCGGCATATCCGACCTTCTGGTACGAGGTCGGGAACTGCTCGTGCAGAAGCAGGACGAGCTTTTCCCGAAGAGGCGTGTCGCTGACGATCATCCGATCGATCCACCAGGTGGAAAGCGCGACGAACTCGGTGTAGTCGTCGTAGCTGAACCCTGGGATGTTCGCCTGCGCAAGCGGCGTGAGGTGCGGGACCCCGAGGGCCGATCCGGCGGCGTCCACCTCGGTGAGCCCTGCCACCAGCTTGTCGACGGTGGCTTCGAAGCCGAGCTTCTCGGCCGCTTCGATTTCTGCCGGCGTTGCCCCGAATCCGGCTCGCCGGAACAGGTGCGCGAGCATGCTGGAAGTGGAGCTCGTAGTCATTGGGGAACCATAGCACTGTGAGTGTTTGACTGACTACTGATTGTGGTCGCACCGGGGCAACCGGCACCGAACTGGCCCACTCAACCGGGTCTGAGGCGGCAACAAGGCCGAACTGAAGCGGGCCTAGTCTCCTTGGGTAACGATCGGGAGGTCCGTCCGCTCCGCGTTCTCCCAAGTGTCGTCGATGAAGACTGGCGACGCGCCCCATCCTGACAGGAGCGAAGCCGCGGCCGCGGCTCGAAAGCCCCCACCGCAGTGCACCCAGACCTGCACTGTGGTCGGCACCTCAGCCCTGCGCCCGATCAGCTCTGGGAGAGCCAAGTGACGGGCACCGCGCAAGTGGCCGGCCTGCCACTCGTGACGGTGCCGGACGTCGAATACCTGAGGCCTGGATGCCTCGCGGTCCGACCAAGCCTCCGCTAGATCGGAGAAGCTTGCCACCGGGTAGTTGTTGAGCCGGCTGCCTCCGCCAGGCTGAGTACCGCCCAGCGCTGAGACGGTCGTCCCCCAAAGTGCCGCGCCCGAGAGGTCGTCACGGCCGATACGGGCGATCAGGCGGCGGGCTTCGGCGATCTCGGCAGGGTCGTCGGCGATCAGGACGAGATCGCTCTCCCAGGGCACGATCCAGCCGAGGTAGGTCGTCAGGTTCACGCCGAGCTCGAGATTCAAGGTCCCGGGAAGGTGCCCGGCGGCGAATTCCCGTCTCTGACGCAGGTCGACGACCCATTCGGCACCTCGGACCGCATCCTCGAGGGCGTCAGCGTCGAGCTCGTCGGCGGGCTCGAAGGACGGCGCGGCCGGTCCCTTGCGGTTCAACGGAGCCATGTGGCGGTAGTACGCCGGGATCGGCAGTGGGTCGCCGAGCAGCGTGGCGACGAAATCCTCTTCGCCCAAGAGAGCGGCAGGGTTCTGCTCGAGCTCCTGGGCGATCGTGGCCATCCCGGTGAGGTCGCCGTGCGTCGGTGTCGCGGAGCAGAAGCTGCCGAACCCGTGTGTCGGAAGGATCCGGGCGTGCTTCGGGAGTGTCGTCAACAGCCGCCGGACCGAATGCCATTGCGAATGGGCGAGCGTTTCGGCAAGGGAGGGGCCCAGGAGGTCGGTTCGGCCGGTCGAGCTGACCAGCAGCGAGCCGCCGGTGCAGACCACATGGCCTCCGGCCTCTTCATCGTCCTCACCGTCCGCGAGCTTGACCAGGTAGGAGAGGTGGTGAGCCGTATGGCCGGCCGTCGCGATGGCAGTGATCTCGAGCCGCCCGGTAGCAACGGCGTCGCCATCGTCGAGGGCGCGGAACTCCTCGGAGAACGACACCGGTTCGCCTGTAGGGATCGCGTACCTGGCGCCCGTCGCTCGCGCGAGCGCCAGACCGCCGCTCAGGTAGTCGTTGTGGATGTGGGTCTCGAGCACGACGGTGATGCTGACCCCCAGCTTCTCCGCCTCCTGCAGATAAGGAAACGGATCCCTCTGCGGGTCGACCACCACGCCCACCTCACCGTCGCTGATGAGGTAGCTCCTGTCGCCGAGACCGGGAGCGTCGAGAACCACCGTCGTCATTGGGGCGGCTCTTCGGGTGACGCCGGCGTTACTCATTCGGACAATAGTACTAAGGCGCTAGTAATAATGGATCAGCCTTCCTGGTGGGCTCGGCCGAACCGGCGCAAGGGTAAAGTGCGAGCTTCATGGACCAGCCGGAGG
>CABDYA010000016.1_pt1 | contig 11716 bp, 8 predicted proteins | sample 3131851 | NCBI WGS metagenome assembly CABDYA01 (sample SAMEA5534336, study PRJEB31848) | metagenome | biome: tundra; feature: field; material: soil | place: USA | collected 2013-05 | depth 0.15 m
ACCAAGAGCGGGGACACCACCGGCGTGTACGGCGTGGCCGCGTCCCCCGACGGGGTCGGCGTGGCCGGGATCAACGGCATCGAGAGCGGGCACACCACTGGTGTGTTCGGCAAGGCCTCGTCCCCCTACGGGATCGCGGTGGGCGGGCTCAACGACGCCAAGAGCGGTCTCGCGTACGGTGTGTACGGCGAGTCAGCGTCCTCCTATGCGATCGCGGTGGGCGGGCTCAGTACCGCGGCTAGCGGGGACACCGCCGGCGTGTATGGCGAGGCCGCGTCCCCCGACGGAGTCGGCGTGGAAGGACGCAACGACGCCAAGAGCGGCAACGCGTGGGGTGTGTACGGCGAGGTCGCGTCCCCCGACGGAGTCGGCGTGGAAGGACTCAACACCGCTACCAGAGGGGACACAGCGGGCGTGCGCGGCGACGTGAAGTCCCCCGACGGGGCCGGGGTGTTAGGGATCAACGACGCCATGAGCGGCGACGGCGCAGGTGTAGAGGGCAAGAGTTCCTCTCACAACGGCGCTGCCGTGGTCGGGAGCAACTTGGCCACCATCGGTCGTTCCATCGGGGTCTACGGAGAGACGGGTAGCAAGAGCGGCTTCGGCGTGTTTTGCAAAGGCAACTTCGCTGCAACTGGCACCAAGGCTGCCGCCGTCCCCTTCCCAGACGGCACGGTTCGAGCGTTGTACTGCATGGAGAGCCCCGAGTGCTGGTTCGAGGACTTCGGCTCCGCCCAGCTCGTGGACGGCGTTGTTGACGTGCCCCTGGACCCCGACTTTGCTGCCACCGTTCACACCGACCAGTACTACGTCTTCGTGGAGCCCGAGGCGGACTGCCACGGTCTTTACGTGACGGCCAAGGACTCGCAAGGTTTCACGGTGCGCGAGCTGCAAGGGGGCACAGCGACGATACCGTTCAGCTACCGAGTAGTTGCGCGGCGCAAGGACGTGGAAGCGCCGAGGTTCGCCGAGGTCGATCTTCCTTCGCGGCTCTCAACGCCTGCCGATCGTCGCCCAGCACGCGGGGGAGCTGGTGTGCGAACGAGAAAGCGTGTTGGCGGAGGAATGCTTGATGCGGCTGCCTCACGACCCGCTGTGCGCTCGAAAGGTAGCTCGTTCACCCGCGGTGGCGACGCTCCTTTGTGACGACGATCTCGCCTGCCGCGTAATCAACGCGCTCTAGAGGTGTGTCCTTCCCGATCGCGAAGCTCTGGCGATCGGGAAGGTAGGTGTCGCTCTCATGGCGGTGGCGCTCCCTGTGGGTGGCTCGCCGAGGAGTAAATCTGCGTTGCGGTCCCAGACATGATCTGTCCGTTCCCTTCCTCCCCGACGCTGCCCTAGTTCTTGCCCTCAATCTGCCGTAGTCCACGGTCGGAACAGGTTGTCCCCGGTCTACGTCTTCCCTCCTCAGAGGGCCTGTCGTCGCCTGTGATAGTGCAGTTCGAGGCTTTGGATTGGACTAAAAGTCCCCTGCTCTACCCGATGAGCTAGCGGCCCCTCTGGCATTCACTTGCGTGTTGTCGCGGTATTGTCCTGGAACGACGAACCATCCTTGCATGCGAACGACCAAGGGATAGAGCTGCGGCGCTGGCCGTACAGGCGCACTCAGCTGATAAGCGAGACTTCGCGGCAATAGACCTTGGGCGCCCGTAACACCTCTGCAATAAAATTCTGGACGGGCCCGGGTGGTTGTGCCATAATATAACGAACTCGTGACGAATGCGTTACGAGACGGCAATAAACATGAGAACCTGGCACTGCTGAGACCCCCCATATCGTGGCCACCCGGGCTTCCGGGTGGCCACGGAGGGTCGCTCGTATCCTTCAACCGGCTGTGGAGTCCCCGAGATCCTCCGCGTCTGCCTGGCATGTCGCGCAGAGCCCGATCACCGCAAAATGTCGTGGGTCGATGGCAAACCCGAAGTCGGCAATGGCCCGCCGCCGGAGGTCCGCGAAGAATCCGTCCGCAATCTCGACCTGGATTTCGCACTTTCGACAAACAAGATGGCCATGTGCTTCGGTCGCGAGGTGATAGGTAGCGGGCCCGTGCCCGAGATGCGAGTGCACGACGACGCCAAGGCGCTCGAGCTCGTCCAGGTTCCGGTACACGGTCGAGATCGAAACGTCGGGAGCGTGAGCCTGGATCTCCGCAGCGAGCTCCTCCGCGGTTCGATGCCCCGACGCCTCGAACAGGCAGCGGACGAGAAGGCGCCGCGGCGTGGTCATGCGATCTCCAGCCGAGCGCAGACGGGAAAGAGCCTCCTCTTCCTCGTCTCCCGACGGGCTCAGGGCGAATCCAGCTGACTTCACTTGAGCCGCGAACGGCGAGGCGCATCCCGCCATGCCGTCCTCGAGACGCTACTCAGGTCCAACCCTCCTGCTCGGCATCGAACAACCCGGTGCGTCGCCTGCCCGAACGGCTCGCCTCCGGGACCTCTTCCTCGGATGCCTCCCCGTCGAACAGACTTTCCGACCGGCGCGGCGGCGAAAGCTGCTCTGCGGTCGGTTGCATCTCGGCCCGGGTCCTCGCGTCGCCGGCCTCGATCACGTCATTTCTCTCGTACTCGGGCGAGAAATCTGCACCGGAGGGAATACTGTGTCGCCCTGCGCGCTCACCGGCGCGGTAGGCGGCGCCGGCTGGCTGGTCAAGCGGCCCGGCCGGCACGGTAGCACCCGACCTGCCCAAAGCGCGATCGGGACGCAGGCGCATGTCGTCTTCCGGTGGAAGGGTCGGACTGCCGTCGGTCGCTGCGGGTGACGCCGCCGCGACGGCCACGCCCGGCGCTGGGCGGCCGAGAGGGCTGCGGGCCATCTCCTCGACGACCGCCTGGACGGTGGTCTGTAGCCGAGCCAGCTCGGCGATGGCGTCCTGGCGCTGGTCGTAAAGGTAGGTGATCTGAGAAACGGCGCGCTCGCGATCTTGCTCGACGCGCTGCAGGTAGGCGTGGCGGCGACGCTCGGTCTCGTCCCGGATCGCGAGGGCACGTCTCGTGGCCTGGTCGACGACATCGGCCGCCTCACGACTCGCCACCTCGCGCAGCTCGCTCACCTCTTCCGCGACGGTCTCGCGGAGCTCGTTCACCTCGCGTTCGGCTTCCTGACGCAGGGTGTAGGCCCCCTCCCACGCCTCTTGGAGGATGCGCTGGACACGTTCACCGAGAGTGTCCAGCGAAGGCGGCTGGGCGGAACGGGTCTCACTCTCGTAGACGGCGACGCGGCGGTGCAGCTCCCGAAGCTGTCCCACGGCTGCTGCGAGGCGGCGCTCCGACTCAGAGGCGCGTCTAAGCGCGTCGTCGAGCCGCCGCTGCTGGTCTGCCACGTACCGGTCGACCTGCTCCGGGTCGTATCCGCGCCGGTAGACGTTGAAGATCGGCGTGGCCAACTGCTGCTCTGCAACTGCCTCGTTCTCGTCCATGTGCCCTCCACACTCCCTTGTGCGGATGCTACCGAGCCACCACCCGGAAGACGGGGATCCTCGCCGGCCAAACAACCGCGCGAACAGCGACCGCTGCGGCTTCTCGACGCCGACCTCCACACAGGGCAGACTGAGGCTGACGACCGGACGACTTCCGGAGAGCCACGCGAAAACAAGGGGGTTTCTCAATGAAAGCCGACGTGAAGGGATCCACACTCCCAGTACTCGAGCTGATACTCGAGCCCGGCGAAGCTGTCGTCTCGACCCACGGCGACCTCGCCTGGATGTCCGCGAACATGCAGCTCAGCCAAACCACGAACACCGGTGGCGGCGGTGGCCTGATGGCGGGGCTGAAGCGAGTCGCCAGCGGAACCGGGATCTTCCTCACCCGCTACGAGCCCACAGGCGGGCCGGGAATGTTGGTCCTCGCCGCGAAGCTTCCAGGACGGATATTCTCCGTCGAGATCGCGCCCGGATCGGAGCACATCGTGCACCGGCACGGATGGCTGTGCGGCACACCGGGTGTCCAACCCACCGTCGCTTTGCAGAAGACCTTCGGCGGTGCCATCTTCGGGGGTGAGGGCTTCATCCTCCAGCGCCTCGAAGGACAAGGGACCGCCTGGCTCGAGCTCTCCGGGGAGATCTCGACCTACGATCTCGCTGCAGGGCAAAGCCTCTGCGTGCACCCTGGTCACGTCGGGGCGTTCCAAGCAACCGTGAGCTTCCAGACGACGCGACTACCCGGGATCGCAAACCGCATGTTCGGCAAGGACGGGCACCACGTCGTTGTGCTCACGGGACCGGGCACCGTCTGGCTCCAGAGCATGCCGCTCCCGATCCTTGCTCACGCGCTCTCGCCTTACCTGGGCGAGCACAACGAGAGCGCGGCAGGCGCCGGCGTGGCCGGCGGAATGCTCGGAGGCATGATCGGCCGGAAGCTCTGACGCACACCGTGACCCTCACCGATCGCCCGCCCGCCGATCTCGTCGAGGCGCCCGTCCTCGAACGGGTGCTGCACGAAGCACTCCGTCGAGGAGGCGACTTCGCGGAGATCTTCGCCGAGGACCGTTCGAGCTCCTCGATCTTCCTCGACGACCGAAAGGTAGAGGAGCTGTCGAGCGGGCGCGACCGGGGTGCCGGGATCAGGGTCATCGTTGGCGAGACAACGGGCTTCGCCCATACCGCCGACTTGTCGGAGAAGGGTCTGCTGTCTGCGGCCCAGGCGGCAGCGGCTGTCGCTCGGGAGGGCGGCGGCGGCGTCCGCAAGACCGCGCTGTTGAAGCAAGCATCGGAACATCAACAGGTGAGGACGCCCCCGAGCACTGTGCCGAAGTCGGCCAAGGTCGACCTGCTGCTCCGTGCCGACGATGCCTCCCGCTCGACGGGAGGAGCCATCGTCCAGGTGAGTGCCGGCTACGGCGACAGCCGGCGTCGCATCCTGATCGCGAACTCGGACGGCCTGTTGGCAGACGATGATCGCGTCCGCACCCGGTTGTTCGTGACTTGTGTCGCGTCCGGTGACGGCGGCTTGCAAACAGGCTCTCACAGCATCGCCTACACCCTCGGTTACGAAGTGTTCGACGAGCACCCCGTCGAGGAGGTCGCGGGCCAGGCAGCCCGGAGGGCCATCACCAAGCTCCAGGCGCGCCCGGCCCCATCGGGTGTCCTGCCCGTAGTCCTGAAGAGCGGAAGCGGTGGAATCCTTTTTCACGAGGCGTGCGGGCATGGCCTCGAAGCCGACCACATCTTGAAGGACAGCTCCGCGTACACAGGCCGCGTTGGCCAGGTGGTCGCCAGCCGGGGCGTCACGCTCGTCGACGACGGCACGCTCGGCCCGAACTGGGGCAGCCTTGTGATCGACGACGAAGGCCGCCCCACGCAACGCAACGTGTTGATCCGAGACGGAGTCCTGACCGACTACATGTGGGACTACCTCCGCGCACGGAAAGAGGGACGCACCTCGTCGGGCAACGGCCGGCGCCAGAGCTATCAGGACCTGCCCATGGTCCGCATGACCAACACGTTCCTCCTCGCGGGCGAGGAGGACCCGGATGAGATCGTGTCGCAGACACCGAACGGGGTGTACGTCGCCCAGCTGGGTGGAGGGCAGGTGAACACCGCGACCGGAGACTTCGTCTTCGGGATGACCGAGGCCTATCTGATCGAGAACGGCCGCATCACAGAGCCCCTGCGCAACGCGAACCTGATCGGTAACGGGCCCGATGTGCTCTCCAAGATCGACGCCATCGGAAACGACTTCGACATGTCGCCCGGGACTTGCGGCAAGGACGGCCAGAGTGTTTCCGTCGGCTGCGGACAGCCGACCCTGCGCGTGACGGGCATCACGATCGGGGGTACCGCAGGTGTCTGATCTCCTCAACTTGGCACGGAGGGTCCTCGAGCAAGCGACGGCTGGTGAGGAGGTCGAGGTCTATGTCTCCCACGGCAGGGAGACCTCGGTCCGGGTCTTCGAAGGCGACATCGAGCAGCTCGAGACAGCGGAGTCGGCCGGCGTGGGAGTGCGGGTGATCTCGGAAGGAAGACAGGGTTTCTCCTATGTGGGGGCGCTCGACGAGTCGGCCGCGAAAGAGGCTCTCATCGAGGCCCGCGACAACGCCAGGTTCGCCACGGTCGACGAGCACGCCGGGCTCGCCTCGCCCGACGGCGTGGAACCGCCCATGCTCGATCTCTGGCGGGAGGAGCTGGTCTCGTTCCCGACCGATGACAGGGTTGCGCTTGCCCTCGAGCTCGAGCGCCGCGTTCGGGCCGGAGACTCCCGTATCCGCCAAGTCGTGTCCTCGGACTACGTCGACGGTTTCGGTGAGACGGCGATCGCGACCTCACGCGGGATCGAGGTGACAGATCGGCAGACCGGCTGCTATCTCTTCGTCCACGCAGTCGCCGGCGACGGCGACGACACCCAGACCGGGTTCGGCTATTCGGTGGGTCGCGCCCCGGGCGAGCTCGACCTGGAGGCCGCCGCGGCCGATGCCATCGACCGCGCGACGCGACTGCTCGGGGCGAAGAAAGCCAAGAGCTCGAAGCTGACAGTCGTCCTCGACCGCCGGGTGACGGCCACGCTGCTCGGGATCCTCTCCGGCACTCTGTCAGGCGAGGAAGTCGTCAAGGGTCGCTCCCTTTTCGCCGGGCGCATCGGCGAACAGGTCGGCGCCGGCGAGCTGACCCTCATCGACGACCCGACCAACCCACTTGCCTACGGCGCCTCTCAACACGACGCGGAAGGGCTGGCCTGCCGGTGCAACTCACTGATCGCGGGGGGCGAGCTGAAGGGTTTCCTCTACGACACCTACGCGGGGCGCCTCGCTGGCACCACCTCGACCGGCTCGGCTGTTCGAGGTGGGTTCCGGACAACCCCAGGTGTCGGCGCGCAGGCTCTGTCCCTCGAGCCTGGGAAACTTGACCAGCCGGAGATCATCGCTGAGGTCGGCGAAGGTTTCCTCGTCCAGTCGATAACCGGTGTCCACTCGGGAGTCAATCCCGTGAGCGGTGACTTCTCCGTCGGAGCCGAGGGCCTGATGATCCGTGGCGGCGATCTGGCAGAACCGGTCCGCGAGGTGACGATCGCCTCGACGATTCAACGAATGCTGCAGCACGTCGTGGCCGTCGGGTCCGATGTCGAATGGTTGCCCGGCGCCGCTACCGGAGTGACGCTCGCCATCGACGAGATCGCTATGAGCGGGGCTTGAGCTAGACCAGATCGTTCAGGAAGCCGCTTCGGCTCTCGAGGGACGCGCGCTCGACGACGCCGACGTCGAAGGGGCAGGCGCAGCTGGTGCGGCGGGCTTTGAAGGCGCGGCGCCATCCGCGGCTGCCGGCTTGCTCGGCTCGGCGCTCGATGGGGCAGCGGTGACCTCCGACCCGCTACTCGAACCGGCAGCGGCGGGCTTGAGGCCGGAACGCCCCGCGCGGCTGTCGTTCTTGTAGAAACCACTCCCCTTGAACACGATCCCGATGTTCCCGAACACCTTCTTCAGGCTGCCCCGGCAGTTGGGGCATTCGGTAAGGGCGTCGTCCTTGAACGACTGCACGACCTCGAGGTGCTCTCCACATGACTTGCACGCGTACTCGTAGGTCGGCATGGATCCCTTCTATCCTTCGCCTCGGCCAACCTCACCGTCCCGCCGGCGGTCTGGCGTTGGCACTCTCACTTAGCGAGTGCCAAGTATATCGTGGCTCCACAGCTGGAATCGCCAGGGAGGGTCATCATGGACCGAGACAGTGGTGAGGAACTGGTCACCCTCGAACATGTTCAGCGGGTCGTGCTCAGCTCGTGCATGCCGCTCGGCCCGATTGACATCGGGCTCAGCGATGCCCTCGGCTTCGTCCTTGCCGAGGACGTGCACGCTGCGGATGATCTGCCTCCGTTCGCCAACTCGGCAATGGACGGCTATGCCGTACGTGCGGACGACACGAACGCTGCGCCCGTGGAGCTCTCGGTCATTGGCGTGCTCCCGGCCGGGACGGCTCCCACCCAGGTTGTCGAGCCTGGAACGGCGATTCAGATCATGACGGGAGCCCCGATGCCCCCCGGTGCCGACGGGATCGCCGTCGTCGAGCGGACCGAACCGGGCTCGTCCGATGGCACGGTCCGAATCCTCGAGCAAATCTCACCGGGCGCCTACGTCCGCCCAGCCGGTAGCGATCTGAATCGCGGTGATCTGGCGGTCGCTGCCGGCACGGTTATCGGCCCTGCCCATGTCGGCTTGCTCGCGAGCCTCGACGCGACACGGATAACAGTCCACGCACGGCCGAATGTCGGCGTCCTTTCGACCGGAGACGAGCTCGTGAGCGGCACGGTGCCGCTCGAGTTGGGCCAGATCCGAGACTCCAACCGGCAGGGCCTGCTCGCGGCGTTGCAGCGGGACGGCTTCGTAGGCATCGACCTCGGTGTTCGCCGCGACGACGAAGAGGCGATCTCGACAGGGATTCGCGAGGGAGCCGAGCGTTGCGATGCACTGCTCACTACCGGTGGGGTCAGCATGGGCGAGTTCGACTTCGTGAAGGTGGCCCTGGAGGCATTGGTGGCCGAGGTCGGAGGGCAATCCCATCAGTTCAAGGTTGCGATCAAGCCCGCGAAGCCGTTGTCGTTCGCAGCCGTCGCCGCGGCAGGGGGGCGCTGGGTCCCGGTCTTCGGTCTGCCGGGTAACCCCGTCTCCTCGATGGTCAGCTATCAGGTCGTGGCTCTGCCGGCCCTCAGGAAGCTTGCGGGTCACCGCTCACCGCTCCCCCGCCAGATCCCGGCCGTCGCGGCCGATGACTTCGAGCGGCGCCCGGACGGGAAGCTGCACCTGCTGCGTGTCATCGCCGCCATGGGCGCGGACGGCCGCATCATCGTCCGTTCGGCGGGCAAACAGGGCTCTCATCAGCTTGCAGCCCTGGCAGCCGCCAACGCTCTGGCACTGATCCCAGACGGCGTAGGTGTCACCACTGGAAGCGAGGTCCAGATACTGCTCACCGGTCCGATTGAGTGAGAGTGGGACCTTATCGAGCAGGGTGTCGCGCCTGACGAGGGGAGCAGAACCTGCTTGAGGGCGGCGACTGTTAGGGCGCGCCCGCTGCTCAGGGCATAGACTCTTTGCCAATGCCGAACCGAGGTTTGACCCATGTCGACCCGCTTGGCCGGGCTCGAATGGTGGATGTCACTCCTAAGGAGCCGACTCACCGCAGGGCAATCGCCCGCTGCAAGGTCCGGATGCTCCCCGAGACGACGGTGAAGATAGCCAGCAACGCCATCAACAAGGGCGACGTCCTCGGCGCGGCACGGATCGCCGGGATTCAAGCGGCGAAACGCACCGCCGAGCTCATCCCCCTCTGCCACCCGTTGCTCGTCGGTTCGGTCGCGTTGAATTTTACGATAGGAGACGACTTCGTCGAGGTCGAGACACAGGTTGAGGCCGTCGACCGGACAGGCGTCGAGATGGAAGCCATGACTGCTTGCGCCGTCGCGGCGCTCACGATCTACGACATGTGCAAGTCCGCAGACCGCAGCATGGTGGTGGAGGAGCTCTGTCTTTGGGAGAAGACCGGGGGCCGTTCAGGGGTCTGGCGCCGGGAAAGCGAGCCCGGGCGAAGCAACATCCACCATCCGGCCGAGAACGTTGATTAGCGTTTCCGACAACGTAAGGACGGTCCTAGGAGCGTGAGCCTGGTGGTCATAGCTGTGCTGGCAGTCATCTGGGTGGTCGCTCTGACGCCGATGATGCTACGCAAGCTCTCCGAGCGCCGGTTCTCGAACTCTGTCGATTCTTTCCACCGTCAGCTTCGGGGTATGCGACGCGCGTACCCGCGGCTGGCAGCGAACGCTGTCGACCCGGAGATGGCTCTCTGCATGGCCCCGATGCCAGACGCGAGTGCCCAGGCGCCATCCGGGGCGCACTCCAGGACGCAGCGATCTGAGATCCTCGAGCGGTCAGCGCGGCGGCCCGCGCCGCCGTCGGCACGCCGTCGCCGTGTCCTGCTCGTCCTTGTAGCGACAATGCTCGGATTCTTCTTGCTTGGCATGATCCCCGCCTTGAATGTCCTGTGGGACCTGTCGCTACTGGCGTTTGCCGCCACAGCTGGCTACTTGGCCCTGCTCATCCACATCCACCGGCGCGCCGTGGAACGCGAGGTCAAGGTCATCGACATCCAGGAACGCCTCGGAAGCCAGAGAGTCGATGCGCCCGTGAGCACAGTCATCCCCGTCCGCCGGAACAATCCGGAGGAGATCGACTGGTCCGATGACGAACTGCTCGGCCCGAGTTTCGGGCTCGACTATGACGAGATCGTGGCCGGCGGTCGCTGACAGGTTGGCCTCTGCAGAGTCGTCGGGTGACACCTTGGCCGTCTAGGAGTGTTTGGCCTGGCTCCGCTAACCTGAGTCGTCGGCCGGACTTGGCCGGGGCGCTCCAAAGGAACTTTCCGATGGTCCGTTACCGGTCGCCCCGGGGGTGTAGCTCAGCTGGTAGAGCGCCACGTTCGCAACGTGGAAGTCGGCGGTTCGAGTCCGCTCACCTCCACCGTATATTTGAGTGGAACGTGCCGAAGGTTCAGGATTTCCTGGGCTTTTGTGCTGTTTCGGTGTATTTCCACTGGCTTATCCACAGGTTTATCGACGGAATTTATCGACGGGTTATCAAAGTTGCCCTAGGAAGCATTACGCGGGCGAGCACGCGCCACCCCATGGCCACGCTCGCACTTTGCGACGGGTCCGCCTGGTTGGCGTGACGGTGCCCTGTGCAGCCCTACCGCAGCCGTGGCGGCTGCACTGATCACCGGATACGAGACCCATGGATGACAACCCGCGACCCGTACCTTGCCAAGGTGAGGGTCGCGGGTTCGAATCCCGTCGTCCGCTCCAAAAAAAGTCCAGGTCACGGACGTGCGAGGGGCTGAAATCGGCTCCTCGTGGCGCGTCCAGGGGCGCCGCGCACCACATTTGCACCACATTTGCCGAACTTTTTTCGCCGATCGCGCCTGGTGAGCCATTGTTTTCGCGCGTGAGGGTCGCGGCCCCCTCTTGGCTCGGCTGTGTTGGGCCAGCCTCGCCATGGAGGCCGGTTGTGTCGCAGACGGGGGCGTGAGCGAGGGTTCCGGGCACGTCACTTCGGCACCACTTGTTGCCGCTGGTGGTCCTACGGTGACGGTGTAGGGCACCAAAACCTCGATCGCGCTGACGGCATTCAGCGTGGGACGCCGGCGTTTGGTCCGGGGAATTTCCGAGGCCTCGAAGCTCGCCCTGGATGCGGACACAGCCCCAGCGCCGGTTCTCTCGGGCGATCCGGACGATGAGTTCGACGAGCTCATCGGCCATGGGCGGCCGACCAGGGCCACGAGTGGATCGCCAGCGCCGCCATTTGCGCCTCGAGAGCTCTCGGTGCCAGCGAAGGAGCGTCTCTGGCGTGACGAGGAAGGAGCGCCGGCGCCGTCGCGGCAGCAACCGGGAGAGGGCGGCGAGGCTCCCGATTCACAGGGCGATAAGCGACGCGCGCATTGAGTTGGCGCTCGAGGATAAGCACCTGTGGCGGAGCACCATGATCTCGATGTCCTTGTCCGTCTCGGTCCGCCGAGAGGATCGGAGCAGGCCGAGGTAACAGAGGGTGAAGGCCACGGCCGATCATGGTCGCTGGTGACGAGCACTGCCAGCTCAGGGCAGCGATCGAGGTTTTGGTGGCCTACACCTACAGCTCGTGGCGCACCACGATGAGTCCCGACGTCCTTGTCGCCTCCTGTCCGCCGTAGGGATCCCAGTATCTCAAGAGCGCGGCACGCGATGAGGTAACAGAGACGGAGGGCCATCGC
>CABDYA010000050.1_pt1 | contig 10901 bp, 13 predicted proteins | sample 3131851 | NCBI WGS metagenome assembly CABDYA01 (sample SAMEA5534336, study PRJEB31848) | metagenome | biome: tundra; feature: field; material: soil | place: USA | collected 2013-05 | depth 0.15 m
GCAAAGCCCTGTACCCCAGTTCGATTCTGGGCGCCGCCTCCAGCAATTTCGTGGCTAAAGTAGCAGGTCAGGGGCCATTTTTGGTTTGACCGTGAGAGACCACGAGTGACCGTCCGAAACCCCTAAAACCCCCTGTTTCGCTCCCCGCGTGCTCCCCGCACGCTCCCACGGGGAGCCGAGAGGAGGAAGAGATGGGGTTCATCGAACGACGCAACGGCAGATACCGCGCTCGCTACCGCGACCCGCTCGGTCGCCAGCTCTCCGAAACGTTCTCGCGCAAGCTCGACGCGGAGCGGTTCTTACGAGAGGTGCAAGTCGACATCGAGCGGGGCCGCTGGCTCGATCCAAGCGGCGCACAGCTCACGCTCCAGTCGTGGTCGGGAGAGTTCCTCTCCTTGGCGCGTCGCCTCTCGCCGACGACGCAGCAGACTTATCGCCGCGACTTGGACAAGTACATCCTCCCCCGCTTTGGCGCCTACCGGATCGGCCGGCTCCCCACGGACGAGATAGAGAAGTGGTTGATGGACGAGATCGAGGCCGGGATCGCGTCGAGCTCAGTCCACCGCCACTACCGGACATTCCGGCGCGTGCTCCAGGTCGCTGTGCAGAAGGAGAAGATTCTCGCCAACCCGTTCGATCGGGTGGAGCCGCCACACGTCCCAAGTCGGGAGATGGTTTTCCTCTCTTGGAAACAGGCCATCGAGCTTGCGGAAGCGCATCGTGAGCGGTTCCGCGCACTCATCTATCTCGCGGTCGACTCGGGGATGCGCTGGAGCGAGCTCATCGGGCTCCGTCAGTCACGACTTGACCTGCTTCATCGCAAGGTCCGCGTCACCGACCAACTCGTCCGCCTCGACACGAAGGAATGGCTACGCAAGGAGCTGAAAACCTCCGCGTCGCTGCGGTCGATCACGATCACGCCGTCCACCGCGGCGATCCTGGCTGAGCATGTGGAGCGTTTCGCCGAACCCGGACCCGACAGGCTCGTCTTCACGAACAACGCTGGGCACCCGATCATGTCGTCGAGCTTCTGGAACAACCATTTCAAGCCTGCCCAGGACAAGGCAGGCGTCTCCTGCCGCTTTCACGACCTCCGGCATACGAGCGTCGCGCTCGCGATCGCGGCAGGAGCACACCCGAAGGCAATCCAGACGCGTATGGGCCACAGCTCGATCAACGTGACGCTCGACCGTTACGGCCACCTCTTCCCCGAGCTCGACGAGGCGATCGCATCGTCGTTCGAGGAACAGATCGCAGCGCAACGCGCTGCTCGCGCAACCAACGTCATCCATGGCGCGTTCGCAAGCTGAGCGCTGTGCTTTGAAAGGGGGTGATTCTTGCAGTACGTGCCGAGCCATCGGAAGGCCTATTCACGGTCCATTTGTCGGGTTTCAGATTGCTTCTGAACCTACGTTGGACCTACGAACGTGGTCACGCGCGGGCACTGCCGGACAACGGGCGAAAACCGTCGATCTGGATGGCCGCCGGTCTCGCCAAGACCGTTGTGCGCCCATACAGATGAGACGCTCGGTTCCTCCTGCCGTGATCGGCCAAGCGTCGCCCGCCGTAACGAGAGCGAGGCGGGGGTTCGCGTCGGAGGGCCGACGTCGCGGACCTCCGACTGGTGGACGGAGTCGTGAGAAGCAGTCGGGCCATCTCGTGGGCGTACGCTGGGAATTCGTAGTAGGCCGCTACGAAGACCTCTCGAAGCCGCGGCCTTCGTTTGCAGTTGGGGAGAAGCCATCGCTCGCTCGAAACTTGGATGTACTACACTTGTAGGTACATGGAGGCAGGGTGACGATGGCAACCATTGGAATACGCGAGCTGGCGAACCACACAAGCGCGGTGGTCGACGAGGTGAACCGGACAGGTCGTCCGACGCTTGTTACCAAGAACGGCCGGCCCGTAGCGGTACTCGCAGCGATCGACGAAGAAGAGCTCCTGGATCACGTCCTCGCCAACTCACCTGAGTACGTCCGCTCCATGCGGACGGCGGAACGCGAAATCACCCGCGGAACGCGTGGCCGACCCCTTGAAGAGGTGCTGGCCGACATCGAAGCTCGAGCGTAACCCTGGCTCGTTCGGTCACCGTTTCGCGGCGAGGCGAACGGGATCTCCGAGGTGTTCCGATGAAGGATCGGGACGCTGTCGTTGGCGGGCTACGCGCACTGGCACGTGAAGACGCCAACCTGGACGTCAAAGCGCTCACCGGCCATCCCGGGTGGTACAGACTGCGGGTCGGCAACTGGCGGGTGCTGTACTACAGCGATCCCCCAGGTATCGTGATCGAGCGAATCGTCAATCGGCGCGATCTTGAGCGCGCTGTCAACACGCTCTGATGGGCCGCTACTACGACCCTACGAGCAGCTCGCCCGCTTTCGGCGTTGAGGGAACCTCGCAGGAGGAGTCTCCGGGGAGAGCGAGGCAACCGCTGGCAGCTCGGCGCGAGCTCGGAGTGTTCTCGTCTCCTCTCATCCTTGGCCTAAGTCCCCGGTTGCGGCTCAAATAACTGCTTTCGACGGTGCTGGACGAGATGGCGGGCCGACAAGGACTGCGAAAGGCGCAGCACAAGAATCCAAAAAGGGCCTCTGCGATCACAGAACCATAATCCCTAGTCGATGGGGCTCAAGATTGTTCACTGGCGCGGAATCCTCGCGGTACACCTCCAGTTCCTTCATGAGCCCGTCGACAATGTGCAGCAAAACGTGGACCGTTACTCCGTCCCTCTCGCTCGAGATCAACCGATTGCAAGTGCCAGCGACACGATGATGCACACCGCCCAAACCCCGACAAGGATGCGACGGTTACGAAGCTGGACGACTGCCCGCCTTCGGCTCTTCTCATCGTCGCTGAGTCCTCTCTCAAACTGAGGACCGAACACGCGATGCCCCACTCGGGCGCCGAGGGTGGATCCGGCGATCACCGCTGCTCCATAGAGGAGGTCGAGCGGGTGGTGCACCGTCACCCTGTCGACTTCGAGTTGCTTGCGGAGTATCGGACCAACGGCACGGCGTCACGCGTTCCAAATCGCCCAGATGGTGGACCAGCGTCGGGAGGCGACGTGACTGGCGAGACCGGTGGCGGCGCCACCCCGGCAACGCCTCATCTCACAAGTCATCGTGACCATCATGACTGCTCCAAACTGCTTCGGCGTGCATGCCCGGCGTGACCGGAGCGGTGCCCGGCCCGGCGCGGAAAGCCCCAAATCCCATGGACGGGGTAGGCCGCTACTTCGACTCGCAGACGGGGCAGTTCCTGTCGGTTGCCCCCAAAGTGAGCATCAGGGGCCCCCGTCCATCGAGCCCGCCGGCGCGGATCGCGTCGAGCTTGGCCGCAGCGTCGCGATCGGTCTCGGGGAAGAGGTGTCCATAGTGGACGTAGGTAAACGCGACGCTCGAGTACCCGGCACGTCGCGCGATCTCCGACGGATCGACGCCTGCCGCGGCGAGAAAGGCAACCACAGTGACCAGTTGTCGGCCCGCGCTCGCGCGTCTCACCGCTCCCGCACCGCTCCCTCTCGTCGCGGACTCCGCACCGGCTGTGAGGCCGGACCGGGTCGCGGTCGCTTCAAGACCGCTTCGGTCACGGGGTCGAGCCGCGCCCGGCGTAGCGATCGCTCGGCCCACGGCATCCCCGGTCGCGGTCCTCGCGAGCGCGCCACCTTTTTGTTCGCGTAGTCGTCGCCGTGGTCCTGACCGCGACGCGCAACGACCTCGATGCGCGCGCGGAGGTCACGCTCCCAGGCGACCTCGGCCGGATGTTGTGCGATCCAGGCCTCGCGAGCAACCTGGGCTTGCCGGAGCGACACCAGATCGCGCGTCGCCCGCTCGGCGTTGACGAGACGAGCACGGGCGGCTTCGCACTCCCGAAGCGCTCGTTGCTCGCGCCGACGCGCCTCCTCGAACGCCCATCGTGCGTTGTGCTGCTCGCTCTCGGAGGCTCGCCGTGTCTCCTGGCCGAGGCGACCGGGCAGGTATGCCCGCAGCGGCTCGCGTTCGCTCTCGCTCACGCGCGACTGGGCAAGCCGTGTCGCGTTGTCGGCCCGAATGGCCGACAGCTGCGCATCGCGGAGCGCCGCACGCGCGGCGTCGGTGTTCGCCCGCGGCGCAAGGGCCGCGATCTCCGCGCTCCGGTCTGGTCCTGCCTCGCGGTCGACGCGCCATCTCGCCGCGTCGTGGAGATCGGCCAGCAACCTCGGGTCGTCGAACCGAACGAAGTTCCGGCGGATGACGTCGTGTGCCGATCGGTCCACCTCGTCGTGGCGGAGCACCTTCGCGAGCACCTCGAGCGCGTCCGAGGCGGGGCGGCGGACATGGGCGTTGGGGTCGTCGTCGCAACAGATAACGAAGGCGCGGTTCTCGTCGCGCCCGCGGCTCATGCCGACGTAGAGCTGCGCGGCGCTCATCTTCTCGTCGACAAGGACGATCGCGCTCTCGGCGGTCTTGCCCTGCGCCTTGTGGATGGTGAGCGCGTAGCCGAGCGCGACATGCTCGCGCACGTAGTCGGAAGGGAGCACCGCCCGCTCGCCCGTGTCGAGCGAGGCGACGTGGATCGACCCGTCGGCGAGCGTGCCCGTCACGCTCCAGCGCGCGCCGTTGTGGACGAACTCACCGCGCGACGTCTTGATCCGCCGGTCGTTCTCGAGCGTCACGACCTCGTCGCCGTAGCTGACGTGGCCGGTCGCGATCCGCACGCTCTCGGCCCCGACGTGACCGCGGGCAACGAGCTCGGCACGACAACGGCGCGACAACTCCTCTGTCGTCGCGTTGTCGCCTGCCTAAGGAGGAGCGACTCTCCGGCGCCGTGCGCGTCCTTCCACGCCGCGAAGGCGCGATCGACCATCTCGGCTCGGCAGCCGCGCTCGAGCCGGCCGTGACGGAGGTAGGCAAGCAGGATCGACGGGTTCCCTTCTCGGAGGTGGAGCGACGCCGCAGCCTCCCAGGCGTGGCGGAAGCGACGGACAGTTTTGAGCTCTCGCGCGCCGTGGTCGCCGACGACCGTGCGGAAAATGCCGCCCGGCCCGACCGCACCCGTTCTAGCCACACGTTCGTTTCGCGGAATCAGGCCTGCTTGCAGGGAGAAGTGGGGTGTGGGGAGAGTACTTGACTTCTCTGGTGGTATCACCGAATGTTAGGTGCCACCTGAATCTTTCAGGTAGTGGGAAGGTGTGGCAGTGGTGGCAGTCGAGTTGCGGCTCATCGACGGAGAAGCTGAGGCCCTCGATGCAGCGGTTGGCCCTGTCGAGTTCGAAGCCGGTTGTATGGAGCGATGGCAGGACTCGTTGACGGCTCGAGCCTTCAGCCAGCGAACGATCGACGGCTCAGTGCCTGTGCTGGAACGGTTCTTGTCAAGGTGTGGTTGCCCGGTGTGGCAGGTGAGCCGTGACGACATCGACCGGGTGATGACCGACCTGGCCGATGGGGGCCTGGCTGCCTCGACCAGATCCGGATACCTGCAGATTTTCAAGGGTTTCTATGCCTTCGTCGAAGCGCGTCACGGGGTGGAGGTCGAGCAGCGCTTCGGGGTGGTGATGGTCAACCCGGTCGACGCCTTCAACAGCCCGGCCCATGTGGGCTCGGGCTTGGAGGCGACCCGACCCCCGCCGACACCGCAACGCCTGGAGGACTTTTTCGCGTACTCGCGCGAGCAGATCGCCACGGCGCGCAAATACGGCACCGCGGCGCGCGACTACACCTTGTTTCGCACCTTGTATCACGCGGGACTGCGATCCGATGAAGCCGCCCGCCTCGATGTGACCGATGTGCATCTCGATCGGGGGCCGTTCGGAAAGCTGCATGTGCGGTTCGGCAAAGGTACTCGCACCTCTGGTCCCCGGGCCCGTTGGGTGCCTCTCCTGGACGGCCTCGACCTGATCCTCGGTTGGTATCTGGCCGAGATCCGGCCCCGGTTCGGGACAGGTCCGGCCCTGTTCTGCGACGAGGGCGGCGGGGCCATTCACCGGGGCACGGTCGGAAACCGGCTGCGGGCGGCCCTGGCCGGCGAGCAGGCTGGTCCGGAGGGACACTTCAGCCCGCACGGTCTGCGCCATGCTTGCGCCACGCACAACTATGAGCGAGGCGTGGACCTCGTTGCCATCCAGCAGCTGCTGGGCCACTGGCAGATCGGCACCACGATGCGGTATGTGACCCCGTCGTCGACGTTCATCGAGGACGCCTATCGGCGGGCATTGTCGGCGAACCTTGCCCAACTCGAGGGAGGCGATTGAGATGGACGTGACCTGGCGGCTGCGTATGGCCGCGGCACAGCGTGAAGTGTGGACCGGGGCGGCTCTGCGCCGATTGCTGGCCGAGCGAGCCGGCGTGGACCTCTCACCGGCCTCGGTGTCGGCGTTGCTCACCGGACAGCCACGCCAGCTCAAGCTGTCGACCCTGGCTGCACTGTGCACCGCCTTGGAATGTGGGCCCGCCGATCTCATCGAGGTCGACACCACCCCGGTCGTCCAAGCGGCACGCCGTGGGCGGGCCAAGCGTCCCGAGCCTTCACCGCGTCAGGGACGCACGATGCCCCCACTGTGAAGGTTTGTGTCGATTGCGGGGCAGATAACCGTTTCGCAGGTTCGGTTCGCTGCCGAGCCTGCTATGACCGGCGCCGCAAGGCCGGACCGGTCGGTGCCTGCACCCGCTGCGCCAAGCGCCGCCCCATTTATGACTCCGGCGGTCGATGCGACTTCTGCGTCTATGTGGGCCGACCACGGCCAGTCGTGGTGGCTCCCCCGTGTGTCGTTTGCGGCGAGAAACGCCGGATCATCGCCCACGGGAACTGTAGGCGCTGCCTGGTCAAGAACCCCGAAACGACCCTGACATTTGCGCACGGTCTCGCCCGCCGCCTGGGTCCGGCCCGACCACCGTGGTATTACGCCTTCGTCACCCACGTTGTCGAGCGCTACGCGCCCTCCGAGGCACGCGGACGCCTGCGCGAACTCGGTCGGCTGCTCGATGTGACGGCCGACCCGCTCGCGCTCGTGGCAGCCGCCACGCATAAAGACGGCCGGCTCGCACCACTCGGCCGCGCCCTCGACGAGTTCTTCGGCAATCTCGGTCCGCGCCCGGCAACAGGTGACACCGAGGCACGGGCGGTCAGGCGCCGGGCCCGGGTCATCGACACCGTGCCGGAAACACTCCGCCCGATGGTGGCGGCGTTCTCCGCCGCAGAGCTCTCCAACCGTGAACGTGCACGCCGCTCCGACGGACGGCTCCTCACAGACCAGACGCTGCTGATCCACCTCGAAGTCGTCGCCGACTTCTCCCGCCACACCCCCGACCTCGCTGACTGGGCCACCGTCGCCCAGGGCGACATCGAAGCCTTCCTGGCGTGCCGCTCACCGGCTGACAGCTACACCCTTCCCAGCCTGCGTGCCTTTTTCAGCTGGGCCCGCACACAACGACGAATCCTCGTCGATCCGACCGCGAACCTGCGCAACCGGCTACAGCGCCGGTTCTCCGGACCTGTCGTCGACCTTGCCACCCAACGCCGGTTGTTCCGGCGCTGGACGACCGAACCCGACCTCAGCCCCAACGAAGCCCTTGTCGGCTTGCTCACGCTCCTTCACGCCGCGTCGGTCGACGATCTGCGTCATCTCACCGTTGCCGACATCGATCACTCCGCCCATACCATCGCTTTTGTGGCTCGGTCCCGACCCGTGCCCCTCGATCCCCCCACATGGGCCGCACTGCAGGTCTCGCTTGCCCACCGCAGCTCCCTCAACACCACCAACCCTCATGTGCTCGTCAACCGGCGGACGAAGGTCACCGGCCAGCCGGTATCGCCCTCGCACGCCAATGACGTCCTAAAACCAGCTGGCATAAGCCCGCAGAGACTGCGCTGCACCCGCCTCGCGCAACTCATCACCACCACCGACCCCATCCTTGTCACCGAGATGTTCGGCATCTGCCACAAAACAGCGCTGTACTACCTCGCCGACAGCGTCGACCAGGAGCAACTCTTCCCGAACTAGTGAACTTAAGGCACCACCTGCCACAGGTTCGCCCGAACGTGTGGTGGTTGCCGAGCTGGTGCGGGTCGCCGACGAAGACCACCTTCGCGTCACGCTCCTCCACGAGATGGAGCAGCTTCGCGAGGTCGTCGGTGCGCGCCATGCCGGCCTCGTCGAGGACGACGACGCTGCGGTGGTCGAGGAGGAACGTCGAGCGTCCGCGCTCGGTGTCGAAGAGGAACTTCGCGAGCGTGTCCGAGCGCAGCCCCGCCTCGTCACGCAGCACCGAGGCCGCCATCGCCGAGGGCGCAAGCCCGATCGGATCGAAGCCGGCCGCGATCCATGCTTCGCGCGCCGCGTCGAGCGCGCGGGACTTGCCGGTTCCGGCAGGACCGACGAGGAGCGCGACGCGCTCGCCGCCAGAGACGAGCCCGCGCACCGCATCACGCTGGTCCTCGCCGAGGCTCGAGCGGTCGAGCACGCGTGCGGCAATCGCCTCCGGCACCACCGCCGCGTTCGCCTCCCGGCCGCGCGCGACCAGCTCGAGCACCGCGGCCTCCCGCCGGAGCGTCGCACGCGTCGTGAAGCGCGATGCGCCGTGGCGCTCGTGCTGTGCCATGCCGTCCCGCCTGCGAAGCGTCGCCGGGACCTCGACGGGAAGGGGTGAGGCGAGGCCGAGCACGGCCGCGTCGGCAAGCACGTAGTCCGTGAGCCGTTCTGCGGCAACCCGGAGCAACTCCGCGTCCGCGCCGGTGACGACGCGCGCCACCTCCTCCACGACCCCGGCACGCGTCCAGGTCGCGGTGCGCTCCTCAAGGCGGGCGATGACCTCCGCCGCGGCCTCCTCGATGCGGCGCTCGGGTGCGGGCGGGCGCCGCCCGGTCACTTCGGGGAGCCAGCGCTCCGGCGCGTGTCCCCACGCCTCGGCCTCGCTCCGCCAGCGCGCCCGCAGCTCCTCGGTCGGCGTCTCGGCGTCGATCTTCGGGGTGCGGGTCCGGTAGGCGGCGATCTGGAAGCACCCGGCGCGCTCGTTCGGCGAGAGCGACCGTCCGAGCTCCGCGGCGCGGGTCGCGATCATCTCGTCGCCGAGCGCCTTCAGCTCGTGCCGCCGCGCCGACCATTGCTCGAGGAGCGCGCGGGGCACGCCGACGATCTCCGCCGCGCCGTTGTCGTCGACGTCGGTCCACTTGACCCCGAGCCGCTCGGTCAGCTCCGCGCGCAGCGCCGCCTTGTAGAGCATCCCGGTCGCCTTCTGCGTCGCGAAGAGCTCCCGTCCATCGAGGGCGAGCCAGGCGCCGTCGTCGGCTCGGACCTTGTTCGCGACGAGGACGTGAGTGTGGAGCTGCGGGTCCGCCGCACGTGAGGTCCGGTGGACGAAGCCGGCTGCGATGAGCCCCTCGGTGTCCACCTGGAGGACTCGAGAACGAGGATCCGTCGCGGTAAGCCGCACCCATTAGTCACCTGTGCCGCCACCGCTGCGGCGGGGTTTTTCGACGACACGACCTCCTGCGCCGGACTTGGTGAACTATGGGTCAGTCGCCGTTGCTGAGAGCCAGCACGACCAAACTTCTGCGGTCCGGAAACCGAGGCGTTCGTAGACCCGATAGCCCAGTTCGCTGGGCTGCAACCACGCCCATTTCGCACCGGCAGTCAGGCCATCTGTGACAGCCCGGGCCGTCACGGCGGCACCGTATCCACGTCGACGGTGCGCCGGCGGCGTCGCGATGTCGAAGATCCCGACGTAGGACCCGAGCGTGACGCCGAAACCGGTGGTGACCGGCTGGCGGTCGACTTCACCCAGATAGCAGTGCACGCCCGGTAGCTCGAGGGACGCCGGAGTCATCAACTGAAGAAACGGCTCCACCGGCACTTCGAAGCCGGCCGCCACTGCCTTCGCATGTAGGTGCGCCTCCGCGGGCACTAGCTCACGGATCACCAGTCCGTCAGTTGCCTGGACGGCACCGAGTTGGCTCGAGTCCTCCAACACCATCAGCGGAAGTTGCTCCCGGGTCATCCCTCGGGCCACTGCCAGATCGGTTACTCGTTTCGCGACGTCCGGCCGCACCAGCAGGCTGTGTGGCAGTCCGGTCGCGGCAACCTGATCCAGCAGATCGGCGACCACCTCCGCATCGGCGTCCAACGATGCAACACAGACCCCATTGAGAGTTGGAAGCGCTACGCCGGTTACTACCGCGAGGGCTCCTGGTTCGGCTCGCGTCCAACCATCGGGAACGCCCGCGAGAAGGTGCTGCCACGTTTCGAGTAGTGCCGCAGCAGGAACCTCGGGGTCAATGGGCACCAATTACGTCATGTTAATTCTGCCGTGCTGGGCTTGCATGGCCATCCCGTCCTTGCCAGCCACGCCTGATTGTGATCGGCGCTTCAGCAACCCCGACGGCACAGATTCTGACGGGTGCTCCTGAGCAGGGAGCCCGTTGGATCCCGCGAGTGGCACATTTGAACAGTTGGAGGACTCGAGAACGAGGACCCGTCGCGGCAAGTCGCTCCCGTCAGTCGCCGGTGCCGCCACCGCGGAAACGTCTTCGATCGTCAACCTGGCCCCCACCATGCGAGGTTCGTGGCGCGATCGAGCGGCCGTCAGACGGCGATGCGACGTGGCCCTGCCCTGCCGAATCCGGCGCGTCTGCACCGACTGTCTACGGTGTCGTTTTGGCGCGCCCCGAGCCGGAATGGCTATGGGGCACCGTGTGCCTTCACAGTTGATTGGCGCCGCTCCACCATTCTGTGGCTACCCGCCATGTCGTGGTCACAAGGGATGTTCTTTGCCGACAGCTCGACGAATGCGGCCTATTGGGCCCAACGACAACGGGAGTTGGGTGCTGACGAGGTGATGGGCCCTCGGGAGCGTCCCAAGGAGGGAACGACACCTGCGGTCAAAAGACCTGCCAGCGCGGCCGGTTCTCACCCTCAACCCCGGCTCTTCGGT
>CABDYA010000071.1_pt1 | contig 10507 bp, 11 predicted proteins | sample 3131851 | NCBI WGS metagenome assembly CABDYA01 (sample SAMEA5534336, study PRJEB31848) | metagenome | biome: tundra; feature: field; material: soil | place: USA | collected 2013-05 | depth 0.15 m
GTCGACACCGAGCAAGTCGGCCAGGCCCGTCACGCGTACCGACTCGCCGTGAGCCTGAAGCATGTAGAGCAGGGCCCCCCCGGCCCGGTCGATCCGCACGCCCGCCGTCTGGAGGAGGCGTTCGTGCACGCGGACCTGCCCCATCGAGCGCCCCACGGTCCAGAACGCCTCCCGGATCTCGTCGACGGACTCATTCGCGGGCTTCGGCCGGGGCTCCTCGAGGCCCGTCTTAGTTACTTTCGGCACGTAACTATTATAGCTTCCTTGTCGGGGACGCGCCAGCGGTGAAGGGAATGGACGGATGATCTCAGGGGATCGTCGGGTCGATCGCTGCCGTGCTGGTCAGTCGATGGGCTCTCGGTCCCTGCACGGCAGCTTCATCCCTTGACGCCCTGGAGGAGGTAGGCCACGACATCGGCTGCCTTGTAGCTGTCACGGGCGGGGCCGACGAGCGCAGGTAGGAACGAGAGGTCCTGCCCGATGGTCGCGAGAGGGGGTTCCACGGCTCCGTCGCGGTGACGCTGGCCAAGCCCGATCGCCGCGATCAGCCCGTTGCACACGCAGCGTCGCTCGGCCGTGTCCTCCACCTTCCCACCCTTGCGCACGTAGGCCGAAGGCGGCTCGGCCGGGCAGCGGTACCCGACTTCACCGTCTTGCTTGCGGTACGGGACGCGCAAATAGCCGGCCTCGCAGACCCTGCGGCGTTGGGCGTACACCTCTTGTTCGGCGACGGTCCCCGGTAGGTCGGCCACCTTGAAGGGGAAGCCAGTGGGCGATGCCAAAGGATCAGTACGCACGTGCAGAGTGCCCGACAGGGCGCTCTCGATGAACGCCCGCTTCAGTGAGGCGTCGAAGCCCGATTCCTCGCACAGGGCGAATGCCGAGCCGACCTGAATGCCGGTGGCCCCGGCCTCGAGAGCCGTCCCGAGCAGCTCCCGGCTCGCATATGCACCGGCAAGCCAGTACGGCAAAGCGAGCGCCGCCAACTTCTCCAGATCGACCACGTCACGAGCTCCGTAAACCGGCTGTCCCTCTTCGTCAAAGCTGAACGGACCCCGGGGTGGAGCGTTGTGTCCCCCCGCAACGGGACCTTCGACCACGAACCCGTCCGGGCGTGTGCGGGCATCACGAGCGAGATATGAGGCGAGTACGTGCGAAGCGACGATGGCGAGGAACTTTGGACGGTGCAGCTCCACGTTCGCACCCGAGACCAGCTCTGGGCGCACGCCAACTGTGTACCGAGCCGCTCCGGCACCGATGACATCGACAGAGACCTCGCCGGCGTGCCCTGCCGCCAACGTGTCGAGCAGACCCGGCAGCTCGGCGGGAATGCCGGCTCCGACGAGCACGTAATCGACTCCTGCGAGCATGGCTCCGTAAGCCGCCGCCGGAGTTGCCATCTGGATCTTCTCCAGGTAATTGACTCCCACCAGACCGTCGTGGCCCTCCTTGGCCAGGAATATCTCCACGAAATTGGCCGCGACGATGAGATCGACCGCCTCCTGGGTCGGGTCCAGCGACAGGCGCGGTACGAGGCGGAACGGCTGCCCGGGGTCGAGGCCACCTTCGACCAAGTAGCGGCCCAGGATCTGTTCGGAGACATCCGCGCTCGGGAAGCTGGCGAGCGCCCGCCGGATGTCGCCTCCGGGGTCTCCCAGCTGCAGACGACGGGCGAGCAGGGTGTCCAGCGCCACTCCCGAGACCACCCCGAGCTGGCCGGTCACGGCAACCGCCCGTGCCAAGGGCCAGCCCGAGACGCCGACACCCATTCCGCCCTGGATGATCACCGGCCAGTCGCCGTCAGGCCGCCGGCTTGTCACCGTCGGTCCTTGGCCGGGGCTCCATGCGCGTAACACCTGTCTCGGAGCCTTCGGTGGCCGTCACTGAATAGGAGAGCCGACGTCGGTTCTTCGATATCGCGAAAGGCTAGCCGACAAGACCCTGGGGCCTTCGACGCCCCGGCTGGATCACCGGGCACAGGCGAACGTAGCTAGCGCGAGCGCGATCAGGCTCCGACCGTGTTCAGGCCCCCAACACGTACGCCTGGCCTGCGTGTGCGGCGTGCAAGGGAGCACCCACCACTGCGGTGACGCCGGAGATGCCCACCGAGAAGCCGAACTCGTCGCCGGGGCCGGTGTCGGAGCCCTTCAGCTCGGCCACCTGCTTCCAGCCGCCTGGCGTCTTGGTGAACACGTACACCCGGCCGGCACCAGCCGCGTGGCCGGTCGCGCCCACAACAGCGGTCGTGCCCGAGATGGCTACCGAGATGCCGAAGCCGTCGAGCCCGATGGTGTCGGTGCCCTTGAGCTCGGCGGCCTGCTTCCACCCGCTGGGCGACCTGGTGAACACGTACGCCCGGCCGGCGCTCTTGGCGTGGAGGAATCCGCCCACGACGGCGGTGGTGCCCGAGATCGCCACCGACCATCCGAAGTGATCTCCGGCAGTGGTGTCGGAGCCCTCCAGCTTGGCGGCCTGCTTCCAGCCGGACGCCGTCTTGGTGAACACGTATGCCCGTCCGGCAGCTGCCGCGCGGCTGGTCGCACCCGCCACCATGGTCGTGCCAGAGATCGCCACCGAGGAGCCGAACTGGTCGCCAGCCACGGTGTCGGCGCACTTCAACTCGGCGACCTGCTTCCAGCCGGTCGACTCGCTGAACACGTACACCCGGCCGGCACTCTTGGCGTGGCCATATGCACCCACGACGACGTTCGTGCCCGAAGTGGCCACCGACCAGCCGAAGTAGTCGCCGGCGATGGTGTCGCCGCCCCTCAGTTCGGCGACCTGCTTCCATCCGGCCGCGGTCTTGGTGAACACGTACGCCCGGCCGGCGTGGCCGGCATGGTCCCCGGCGCCGACGACGGCGGTGGTGCCCGAGATCGCCACCGAGGAGCCGAACTCGTCGCCGGCGACGGTATCGGAGCCCTGCAACTCAGCCACCTGGCTCCAACCGGAGCCCGCCATCGTGAACACGTAGGCCCGGCCGGCGCCCTTCGCGTGGTTGTATGCACCCACGACGGCCGTCGTGCCGGAGATGGCGGTCGCGAAGCCGACACCGTCGCCCGCGACGGTCTCGGAGCCCTTCAGTTCCGCCAGCTGCTTTCCGACCGCCGACGCCGTTCGCGGACTTGCGGCGACCGCCGACGCGGTGCACGCCAGGAGTGGCAGCGAGATCGCTGCTGCCGCGATGACAGTGGCTAAGCGGGACGTACGCATGTGACCCCTTCGATAATCGGTGACGCCTCAAAGGCTTCGACGACATCATTGTCAGTCCCAACACCGCTTGGCAACATGGTCCAACGGCTCCTTCGGCCGCTTTTGGCTGGGATCGTCTCCAGTGGCGTCCTGGCTGGTCCACACCAAACGCCTCCAGGGATCGTGCGTGCGGAGGGCGGCCTCGACCGCCCGCCACCTCCCCAGGTTCGAGTGGGCGCTGCAGGACTTGAACCTGCGACCTCAGCCGTGTGAAAGCGTTCCAGGCCAGTTTCACCAGCTGGCGCTTCCCGACAAATCAGCCGCTGAACAGGATATTTAGTGAACCGCCCAAGACCGCCAGCATCCACTTTTTTCCGATGTCGTGTGTCCGATTTGTGTCCACTTCGGCCCTGCGAGATGAACCCTCGACGGTCTGTCCGCACCATCGACAGTGCCAGGACATCTTCCCTCGGCAAACCGCGTCGGGCCGACTGCCGCGCCTGACCCCCGGCTGGACGGCTCCACCAACGTTGAGCAGCAAGCGGGGCTGAGTTCCTACCCAGCGAGGCGGTTGATCCGTTTGAGATCCTTTGGACGCTCACGAGCGAGCACACGGTTGGCAAGCGCGCCGTTGATGGAAGCGATCGTCCGAGTCCGGTCCTCGAACGTGACTCCCCCGCCCGTTGTGCTCTCGAACCAGGAGGCGACATCCGCCCAGTGCCAAAGCGGGCTTCTCACGTTGCCAGCGACTGGGTGAGGAAAGTCTCCCGGGCCGCGCTGACCGCTGACGAGCATGGAAACCGATTGACGAGTCCGATTCGTTCGTTCAGCGATGTCAGCCATGGACACGAGCTCGTCTTCCACGTCGACTGGCTCGAAGCCGAGGTTGATGATCTCACTGAGAGAGCTGAGTACGGCATCAAGGAACGAAGGAGCCTCCCGCTCGAAGCCGATGAAGTGGCCGCGTGGTCCTTCTTCGACGGCCACTTCCTCCTTGACGGACTCGAAGACTCGACCGGCGTCCTCGTTCGACAGCGGGTCGCGCAGTCGGATCCGGAATGCGAAGCTCGTCATGTCATCTCTCCTTGTTGCCGAGGGCGAACCGGCGGATCATCCGCGCGGCCACGTCGGCGTTCTTCGGTGTGCTCCAGACTCTGAGCCGTTGACCGTTCGGCGCCACCACCTGGCCCCACGTATGGCCGGCGTGCAGGACTTCGACCGAACACCCCTCCTGCTCAGCAAAACGCAGCGCCGCCTCTACCTGCTTCCGCTGATGGCGAGCTCTGGCCACCAGAACGATGTTAGTGGCGAACCGTGGACATTGTCCACGGTTGGGACAAACGGGCTTCGCGTTGAACTGGGGAGCGTCACCAGGGAAGTGTCTGGCAATCCGGACCTCGGCAGGGTCTGGTGGCCGCCCGCGCTCGCGATAGTTGCCTGCCCATGATCGGCACGACTGGGACACCCCTCACCTGGTCGTCAAAAGGCCCCGACCGCTGGATAGGCGGGATGCCTCCTCGTCCTCCCAGTATCAGGCAATATGCGCTGGTGCCGGATGAGGGCTTCACGGAGTTTCGATTTGCAAGGGACATCCCACCCGGGATTTCTGTCGGACGACGCGTCGTGGTCACTGGCATGGCCGGAGCGGGCAAGAGCACGTTCTCGCGAGCGCTCTCGGCCAAGACTGGCCTTCCCGTCATCCATCTTGACCTCCACTTCTGGAAACCGGGCTGGGTGGAGCCGTCTGAGGACGAGTGGCGCGAGAAGCAGCGGGGCCTGCTCACCAGCGACGAGTGGATCGTCGACGGCAACTACCACGCAACACTCGACCTTCGGCTTCAGCGCGCAGACACGGTCGTGTTCCTCGATACGCCATGGTGGGTCTGTGCACGGCGAGCGTTCGTCCGCGGGATTCGCAGGCGTCCGGTTGGCTTCCAGCTGCCCAACGGCTGCGACGAGTCGGCTTGGCGACGGTTGCGCGAAGAATGGTCGCTGGTCTGGCGCATCTGGCGAGTCCGCCGATCTGAGCGCGAACTAGAACTCAGAACCCTGTCGCGGCACGGGAACCATGTGGCGCTGTACGTTCTCCACTCCAAGCGCGCGGCCCGTGACTTCCTCAGTGCATAGTGCCGTTATCGATCGACCTGAAAGGTGCCTCCGAACACCGGGACGGTGGGACGCTCGCCGCCTCAATCGACCTCCGCTTCCGCGCTCTTGTCCTGCTCGGTTCGTACGGTGGTCTGCGTATAGGTGAAATGCTCGGTTTGCGAGCCGAGCGTGTCGACATCCTTCGCGGACGCGTCGACGTCGCCGAGAACCTGGTGGAGGTGGCGGGCCGGCTCTACTTCGGGCCCCCGAAGACAAAGGCCGGGCGTCGCGTTGTCCCGATACCGCGGGTCGTGTGCACCGCCCTCGAGGAGCACCTCAAATTCTGCGCGGCCGCACCCACAGATCTCATCTTCAGGTCGCCCGAAGGAGGACCTGTTCGATTAGCGACTTGGCGTCGACGCTTTTGGGCTCCCGCCGTTCACTCGGCGGGCGTCGAGCCTCTACGACCTCACGATCTCAGGCACACGGCCGTGGCCCTTTGGATCGCCGCGGGCGCGGCTCCGAAAGAGATAGCTGTTCGCGCCGGACACTCGTCAGTAGTCACCGTTCTGGACCGGTACGGACACCTGCTTCCCGGGTCCGAGCATCGTGTAAACGCTGCGCTCGACGCTCTCGCCGATCAGGCGGCGACGACTGACGGCGCTATCCGCTCGTTTCGATGAAGATCGAGTTGGAAGGTCCTGCAACCCGTTAGCATTCAGGGAGCGGACGACGAGATTCGAACCGGCGACCGTCGCCTTGGCAATCTGCCAGGATTACCGCTACAACACGCTAGCTAGGACTTTCACGATTCTCAGCACCCGTTTTGCGGTGTTTGCCACTCCTTGCAATCCCAAATCGGTTGGCAAGATCCTTCGATCCGGGGCACTGTCGCAGCGCCTGACTACCTTTACCGTATGAGCCGCCGGATGCTCGAGTTTCCGCCCGATAGGCCTATGGGGGCGAGCATGGGAGCCTTGGGCGATCTTCCCCCCGCTGACGGGAGCGCCGCGCACGCGCGAGCCGTGGGGAACATCAAAGCTGACCTTGGCGCCCGGGCTGCACGACTGGACGAATCCGTCGAGGTCCTCCTGCAGCTGGTGCAACGTCACGATCCACTGCAGCTGATCCCATCCATCTCGGTGCTGACAAGCAGTGTCACGTGGGCTGAGGGCACCCGAATCGACGATGGTGACCAGACGTTCAGCTGGGAAGCCAAGATCGAGTACCTAGCGGGTCTCGCTCTCGCCGGTCCACGCGGGGACGCCGATGTCGGCGAGGACGTCACCCTGGAGGCTATCGAGTTGACCGCGACCGTCTTCGACGCAACCCAGGCAGGCCTCTTCTTGTGGTCCGTCGAGGACGGCGTCACCGACGACCCAACCCTGGATCTGACCAGCTACATGATGCAGGTCGAACACCTCGTTGACCGGATGCGTGGCTACGCCGTTCACCTTGAGGAGGTCAGCGAAGCGGTTTTCGAACCGCGCCGAAGTCTGTACCTCGACGTCCTCGGGTTCTGCCCGAGTGACGTCGTGCGTTTGGTCCGCCGCCACAACGGCTGGGTGAATGCGGAAGCCCATCGTTTGGGTCCGCTCCTGGCGTCGGTCGGCTCGATGGGCGACGAGGGTCAGACTGAGGTGGCTCACGCCTTCAAGTATGCGCTCGACGCTGTTTGCCTCTGGTCCCCTGACCTGCTTGCTCAGTCGACTGGGCTTCCCCACGAAGAAGTTGAGGCGATGCTCACGCTGATGTCGACTGAGTTCGGTAGCCAGCCTGAATTCAGGGTGCCCGGTGATGAGAACATCTTGCGGAAGCGGCCGTTCATCCGCAGTTCCGACGTGTTCTTGGTCCCGATGCCATGGGCGCCGGCCCACTGCATCCACGATTGGTTGCTGGACTACCTCAACAAGGAACCGAACCCCAGGCTCCGAGATGCCTATTTCAAGGGTAGGAGTGATGCGGCTGAGCGCTTGGTCCATTCGTCGCTCGCCACGATCTTCGGCGACTCGCCGGTGCACGCCAACGTGCACTATGACGGAGCGAGTGGGCACGGTGAGGTCGACTGCCTGGTCGGCCGCGGTACGCCGGTCGTCGTCGAGGTCAAGTCCCAATCCGTTACCGACCCTGGCCGCCGAGGCAATAGAGCTCGACTCGAGCGAGTCACAAAGGAGATTCTCGAGCGGTCGTCGGATCAAACCGGAAAGGCCAGCGACTACATCATCGACGGCGGCAGACTATTCGCCTCGAACGAAGGGGCCGAGGCCCGTCAGCTCTTGCACGACACCGTCTGTACCCCCATCCAGATCGTGGTGTCCTTCGAGGGGATCGATCCGCTGTCCATCTCGATCTCCGCGTTGACCAAGTCCGAAGTGCCCCGAACGGTCTGGGTCACCGACCTCGCTGACTTCCTGGTCGTCAGAGATATCCTCGGAGATCCGGGCCCTTTTCTCCACTACGCCAAGGCGCGCAGTGATCCCTCTCGCCCGGCGCCCTACATGGAGACCGATGCCCTCGTCAGTTACCTCGAGGACCGGCTGACCGCTTCACCTGAGTCGGCGGTGTCCGCTGGACCCCCAGCACTGCTTCTTCACTACAACAGCGGACTGATCAACGACTACTACACCAAGTTAGAGCTGGGGTACCCCGCGGAGCGGTTAGGGCTGGGTATCCCCGATGAGATCCGAGAGGCGCTCAGGGTCACCGGGGTTAAGGACAACTCGATTTTGTGGTGGCAGGTTGCCTCCGCTGTCCTCGAGATGACTCCAGCGGATTGGGCCAAGTGGAAGCACTTCGGTCGCCGCAACCGAGCGGACCGACTCTTCACCCTGCCCGCTCAAGACGTCGGGATCGTCCTTTCCTCGACGGCCGCCGAGCCCGAGATTGTCGCGGGCGTCCGTCCCACGCTTGCCGTGCCCATGTTGACTTGAACTGGCGCCAGGATTGTCCATTCTTTTGTTCACTATTCGGCTCAATCGGTGGACAGGGCCGAACTACCTGGACACGCTTCGCTCCGACACCCTCACTTCGCCCGAGTGTGGATCACGCGGGGGACATCCGGCCCGAGTTGAACACCAGGGGCTCCGACACTCGATCGTCGTGAGATGACCGCTGTCAACTTTCCTCCGTGTGTCCAATCTGTGTCCTACATCCATTTGGCAACGTGCGCCGGCCATAGGACACTACCGTTGACCAGGGACTTTCTCGTGGGCGCTGCAGGACTCGAACCTGCGACCTCAGCCGTGTGAAGGCTGTTGTCGCCAGCGGTTACAGACCACTTGAACTGCTGTTTCTCGGTACCTTGTTCACAGATGCAGCGCTCCGTGCCACACCCGTGCCACTTCCTGCCGAAAACGCCCCGCCGAAGTGAGCCTACAAGACCTCAGCTGCCACCCGATCAGCAGCTGTCGTCCGATGCGAGTACAGCTCCATCGTCATGCGCGCCGTGCTGTGACCGGCTCTCGCCTGGGTCACATTGTACGGCACGCCGGCGTCCGCCATCGCGGTCACCGCGCAGTGCCGAAGCGAATGGAAAGTGAGACTCGTCGAAATGCCTGCCCGCTCCCCCGCCGGCCGCAGAATGCGCTCGCCGAAGCGACGCCGCAGTGTCCCGCCGCGTGGACCGACGAAAATCAGCGCGTCTGGGTCGACGTACTGACCTATCACATCTTCTCGGTGCTGCTGCAGGTGACGAGTAAGTTCGTCCATGAGGAACACCGGAACAGCGAGCGTCCGCAGACTGGATCGCGTCTTCGCCTCTGGAACGATGCGCATATGACCCGATAGCTCTTCAACGGTCTGAGCGATCGTCACGGTGTGGCGCATGAAATCGACATCGCGAACCCGCAGTCCGACTGCCTCCCCCAACGCAATCCGAGTACCGCTCCAACTAGCACGAGCGCCCGGTAGTGCTCGGGCACCTCTTTCACGAGCGCCGCGAGCTCCGATGGGGATAAGCCTGATCGCTCCGGGTGCACGACTCGAGGCAACGCGATGTTCCGAGCGGGTGATCGAGCGATCAAGTCGGCGTTGACGGCCGCGTTAAGCACAGCCCGGAGTGCCGAGAAGTCTCGGGCGACGGTCGCGGGTGCCGCGACCTTCGATCGCAGGTCCACTGTTTCTTGGATAAGTCCGGGGGTGAGTCCTATCAGGAGCACCGAACCGAGATGAGGGCGGAACGACGCGAGCGCTTGCCGATCTCTTGCCGTCGATGCGTCTCGCTTACCGGGTCGCGCCAACCAGCGGTCTGACCACTCGGCGAAGGTCACTCGCCCCGCGCGGGGATCGATGTACAGACCTCGTGCTATGTCCGCCTCCACCACCGCGAGGAAACGCGTCGCGTCGGTCTTGGTCGGAAAAGTTGAAGGCGCGGAGAACATCTGGCCGGACCCATCTCGGTACCGCGCCTGCCACCTTCCAGAAGGCAATTTTCGGACGGTCCCGAACTGTCGCTTGCCACTCACTGCAAGAGGTCCTCCTCTCACCGCGTACTTGGTAATGGATCAACCGAGATACTCGATCTGACACCGCGGGCCTGGTGCCTGCGCCAAACGACGGTCTGCGGTCACCAGGGTCGCCTCAATCATCTCAGCCAAGGCCACATATGCCGCGTCGTACGGCGTGATATTTGGATGCAGCTCCCATATCCGCACCAATAGTGGTCGGTGGCTTACTCGTTCGAGATCAAGGTCTGCGAGGTCTGCGACGGCAATGGCTGCTCGGCGTTCATCAAGCACTCCAGCGAAAAGCGCCTTCCGGATAACTGCGACCACCTCAAGGTCGAACAACTCCGGCGCCACGAGACGCTCACCTTGTAGGCGTTCGCGGGCGCGGTCGCCGTCTGCGTCATCGTCCGCGAGAGCGGGCGCGATGACCGACGCGTCAACGACGATCAACCGGCGTCCCTATCTTCGCGAACCGCCTCGCTTGCGAAGCGGAACGAAACGTGCCCACCGCTTCGCTGGCCGGCACGGCTCAGGAGGTCGTCGAGACTGGGCCGACGTGCCTCCTCGACTAGACGTCCGAGTAAATACTCTTGGAGCGACTTTCCCTCGTTCGCTGCCCGTCGGCGTAGCTCTGCGTGGACGTCTTCAGGAACGGACTTGATCTGGACGCTTGGCATGTCCCTCACTGTAGCGCCATTCTGGCGCCACAAGGTGCGTACTGGCGCTGATCCTTGCACGGACATTTGGGCCTCGCAAGCCATCGAAACCCAACAAGCCAGCCC
>CABDYA010000101.1_pt1 | contig 10094 bp, 9 predicted proteins | sample 3131851 | NCBI WGS metagenome assembly CABDYA01 (sample SAMEA5534336, study PRJEB31848) | metagenome | biome: tundra; feature: field; material: soil | place: USA | collected 2013-05 | depth 0.15 m
CCGGAGTGTGGTCACGTAACCTGACAACGACCTGACAGGCAAAGACTGTGGATGGATGATGGATGCAGGTTGGGTCGAAAGGGGAGGACTGGCTCGGAGGGATGGCAGAGCGGACGAATGCGACGTCGTTCGGTCGCGTTGCTTCTACCCGGACGGCCGGTAATCGGTGCGCCGTTCGGTGCCCCGAGTTAATGCGCAATGGAGCGGGCGCCTATGGCCACGAGAGGCGGCGTACAGCGCCTGTCGTTCATTACACGCGCAGTGCGTAGGGATCGTCCGGAAGGTGAGCAAGGCCCCCGAACTCCGGGACGACGATGCAGCGGGGTGCCGAGCGTCCGAGGCGCGCGAGCTGCACTGCAACCGTCTGGCGAGCGCCCCCGATACTCTCGCAATCGTCCTCGATGACCAGGTTTGGCCTGAGCCGAGCGGCAAGCTGTCCGTAGGATTCACCGGAGTCCCGTCGGTAGATCACGCCGGCTGGAAAGCCGTACGATCTCAGCACCGCCTCGTCCATGGCGAGGTCCGTCGTGTTCTGGTGGGAGCTGAGATAGGCGATCTCCACGCCGTGACGTTCCCATGAGCGGAGTCTCTCGACCGCACCATCGGTCGGGACGTAGGACGCGAAGTCGAGCACCGAGACGTCGCGCTCACGGGACTGGCGAACCCGTTCTGCCCGCCCGACTCCGAGAGCGGCGGCGTGCATGATCGCCGTGCCGTGGAGGAAGACGAGGATCCTCACGTCGACATGCCCCCACGTGTTCGCGCGGTTTCTCGTCAGGCTCCCGACCGGCGAAACTTTCCTTACACAGGAAGGTGTATGCGGGCTCCCTCAATACGACGAGCAGGTATTGAGCGCCGGTCGGTACTTCGGGCCGAACTCGTGCTCTAGGCGCGCTATCTGCGTCTCGATCTGCTGCTTCCGCACCTCGTTTTTGACATTGAAGCGCGCGTCGAAGTCCTTGTTCCCGAACAGCTTCGCAAGCGAGGTCCTCAGGTACTCCGCTCGGGGCCTGAGCTTGTTACACGGGGCCGTGTCGTTGTCCGGGATGGGCGGATCCACGAAGGGACCGACTCGACCCGGATCCGGATCGGCCTTGGTCGTCTTCTGGCACGCTTGCTTTTGGGCCCGAACAGCAGCATTGATCTGGTCCAAGCCAGCGTCGAGCTTCGCGATGACGCTCTTCAGTTGTTGGATGGCCCAATTCAAAGCTTGGAGTCGCACTCTGAGATTGTCGGCCTGCTGACCAGTGGCGGTGGCCAGCTCCTTCGCGGCAGCAGTACGGTCCTTCTCGGCGGTCCGCAGCGACTCCGCCTGCTTGTTGCGACTATCGGCAGCCAGATCGTAGTTCTCGATCAAGTAGTTGTCGGCCTCGCAGTTCACCGCTCCGTTGTCGGGCATCGTCGGGAAGTCCGCCAACTTGGCAGGAACGGGCCCACCGGACGAGGGCAAGGTGGTGGTCGTCGTGGTAGAGGTCGTCGTGGTGGACGGCGCGGGTGGCGGGTTGTCGACGATGTGGACGACATTGGACCAATAGAGGGGCTGCGCCCCGTGGCAGGAGGTGTCGTCTGAGAAGCAGCTGTCGGCCACCAGCACCTGGACGAAGTACGTCTCGCCGAGCTGCAACGGGTAAGTGTCGTAGGTCGTGGCGGCATCGGCAAGGTCCGAGTGGCCCGCGCAGTCACCGGTTTGGTCTTGGTAGAGGACCCAGTAGCAGTACAGCGGGACGCCCTGGGAAGCCCAGCACCAGCTGTCGTGTGGACAGCAGGCCACTTCGCCGTTGCCGCAATCCACTAAAGAGGTGGTCTCGGCGAGGTGGCCATCTGTGGCCTGCGGAGTGTCGTAAAGAAACTCCTCTGCTACCTGGCCCGACATGTTCCAGGCAGCGTGCAATGAGCCGTCCGGGTTGACCGTGACAGTGAGGTTGGGCACCACGTCGGCAGACGCCGGGGGGACAGACAACGAAAGGGCCGAGAGCGTGGCCGCCACCAACGCCAGGAAGGTCGCTATCGCGAGAAGCTTGAAGCGCACACCTCGAGCTCCACGCCTGTCGCTGGATGAGGCCTTCTTGTTCATGGTCTCCCCTTTCTTTAGGGGCACAGTGGATACCTGGGCTTGAGCTCCCGCGATCCTCCAGGATGTGTATCGGCGAATCCTTCCGCATCTATGAGGATTTCTTGACAGCGTTCCGACAATCGAACGGTTCCCCGGCGTCACCTTCCTCCAAAAGGGCGGGGGCCATATGCCGACGCCGCCAGTTGTGACGAGCACTTCCGTCACAGCTAGGCAGGTCCCAACCCAAAGGACCTATTTGCGCTCGCCAGCGTGGCTTCCCGATCCTCGGTCCGCCACTCCTGCCCGTCGCTTTCTCATGCGGACTCATCTACCGGCATCCCAGTGGAAGAGTGTGCGCTCTCCCGTGATCTTGGAGACAGATACCAGTCCTACGCCGAGACCAGTAGACGTAAGCGGATGTCACCGGCTCACATGGTGAGGAAGTACGGCTCGCGCAGGAATTCCAAGCAAGCCTCGGCGCATTGAGGCGGTCCTGGACGGGCGCGGCGAAGCATTCGGCGGCCGTTTGACCGCCTGACTACTGCCGCTTCGAGAGCGGCGGCGCGCCCGGCGGATCTAGTCGTCGGACGAATCTCGGCTCGCATCGAAATGACCTATCTTCGCTCGACTCGTGATTGAGCTGGGCAACAAGAAGTGCAGAATGTTTGGAGGCTCTGTTGTCGCCTCCTGGTTGCCCTCCTCCACGCCCATCCCCGCTTGCGCCATGGAGCGCGGAACTGCCGATCTGGTTACCGGAAGTCAACTGATCTACGTGCGTATGACAAGCGCGTAATCGGCAGGGCGCTGATCGACCGCCCCGCCCGTAGCCGTTATCGGTGGCTGCTAGTTCCGTCGAACTCTTGGCGCGAGCACCCAAATGAGACGTTATGTCGCTATTGAGGTGACCGGTGAAATGTCACTTACGGCCGCGGGAGAGTGACGTTTAGGTTCGCATGGGCGGGGGACGTGCTTGTTCTGGTGCCAAGCAGTGGAGTCTGGCGCCGGACAACTGTCCTGAGACAGCCTCGTACTGGATCTGCTCTCGGTGAAGTTCGCCCAGGCCATGCAACAACCTGCTAGAAATGCCGAGCCGACCATCTAGGTGTGGCTGCAGTACGAAGGGGGGCGTGACCATGTCGCACAGTGGGAAGTCGCATCTCGTCATCATGTTTACGGTGGGGCCTGATGACGTGGCCGAAGGAGATCGAATCTTCGCGAGCCACGGCGAATGGATGAAGGGACATCCCCGCGACGGCGATGTGGCACTGCTGGACTACTCCATCTCCAAGGCTCCGGAGTTGTCGAACCCGCTGGACCCGAGCTCTGAGCCGACCGGCAAGACGATCTTCGTGATCGATGAGTACTACGAGTCTCCGGCCGGCATTGCCAGGCATTGGCAGCAGACGGGCAGCTGGTCGGAGTTCCCCGTTGCGACCGAGTGGATGGCCAAGGCCACGATAGTGACGCTGCACAACGGCGCTGTTGTCCAAGGACTCTGGTAAAGCGGAGTTAACGCGGCCGCCACCAAGGATGCAGGGGGTTACCTCCGCAGCGCGAGCGGCGCACATATTGACGGCGCCTCCTCGGTTCCTGGACGTCAGGCACCGCGCCATAGAACGGCGATCGGCGCTGATTGCGTCGGCACTGCTAATCCCTTGCTTCCGTCAGAAGTCTTCGCACCTGAGCGATGCTCGGCACCTCAGGCTCGGCACTGGGAGCCCGCGGAGAACTGGCCGAGTTTGCGGGCGAACGTGCGATCCATCCCCAGCGGACCCCCTGTCGCAACGCAGAGCGCAGGAACGCGTGGTGGTGTCCTACCGTCCTCGCCGACAGGCCGCGCCGGATGAATCCGCGGTAGTAGCTGTCGAGCCTCGCGGCAGTGAGCTTCCGGAGGTCGACCGAACCGAAGTCGGCCTTCGCCTGCTTCGCGAGCAGTTCGTAGCCGAGGAGGGTCTTCGGGGAGAGACCGCGGGTGTTCGCGTGATCGAGGAAGGCGTCCAGCAGATGCCCGACCGATCCCTTGGGCGAGCCAGCCGAGCGGTTTGTCACCTCGGTCAGCAACTCGGCGGCCGCTTGGTTCGCCGCCCGTTTCGTCCCCCGGACCGTCCTGCTGATCTGGCCGTAGTGGCCGGTGTGAGGGTCACGGCCGGTGGCGGCGGTGACCTCCCAAACGCCTGGGGCGCGCTCGCGTATCCTGGGCACGCCCAGACGCCATCAGCATTTATGGGATGGATTATGGGATGGGGCTGGCGCCAGATAGTAAAGCCCCAGCTCGGAGGGATGGCAGAGCGGACGAATGCGACGGTCTTGAAAACCGTTGGGTGATTAGCCTCGTGGGTTCGAATCCCACTCCCTCCGCTCGCTCGTTGTCATGATCACAACGTCATGCCAGGTCAGCGGGCAGTTTCCGTGTCCGTTCGTCCAAGCGTTGAATGATCCACGTTCGAACCGGACGACGGAGCGATTCGGTACCCATCAGCGACCGTTCGGCGGTTGCATTGTGATCCAGATGCGCCTCAGCTTCTCTACCAAACTTGCTCATTGTGAGCAATACTGATCAATATGGGTCACCTCAGCGTGGTTGCCCGACTCGGGACTGTGCCCCCACACGGAGTACACGACGACGTTCTCGGTACTCACTCCAATAAGGGCAACAGCAGAAGGAACGTGTCTTGCGGGGTCGTCGGGAGCTACGTAGGGTAGACCGAGTCAGTTCACTTACCGGGGAAGGATCGCTCATTATGAGCAACTTCGAGCATGAGTTTACGACACAACCGGAGATGTGGCGGCGCGCCGCTGAGCTCGCGTCCACTGTGACGCTGTTTCCACCAGGCGCCCGGGTCGCCTTTGTCGGCTGCGGCACCTCGCTCTACGTCGCCCAGGCGGCCGCCGCATACAGGAACGAGCAGATGCTCGGAGAGAGCGACGCCTTCCCGGCCTCGGAAGTGCCCCCCGGCCGCAGGTATGACGCGGTCGTCGCAATCTCTCGCTCGGGGACGACCACTGAGATCCTCGACGCGACGGCGGTGCTCGTTCCGCACACGCGGACCCTGGCGATCACCGCGGTGGACGAGAGCCCCCTCGCCCGCCTTGTCGCCGAGCGGATCGTGCTCTCGTTCGCTGACGAGCAGTCGATCGTACAAACACGTTTCGCGACGAGCGCCCTCTCTCTTCTGCTCGCCAGCTTCGGGTGGGACGTCGGGGCCTCTGCGGCCAGGGCCGAGGTGTTCCTCGGCGAACCGCCCGAAGAGGTCGGCGCGGCTGACCACTTCGTCTTCCTCGGCCGGGGTGTCGGCGCCGCGCTGGCGAACGAAGCTGCGCTCAAGTTGCGCGAGGTGCTCGGCGCCTGGACCGAGTCCTATCCCACGATGGAGTACCGCCACGGCCCGATCTCCGTCGCCAGCGAGCGATCGCTCGTATGGATCCTCGACGACGCCGAGCCGAGCATCGACGACGAGATAGCGATCACCGGCGCACGTGTCGTGCGTTGTGGGAGCGACCCGCTCGCGGGCCTCGTCCGGGTCCACCGCGCCGTCCAGCAACTCGCGACGAGGCGGGGTGTCGATCCCGACCACCCCCGCTTCCTCGTCCGCTCGATCATGCTCGACCACCGCTGAATGACGAGTGGCGTAGCGAGCGCCGTCGTCGCACTCGACATCGGCGGCACGAAGATCGCTTCGGCGATCGGCGACGCCCACGGGGAGCTGCGCCGTTGGCGCACGCTGCCGACCGAGGCCGAGCGCGGCGCCGAACGCGTGCTCGAATCGGCGATCGCTCTCGCGGACGAGGTGCTCTGCGAGGAGCGGGCGAGTGGCGGTGACGTCCGTGCCATCGGCGTGTCCACGATGGGGTTGACCCGCGCTGATCGCGTCGATCTCGCACCCAACGTCCCAGGCTGGGAGGACCTCGCGATCCCCGCGGTGATCGACAAAGCGTTTCTCCCGTTACCAGCGGCGTTCGGCAACGACGTGAAGCTGGCAGCGCTTGCCGAACTTACCTGGGGTGCGCTCGCTGGCGTGGCCTGTGGTGTCTACCTCAACCTTGGGACTGGCGTCGCCGCCACTCTCGTCGTCGGGGGACAGGTTGTCGAGGGGGCTCATGGGGCGGCCGGCGAGATCGGCTACTGGCTCACGGATGGCTCCGCGACGCGACGAATGGCCGCGGACGGCGCGGTGCCGACCGAGGAGGCCCTCGGCGGCAGGGGTGTCGCTCGCCAGACCGTCGCGCTCTTCGGGCGGCCGGTCGAGTTTGCCGAGCTCGTCGCACGGGCCGAGGACGACCGGCGCGCAGAGGTGCTGCTCCAGCGCGTGTGGGACAAGATCGGGACGCTCGTTGCCAATTTGGCGATTGTCTGCGACCCGGAGGTCCTCGTCCTCGGCGGTGGTTATGTTCGATCTGACCGCTTCCCGATCGACGCCATCGCCCGCTTCGTTGCTCGAGCGGTGCCCTACCCCCCCGAGGTGGTGCGCGCCCGCTTCGCGGGCGACGCGTCGCTCCACGGGGCAGTGGCGGTGGCACTTCGGGACTGCCTCGGCGTCGCGAGCCCAGGTGCGGTCGCCGCCGGGGGAAGGAACACTCGTCGAGGATCCTCACAGTGATCCTGAATGCCGCCCTCGACAAGATCTACCACATCGGTGAGCTCACGCTCGGCGCAGCCCATCGCGCCAGGAGGCGAACGCCCACGCAGGCGGGAAGGGCCTCGACGTCGCGCGCCCTCGCGAGCGCCGGGGTCGCAGTGCTAGCTACCGATCTCGGGGCGAGCTCGACCGGCCGGCAGATCGAGAAATCGTGGCGCTGCCGTACCCCGTTCACCGAGGCGTTCCGCAACGTTTCCGAATGAGTTCTACCGCAAGCATGCGATCAGTAAATGAGCAGCTAAGCACCCAAGGAAGGGGAACGATGAGTAAGAGGACATGGATACATAGCACAGCGTTCAAGGCAACTGCGGCGGCCGTCGCCGCATCGTTGGTGCTTTTCGGGAGCACCGCGGCCGCTTCGCCAGCCACGCGTCACAACAGCGCGAGCGGCGTGACGATCAACGTGGCCATCGCCTACCCGGCTCCGCCGAAGGCGATGCTCGCCAAGTTCACGAGCCAGACGGGCATAAAGGTCAACTGGTCGAACGTGGGATGGGACGACCTGCAGACCAAGATCGCAGCCGCCGCGGCGGCCAACACCTACTTCGCCGACGTTACGGACGTGGACTGGTCCAAGGTGGGCGAGTACTACGTGACGAAGTGGTTCCTGCCGCTGAACCAGTACTTCAAGATCAGCTCCCTTACATCTCAGTACCCGCAGCTCAGCTCGTTCGTCCGGAACGGGACGCTTGTCGGGATGCCGATGGACGTGTCGTTGCTCGTCACGACGATCAATGAGAAGTTGTTCCGCAAGGCTGGGATCACCTCGACGCCGACCACGCTCGGTCAGTACACAAAGGACCTGCAGACCCTGAAGTCAAAGGGCGTTGTCAAAAATCCCCTGGACATCCCCTTTGCCGCTGCCGAAGGGCTCTCGACGTACTGGTACGAGCTCACTGCGGCGATGGGGGGCCAGGTGCTGAGCACGTCCTACAAGCCTTTGTTCACCAGCCCATCCTCTGCCGGTTACAAGGCGATGGCGTGGATGGTGAACGCCTACAAGAGTGGGCTCGTGGCGAAAGCGAACCTCGGCTACACGGACTACCAGGGGATCACGACCGAGATGGCGCACGGTCTTGCTGCGAGCATCTTCTCCGATTACTCGGGAGACATTGGCACCACCTATGACGTCCCCAGCCAGTCGAGCGTCGTCGGTGACGTCACCTATGTGGCGACGCCAGGAATCTCCGGCATAGCTCCCAACCTCGGCAACCCTGACGGGATCGGCATCCCGAGGTTGGCCGAGCACGTCCAAGCAGCGGTCGAGTTCATCAAGTGGATGGAGGAGCCCGCAAACCAGGCGGCGTTCGCTGGTGCCGCCGGGCCCAAGAACGTCATCAGCACCTTCCCGCTACCGTCCAACCGTGGCGGGCTCGGCCTCCTCGCGTCATCGGGCAAGGTCCCCGGCGCGGCCGCGCTCGTCAACCTGGTCGAGAACCACGGGCGCGCGGTCTTCCCCGCCGGCGCCCCTCCCTGGTATCCGAACTTCAGCAACGCCGTCTACACGAACCTGCACTCAGCCGCTGCCGGCCAGGAGAGCGTCGCCACCGCGATCTCGGCGATCGCCTCCGAGGTGAACAGCCTCAACAGCTAGCACAAGTCAGACGTGGGTCCCGGCCGGACCGTCAACAAGGCGCACGGCCGGGACCTCGAGCTTGGGAGGAAGGAGGAGCGTGTCGCAGCCCGCGAGCTCGAGCCGGCACCGATCGCAGGCGGGGTTCGCCCACCGGCGTTCGAGCCGGTCGGAGGCTATGGGCTACGCCATGGTCGCGCCGCTGCTCGTCTTCATCCTGGCCCTCGCGCTTTACCCAACAGTGCTCACGACGATCGACGCGTTCATGCACATCGACGCGCTCTCACCGCCGAACCACTTCGCGGGGTTCGGCAACTTCGCGGCCATCTTCTCCAACCCCGAGGTCCGCCAGAGCTTCGAGAACACCGGCTGGTACGTCCTCTTCGGCGTCGGGCTGACGCTCGTGCTCGGCACAGCGTTCGGGCTACTGCTCCAGCGGCGCTTCCGCGGGCGGGGCGTCGTCCTGGCGATCGTCATCCTCCCCTGGGCGCTGCCCGGAGTCGTCGAGGGTGTGATCTGGTCCTGGATCTACGACCCGACGTTCGGCGTGCTGAACTCGGTGCTGAAGAGCCTCCATCTCCTCTCCCAGTACCAGCTCTTCATCGGTACGCGTCAGATCGAGAGCATCCTGCTCATTTCGCTCGTTCAGGTCTGGCAGATCACCCCGCTCGCGACGCTGCTCGTGCTCGCATCGCTACAGGGCATCCCCGGGGAGGTCTACGAGGCGGCTCGCGTCGACGGTGCCGGCTGGTGGCAGGTGATCCGCCGGATCACACTGCCGCTCATCCGGCCGGGGCTCGCGATCGCGGCCGTCGAGGCACTCGTCCTGTCGCTGAACATCTTCGACCAGGTTTACGTGTTGAACGCGGGCGCGACGACGGCGTCGTCGGTGATGAACATGACCTACTTCATCACGTTCCAGGGCCTCAACTTCGGGCAGGGATACGCCCTCTCGCTGCTGGCGACCGTAGTGACGGTGCTGCTGTCCCTGGGTGCTTTGAAGGTTCTCTACCGGAAGGTCACCTTCTAAGATGCGACGGCGGATCGGCGTCTGGGCCAGGCGGGCTGCAATCGGGCTCATGATCGCGTGGTCGCTGTTCCCCGTCTACTGGGCACTCAACACGAGTCTCATGACGAATGCGGAGGCCCAGAGCACCCCCACGCACTTCCTGGTTACCCGGCCGATCTTCACGAACTATCAGGCAATCTTCGGAGCCGGTCCGCAATCCGCCGAAGCGGCCGGTGGGATCTCCCGTTCCCTCGTGAACATCGTGGTGGAGAGCGGCGGGGCGACACTGCTGACGCTCGTGATCGCGATCCTCGGAGCCTACGCGTTCGCGCGGCTGCGATTCCGGCTGAAGAACCTGTTCTTCTACACCGTGCTCGGGACCCTTACCCTCCCGGTGTACGCGACGCTCATTCCGCTCTACCGGATCATGAGTGAGGTCGGGCTTGTCAACACCTACCTCGGCATCATCCTCGTCTACGCATCGGGATTCATGCCCCTCGCCATGTGGATCATGTACAACGTTTTTCTCGCGCTCCCTCCGAGCATCGAGGAGGCGGCCGTTATCGACGGGGCCTCGATGCTCCAGACTTTCTACAGGGTCGCACTTCCCATCGCGAGGCCGGGGATCGCTGCGACCGCGATCATCACATTCCTTCTGGGATGGGGGCAGTTCATCTTTCCCCTGGTGCTCAGCAGCACAGGGTCGACCCAGCCGCTCACCGTCGTCCTCGCCTCGCTCGAAGGCCGCCACGTCGTGCCCTACACGATCGTCAATGCGGCCGCGATCGTTGCAATCGCTATCCCTGCGGTTCTCGTATTCCT
>CABDYA010000103.1_pt1 | contig 10090 bp, 5 predicted proteins | sample 3131851 | NCBI WGS metagenome assembly CABDYA01 (sample SAMEA5534336, study PRJEB31848) | metagenome | biome: tundra; feature: field; material: soil | place: USA | collected 2013-05 | depth 0.15 m
TCGCCCTCTCGGCTATCCACAGCGTGTTGTCGCATGCGCCCGGCACCTCACCGAAGAGACGCCTCATCTCCGCCGCGCTCTTCAGATAGTGCTCCTGGCCCTCGAACTTGAAGCGCTTCGGGTCGTGGATCGTGGCGCCGGTCTGCACGCACAACAGGGCGTCATGAGCGACCGCGTCCTCGCGCCTGCAGTAATGGCTGTCGTTCGTGGCGATCAGCGGGGCGTCGAGCGCGCGGGCAATCCGTATGAGGCCGGGATTCGTCCTCCGCTGTGCATCGAGCCCGTGATCCTGCAGCTCGACAAAGAGGTTCTCCCTGCCGAAGATGTCCTGTAGCCGTCCCGCCAGGACCGCGGCAGCGTCGAAGTCCTCCGCGAGGAGGGCTTGGGCCACCACGCCGCCCAGGCAGCCGGTTGTCGCGATGAGACCGTCGTGATAGCGCTCCAGCAGCTCCCAGTCGACGCGAGGCTTGTAGTAGTAACCCTCGAGGTAGGCGGCCGAAGAGAGCTTGATGAGGTTCCTGTAGCCCTGTGTGGTCTCAGCGAGGACGGTCAGGTGGTAGTAGAGCTTCTCGCCTCTCTCCCCCTCGCCGCCCGTGTCGTCGATGCGGCCCCTCCGTACCGGGCGCTCGTGACGGGACTGCGCTGCCATGTAGGCCTCGGTGCCGATGATCGGCGTGATGCCGCGCTCGCGGCACTCTTTGTAGAAGTCGAGGACGCCGTACATGTTGCCGTGATCGGTGATCGCCAGAGCGGGCTGGCCATCGGCCACCGCAGCGGCAACCAGATCTCCGATCCGCGCCGCCCCGTCGAGCATCGAGTACTCGGTGTGCGTGTGCAGGTGGACGAACGATGCGCCGCCGTGTGCTGTTCCCCCGGACGCCTCGACCACTACCTGCCCACTCCCTGTCCACAGGCTCGATCCACAGCCTGTGGACGAACTACAGCCCTGTCATTAGCCCTAGCGCACGATAGCGCGCCGGTCGCGCCGCCGGAGGGGCTGCTAGACGTTTCCCGATCGTGGATTGCCACTTTGCGTGGGTTGCGCGACGCTGTAGGTATGGAGCGGTCTGATCTTGATTCATTGCTACGCCGCCTGTCTGCGGCCGAAGGTTCCGATCTCCACTTGAAGGCGGGCTCTCCACCGCGAATGCGGATCAACGGCGAGCTCACCCGTGTCACCGATGTGCCGGTGATCAAGCCGGAGGACATGGAGAAGATCGCCAAAGAAGTCATGCAGCAGCGGACGTGGGAGCACTTCGACCAGACGAACGAAGCCGACTTCGCGTATTCCATCCCGAACCTCGGGCGCTTCCGGGTCAACGGCTACCGGCAGCGCAGCACGATCGGGATGGTCTTCCGGCTGGTCCGTTCTCATGCCCGGTCCTTCGGTGAGCTGAGCCTGCCCGAGTCCGTCCGGCGCCTGGCAGACGAACAGCGCGGCCTCATCCTCGTGACAGGACCGACCGGGTGCGGCAAGACCACCACGCTGGCGGCAATGATCGACCACATCAACCGGACCCGTGAGTGCCACATCGTCACGATCGAGGACCCGATAGAGGTTCTGCACCAGGACGAGCTGTCTGCCGTCAGCCAGCGAGAGGTGGGCTTCGACACCGCGAGCTTCCTCGTCGCTCTGCGCTCGGCGCTGCGGGAAGACCCGGACGTGATTCTCGTCGGCGAGATGCGCGACACCGAGACCGTTGAGACCGCCTTGAGCGCGGCCGAGACCGGGCACCTCGTGTTCGCCACGCTCCACACCATTGACTGCGTGGAGACGATCAACCGGATCGTGGACTTCTTCCCGGCCGCTCAGCAGCGCCAGACGCGCCTCAGTCTCGCCGGGGCGCTGAAGGGCACGCTGTGCCAACGGCTGATCCCGACTGCCGATGGCTCGGGCAGGGTGCCTGCCCTCGAGGTCATGATCATCAACGGGCGAATCCAGCAGTGCATCATCGAGCCCAGTCAAGGTGGCGACATCACCTCGATCATCCGCGAGGGCGAGTACTACGGGATGCAAACCTTCGACCAGGCGCTCGTCTCCCTGCTCGAGCAGGGCACGATCGATCTTCGTGCCGCGACCCAAGCGGCCTCGAACCCGCACGACCTGCGCGTCGCGCTCCAAAAGCGCGGCCTGATCGGTTCAGCTGCCGGCAGGTAACCCGCCCGAGGTGTCAGAAGTTAGCCCACGCGTGGATGATCGGCGCCCCGAAGAGCACGGTGATCACGGTGCCGGCAGCGAGAAACGGGCCGAAGGCGATCTTGGTCTGGCGCTTCACCTTGTGCATCGCGAGCAGTAAGGCGGCAGGCACTCCCGCCACGACGAAGCTGAGCAGGAAGCCGGCGATCACTTCGCGATAGCCCAGCCAGCCGAGGAACCCTCCGCACAGGCCGGCGAACCGCACGTCGCCGAAACCGATGCCCCTGGGCACGGCATAAAAGAGCGTGAAGAAAGCCGCGAATGCGATCGCACCGCCAATGGCCGCGCTCTCCAGCGCGGACCAGTGGTGCGTGCCGGCCGAGGCGAGGACGAGCAGCGGCGCGCCGAGCGCAGCGGTCGCGTACACGAGCGCGGAGGGGATCCGCATGTGTTCGACGTCGATTGCGGAGATCGCGACAGCCGAAGCCGCTAGCACGCAATACGCGGGCAGGGCCCACGCCGAGCTCAATCGCCAGGCAAGCAGCACGAACAGGATCCCCGTCCCGAGCTCCAACAACGCGTCACGAGGTGGAATGCGCGCGCCGCATGCCCGGCAGCGGCCCCGGAGCACGACATAGGAGACGACCGGGATGTTGTCGTAGGCCCGAATGGGTGCCGAACAAGCGACACAATGGGACGGAGGCAACACGATCGACTCTTGGCGGGGAACACGGTCGACGACCACGCCGACGAACGAGCCGATGAGGAGACCGACAACGCCGGTCACCGCCTCTAGGGTCACTTGCATCGGGACTCGATGGTCTGCTCCTCGAGACTGGTCCGTACGGACGCGAGCACGGCCACCGCCTGCAGGGCGTACCTCCTGCCGGGCTTGTCCTGGGGTGGCGCAGCACGCACCCTACCGAAGCTAGTATGAACGCGTAGAGCGCGGTGACAACCGCTTAGCGCGCCTGCGCGTGGGGCTCGCCGGGAGGGAGAGGCGCGCATGCCGATCAGACGTCGAAATGAACGGATAAAGAAATCCCCGCGCGCGCCCGATGGTATTAAGGGATGAGTACCACAGAACAGACCACGCCGACGGCCGCGCGACGGCAGGTGTCACCCTCCAAGGCGGAGGTTTCAGAAGCGCGTGCCCTCTCGAAAGAAGTCGGTCTCGAATATGTGGACCTCGACCGCTACCCGCTCAATGCCGCAGCGACGTCGTTGCTGCCTGAGCAGGCCTCTCGCCGCCAACACGCACTCGCAATCGGCTGGAAGTACGGAACGCCGGTCGTAGCAGTGGCGCGGCCGGACAACCTCATGACGATGGACGACCTCCGAACGATCGTCGGGAGGGACATCCACGCTGTTGTTGCCTGTGAGTCCCAGATCGACGCCTACATCGAGCGTATGTACGCCCGGGCGGAGGCGTCGGCCACCGGTCACGCTCGGCCGACGCGTAACGCGTCCGAAACTGCCACGAAGACTTCGTCCGCGTCGCCGTCGGTGGTTGCCGAACCTCCCCCTCCTCCGGCGCCGCCGGAATCCGCCGCCTCGCCGGAACCCACCGCACCGGCGGAACCCTCGGCACCACCGGAACCCTCCGCGTCAGCGAAACCCCACGCGCCGTCGAAGTCCCACGCGCCGGCGAAGCCCGCCGCACCGCCGGAGCAGGAGCCCGTCGCGCCAGCAGGCACCGGAGCGACATCGCTTCCAGCCTCGGCGTTGGAAGCCGAGTCGGCACTGGAGACACTCAACGAGGTTCCGCTCACACCGCACCCGTCTGTGGGCGAGACGGCCAAAGCGGAGACCGAGGCCGTTGACGCGCTCCTGGCTGCGACCGAATTGGTCGACGGTTCCAGCAGCGGCGGCAGCTCGCGCAAAGGGGACGTAGAGCCCCCGAAACAGGCAACGCCTGACCTCGCCGAGTTGCTCGTGAGCTCCGGGCAGGTCACCCGCGAGGAAATGGAAGCCGCGTTGCGCGAGAGGGCGGCAACGGGGAGGTCGCTCGGCGACATCCTGAGCGAGCTCGGCCTCGTCACCGAAGAGGACCTGATCCGTGCATCGGCCACCGAGGCCGGCATGGAGTTCGTCGATCTCAACGACCAACAGCTCGACCCCGAGGCGACAAAGCTGATCCCCGAGGCGCTTGCCCGTCGCCACCGAGTGCTCGCCCTCGCCTACCGCGGTGACACGCCCGTGATCGGCATGGCGAACCCCTCGGACGTTTTCGCAGTTGACGACCTGCGCACTTTGCTCGGGAACGACATTCATATCGTGGTTTGCAGCGCAGGCCAGATATCCGAGTACCTGTCCCGCGTCTACCGGCACGACCGCGAGACGACCCTCGCCGCCCAGACCGCTGCGTCGCAGACGTCGGCCAGTGACGAGACCAAGGTCACCGAGATCACCGATCTTCACTCGGTGGTCGAAGACGCCCCGATCGTCAAGTACGTCAACCTGATCCTGCGCCAAGCCCTTCAAGAACGCGCTTCGGACATCCACATCGAGCCAAGCGCCGATGATCTCCGTATTCGGTTCCGGATCGACGGCGTGCTCCATGAGGTCACCAGGTCGCCGAAGGCGATCCAAGGTGGTGTGACCACACGCCTCAAGGTCATGGCCAGCCTCGACATCGCCGAGCATCGTGTTCCCCAGGACGGTCGCATCACCCTCACCGCCGGCCGGCGCGAGATCGACCTCCGGGTGGCGACGCTCCCGACGGTGCACGGTGAAAAGGTTGTTCTTCGAGTGCTCGACAAGTCGAGCGCGACCCTGAACCTCTCCGAGCTCGGCTTCCTGCCCACTGTCGAGAAGCGCTACGGAGTCGCTTACCGAAAGGCGTACGGGACCATTCTCGTGACGGGCCCCACCGGATCGGGGAAGTCCACGACGCTGTACGCGACGCTGAACGCACTCAACTCGCCCGAGCGCAACCTCATCACAGTCGAGGACCCGGTCGAGTACCAGCTCCGTGGTGTCAGCCAAGTGCAGGTGAACCCCAAGGCAGGTCTCAACTTCGCGAACGCCCTGCGCTCCATCCTGCGCTCCGACCCGGATGTGGTGCTCGTGGGCGAGATCCGCGACCGGGAGACGGCGGTCATCGCGATCGAGGCCGCGCTGACCGGCCACCTCGTGCTCTCGAGCCTCCACACCAACGACGCCGCCGGCACGCCGATGCGACTCGTCGAAATGGGGGTGGAGCCGTTCCTCGTAGGCTCCGCCCTCGACTGCGTCCTCGCTCAGCGCCTCACGCGCCAGCTGTGCGAGAACTGCCTGGAGGACTACTCTCCGACAGTCGAGGACCTCGAGCTGATCGGCTTCACCGAAGTGGACGAACCGCCGAACGGGAAGGTGCGATTCCGGAGAGCGATCGGCTGCCAAGCCTGCAGCCGTACCGGCTACCGCGGCCGCATCGCTCTTCAAGAGCTCCTGCTCGTCGACGAAGAGATCGAACGTGCGATCATCGCCCACAGCTCAAACGACGACATCCAACATTTAGCCCTCGAACAGGGGATGGTTCCATTGCGTCACGACGGACTGCGCAAAGCAGCGCTCGGCATCACGAGCCTCGAAGAAATACTCAGGGTGGTCGTATGAGTGCCGACCGCCGGTCACCAACAGAATGGTCCAAGCGGCTAGCCGAGACGCTCGTCGGCGCCGGACGTATCCCCGGCGACACGGCTGCCGCCATGCTTTCAGAGGCGGCCTCCAGTGGCCGACCCGTCGCGGCGGTGCTCGCCGACCGGGGGCTCGTGGAGCCCGCGGTATCGCTCTCCGAGCTTGCCCGGATCTCCGGAATCCCGTCGGTCGACATCTCCGAGAAACGGCCCATGGGCGAGGCGTTCCGCTTGGTGCCGGAGCTGTTCGCCCGGGAGCTGACGGCGATCGGGTACAAGCTGGAAGGCGAGCACCTGACGCTCGCGTGCGCCGAGCCCATCGACGTCGCCCAACAGCGCGAGATCTCGGCCTTCCTCGGTGTCGAGGTCGCCGGATGCCTCTTGGCCAACCCTGTCGCCATCGAGCATCTCATGAACGCGGTTTACCCCAAATTGTCCTCTGACGAGAAGGTGGCGGCGACCGCGTCGGCGGCGACAACCGGCGGACTCGGCGCGACACAGGCGACCGGCTCGATGATGAACTCGCCGGCGCAAGTCCCCGAGCCTGCCATGGCCGGCACCGAGCTCCCCCACGACGTGTCCTCCAATGGTTCGCCCGAGCCGCACTATGACGCGAACGACTGGCAGGCGGACTACGGGGTCGACGTCAGACGCGCGACGCTGCCGGCGGCTTCGGGCGGTATGCCGGACATCGAGCCCTTCACGCCGACGCTCAACCCCGACGGCACCTTGGACATCGATGAACTGCTCACCTACGCGGTGCGCAACGGCGCGTCGGACCTTCACCTCGCGAACCAGCTGCCTCCCGCGATCCGCATCGACGGCTCACTGCGGCCCATCGAGGGGCTCGCGCGCGTCGACAACGAGCAAATCCGTGAGATGGTGTACCGGATCTTGACCCAGAGCCTCCGCGAACGTTTCGAAGCGGAGAAGGAGCTTGACACCGCCCACACGATCATGGGCGTCGGCCGGTTCCGGGTCAACCTCTTCCAGCAGCGAGGCTCGATCGGGACGGTCATGCGAGCGATCCCTCACGAGATCCCGCCATTCGACACGCTCGGCCTGCCACCGATCATTCCCTCGCTGGCCGAGCTGCGCCGCGGGCTCGTGCTGGTGACCGGACCGACAGGATCGGGCAAGTCGACAACGCTCGCCTCACTGATCAACATCATCAACTTGTCGAAGCCACTTCACATCGTGACCATCGAGGACCCGATCGAGTTCCTCCACACGCACAACCGGTCGATCGTCAACCAGCGCGAAGTCGGTGCCGACACGAAGTCGTTCGCCGAGGCGCTCCGTCACGTGCTGCGCCAAGACCCGGACGTGATCCTCATCGGTGAGATGCGCGACCCCGAGACCATCGCCACCGCACTCACTGCGGCCGAGACCGGGCACCTCGTGTTCTCGACCTTGCACACCCAGGACGCCCCCCAGACGATCGACCGGATCATCGACGTCTTCCCGAGCAGCCAGCAGGACCAGATCCGGATCCAGCTCGCCGGATCCCTGGAAGCGGTCGTAACCCAGCAGCTGGTGCTGAGTGCAACCGGCTACGGTCGCACGCCGGTCGCGGAGATCATGCTGTGCAACCCGGCGATCCGCAACCTCATCAGGAGCCGCAAGACGCACCAGATCTACTCCCTCGTCCAGACAGGAGCGGCGGCGGGAATGCAGACCATGGACCAGGGTCTCGCCAAAGCGGTCCGGGCAGGCGCGATCACCGAGGCAATGGCCTTCGACCGCTGCCACGATCCGAGCGAGCTCCGCGACTACCTGGGACAGCGATGACCTCGACCGCCCCCCGTCTGGAGGACTGAACGATGCCAACGACGACCTTCGACTACAAGGTCCGCGACGCCGACGGCAGGCTTGTCAAAGGTCAGCTCGAGGCCGACAGCATCCCCCTCGTCGCTGCTCGACTGAGGGACATGGGCTACGCCCCTGTCGAGATAAAGCCCGTTTCTATCAACTTGAACCGCGAGATCAGCATCCCTGGCATCACCGACCGCGTCGCGCTCAAAGATGTCGCACTCATGAGCCGCCAGCTCGCGACCATGGTCTCCGCGGGCCTCACCCTCGTACGGGCGCTCGGCGTGCTTGCCGACCAGATCGAGTCCAAGCCGCTGCGCGAGGCCATGCTCCAGGTGCGCCAGGATGTCGAACAGGGCTCGTCTTTGTCAACCTCGCTCGAGAAGCTCCCCAAGGTGTTCCCGCCGCTCTACATCGCGATGGTCCGGGCCGGAGAGGTCGGCGGCCAGTTGGACCTGGTGCTCCTCAAGCTCTCGACCACACTCGAGAAGCAGGTCGAGCTCCGCCAGAAGGTCCGCTCAGCAATGGCGTACCCGGCCATCGTGATGTGCGCTGTCATCGTGATCATCACGGCGATGATGATCTTCATCGTCCCGATCTTCAAACACTTGTTCACGAGCCTCAACGGGACCCTCCCGCTGCCGACCCGGATCGTCATCGGAATATCCAACGTGGTCGCCAGTATCTGGCTGCTCGTTGTCATAGCGGTCATCGTCACGGTCGTGATCGTGATGCGCAGGTGGATCGCGACACCGAGCGGCAGGAGGAGGTGGGACGCGTTCAAGCTTCGCCCGCCGATATTCGGCGCGCTTGCTCACAAAGTCGCGCTTGCCCGGTTCTGCACGACCTTCTCGTCGCTGCTATCGGCCGGCGTGCCGGTCATCGAGGCGCTCGACATCGTCTCAGCCAACGCGGGCAACCAGATAGTCGCCGACGCTCTTGTCGGAGCCCAGGAGGGCGTCCGCGAGGGCAAGAGCCTGTCGGCCGTCCTCGCCCAGTACCCGGTCATGCCGGTCATGGTGACCCAAATGATCGAGACCGGCGAGGAATCAGGTGCGCTCGACGACATGCTCGATAAAGTCGCGACTTTCTACGACAACGAAGTGAGCGCGACCGTCGACAGCCTGACATCGATACTCGAGCCGTTGATCATCGTGTTCATGGGCGCATGCATCGGATGCATCGTCGTAAGCCTGTACCTCCCGATGTTCGACTACGTCAAGCTGCTGCAGCAGCCGGGGGCCTAGCCTCCCTGTTGTGAATGGAATGCCGGCATCCGAGGGGTGCCTGCATCAGGCGCCTATGCTCAGCAGGCTCAAGAAGTGCCTCGAGAAAGCCGATATGAAAGACCTATGCACGCTGTGCCTTCTTCGAACCCGTATCGAGCGGCCTTCCAGGACCTTCGAATCCCCGACTGTCGGGAAGCGAACCGCTAGCATGTCTCGGGAAGCTTGCAACACTGTGGGTTCATCTTCAGTGTCAGGAGCACGTTGATGGTTATGCGACGCGTGAGTGTCCAAATCAGCAGCAGCGCGGTCCGTATGGCCGAAGTGACCTCGGGCCGTGGACGGCCTGAGCTCCTGCGTCTTGGTCAAGTCGCCCTCCCTCCGCGAGCCGTTATTGATGGCGTGATCCTCGATGTTCCCGCAGTGCGAGTTGCAGTGGAGCGCTGCGTCAAGGAGGGTGGCTTCTCGGCAGGAGACGTGCACTTGGGGATTGCCGGACTTCGCGCAATCACGCGCGAAATCGAGATGCCGCTCGTACCTGATTCGGAGATCGACGCAGCAGTGCGGCTTCAGGCGCTTGATGTCATCCCGTTTGCGATCGACAGAGCGTTGATCTCCGCACGTGCCTTGGAAGAGACCGTGGGCCCCAACGGGATGCCCGTGCGGCGCGTCCTTGTCGCGGCAGCCCATCGCGACCTCGTCGATCCCCTTATCCAGATCGTGACCGCGGCCGGGCTCAACCCGGTCAGCATCGAACCTACCTCCTCCGCGATGATCCGAGCCCTTTTCGACCCTGAAACCACGATCGACGGCCCTGAGGCGATCGTCGCGGTTGGTGCCGGGCTCACAAAGGTGGCCGTTCACGAGAACGGGGTTCCCCACTTCGTCAGGACGATTGCGGAAGGCGGCGACCTGGTCACCGCGGCGATCGCGGGCGCACTCGGCCTGCCGGTGGCCGACGCCGAGGCGATAAAGCTGAACCTGGACGAAGCTGCTCCCTACTCTCGCGCTGCGCTCGGTGCGGCACGAGAGGCGTCTATGTCGCTGATCGGCGAGCTGCGAAGCTCGATTGACTACTACGCCACTCTGACCGGCCGTAGCCCGGTCCGTCGGGTTGTAGTGACCGGAGGCGGATCTCGTCTTTCCGGCTTCGTCGAGCAGCTGCAACAGCAGCTCCGGCTGCCCGTGGTACAAGGGAGCGCGCTAAGTCGGGTCGACTGCTCGCGACTCCAGCTGCCCCCTGAGGAGATCGGCCGGCTCGACTCGGCAGTCGCCGTGGTCGTTGGCCTTGCGCT
>CABDYA010000111.1_pt1 | contig 9965 bp, 11 predicted proteins | sample 3131851 | NCBI WGS metagenome assembly CABDYA01 (sample SAMEA5534336, study PRJEB31848) | metagenome | biome: tundra; feature: field; material: soil | place: USA | collected 2013-05 | depth 0.15 m
CCACGCACGACCGCCGCTTCGTTCACGACCGGGATGGCCTCGACGTCAATGAGGCCCGCCTTGTTGAACATCGCGGCCCACGCGGCCATCGAGACCGGCCGCTCCTGGAACCGGATCACGTAACGGCCGCTGTTCTTGATGATCCGCCACCAACCTCCGGGGCCTTTGCGAAGCAACAAGGTCAGCTTCGCACCGATGATCTCACGGTCCCGCGCGTCGCCGCCGCGTCCGAACATCATGTCGCCTATCACGAGCTTGCCGCCAGGGCGCAGCCACTTGAACGCCTCGTTGACGGCGACCTGCTTGTCCCTGTCGCGGAGATGGTGCAGGGCGTAGTTCGAGACCACCAGATCTACGGAGTTCTCCGACAGCCCCAGGCGCTCGATCGGCACGGCGCGTCCTTCGACGTTCGAGACGCCCTCCCGCTCGGCGTTCTCGAGGAGCAGGGCGATCATCTCCTCGCTCACGTCGACCCCGAGCACAATCCTGCAGTGCTTGGCAAGGGCGAGCGTCACTTGCCCTGATCCGCAGCCGAGATCGACGGCGAAGGATTCAGGAGACGGGTCAGCCTCACCCAGTACGCGCTCCACCACCTTGACGAGACCAGGGTTGTTACCGGCACCATGGTCCCAGCTCACCGCCCGGCGGGTCCAGAAACGTCGCTGGCGCGCGATGTTCCTATCGGCGCCCGACGCCGCTTGGCGGCTGCGGCTCACGAGCTAGTCGGATTGAAGTTGTAAGTGATGGCGTAGCGGAGCACAGCGACCGTGCCGACCGGCTTGCCTTGGAAGCTGACCGACAGGGATGATCCGCCTGCGAAAGCCTCCAAAGTGGTCGACCCGCGGGGCACGACGACCGGCTGTGTCACGCCGGCGCTGATTGTCGCGTTGAAGAGGTTCGTCCTGCTCGCGAGTGACTTCACCACGACATAGCATCGTTGCGTCGTCTTGATCGCCAGCACGTAGGGACTGCCGGGTACGGAGTAGGTGACCGAGTTCGCTGTATGCGACGTCTGCTTCATCTCGTTGGAGCCCGTTGCCGGGCGGGTGGTCACGGTGGTGCTGCCGGGACTGGCAGGCTGGCCTGGCGTGCCCACCACGTGGCGGAGCGGGTCCGTCCAGGACGGGTGGTAGTGCTCGACGATGAGTCCCGCGCCAGCGATGGCGACGAGGAAGGCGAGCGTCCAGACGGTGACGCGGAGCAAAGTCGGTGCCGGAAGCTTGCGCTTCGAGCCCGGGTACCAGATCGAACCGTCCGGCAACAATACGCCGTAGGCGGGGGCGACCGGGACAGCAGGGATTTCAGCGGTGATAGCCGTGCCGCCTCGGGAGTCGACCGCGCCGTCACCAGACCACTCGGTGTTTGACTCCAAAGGGGTGACCGCCGTCCGGCTCGTCGCCGGCACAGCGTCTGGGTGCCCTGGCACCACGTGCCTTGTCCTCCAGTCGTTCTTTTCAAAACGCTACCGCGTCACTCTCAGGTCCACCGACCAGTCGAGCGCTCCTGCCGGCGATCACAAGTGCCATCACTCACCTGTTGCGGAGGTTCGACTCCGAGGAACGAGGGGAGGGAGCGATCACGCGAGGCCGAATCGCTTCGGCTTCGGTTTCGTGTTCTTGCCGGCGAAGGCACCGGGCAAGGCTCCAGGGCGCCCGGCCAACAGAAACGAACCTGTCGGGACGCCGCTGCCGTTGGTGTCTCGCGGCTTCAAAGTCGTCGGTGAGGGGCCTTCGAGCGCCTGGAGCACCAGCCAGGCCCGGCAGGCAAGATTCAGGTGAAATCGATGCTCGGGGTCGTTCAGGTCCCAGCCCGTCAGCTCGGCAATGCGCATGAGGCGGTATCTCAGAGAGTTGCGATGCACATAGAGCTTGGCGGCCGTGGCTTCGAGCGCTCCGAACTCGTTGAGGTACGCAAAGAGAGTCTTCAGCAGTTCGCTGTGGTGCTCGCGGTCGTAGTCGATCAGCGCGCCGATCCAGTGGATCACAAGGTTCTGTAAGTCATCAGCGTCCGGGCGTGCCAACAAGCGCCAGACGCCGAGATCATCGAACTGACGACCGGCCCGCCTGTCGTGAGGTCCGGGAGCCTCAGCGCGAACTCGGCGTCCGCAAGTGACCTGTTGAGATCCTGCAGCCGATAACGACCTCCTACACCCATGCGGACCTTGCCCCCGCAATCCGAACTGAGGACACTGGCTAGCTCAATCCAATTCAGCTCCTCGGCGACGACCAACACCACGCCGTTGGAGCGAGAAGTCGTGAGGCACTCGATGCCAAGACGTGCTGTCACTCGGCGGACAATGTCTCGTAGGTCCACCGATGCAGGTTCCGATGGCGACACGAGTACGGCCCGGTGCATTTGATCAAGGTCGTAACCAAGCCTGTCAGCGTGGGACCGCACGCGGTCGGCGTCGGAGTCCTCGAGCAGCTTGGTCGCGAAGTCGCCCCACGACGCGACCTCGGCCTCGGCAACGTTCCGGTCGTGCAGGAACTCCCAACCGAGGACCGTCGTCGCCTACTCGAGCTGAAAGAGATCAGCGCCGGTCGCCCGTTTGCCAGGATCGAGAAGGCTGATCGCGCCGAGTGTCTTCCCTCGCGGACAAGCGACCGCTACCCACCTGTCGACGTCGAAAGTCGCGACAGCGTGTGAGCCATCGTCAGGGAGTGAACGCGCGGGCCGATGCGCGTCAGAGTCGCCACGCCGCTCTTCCACGCTGCTGGTCGCGATGACGCGTCCGGCCGGATCTTGGACGATCACCGCCATTCGGGTGTGCTGCTGCAGCACCCTCGCGATACCAAGCGCGCCATGGCCGTTGCCGGTAGCGGCGATGAACTGGCGGAAGAGCGAGGTAACTTCCTGAATCGCCGGCTGGTGCAAGAACTCCGCCAGCGACTCGTGAGCTCCCGACTCGGAGTTTCCCACTCGAGGTACGGTATCGGCTGTCGTTGCGTCTGTCGTCGCGGATCGCTCTGGCGTGCTGCGGCGGTGCGTGACGGTCGTCCGTGAGTTTTCGCGGGTCATGATTGCCGGTGGTGAGGTAGTCCGCCAGCTTGTGCCGAGAAACCTTGCTGCACATGTTCAACTGAGCGTGCCGGCTCGGTCGAGACGAGGCCACGCCGCATCGCCGTGGATGCCGCCTCTGTCCGGTTGGCGCAGTTCAGCTGCTTGAGGAGGTTGGCTACGTGGTGCTTGACCCCGTGGACGGAAAGCCCGAGCTCGTCGGCGATGATCCTGTTCGTCGCGCCGTCGGCGAGTTGTAGCATCGCCTGTTCGCGCGAGCTGAGCCGGACCGAAAGCGGGCTCGGGGAGCTACCATGGCGCGAATCGTGCTGGCTTCTCCTGGACGGAGAGTCGTCGCTGTCGTGCGTGTCATCTTGGGACTCTGATCTCACCGTGGCATCCCCGCCGTCTTCAGCATCGGTATTGAGCCCCGTCAGACGTCATCCCCCGATGCCTGCTTGCCGGCTGTGCGACGCGATGCCTGCTTCCGACGGCCCGAGCTTCGAGCCGTCAAGGGATGTTGCTAGTTACGCCGGAGCGGTGTATCCGGGTGTGCGCCCGTTGGTGAAGGTCACAACGTTGATGCCAGCACCGGGCGTGATGGTAATCCCTGCCGTCCCGCCGGTGACCAGGACCGCGCCGCCGGCAGTGTCGTTCGACACGACCGAGCCATTGTCCTGGTAAGTGATGCTTTCGGCTTCAACTGCAGGAATGGTCGTGCTCCACTCTGTGACCGAGATCGGGGTCACGGTACCGTCCGGGTTCACCGCAGGCGCGCCGAGGATCAGATCCGAGCAACGCAGACCAGGTGCGACCGAACCGATCGTCAGGGACACGGTGCCGGTCTTAACTCAATGCTGCCGTACGACCAGCCGAAGTTGAAGGTCGAGCCAGCGAGCATGGCGTCACTCGAGGTCTCCTGCTTGCAGATCTTGAACTGCGTCGGATCCACGACGTTCAGGGAGGTCACGACCGTCTCGTTGCCCACGTCGCCGTAAGGCACTGTGACGGACGCCGGGTTGACCGGGACGGCATTGGGGTTGGCCAGCGTCGGCCCGCCTCCGGTCAGGAGCCGCGCGCCAAATGGGTCGCTTGAGCTGACCGTCGAGATGCTGTCGAGGAAGAGGTTCTTCCCGATGACTTCCGAAACCGTCGCCGTTCCTGCCGGGACCTCGATCGGGGGTCGAGCAAGCTCCACCCTGGACCGTGAAGGACGTCCCACCGTTGACCGAGAAGGTCGGCGGAGAGCCCGGAGGCGTGGTCGGCAGGGTAGGCACCTGGACTACCAGCTTGGAGTTGACGAACCTGACGGTCGCAGCCTGATTGGCTGCAAGCTTCAGATTGGCAGTCGCAGTCCTCAGAGATGCGCTCACGCGGGCCGTGGCAGGGCTCACCGAGATGGAGGCAAGGATCCTGTACAGCGCCGGAGACGAGATCTCGGTCACATGGTTGATCCCGATCTTGGCCTTGACCACTCCACACTGGGCCTTGAACGACACCGGAACTCCATTTTACCGTATCCCGCGCTCGGTGCCTTCAGTCTTGGGCTTCCTCGTTCTCGGGCTGCACAACTTCGGCAGACGGGTCTTGTCCTGAGGCAGACCCGAAGGGCCAGGCGAGAGGGACGCCCTATGAGGGATCAAGACGCGCTGGTCCGGACATCGTTCCACCCGGCGTGCGAGTCCTTGGCCTGCCCCGCCGAGCCATGCGGCCCGGTCGATGCCGCCCGGGCCGCCTCGGCGTCAAGACGAGCGTCCTCGCGCGCCGTCTTGCGGTCCTCTGAGGCCATCCACTGGAAGTAGATCGGGATCACGGCGACGACGGTGAGTAGTTCCGACAGCACCCAGAGGACACCGGCTCCGGCGTGAGTGCTCGACAGGCTGTACATCGGAGCAATCGTTTGGCGCGAACTGAGGAGGGCGATGGCGAGAAACGACTCGAGCGGCACACCGATCAAGAGGTTGACCATCCGGAGGGGATAGCTGGCTCCCCATCGCGGGATCGGGTCGAGCCCGATCATCGGCCACCAGAACAACGTCGCTCCGAACAGGAAGCCCAGGTTGATGAGGTCCATAAGCCACATGTGGTTCATCGCGAAGCCGATAAGAGGTGTGAGGAAGAAGGCGAGCATGACGCCGTAGTAGAGCACCCAGACCACGAGGGGATGCGACAGGACTGCGAACCCCTGGCTGTGAAAGATGCGGAGCCACGCGGTCTTGGTGCGGCGGCTCGAGGTTTGCAGGATCAGCGTCATAGGAGCGCCCATCGACATCAGCGCCGGAGCGATGATCATGAGGAGAAGGTGTTGGATGACGTGAGCCTCGAAGTAAGAGCCGGTCAGTGTCGCGACCGGCGACTGGAGTGCGAGGTCGACAGTAAGCAGGCCGGTGAAGAACGAGACGGTCCGTTGCGCCTTCCACTTCCGCCCGCGAGTTGCGAGCGCCCAATCAGCCCGGAGATACCAGACGCCCGCGGCGATACAGGCTGCGAGGATGAGCAGCGGGAAGGGCCCGAACTGCCAGTCGAGCAGCGCGGTATGCAAATTGAAATAGACCCGTTCCATGGGCGCGCCAGGCACCCCTCAAGGGTAATGCCGGTTCCCGACCGATCGGCAGGGCAGGGCGCGGTCTCGGCGCGGGGAGCTTCCACCCACTCGCGGCTCATGCCGCCGCGCCGGGCCAGTTTCGTGCTCGACCGGGCCGGGCACGCTGGGGCAGACCCCACTTCGACGGTCCTGTGTGAGTATTGACCGGGTGGTAGCTGGACGCGTTGAGATATCTGATGTCGGGGCGGGATCGGCCTGGTCACGCCCGTCTTTGCGACTGCGGACCATGCGACGTCTGGAGGTTGGCGTGGTCGCGCTCGCGTTCGCCCTGTTGGCAGCTGCCGTGGCCGAGGTCGAGGTGGGTGTCGCGGCGGCGGCCGCCGTTGTTGGTGGAGTTCTCGCCCTTGCGATGCTCGCCGAGGTTTTCGTCAGCCGTCGCTATAGCTCGTGGGGTTACCTCGAGCGCGACGACGACCTCCTGGTCCGGCGCGGTGTTCTGATCAAGAGACTCTCGGTCGTCCCTTACGGGCGCATGCAGTTCGTCGACGTCACCGCCGGGCTTGTCGAGCGCCTGTTCGGGATTGCAACGGTGCGGCTCCACACTGCAGCCGCGGCGACAGATGCCCGATTGCCGGGGCTCAGCGTTCCTGAGGCCGCCCGGCTGCGGGAGCAGCTGACCTCGCTCGGGGAGGCCCGCGCTGCCGGAATCTGACGCGGTCGTGCCGCCGCTAGGCGTCCCCAAGTCGGCGGATCGTCCTTCCTCGTCTTCGCCCTACCGTTCGCCACAGGGCCCACGTCGACGGGGCCGAGTGCGAGCGTCTGCAGGGCTCCCGCGAACCTGGCAGCGTCTTCATCCGCTATCTCCTGTTGTTCGGATCGGTCCTTCTCTTTTCGGCATTCTCCTTGTCCTCGGAACCGCGGCTGCGTTTCCCGGTCGTTCGACCCGTTCAGTGTCGGATCTTGCAATTGTCGGAATCGTCGCTCTAGGCGGTGTCGTCTCCTGGGCGGTCACCCGCTGGCGGGTCGACGGCGACACTTTGCGTGTGGAGACCGGGCTGATCCGCCGCCAGTCGTTGCAGGTGCCGCTTTCCCGAACGCAAGCGGTGGATCTGGTGGAGCCGCTTCTGGCTCGGGTCCTTGGTCTCGCCGAGGTCCGGGTGCGGACCGGGGGGGCCTCGCGTGGCGACGCGAGGCTGTGTTATCTGCGCTACGGCGACGCGGTCTACGTGCGAGCCGGCCTGCTGGCGGTCGCCCACGGCCTGCACGAGGCTGTCCCGGCGCCGCCAGAGGAACGCTTGGTCGTCGTCCCTAACGGCAGGCTGATCGCCGCTGGCTGCCTGACCGGGGTGATCCCCGCCAGCTTGGTCGCTCTGATCGCCCTGGCCGTCCTCGGCTCGGTCGAGCGAGCGGTGCTGGTTGCTGGCGGGAGCGGCATGTTCGTCACTTTCGTGACGATGGCGCTGAGCGCGTGGCGCCGTATCTCGACGGAATGGTCCTTCACCGTCGCCGATGCTCCCGATGGCCTCCGGATACGTTCGGGCCTGCTATCTCGGGCAGCTGAAACGGTGCCCCAGGGTCGCATCCAGGCAGTCCGCATGGTTGAGCCGCTCTGGTTCCGCCCCCTTGGATGGTGTCGCCTGGAACTGCATCTGGCCGGCGGAGTGAAGGGTGGCGACCGCCAGCAGCCCGCAAGGCTCCGCCGGGCTTTGCTTCCGGTCGGACCGCTTGCAGATGCCGCGTTGCTCCTGGCCCGCGTCCTACCAGATCGCCAAGCGCCGCTCACGCGGCCGCCTCGCCGGGCGATGCTCCGGGCACCGTTGAGTTATCACTTCCTGCGGGCGGGTGTCGGCGAGTGTTGTGCTGTGGCGATCTTCGGGCGCGTTCGGCGGGAGACAATATGGGTGCCGTTGGGCAAGGCACAGAGCCTCCGAGCCGCGCAGGGCCCGATCCAGCGGTCATTGGGACTCGCTTCGGTTCATCTGGACGCTGCAGGGCGGCACACTCGGGTGACGTTGCGTGATCGAGCCGCAATCGAGGCGGTCCACTTGCTCGAGGAGCTTCCCCGTCGATGCGCGGCGGCCCGGGACACGACGAGAGCTCGGCCAGGGCTCGCGGCAGCGCCAGGGCAAGGTGACGTCCCAGCGCCAACCAACCGGGCCGTGCCTGACGCGTAGGCTGATACGGAACGGGGCTGTAGCTCAGCTGGCAGAGCACCTGGTTTGCAACCAGGGGGTCAGGGGTTCAAATCCCCTCAGCTCCACCCACCCCACCCACCGACCCACCGACCGATCTGACAAGAAAGGAATGACTCTCGAACCGTCGATTCGTGAGCTGCCTAACCTCCTTGCCGTGTCAGAGCCAGCCCGGTTCGTTCGACCCTGCCGCCAGGCTGAGGCCGCTCACAGATCCACCCAGCCCGACCGTGTTCGCCAATGGCCTCCGGCCTTCAGGTGCGCCACGGCTGCCCGTTCCAACCTCGTCCGTTGCGGCAAAGTGTCGAGATGGTCAAGTGGATCGGGCACGCGGAAGACGAACTCGAGAATCCCCTCGTCATCTTCGACTGACCCGGGCACGATCTCGAACCGGCGCTGGAACCGGACGATGTTCGACTCGGCTGGTAGCCAATCGGCCAGCTGGTCGTCGAGCAACCAGGACAAGCACGTAGCCAATCGGCGCCTTTGGCCGGTCAGCGGAAAGTGCTCGGAAAAGAAGCTCTTCGCCGTCTCGAACGAGTCGTCACACGCCGCCGGGGTCATCGGGCCGGACTCCGGAATGTGGACGCCGACACAAAAGTTCCCCGGCCGGAACCCCACGCCCCTCCGCCACGCCTCCTCGGGCGGATACCACCACGGGCTGCCGTCCCCGACACCGAGATGGAACCAGTTGAACTGCAAGCGTCCGAGGTCAAATACCTCGGCCCGTAGGCACACGGTCACCCACCACGCAGCATCCACGCCCGTGGTGCCATACGTGCGCCGATGGATCGCCATGTGCCGGCCGAGATCTGCCATCGAAGCCCGGGAGATGTCCTCGGCTATGCCCCGCGAGCGGTGCCACGCCATCGTGTGCGGCACCATAGCCAGGAACACATGCGCCATGAAGCAGCGACGCTGCAGCGGGCATGCCTCCTCGGGTCCGACCCACGCGGGCCAGGCGAAATGGGACATGTCGGGATCGCCCGTCACGAGGGTCAGCCAGTGACACGAGCGTTCTAGCAGCCACCACCACTCAGGCAACGTGGCCGGCGATGGCAGCGTGGCCACGACCTCAGCGGCGTCCGTCTCGGGCACACCCAGACGTCGGAGAAGCTCACTGGCCTCGCCGGAGCGTGGCAGGACCACCTCGTAGGGCGGCTTGCCCACGGCGTCAAGCTCGTCAGCCCAACTCGCCTCCGATGCGTCAAAGCCGAGTGTTCTCGCAATGGCAGCACCCGTGCCGACGGTCACTCGCGCGACCAGACTCGCGACTGGCCGGGCGTGGGTCCTTCGAGGGGGCGGAAGTTGACGCCGATGGAGTCGAGACGTCTCAGATGATGGCGCAAGCGGCTCTCGAAGTCCGCGAACGAGCGCGGCCCACCGGGGTCGCGGGCAGCAGCCCCTCGCCATGCCATCTCGGAGAAAGCGCTCACGCGTGGAAAGTACATGTACTCGGCGTGCTCGGCGTTCGGCACGTACTCGGTCCAGAGCTGGCACTGTACGCCAAGAACATGGTGGCGCTGGGCCTCAGGGATGGAATCCGGCACGGGGTCATAGGACCAGACTCGCTCGAGGCTCGTGCCCGGGCGGATGGCGAGCGGCTCTCGGGGATCGTCGGCGTAGGCCCAGTCGAGGTAGAGCCACTGCTGCGGCGCCATGACGACGTCGTGGCCGGCGCTCACCGCCTCGATGCCACCCTCCTCGCCCCGCCACGCCATTACGACGGCACCGGAAGGCGCGCCGCCCTCGAGAATCTCTTCCCAACCGACAATCCTGCGTCCCCGCCTGGAGAGGTGCCGGGCGATCCGGGCTGTGAACCACGCCTGCAGTTGTCGCTCTGACTCGAAGCCCTCTGCTGTCATCAAGGCCTGCGCTTTCTCGGAGGACTGCCACTCGATGGTCGGGCACTCGTCACCACCCACGTGGACGTAGCCGAAGGGGAAGATATCGGTCACCTCGTCGAGGACGTCGGTACAGAACTTGAGCGTCGCCGGCTCGAGGTTGAGCACGTGTGACGAGATGCCCCAGGTCGTGAGGACCTCGCGTGGCTCGGGCGAGTTACCGAGTTCGGGATAGGCCGCGATGGCCGCCACCATATGACCGGGCATGTCGATCTCAGGGAGCACGTCGACGAACCGTTCAGAGGCGTAGGCGACGATTTCACGCAGGTCGGCGGCCGAATAGAAGCCTCCGTGCGGCCGGCCGTCGTAGCGCCGCTCCCGGTAGTG
>CABDYA010000112.1_pt1 | contig 9960 bp, 7 predicted proteins | sample 3131851 | NCBI WGS metagenome assembly CABDYA01 (sample SAMEA5534336, study PRJEB31848) | metagenome | biome: tundra; feature: field; material: soil | place: USA | collected 2013-05 | depth 0.15 m
TCTCTCAGCTCCGCGACGGCGACATCGCCTCTGCGGTCGGCTGGTATGCCCGCAACGGCCGGGTCCATCCACCGTGGCAAGTGGATGGAGGCTTCGAAAGCCCAGGACACCACTTTTTCTGAATACGCAGAGGCCTGGATAGCTCGACGTTCGGGAACCAAGCTGCGGGCGACGACCGAAGCAAAGTACCGCGGCCTTCTCGATCGCCACATCTTGCCGACTTTTGGCGACCGCAACTTGTCCGAGATCGACCCGGATCAGGTCGAGGCTTGGTACTACCCACTCAAGCCCCAGCACCCTCCGACCGCAGCTGGTGCGTACCGGCTAATGGCGACGATCTGCAACACGGCGGTCAGGATGGACGTGATCGCAAAGTCACCTTGCCTCGTCGAAGGTGGCGCCACGGAGGCCTCCGCGGAGCGTCCGGTCATAACCCGGGACGAGCTGCAGCGGGCCGTTGACTCGGTGCCTGATCGTTACCGAGCAGCGCTCTTGTTGGCGGCCTGGTGCCAATTGCGCCGGAGCGAAGTGCTGGGGCTACGACGAGGTGATGTCGACCTGGATGCGGGTTCGATTCACGTCCGTCGAGCCTGGGTCGTAGCTCCTGACGGCAAGCGTTGCCAACAAGGTCCGAAGACCGAGGCAGGTGACAGAACGCTCTACATGACCGAAGACGTGCGCACGGCGCTGCGGGCACACCTTGCGACCTATGTCGGGCCGCAGGCGAGCACCTGGCTCTTCCCGAACAAGGACGGCACTGCGCCCGTCATCCATCGGACCTTCTCTCGTGTGTGGGAGCGGGCTCGACGGGTCTCCGGCCTGAGGATCTTCGCTTCCACGACCTCAGACACTCGGGATTGACATGGTTTGCTCAAGCTGGAGCTACCCAGGCGGACCTGATGCACCAGGCCGGCCACGCAAGCCCGGCGGCAGCTAGCCGGTACCAGCACGCCGAAGTTGAGCGGACGAAGATGCTGGTCGCAAAAATGGCCGCCCCGTAGCCCTAGAACGCTAATATAAGTCTTCTTGCCTTGGGAGCAAGGAACACTTATACTTGCAGCATGACGGTTGGAACCGAGCGACCCAAGACACGAAGATGGGGCGAGGCGACATCTCGTGCCGTCCGGCTCCTCGCGCTCCGCACCGTCCCCACGTTGCAGGTCGACCTCGCCAAGGAACTCGGTATCACCCAGCCGCGCGTCTCACAGATCGGAAGACTCCTCGCAACCGAAGGCGTCAGGTTCGCGGACGTGCACGATGCGGGCCAACGCGCCCGGCTAGTTCTTCTATACGCGCTCCATCACGCTCCAGCGGTCGTGACCGAGACACTCTGGTACGACATCGACCCCTCACATGAACAGGTCGCCCGTGCCGTCACCTACCTCGTAGAAGCCGGCGCCGCGGCAGTCGTCTCTGCCGACGCCGCCCCCGACTTCGTCGCTCCGTGGCGGTCGCCGACGCGAACGGTGATCTACACCGACCTCGACGCGCCGCTCGACTCGGCCGGCTTCGTCCCCGCCATGGCCAGGGGTGAGGCGAGCATCGTTCTCCGCCACGTGTCCGACACGAGCCTGCTCGAACCCTGGGAAGCCCCGAGGGAGGCGCCATTCCCCCTCGCGCACCCGCTGCAGCAGATATGGGACCTCCGTGACCTGGGCGGGGAGGACAGGTTCGAGGCCTCCGAGCGGCTCATGCGTCGCGTCACGATGGGCACCCTCTGAAGATGGCTGAACGCGACAGACCGTCCGCACCACCCCTGACGGAGGAACAATGACGACGGGCGACTGCAGGGGCCGCGAGATCGGGAAATCCCATGGCGACGCGTAGGTGCATGTCCACGGAGACAATCGACGGCAAGCCATGCGAGAACGAGGTCGACGTTGGGTCGGCTTTCTGTGGTGCGGGCCACCTGTGCGTCTCGCGTCCCGCCGATCAGGCTCCGCGTGCGCCCACGGCCGCGTCGTCGGACCCGCGCCCGGTCGAGGACATCCTGGCCGTCTCTGGCGGCGGGACGGATCGGCTAGTGATGATGAGTCCGTCGGCTGCAGACGATGGCGGGTTCGTTGCGATGGCCGACGTGACGAGGGCGGCAGGGCTGGCGGACATGGGCGCCGACTACCGGCTACTCGGTGGTATCGCCGTGATGCTCCACATCCAGCGCCTCGGCATCGACGTGCCCCTCCGGAGAACAGGCGACGCCGACTTCGGAGTTCCGCCGCACGTACTGAAGTCCGGTCGCCTGGTCGAGGAACTGGAAGCCATGGGCTACAAGAAGACGAGCGGTTGCACCTGGGAGCGCGTACTCGACGGACGGCGAACGGCGTCGACCGATCTGCTCATACCTGCGTACACCTCACGGCCGCGAGTCAACAAGAAGATCGACAGCAACGGAACCACGGTCGTGACGACCGAGGTGCCCGGTCTCGCCGAGGCGCTCCGGCGCACGCCCGTACGATTGCCGGTCCGCTTCGTCCTCTCTGATCGGCGTGCGATCGAGACCGAGGTGCTGCTCCCCGATGCCGTGGGAATGTTGCTCCTCAAGGCGGGCGCGAGAAAGGTCCGCAACGAGGAGCGCGACTCGACCGACCTGTGGCGATGCCTCGAGGTGGCCGCTGCAGAAGGCGTGACACCCGCCGACCTCTCCACCGATCCGGTCATCGGGGACCTCGGCGCGGTCCTCCACCAAGAACTCCGACGAGGAGGCCGGTCGATCCCAGCCATCACGAAGGAACTGATGCCCGCGGCGGCTGGTCGTATGGAGACCCGGATCCAGGCGTTGCTCCTGAGAGTCACCGGCTCCTGACGGTCTAGACGGAAGGCTGTTTCAACCCCCGCCCACGTACGTCCAGTCGTCGACCACCGTCTCAGCGAACTCGTCGTCGATGACGACGGCTGCCTTCGGAGCGCCGGAGAAGCACAGGGCGCATCCACGGTGCTAGCCGTTCGTGTAGCTGCCGCCAACGATTCGGAAGAAGACACTTTCCAGCCAGCCTCAGTCGTCGTCCCCGAGGTTCGACCGCTCAACTGCCTCCAGGTAATCGCGACTGCGAGGAACCGAAGTCATCAGGCCGGGCGCCCGTGGCTGAGGTACTGAGGATGACGGGCGTCGTCAAGCCAAGCGGCGATGTCGGCGGGATCGAAACGAACGAACCGTCCAACCTTGAGATACGGCACCCTTCGCTCGGCAATGAGACGCCGGATGTGGTGGATGCTCACCCCAAGCCGCTCGGCGAGCTGGTCGATGGTGAGGAGTTGCGGCAGAGCGTCTGGATTGACCATCGGTCTCCTTGGTTGTCGAGGTGTTGCCTGCGGACGAGGCCGGCGCCGACTGGACGACAGATGGTGACGAGCCTCCAATAAAGAGGCACTTAGGGTCCACGTATCAATTACTCGCGCGATGTAGTCTAGCCGTGTGGAGGTGAGCGAGGAGGCTCTGGCACAGATTTTCGCCACACTGACCCCCCACCTCGACGAGCGGCGCAAGCGCCTCCTGGCGGGCGCGCAGGCCCGGGCTTTAGGGCGTGGCGGGATCGCAGCCGTCGCTCGGGCGTCGGGGATGAGTCGCTCCACTGTCCAGAGCGGAGTGCGTGAGCTCGACGAGGGAGCCGAGCCCAGCGGGCGGGTGCGCCGCCCGGGCGCGGGACGCCCGCGGCTGATCGACAAGGATCCCGGTCTGTTGTCGGAGCTCGACGATCTCGTCTTCCCCGAGGCTCGGGGAGACCCGATGTCGCCTCTGCAGTGGACAGCCAAGTCGACCTACCAGCTGGCAGACGCCCTCTCGGAGAAGGGCTTTGCGGTCTCGCCGAACACCGTCGGGGATCTGCTCGCTGGCATGGGCTATAGCTTGCAGGGCACCTCGAAGCAGAAAGAAGGCCGCCAGCACGTGGACAGGGACGCCCAGTTCGGCTACATCAACTCGACCGCCGGCTCGTTCCTCGCTGCCGGCGAGCCGGTGATCAGCGTCGACACCAAGAAGAAGGAGCTCGTCGGCGAGTACTCGAACGCCGGCAAGGAGTACCAGCCGAAAGGTGAACCGGTCCGCACCCTGGTCCACGACTTCATCGACCCGGACATGGGAAAGGCCATCCCGTACGGCGTCTACGACATGGGCGCCAACGAGGGCTGGGTCTCGGTCGGGGAGGACGCCGACACGGCTGGCTTCGCGGTGGCCACGATCAAGCGCTGGTGGGAGCAGATGGGGCGACCTCGATACCCCGAAGCCACGAAGCTCTTGATCTGCGCCGACTCCGGAGGCTCGAACGGCTACAGGCTCCGCGCCTGGAAGGTCGAGCTCGCCAAGCTCGCGAAGGAAACGGGTCTCGAGATCACCGTCTGCCACTTCCCGCCCGGCACCTCGAAGTGGAACAAGATCGAGCACCGGATGTTCAGCTTCATCACCATGAACTGGAGAGGCAGGCCGCTCGTCTCATACCGCACCGTCGTCCAGCTGATCGCCGGCACGACGACGAAGAAGGGCTTGAAGATCCAAGCCGACCGCGATGAGGGCTACTACCCGGTTGGCGTGAAGATCTCCAACAAAGAACTTGCAGCCGTGCCACTCACCCACCACGAGTTCCACGGCGAGTGGAACTACACGGTCCACTCATCGCAGGATTAATTCTTGCGCAGCCCCTTACGACTCCAGGCTAACTATGCGCATCCCATCAAGACCGTTGATCGCCGCCGGAACGTAGCCCTACCACCACGAGCACTCAAACTCAATGATCTTCACCGCTCTTCACCACTATTAACCTCTATCTACCAAACACCAGCCCACCAACCCCCTCACGCATTCTCTCCCCTTTTCCCACTTCGTCAACCCACTCCACTCATTCCATCTTCCCACTTCACTACATCATTCTACCCACTCCACCAAACTGTTCATTCACCGTCACTTACCTCTACTGACCTTCATCTACCCAATACCAAACAAGCTCTTTACTTCACATCCATACCTGCTATAACCACAAACCAAGAGGAACACGTTTGCAACTTTCAGTTGGTGAGGAGGTGGTGTGCGTGGCGTGGATGCGGATGATGGGGGCCGACTCGGTCGACTACCACGAGCACACCGTCGCGGGTCGCGGTGACGACCCGGTCGCGGCATCTGGCGAGTACTACGCCTCGCGCGGAGAGACTCCGATGTCCTGGGGCGGCTCCGGACGTGGGCTGCTCGGCCTGGAGGGCGAGGTCGACCTCGCTGACTACCGGGCCGTGTTCGGCATCGGTGGCGCCCATGACCCCCGTACCGGTCGGCGTCTCGTCGGCTGCCTGCGTCCCGGTCTGGAGCTCGTGGTTTCACCTCACAAGTCGGTCGCCGAACTCGGAGTGATCGGTCACGCCGAGGACATGCACGAGATCGTCGACGCCGAGCGCGACGCCACCCTCGAGTACCTGGACCGCCTTGTCGTCGAACGGGGTGGCAGGCGGGGACGCGCCCAGACCCGCGTCGCTACCGGCGGTCTCACCTGGGCGACCTCCAGGCATGCGACGACCCGGGCCGGCGATCCCCAGGTCCACGACCACGTCCTGATCGCGAATGCCGTGCTGATGCGAGATGCTCGCGGAGGGTGGAAGGGCGCCGACACGGCGTTCTTGCGCGACCACCTCCACGCGGCGACAGCGGTCGGTCGGATGGTTGGCGCTGCCAAGGCAGTCGAGCTCGGGTACGGGATCGTCGCCGACCCGGGCCCGTCCGGACGCCTCGGAGGCTGGGCGATCGCCGGCATCCCGGACGAGGTCTGCGAGCTGCACTCGACCCGCTCTGCTCAGATCACAGCCTCGGTCGGACCCGATGCCTCGTATGCGTCACGTTCGGTCGCGGCCCGGGCCACCCGGGACCGCAAGGCGGAGGTCCCCGTCGAGGACCTGTTGACCCGGTGGCAGGACGAGCTGACTGTTGCTGGCGCGATCGAGGCGGCAGGTTCCTCATATCAGCTTCCGGTGGCCGACCTCGAGGAGCTCGCCGGCGAGCTGCTCGCCCCGGGTGGGCGCCTGGCGAATGAGAAGACCTTCACCCGCGGCGACGTGATCATCGCCGCCGCCCCTCATCTTCACGGCCTGTCCCTTTCTGTGCTCGACCAGGCTGTCGAGACGGTCCTCGCCCACAGTTACGCGGTCGCCCTGCCGGTCGTCACGGGCAGCAGAGAGCCAGTGTGGACAGCACGGTGTGTCCTCGCCGACGAGGAGCGCATCGCAACCCTGGCCGAGGCACTGACCGGCGATGAAGGGCCGAAGGTTGAGGAGCAGGCCGCGCTCGATGCTGTCACCCGCCTTGAGGAGCGTCTTGGTGTCCCGCTCACCACCACCCAGCAAGAGGTGGCAATTGGCCTGCTGGTGAGTGGGCACCATCTCGATCTCGTCAAGGGCGTGGCCGGGTCTGGCAAGACGACGACGCTGGCCGCGGTCCGCGACGGTTTCGAGAGCGCCGGCTACAGCGTGCTCGGCGCCGCCACTTCGAGACAGGCAGCAAGGAACCTCGGAGAGGGCGCCGGGATCGAGTCGCGCACCGTCGCCTCGCTCGCCTGGCGACTGGAGCACAACACCTTGGAGCTCTCCGACCGGCACGTGCTGATCCTCGACGAGGGAGCCATGACATCAGATGTAGACCTCGCCCGGCTCCTCACCGCCGTCGAGCGATCGGGCGCAAAGCTGATCGTCGTCGGGGACGACCGCCAGCTCGGCTCCATCGGCCCTGGTGGCGCGCTCACTGCACTTGCTGAACGCCATCCCGAACATCTCTGGGCTCTCACCGACAACCTGCGCCAGAACGACCCCGCCGAAGCTGTCGCGCTCGGTGAACTCCGAGACGGCGACATAGCCGCTGCCGTCGGCTGGTATGCCCGCAACGGCCGGGTTCATCCCGTGCCCGACCGCCGGCGAGCGGTGATCGGCATGATCCGTGCCTGGGCGGCCGACATCGACGCCGGGCACGAGCCCCTCCTTCTCGCCTACCGACGCGACAACGTCGAGGCGCTCAACCGCGTTGCCCGAGACCTCTGGGAACGTTCCGGGAGGCTCAGCGGCCCCGAGCTCACCGCTCCCGGAGGGCACACCTACCGGTTCGGGGACCAGGTCATCACCCTTGCCCCCGGACCAAAGGGCGCCTGGGTCACCTCACAAGCTGCGCGGGTCACCGCCGTCGACCCCGAGGCCCAGACACTCACCGCTATCACCCCCGACGGCCGTCAGCTTCAGATGGGGCTCGACGACATCAGCGCCGACCGTCTCGCCTACGGCTACGCCATCACCGCTCATCGCGCCCAGGGCACGACGGTCGAAGTCGCCCACGTCCTCGACGACGGTGGTGGCCGGGAGCTTGCCTATGTGGCCATGAGCCGCGCCCGGAACGCCAGCCACGTCTACACCACCGCGACCGATCTCACGCAAGCGGCACAGCGTCTCGCGTGGTCCTGGGATGACGAGCGCCGCCAGCAATGGGCCACTGACCAGGCCAGTGCCGCCCAGCACCTCGTGGAGCTTCGCGCCGAGCACCGAGAACTTCTCGCGAGCATCCCGCCTGGCGTCACCGACCAGCTTGCTCACATCCACGAACAACAAGCCGCGCTCGAAAAGGACCTTGCCAACCTCCGCACCGGCGCCGGACGATGGGCGAACTCGCCCGTCCGAGCCAGTTACGAGCACCTCCAAGTCGCGAGGCGAGTCCACGAGGAGAACCTCCGCCGCGCCCAAGATCCCCGCCATGGGCTCCTCGGTCGGCACCGAAGCCGCGGAGACCTTAAGACCAGTGCCGCAACGCTCCAAGTGGCCGAGCGTGCCTGGCAGCGTACGACCGAACCTCACGCTCGGCTTCTCGAAGACGAGCGGTCCCGGCTCGCCGCCCAGGGCGGCGAGCTCGAAGCTGCGCAACAAGCGAGAGCCGACTTCATCAAGGCCCATCCTGAGCTCGTCGACCGAATCGACCAACTACGCCGATCCATCGAAACCCGACACGCAAGCCCACATCGTCCTCGCGCCTTTGCCACGAACACTCCAACCCCACCACCGATCATGTATGGGCGGAGCCTGGGGCCTTCCTACGAGCGGTCGCCCTCGCCCGCAGTTCCCATGGGTCCCGAGCTCTGAGCCCGACCCCACCCTTGATGGCACTGGACCACACGAAAGCCGGGAACATCGCCCTCTTCGGACAGTTAGCGAGCGCTCCCTGCCGACCATGCGTCCCTCTAACTGCCGGAGTCGCCCCCAACGGGCGTCGTTCTGTACGCCCCAGCCCCGGCAGCGAGACGGGACGCATTTCGGCTCGCCGACGGTCGAATCCAGCCTGCGACAACGCCAGGGAACAGCCGGAGGAAGGCGCCTGTTCTGGGGGAACGTTCACCAACGAAGGCCCGGGTCGCCGGCCTAGGCCCTTAAGCCTCAGTTGGTGGCGAGGCCCGATAGGCCCGTTGACTACGACGCTTGAGCTGCCGAAGCAGCGCCCGCGCGCCGAGCATGTTCCGGACGGCCCGTCAGTGGCAGTGATTCGGAGGCGATGCCGCGTCCGTGTCCGCGGATCCAAGATCGTCTGAGTACCCGGCTTCGAGCCGTGGCCACTGCGAGGTGGGTCGACCGCCTGGCCACTCCCACAGGGGTGGCCACTCCGGAGCCCCCGCGAGGGTCCGAGTCGCGTGCCCGCGCCGCGGCCAGCCCGCCGGCGAGTCCTCCCATTCTTCCTGCCTGCCGAACACGGTGAGGTCCATGAGCGCGTAGCTGTAGTCCAGCACCTCAGCTCCACGGCGGTTAGTCCAATACGTCTCGAAGACCCGGTCGCCATCCCGCAGGTAGCACACCAGATGGAACAGACCGTGTTCTCGGCCGACGAGCAAGGTATCCAGCGAGGGCTGGGCCGAGTACCAGGGCATGTCCCAGCCCATGAAGGTGCGGTAGCGGAGGCTCTCGTTGAATGACGCGTGCGCATCGCCAGGGCCGTAGGCGGTATTCCGCCCCTGGCAGAGCACCGCGAAAGTGATGTCGCGGGAGTGCAGGTAGGCAAGCTCGCCCACGTGACTCATCACCCACGTGCAGCCTTCGCATTGTTCGGCCGCAGGTCGACCCGGCCACCACATGAAGTAGTAAGCGATGAGCTGACGCCGGCCTTCGAACGCGTCGAGCAACGTCACTGGGCCGTGCGGCCCGAGCAGCGGGCTATCTGCGGCGACCTCGACCATCGGCAGCCGGCGGCGGGCGGCGGCGATCGCGTCCCCTTCACGGGTGTGTGCCTTCTCCCTCGCTCGTAGCACCTCCAGCTGCTCGTCGAACGTCGGGCGGTGGACCACCGCTGGTAGAGGCGTGTTCTCATCCTGGGCCATCGGCACCTCCCCTAATCGCCTGTTCGCGGCCTTCGGGCCGGTCCCCAACACGGTAGCGACGATCGGCGATGTCGCACGAACAGAGTCTCGCCAATCCTGACCTCCATCCACGAAGTGCCATACCTGGGCAGTCGTCGAGTACAGAACGCGGATACCAAAGAGCAGGTCAGCCGGGCAACAATTCAACGCAGACGGATAGGGTGCAGGTTGCCGCGAGACGCGGACAAACCGAGTTGCGTAGCTAGCTCAAGGCGGGTCCGTGAGGGAGCCGCAAACGGGAGGGGTGGGTGGTGCCGATGCACAGATTCGTCGGCCTTGCACTCGTGGTGGGACTGCTTGGTGCGCTCACCGGTAGTGTCGCAAGCGCTTCCTCAACGTCGACGGCCGCCCTGAAGCTCACGAGTGTCGTGGTGGTCTCCTGTCCGAGCTCCCGCGACTGCTTCGCCGGTGGGACCGCGGCGCACGGCAACGTGGTCCTGGACACGACCGACGGCGGCGCCAGCTGGTACGCGGAGAGTGAGTCCATCGCGATCTCGGTAATCGACTGCCCATCGGCGACCGTCTGCATCGGCGGGGGCCTCGGCGACAAGGTCCTCGTGACCTCCGACGGAGGCAAGACCTGGACCGTGCACACGGTGTCCTCCTCGCTGGC
>CABDYA010000148.1_pt1 | contig 9299 bp, 8 predicted proteins | sample 3131851 | NCBI WGS metagenome assembly CABDYA01 (sample SAMEA5534336, study PRJEB31848) | metagenome | biome: tundra; feature: field; material: soil | place: USA | collected 2013-05 | depth 0.15 m
GCCCGGAACGCGGGATCGCGCAGAGCGCCCGCGAGAACCTCTTCGCTAGTTCTGAGATCGCCGAGCTTCATCATTCCGTCCTTGCATGTGACCACGATACCACGCTTGATATCGCGGGACAACGTTTCCGTTAGGCACGCTCTGGAGCGTTTCGCGGAGCTGGAAATTTAGGCGGTGCAAACCGGAGGTCCGCTCTGGCCTTGCCCGTCGGCAACTGGTGCCACACGGGCGAACACGTTATAGTCGGTGAACGAGTAAAATGCCTGTGCACGGAATGATGACTGAACTACGGCGCGCCACGGGGCTCGTTGCAGTTCTCCGGGCCGTCCACGAACGACCAGGTATCGAGCGTCCAGCTGTAGCTCGTGAGACCGGCATGACGAGCGGCTTCGTCACCGAGACCGTGGCCCGGCTCCGCGCCCTCGACCTGGTCACCGAGCGCCCGGCACCCCCTACCGGTGGGCGCGGCAGGCCCACGACGACCATCCACCCCCATCCACGAGGGCCCCTCGTGGTCGCCGCCGCCGTCGGCCACGAGACCTGGAAGCTCGCCGTGGCGCAGCTCGGCGGGACCGAGCTGGTGCGGGCCGACCGAGCGCATCGACGGGACCCCGACCAGGTCCTGGACGAACTGGGAGCGGCGTTACGGTCTGTCCGCGGCCGTTACCGTCGCCGCATCCGGGCAGTCGCCGTCTCTGTTCCCGGGACAGTGATTGACAATCACCTTGCCCAGGCGGCGAACCTCGGCTGGGAGGACATCGACCTCGGCGTGCTCTGGCCGCGCGAGCGAGACGGCCGGGCCATTCTGGCCGGCAACGACGCCTCCTTTGCCGCCATCGCCGAGGCGCGTCGCGGTGCAGCGGTGGGGGCCGGGTCGGTCCTGCACTTGTACATGGACGCCGGCATCGGCGGTGGCGTCATCGAAGGCGGCCGGCTTGTTCTTGGCGCTACCGGCACCGCCGGCGAGTTTGGCCATATGCCCTTCGGTGACCCAGCCCAACAGTGCCGCTGCGGTGCACGAGGGTGTTGGAACACCACCCTCGACGGTGCCGCCGTCGCCCGGGCCCTCAACCAACCGCAACCCACCGACGAGGTCAGCTATGTCCGCCACGTCCTCGCCGTCGCCCATGCGGCACCTGTCCTCGAGCACGAAGAGGTCGCTGCCGTCCAGCAGATGGCAAGCGCTGCCGGGCGAGGGGTTGCCGGCCTCGTCAACGCCCTCGACCCCGACATCGTCACCTTCGGGGGCTTGGGACGAGAATTGCTGGAAGTCGCCGGTGACCACGTCCACTCGGCCTACCTCGCCGGCCTCATGCACTTCCGTCTTTCCGCGCCCCCGCCGCTCGTCCCCGCCCATTTCGGCGACGACGCCCCCCTGGTCGGCGCCACCGAGGAAGCCTTCTCCGCGTTCCTCACCAAAGGTGGCCTGCGTTCGTGGTCACAACGCCGACAACAGTCCGCCGACCTATTGAACGGACGGGCCGAGGAGACAGCCGAGAGCACTGGGCACCTGCGGCAAAGGCAATCATGACCGCATTGCTTGCGCTGGTCACGGTCGTGTCATGGGGGACGTGGATACCACTGGCCCAGGCCCTGCCCGGCATTCCCCAACGCTCGCGGACGTTTTACGTGACGGTCGGCAATGCCGTTTTTGCCGCCGTTGCTCTGGTCGCCAGCGGTGGCCACCTCTCCTTCGGTTGGCGCGAGTTCTGGTTGCCTTTCGTCGGAGGCCTGGTCTGGACGGCGGGAAACTACTCTGCCTTTCGCGCCTCGGAGGCCATCGGGTTGGCCCGCGCTGCCGGGTCGTGGACACCACTGAACATCATCACGGCGTTCGTGTGGGGCGCCTTTCTCTTTGGCGAACTGGACAGCTTCAGCGCCGCTCGGTTCGCCCTGGTCGCAACGGCGCTCGTGCTCGTCTTGGCGGGGGTGCTCTTGATCGTGAGCTCGCAAGAAGAGCGTCCAGCCAAGGCACTGGTCCCGGGCGCCGCACCAGCCTCGGGCCGCAAGCCGGCCGGGGCCACACAGGCCGGACAGGCGGCCTGGGCCGCCACTGGCGCTAACAGCAGCCGCCGTGGCCTGCTCTGGGCCAGCGCCGCAGGAGTGCTGTGGGGCAGTTACTTTGTGCCGGCTCAGTGGGCAAAGGTGCCGACGCAGGTGGCCAATTTCCCCCTTGCCCTCGGCATCCTCGCTGCCGGGTTTGCTCTCGCGCTGCCTGCGGGCGAGCCGGTCAGGCTGAGCCTCAGGGTCACCACTGTGCAGTTGACGGCCGGGTTGCTGTTCGGCATCGGGAACCTGACCCTGCTCGGCCTGGTCTCCCGGGTGGGCACCGGTGTCGGCTTCACCATCGCCCAGCTGAGCCTCCTCGTCAATGCAAGCATCGGGATCTGGGTCTTCAAAGTGCCAAGGCCGGGCTCCCGGGCAGCCAACATCGCTCTTGCCGGCATCTTGGTCGCCGGTGTTGGTGGTGGACTCATAGGGGCTGTGAGGTAGCGCCAGATCACTTGTTGCCGTCGCATACGTCGGGCACGTGCTCGTCGACCTGTGCTCAGCCGGAGTGGAATTGTCTTTCGGATGGGCGCCCGTCGAAGGGCCGTGCTCGGCAGCCGCACCACTGCGTCAGGGGGGCAACAAACGGCCGATGCCGCCGTACGGCCGAAGACCAAGTACCTCGAATCGGACCAGCTCCCCGACTACGAGCGGCAGTGCGCCCAACAAGCGAGCTGCCTCGTCCTCATCGGCGGACTCCGTCTCCAGTACGGCCTCGTGCGTCCCCAGCGCGAGCCTGAAGGGTGCAAGGTCGCGATTCTGCGGATGCGCTCGGGAATTCTGCCCGGAACGGGCTGCGTGAAGGCCTCGGTAGTCCCGATCTCGCGCGCGTGAACAGAGCAGCGACGCGCGGTGCAGCGTTCGGGATGCGGATGGCTCATCGGTGCTCGAACGCCGCAGAGGGATCGTTCGAAGTGGAGTTGGCTTGGCCAGGCTGCGATGCTGTACTCGCGGATTTCGCGTCGCAAAACAATCTGCCCCCGACCGCATCACCAGCAAGCTGGGAGAGGCTGACGGGGGCTTACCCAGGGAGTATACGCTTCGACTCAGTGGGAAACAATGGGCGGTTCCTCTATTCGGCTGAGATCTTGCGGGATTTGCCGCTCGCGATGTCGGCGGAGCGATTTCAGAGGTATCTCACCGAGACGAGCGGTAATGACGTGGAAGCCTGTCGTCTCTACACCTGGAACGCAGCGATTTCATCTGCTTTCTACGGCCCACTGCAGGCTCTTGAGGTTACTCTGCGCAACGCCGCACATGACAAGCTGAGACACCATTTTGGAGGCCAATGGTTTCGGAATGCGTCCGTCCTCGACGGTGACGAGCTGCGAATGGCCCAGGATGCGGAGCAAAAGCTTCAGGAACACGGACAAACTCCGACGCCCGGCAAGATCGTGGCTGAGCTCGGATTTGGCTACTGGGTCGGTCTTTTCGCTAACAGGTACGACGAAAGGCTCTGGCGGACGTACCTTTGTCGAGCCTTCCTGCCTCGGCTTTCACGAAGGGATCTGTACGACGACCTTGACAGGCTTCGGACCTTGAGAAATCGAATCGCGCACCATGAGGCGGTCTACCAGCGCAGGCTGTCGGACGACTATCAACGAGTCGGGAAGGCCATCCGTGGCCTCAGCCTCAGTACCTGGTTGTGGGTTGACCATCACAGCCGCGTTCCGGAGGTCCTCGCGCAACGGCCAGAAGAGGTCACGGCGTTCTGAGGGGACCCACGCCTACACCGCACCTGACCCACCACCCCGCCCGTAGGAGCGACTGCTCGCCTTCGAGCGTCGCTATGAACAGAGCGCCGCACCGTTCGAGTGGAAGCTCACGCGCAGCGACCGGGCGTTGCTCATGAAAGAAGCTCGCCGACAAGCCCGACTACCAGGCAGCTGCCTGAGGTCGCATCGATACGTGATCGAAATTACGGTCCAGAGCACTTAGCCTGCGCTGTGCCACCCGAATTAGGGTCTCTAACCTTGCATAATCCCTGGTCAGCGCGCTCGGAGGAACTCGAATCCCCAACCTTCTGATCCGTAGTCGCTGCTCGTGTCAGATTGTCCCGCGCCGTCGCATTTCGTCTCGTCCAGATGGTCGTCCCGCGGTTCTTGCGCAACAGCGTGCAACTGCGTGCGACGCTCTGGGACGGGTTTGTTGGCTCGAATGTTGGCTTTTTCGCGCCGCCTCTGCCGGTGCCGGAGCCGACTACCACGGCTTGTCTTCCGTCGACTCTGGACGGCCGACGCTCCGATGGGAGAGCCGTGGTACGCACTTCTCCGCCGGACTTGACCCGGACCATCCGCGTTTTCGACCCCCAAATCTCCGCTGGATAGGTGAGAGCAAACCTCGAAACGTCAGCTTCTTACGCGAAGCAACTAGGGCTAATCAGGGACCGGCGGGTTCTCCGTGAACCACCAGGCTTGTTGCCCCTAACTCTACGAAGCTACTTACGTCGAGCGCGGAGAGAATCCGACCTGGGTTGCTGAGCCAGCGCTCCCGCTCATCATCGGCAGCATGACCCCGCTCTCAGCGAATATGTTGCTCCAGCTATCGTACTAGGAGTAGTATCGAAGTATGAAGGTTAGCGTTAGTCTTCCCGACGAGGACGTGGAGTTCTTGGACGCCTATGTCGACTCCCAGGGCTTCGCCTCGCGCTCGGCTGTAGTTCACAAGGCTGTTCGGTTGCTTCGAGCATCCGAACTCGGTCCGGCGTACGAGGATGCCTTTCGGGAGTGGTCGCGAGATGAAGCAGACGTTTGGGAGCCCACCGTCGGTGACGGACTGAGCTGATGCGACGGGGCGAGATTCGTCTCGTTGACCTCGACCCTGCTCGAGGCTCCGAAGCCAACAAGCGGCGGCCGGCCGTGATCGTGAGCAACGACGGCGCGAACAGCACCGCAGAACGTCTCGGCCGCGGAGTGGTCACCGTAGTTCCAGCGACGTCGAACACCGAACGTGTTTTCCCCTTCCAGGTGCTACTGCCGGCGTCAGAGACATGACTTGAGCGGGACTCGAAGGCGCAGGCGGAGCAAGTGAGGTCGGTAGCCGTCGAGCGCATCGGGGCCCGAGTAGGCGTGGTTCCACCCGACCTTCTCGCGCAGCTTGACGAAGCCCTGCGACTGCATCTCGCCTTATAGGCGGTCAAGGCCCCTGTAATCGCGACGTCTGATGCGCATGCTAGGGCAGCGCTAGGACCCGACACCCGCGGAGTCGGCAATCCAAGGCGAGACGGTTCTGGAGCTTTCCAGCGCGCTCGGAGGAACTCGAATCCCCAACCTTCTGATCCGTAGTCATATAGCCGTGAACGGTGTGCTTACCTGCGGTTTTGCAGGTCAGAGGCGAGCGAAACGGGGAAAGTTAGGTGCTATTGCGAAACCGCAGGTCAGAGGCCCAGTCGCCAGTGTATCCCGTCGTCTCAACCCGTAAGGAGCAAGACAGGCCGAACGGCCGATCGCGAATGAGCCGGTTCACTCACTGCGGGCGGCTTCGGGTCCTGTAATCCGCTCGATGAGGGGGAAGGTCGAGACAAGGAGCCCGAGCGAGACCACAATCCCGATAACCACTACAAGCCAGTAGAGCAACCCCGGCCAGCGGATCGCCTGGTTGCGCTTGGGACGCGGGTCGCCGAAGCAGTCGGAGTGCGTCGCCTCCAGTGCGCGTGCGAGTCAGACTGCTGGTGTAAGACATCCGGGCTGTCGCTATTCAGATGGCTCGTGCCGGGCCGGTTCCATCGCTTGCGGCCGGCTGCACACGAATAACGAGCAAGCCGGCACTGGGCAGTCGCGGCTACCGAGCAGCGGCACAGAATGACTGCTCGGACGCGAGCGAGGTCGTGACCGATCAGACAGGGACTCGGTGTGCCTTCGATCGGGCGGGGATATAACCGTGACGTGGCAGCGCGATGCGGAACTCAGGTCGCTCCTGGGTTCGAACAAGAGTCACCAGTCACCCACTAACGATCGAGCCGAGCCGAGCACCGAGCCGAGCCGAGCAAGCAAGCGGAGAGCATGCAGGCGCTTTCGAACCCGCCCAGCACCCTTCTTCGCCTGATCGAAAACGTACCGGAGGTGAATATCTGAGCTGCCGAAGGCGTGGCCGGATAGTAAGACCGAACGATTATCTCCTATCTGGTTGCCAGGTCGCGTTTGGCTGCTGACGGAGCAATTCTGACGGAAGCTCTGCCAAGATTTACACAGGATGCTCCGTGGGCCACCAGAAACCTCCCAGGTTCGATCGTCACAGTAGAGGAAACCCGCTGATGCTCCAAGTTCTGATTGGAAACCGATGTCGAATCAAGAGTTGAGATCCACGTTCCGTCGTTCACTGGTGGCTATCCGGGTGGCGGCCCTGGCTCGTCTGTCTGCCGAAAAGGTCTCGCCTACCCGTGCCGGGTATTGCTGTCGCCGATGCGGGCCACGGACACCCCAGGTCGCGGCGGCCATACGAGGAGGTGCCAGCACCCTCAACTTGGTGAGGCTCGCACGATGGAGTGCGGCCCTGTCCCCTTATACCCTGTCGCCATGGGCTTTTGGGCGGCACCAGCGATGTGGTCTCGTGCCAACCTCCGGCGCCGGTGGCGGTCCCTCGTGCTCCTCGGCTTGTTGGCAGGTCTGACTGCCGCCTTCGCCACCGCCTCGTTCGCCGGCGCTCGTCGTACCGGCACCGCCCTCACCCGGCTGGAGACGGCCACTAATGCCGCCAACGCGTTTGTCTTCACCAGCCAGGTCGGAGACATGCACCCGAACTGGAAGCGCCTTGCCTCCCGTCCCGAGGTGGCGCAACTAGCGGTTTGGGACCTGATCTTTTGCTACCTCGACGGGCAGCCGAACGGCGTTTTGTTCGCCTCTGACGGGAACGGTTGGCTTACCAAGGTCGACAAGCCCGTCGTGCTGGCGGGCCGGATGTTCAACCCCAAGGCAGACGACGAGGCCGTTGTCAACGAGCAGGTGGCGACCATAGGACACATCGGCGTCGGGGATGCAATGCAGGTCCGTACATACGCGCCAGATCAGTTGGGTGGTGGCACGCCACATGGGCCGAAGATCACGCTCCGGGTAGTGGGCATCGTCAGGACCACCGAGGAGTTCTTGTTTACGCCGAACGTTCTCGTCTCGCCGGGAGTCGTCGCCCGCTACCGACGAGAGGCCCTTTTTGTGCCGAACGCTGTTGTGCGGGTGACCGGGGGCGAGGCCGGGATGTCAGCACTAAAGCGCGACGTGAGCTCTCAATTAGCACCGGGCGTACCTGTGCTCGACCTGGGCGACGCAAGCCGCCGGGTCACGACCAGCTTGGCCGTGGGAAGCTTTGCCCTTTACATGATCGCCTTGGCCGTGCTCTTGGCCGGCGGTCTTCTTGTCGCCCAAGTCCTATCACGGTCTGCATCTTTCATCGGCCAAGACGTGGCCGCCTTGCGGGCCATCGGCATGACGCGTCGTGACATATCAGCCGCAGCGTTAATGAGCTCGTCGTTGGCCATCTGCGTCGCGGTTGCCGTCGGGTTAACGACGGCCGTCGCGCTGTCGCCTTTGTTCCCCCTTGGCGTGGGCCGTCAGGTCGACCCTGACGTTGGCGTCCATGCGGATTGGACGGCTCTTGGCATCGGCATTCCCATCATGGCAATCTCTTTGGCAGCGGGCGCCGTCCTATTTGCGCTGAGTGCTGCACGTCGCGAGACGAGGCAGATCGAGGAGCAGCCCTCAGCCGTTTTGTCTTGGTTTGCCAGTGTGGCCCCCGTGCCTGTTGCGGTGGGGGCACGTATGGCCCTGCAGCGCGGTGCAGGAGCGCGCAGTATGCCGGTGCGCCCTGCTCTCATCGCCGCCGTGGCCGGCGTCCTCGGCGTGGTGAGCGCTCTGACCATCAACTCCGGCATTAAGCACGCCTTGGCGAACCCCCAGCTCGCTGGCGTCACCTATAGCGTGTCGATCACCCCCGCCCCAGCGGACGTGAGGGCGACAAGTGTTTCCCGCCGCCTTGTGACAGAGGTCCGGCGCGCCGCTCCTGGCGCTGCGCTGGCGGTAGTGAGGAGAGACCTCGTCGAGGTGGACGGGGTAGGGGTACCGACCTTCAGCGTGCGAGCGGTCCCGGGCACGCGGCCTTCCATTACCCTGGCCATGGTCGCTGGCCGTCCTCCCTCAGCTCAGGACGAGGCGGCCATCGGCCCGGGCACGGCCAAGTCACTGGGAGTGCGAATTGGCCAGTGGGTCACCATCGGGCATGGTGAGCGGGTGCGCCTTGTTGGCGAGGCGTTATTCCCTTCCGACGTGCACTCTGAATTCGACGAAGGGCTGTGGCTCACGGTCGCCAAGTTCGAAACCGTGGTCCCACCGTCCACGCCTTCGGAAGCTGACGAAGTACTGGCAGTACGCTTCTCGAGCACAGGCAACCAAGAAAACCGGGCTCTCGCCGACGCCGAGGCCGACCTCCAAGGGGCCCCGATAACCACCGGGCCAATCGGGCGATTGACCATGAACCTAGGGGGCCCGGGCTCCGTCCTCGGGTCCAGCGTCGAACCAGCAGCCGTGCCGCTCGAACTGACCAACCTGGAGGACCTCGCTCAGTTGCCCACGGTCCTCGGAGCTTTTCTTGCTCTCCTGGCATTGGTCGCTCTGAGCTACATACTTTTCACGTCAGGCCGAGTACGGAAAGTTGAGTTCGCCGTTTTGAAAACCTTGGGGCTCGACGAAAAGTCCTTGCGGGTGATCATCTTCTCGCAAGCAACCACCATTTCTCTCATAGGCTTGGTTGCCGGCATACCTCTTGGCTTGGCCGCGGCGCGTTGGGGCTGGACGGCCGTGACCTCTCGCGTCCCGCTCGTGGACGTGCCACCCTTATCCATCCTCGTCGTGATCTTGACGGTCCCTGTTGTCCTGGTCGCTGGGAATGCAGTCGCTATCTGGCCCGCCCGAAAGGCGGCGCACCGCAACCCTGCGGAGGCCCTCAGGTCAGAGTAGGCAGCGCGGGCCACCGATGGATCGTGTGCCTGTCAGCAGAAGCGCACATGCTCTAGAGGGCAGGTGTCTACGATGTCGCGACACACTTGTCTCCGATGTCCCGCGTCATCACAGAGCGAGCGGAGAGCATGCAGGCGCTTCCGAGCCCGCCCAGCACCTTTCTTCGCCTGATCGAAACCCACCGGATGTGAATCTCTGAGCTGCCGAAGGCGTGGCCGGATGGTGCCGTACCGAACACCGAATCTGTATTCGGGCTCGGGTCAGTCGTGTGGCGGGTTTGCGGCGACAGATCAGGCGTTCTTGAGT
>CABDYA010000195.1_pt1 | contig 8680 bp, 5 predicted proteins | sample 3131851 | NCBI WGS metagenome assembly CABDYA01 (sample SAMEA5534336, study PRJEB31848) | metagenome | biome: tundra; feature: field; material: soil | place: USA | collected 2013-05 | depth 0.15 m
GGCGCCGAGATCGGCCGGCTGATCGACACCGCCTACGGCAGGCCTGTGCACGGCGGAGCCGAGGGTGAGGAAAAGCTCGTCACTGAGCGGTACGCGCCGTCCCTGTCCGGAACGGCCATGGCTCCGGCGGCGCCTGGCATGTCCTCGACTGGGGTCTCTCCGACCGACGTGTGACCCGCGCCGGTCCGGAGACCCGCAGTGGCGGTCCCCTCAGCACAGACGCCTGAGCGGGACCCTTGGTAAGAGCCGGTGCTTTGCACCAGATGGTGCTTGTGCCGTGGCACCGTCGGGGCTCAACCGAGGACGGGAATCCCTCCCGCGGCCGCCGTCAGCCCGCCGCGGGGCGTCAGCTGCTGCTCTACCAGGATCGGGACGCTCGCCGAGACGCTAAGGGCGAACAAGGGGGTGTTCTTCAAGACCGAACCGAGGTTGACCTCCAGCTCCGAGCCGGCGCTCAGGTCGACCACTTCGAGCCGGGACCGGGCGGCCGTCCCGTGAGTCAGCTCCAGCAGCGTCACCGTTGAGCCTTCGGTTCCGGGGTCCTCGATGGTGACCACGTCGTCGATCCGTGACGTGAGCGACGCGCCGGGCAGCAGCCACTCGTCGCGGGGACCGGCAGTTCCCGGCGTCGCGTCGATGTCCTCGAGAAAGCGAGTCCTGTACCTGGTCGTGAGGCGGGCGACGACGACGGGCATCCCACCCTTGGCGGCGATGACGACCGAGCCCGTTCCGAGACCGCTCTTGCCCGTGACCGGCGTCGCGAAGTCGACGATGCCCCCGGCCGGGACATCCTCGGTGAGCGCGGCCACGATCCCAGCTCGACCTGGCGGAGCGACACTGACCGAGACCGGTCTCTTGCCTGGGTTGTAGACCGAGAACGTGCTCGCCACCCCTTTGCGCGACTGCATGGCCGCGAACGCCCAGTGGCTGAGACCGCGGGCGGGCCCGACCAGCAGGGAGCTTCCGATGACGCGAACGTGACTGATCGGGTGCCCCGCTGCAGATCTTGAAGTCACCTCGACTGTCTCGGAGGTCAATTCGAGCGCGCCGACGACGACAACTCCGCTGACGGCCGTGGCGGTGACCGCCAGGGAACTTTGATCGAAGACCCAGCGGTGAAGATCGAGGACCACAAGGCCCGTAGCCGGGACGACCACCCCCTGAAAGGCGGGGGGCGACGTCAGCGTCGTGCCGGTCGAAACGCTCACGTTCACCACGGCGGGTGTGGCATCGGGGTCGTAGAGCGAGAGCCGGACGTCCGAACCGCCGTAGGTGCTGCCAGTGGGCACATAGCCCTGAGCAGCGGCCACGAGCGAGCACGGGGACGAGAGCTCGACCGGGGCGCCGGCGGCCGACCCGCCGACGATCGATTCGCCGACGCCGATCCCGCCAGCGTCGGCCTTGATCGACACCGCCGCGAATCCCGCCGGACCGCGCGTGGTCAGCGGCAGAACCGCTTGTGCCTCTCCACCGACCTCGAACCGGGCCCTCGAGATCGATGCACCGGACGAGACCCCTCCCCTCGGGAGCCCCGTTCGCGACACCACCACGAGGAGGTTCACCGCCGAGGTCCCGATGTTCACGATCGAGATACGCGAGCTCTCCTTGCCGGCACCGACAGGCAAAGGCCCGGGACAACGCCAGTCGCCCGGCTTGGTCATCTGCACGACCGGGAGTGAAGGCGCTCCCACGAACTGGCCGCCGGCGGCTCCCCCACTCGGCTGGCGCACCACGGCGTTGACGATCACGAGCAGCGCGAGCCCGAGCGCGACGCCGAGGAGGGCTCGACGCCTCTGGTCCCGCGCCACCCAAGAGGCGTGCTTGCGACGCCCGACGGCCTCCTTCATGGCAGAGCGCTCGGTGCCGGCTCGGGTGCCGGCTCGGATCGACCGGCCGGGTCTTCTACCGAGCTCGCGGCGGACGAGGGCTCACGTCCATCCGGCGGGCCGTCGTCGAAGACCGCGGCGCCGTCGCCCGGTGGAACCTCGCTCGCTCGGCTGAGACGACGACGCTTCCTGCGACGAGCGACGCCCTCAGCGACCGCTAGGACGACGGCGAGCATGCCGGCGGCGACGCCGAGCTCTCTCAGCCAGGCCGGAGTCCCGCCACCCGCCATGGCGGGCGTCACAACAGAGTCGGGCGCCGGGCTCTCGGCTGCCGTCCACGCCGTGTCCTCGAAGGCGAGCACGCCGCCCTCGGTCGGAAGCTGGCGAAAGTCACTCTCGGCCTGGAGCGTCTTCACAAGGCTCGGCGGAAGAGGGGCCGAGGGCGGGACCTGGACTCCCGGCAGGTCCGGAGCAACCCCGCCGGGGAGGATCAAGTAACGGATTCCCGCTCGCGCCAGCTCAGCTCCGAGCCGGACCGTGAGCCCGGCCTCGGCGCTGGTCAGGTCCAGTTCGACCGCCGCCCCGACACCTGGGTCAGCGCTCGGCCAGAGCCGCTGGCCGTCAGGCAAGCCGTCCACGCTCACCGCGAACGCGAGCCCGGGCCGTATCTGCCAGGCGGGCGGCGGCACGCTGGCGGGATCACCCAACCAGAGCACGTCGTAGCCCTTGGCCGCAGGTGCCGGCGTAGTCCAGCTGAGAAGCTGCTCGTAGCCGACAGAAGGGAGCGACGAACGGCCGTCCACCGATGAGACCAGCGTCGGGAACAGCCCGACGACAAGGCACAATGCGGCTCCGGCGCTGAGATTCTGACGCCATCCGAAGCGACTTCTCGCAAGGTCGACCTCGAAAGCGGCCACGCCGAGCCCGACTGCAGCCGCGATACAGCACGCAGCCGGAGCCAACAGGACAAGGGTCGCGCCGCCCCCGGCACCGAGCCATCCCACGGCGCCCGCGTACGCCACGACCACAGTGGCAACAGCCGCGACCCACCATCGCGTCGCCCAGTCGAGCCGCACATCTCGCGCCACTAACAGGACGAAGCCTGCGCCGAGCGGGATCCCCCAGCCGAGCCAGCCCGCACCTATCGGACCCGCGGCGAAACGAAACAGCCGTAACACCCCACCCACAGACCCTCGGGGACCGACCGCGCCCGAGATGATGCTCCATCTCACGCCGGCCTGGATGAAGGTGAGCGACCAGGGCAAGCAGCAGAGAAAGGCGACGCCCAACGCCCCTGCGGTGACGCCGAGCGCGCGACCGACCGCGGCGAGGCGGCCGGCGGCGGCCGAGCCGAGCACGATCGCCAGTGACAGGGCCACCACTGCCACCACTGACGGAGGTGCCAAGGCCGCCATGAACGCGAGAAGCAGACCGAACGGGACGACTTCGGCCACCACGGCGCGCCAACCGCTTGCGCCGTCTGGGGACGAGAACGGCTCCAGCCTGGTTGCGCGACAGATACGCGACATCACAAACGGCATCCCGGCAAAGCTCACCAGAGCCTGCAGGTCGCCTGCGGCGATGCCATTCCACACGAGCGGAAGACCGAGATAGGCAATCGTGGCCGCGAGCCGGGCACGGCTCGATCCGAGTGGCCGGAGGAGTCGATACATCCCGACGGCGCCGACGAGGATGGGGCCGAGGAGGAGCAGCTTTTCCACCTGTGCGGTGCTGCCGAGCAGAACCGCTCCCGAGAGACCGACCAGGCCGAAACCGGGAGCTGCCGGCCCGGTGGCTTGCCAGCCGGCGTCATGCCAGCCGCCGAAGAAGTCGCGCAGCAGCGTGGATGCCGGCGGGAACGGCAGCAGCTGACCCACCAAAGGCAGATGGCCCGTCAAGAGGTTCCGGACGCCGAACACGACCACGACGATCAGGGCCGCGACCGCCCAGCCGAGATTGCGGGGGACGACAAGCCTGTTCCGGCTCGAGGCGATACGCGCAGGTTCGAGATCTTCATCTCTCCCGAACCGCCTCGCCACCGCTTTCACGACCGGGCCGACGGGCAGGACTGGGCCGACCGGGTTGGCTTCGAGAGCCGAGCGCCGGTCCCCACGGCTCAACAGCGGCGCGACGAGGCGGTCGGGCCTCTGACGAACACCTGCGAGCGCCTTGCGAGCCTTCCTTAGACTCCGACGGTGGCGCCAGTTCCACCACCATGAGTCCGCGACGCGCTTGGCACGCTCACGCTCACCCCTGAACAACGCGACCGTCACCTCTGCGATCGACCCCGCAGCGAGATCGAGCGCGACAACCAGGCGACGGGGGCGGTCGTAGCACTTGAGCACCGCGCGCAGCTCGTGGCGACGACGCAACATCGCCGTGTCGCCGATCGTCCTCGATCCGGACCGCGCCACCTGAACGTGGCGAACCCGGGCCGAGGGCGCTACGACGACGCGCGCTCCGGCCACTTGGGCCCGCCAGCACAGGTCCACGTCCTCGCCGAAGAGCTCGATGTCCGGGTCGAATCCGCCGAGCGCCCTGAAGAGGTCGGCGCGCACCAACATGCAACCGCCCGGCACGGCGAACACCTCCCGGCCCTCGTCGTGCTGAGCCTGGTCGAGCTCACCGCGCTCGACCCGCTCGACGGCCACGCCGAAGCGGTCGACGCCGATGCCGACCTCGAGCAAGCGGTCAGGGGCGTCCCACTCGACGAGCTTCGGGCCGACGATGCCGGCATTGGAACGGTAGGCCTCCCCGACCAGGCAACGAACCGCGTCGGGAGCTGGCGCCACATCGTCGTGGCAGATCAACAGATGAGATGCGCCCTCGACCGCCCCTAGCGCTTCGTTCGCGGCCGCCGAGAACCCTCTTCGCTCGCTCTGGCGAAGGATGAAGGCGCGCGGGAGCACCGCCGCGACACGTGCCGTCAGCTCCTCGTGGCTTGCGGCGTCCACCACGAGCACGTCGAGGTTCGGGTAGTCCTGGGCACCAAGCGCCTCCAGGCATTCCTCGAACCACGGACCCGGGTCAGACGCGACGACCACGGCGACGACCGGCGGCGCTTGCTCCTCCGGCATCAAGGCCACGCTACCGCGGACGCGAGGCGCGATCCGGGAGGGCAACCGCCGAACACGCTTGCTATAGTTAGCAATATGCAGTACACTAGTGAGCGCATGCCACCGAGCGCGGCAAGCGGCACGACCTCTCGCAGAGCGCTGTTGCGAACGGTGGACAAGAGGAGGAGCAAGACATGACCGACACCCGGCAGGGTCTGGCTGAGGCGGCGCGAGCCCTCGCGGACCTCGCCAAGGAAGCTGCGTACGTCGCGATCGGCGTGGGCGTCCTCGAGTTCCAAAAGGCCCAGGTCCGTCGCCGCGAGCTTGCCTGTGCACGCAAGCTGATGGCCAAGCGGGCCAGGGACTTCGAGGCCACGGTCGCTCAAGTGATCAAGGTCGTCGACTCAACCCTCGAGCCGGTGCTGGAGCGGCTTCCCGAACCAGCGCAGGCCATCGTTCGCCAGGCCCGCGAGACACGCGACGAGCTGCGGACGCGCGTCTTCGGTTTCTCTGCTTGAGTCAGGCGAGGCGCTGGCGCCAATAGTCCAGGACGTCCGACAGCGTCGTGGCCAACTCGATGGTCGGGTGCCACCCCGTTGCAGCCACGAGCTTGGAGGCGTCCCCGACCAGCACGGGGACCTCGACTGGACGGAAGAGATCAGGGTCCTCGACGAACCTCACCTCGCAGGACAGCAGCCCGGCCATCTGCTCCGCGAGCGCGCCAATGCTGATCGCCTGTCCTGAGCACACGTTGTAGGCCTCGCCGGCGACGCCGTTGGTCGCAAGGAGCCGGTAAGCCCGCACGACGTCGCGCACGTCGGTGAAGTCCCGGGAAGCGGCGAGGTTGCCAACTTGGACCTCCCCGCCGTTGTTGAGCTCGGCTTCGACCATCCGGCGCGCCAACGCGGACACGACGAAGTCATCGACTTGGCCCGGGCCCACGTGGTTGAACGGCCTGGCCCGGATGACACGCAGACCTCGTCCGAGGAACGCCTGGAGACCGAGGAACTCGGCGGCCACCTTGCTAACGGCATAGGGGGTCACGGGGCGAAGCTCGGCGTGCTCGTCGAGCCTCGCCGTGGCCGGTGCGGGGCCGTACACCTCCGCCGAGCTCACCACCAGGACCACCGGCGGGACCTCGCATGAAGCGGCGGCCTCGAGGAGGTTCAGCGTGCCCATCGCGTTGACCCGGAAGGTCTCGGCAGGCTCGTGCCACGACTGGCCGACGTGAGTCAGCGCTGCGAGGTGGTACACCACGTCCGGCTGCGCCGCCTTGAGGTCAGCGGCAATCAGGGCGGGATCGGTCACGTCTACCTCGGGACCGGGGGCAACGGCCGTGTCGCCCGCATCGGAGAGGTGGCGCAGGAGCCAATCGCCGACGAAGCCAGTTCCACCGGTCAAATACGCGAGCACGTGCTCAGGCTACCTGGCGATCCGGGGACCTCCCCAAGAACTGGGTCGGTCCAGGCGTTGTGCGCGCGATCGCGGTCAGCTTCCGGCGGCTAGGCGGTACGCCGCCATATGACCCTCGGCGCAGGCCTCCCAGGTGTAGCGGGCCGCGACGGCGAGCCCATCAGCCCGGCGGCGGCTCAGCTCACCGGGAGCGTGCTCGGAGATCGCCGTCTCGATTGCCGCCGCGAGCGCGTACGGCTCACCTGGCGGGACGAGCAGGGCGCTGTCGCCGGCAAGCTCGGCCATGGACGTGCCCGAGGTCGTGACGAGGGGTGTGCCGCACGCCAGCGCCTCGAGAGCCGGAAGACCGAAACCCTCCTCGAGCGACGGGTAGACGACCGCACGCGCCCGCCGGAGAAGTGCCGGAACATCGGCGTCGGGCACATAGCCGAGCCGGCGGATCCGCTCGCGTGAACGCGCCTTCGCGACCGACTGCATGACGGGGCCGGCCTTCCAGCCGGTGCCGCCGGCCAGGATGAGCTCGAGCTCTGGTCGATCGCCGGAGAGCCGGTCGAAAGCAACGACGAGGTCGGCGACGCCCTTACGCGGCTCCAAGGTCCCGAGGTGCAGCAGATACGGTCGGTGAAGGCCGAGGCGCTCCAGGACTTCGCCGTCGGCACCGGGGCTCGGCTCGTCAGCCACGAAACAAGCCTGGTCCACGCCATGGGGCACCACCACCACCGGACACCGCGGAGACAGGACGTCCCGGAGCCGTCCCGCGGTGATCTCGCTCACGCAGATGATGACCGCGGCGTGCCCCACCGAATAGCGCATGGCGGCGCGGAACCACGCCACCTTGCTCGGTTCGTGCCATTCGGCGTGATCGAAGAAGGTCAGGTCGTGAACCGTCACGACACAGGGGACCTTGGACCGCCGCGGCATGGTGTAGTGGGGACCGTGGTGCACCTCCACCGGTGGATCGAGGCCCGCGACCACCGAGCCGAGACGGGCCCGCTCGTACAAAAGGCGCGTCAGGCGGCGCGAGGGAGCGACTGCGACGACGCGCTCGCCCGGCGCGGTGAGCGCCCACCTCGCGCAGTCGTCACGGCGGGCCAGGAGCGTGAGCCGGCAATCGTCACGCCCGGCCAGGGCCCGGGCCAGCTCGACGACATATCGCCCGGCTCCCACGGGTCGCTCGGGCACCGCGCTCACATCCAGCGCGACCTCGAGAGCACCGCCTCCCGAGCCGGTGCTCATCGCGGAGCCTGCCCCTCGGCGACGGCTCGCTCCCAGACCGCGACGTGGGCACGCGCGGTCTCGACCCATCGAAGCGCCCCCGCACGCGCGAGGCCCCTTGCGACCAGTCCCGTACGCGTCGCCTCGTCGGCGGCCGCGGCCACAAGGGCCTCGGCGATCGACCCCACGTCGGTCGGATCGACCTCTAGCGACGCCCCACCGCAGCTCGGGACCGGGCTCGAGACGACCGGCGTGCCCTGGGCCATCGACTCGACGACGGGCAGGCCGAAGCCCTCCACGATCGGGACGTAGGCACAGCAGCGGGCCCCGCTGTAGATCGCGGCCAGCACGCCGCCTTCGACGGCGCCGGCGAAGACGACGCCGGCTGTCGGCCCGAGCGCCGCAGCCGACCGCGACGGTCCCCACCCGCTCGGCCCCACGACCACCAGTGGCCAGGCGTCGGGCAGTTTCGGCCTTGCGAGGGCGTAGGCCTGAAGGAGGCGCCCGAGGTTCTTCCGTGGCTCGAGCGTGCTCACGGTGAGCAGGTATGGACCGAGGACCCCGAGACGCTCGAGCAATGCCTGAGCCGCCGGGCCGTCCGGCTCGCCGAGATGGTCCGCACCCTCGTTCACGATCACGAGCCGGTCGTCGGTGATGCCCACTCCCGCGGCGAGAACGGCCCGGGCCGTCTCTACGGAGGGGACGATGACGACAGCGGCCCGCGAAGAAGCGCGCCTGAGAGCGGCCTGGTGCCACCGCCTGCCCCGCGGGGGATAAGCCTCCGGCATCGACCTCCAGGCCACGTCGTGCACCGTGATGACGAGAGGTATGCCCGAGGCGGGGACCGGCGCCGCCAGCGACACGGAGTGGACGACGTCGGTGCCTCCCCCGACGCGGGTGAGTCCCAGGTCCCATGCACGCGTCATGAGCCGACCGGGGAGCCGCGAGCACACGAGCGGACATCCGAAGCTCGAGAGCGGGTCCGGGCGCGAAGGCGGGCGGCTCGCGACGATCGTGAGCACGGGACGCTCACCGGTCGCGAGCTCGTCGATGCCCTTCAACAACCCGCGGGTGTAGGTCCCGATACCACCGGGAACGCGCCGTCGCAGCTGCTCGGCTGCCACCGACACCGAGACCGGTGTCAACGTGCCCGCCTGTCGGCCGCGGCCA
>CABDYA010000225.1_pt1 | contig 8247 bp, 8 predicted proteins | sample 3131851 | NCBI WGS metagenome assembly CABDYA01 (sample SAMEA5534336, study PRJEB31848) | metagenome | biome: tundra; feature: field; material: soil | place: USA | collected 2013-05 | depth 0.15 m
ACGTCGGGATCGCGATCGCTAGGAGAATACCGATGATGAGCAGGACAACGAGCAGCTCGATGAGAGTGAAGCCCTCCTCGCCGGCCTCCTCGAACCTGAGGCGCCGTGCACGGAACGTCTCGGGAAGATCTGACATGGGGCTGTACCTCTCGGTTTAAATAGTCGCTACCTCGTATTGCATCGGCCTGCAGCCCGGCGGGCCTTAGAGAATTCTCGTCTGTGTGTCCTCGGTCTAGAGCCGCGTCGTCCTCGGGTCCGCGTGCCCAGCCGCATCCTGGACCTCTCGCAGGCTCGCGCCAGCATCAAGACTGAGTGTCTCCCTACAGCCCTACCGCGCTGGCGGCGTTCTCACGAAACAGCGAGCCCTCGCGGATGTACCGGCGAAGCATGGCCGTGCCCTTGTGGCCTATCTGCTCGGCTATGACGCGCTCTGGGACACCGGCAGCAGCAGCCGAGGTCGCAAGGCCGGCTCGCAGCGAGTGACCTGCCATGTCGGCGGGGTCGAGTCCGGCCCGGGCAGCGTGGCGCTTCAACACGAGCGCCACCGCCTGGGCGCTGAGTCGTGTTGTCCCGATGTGGCCATGGCAGTCCACGGGGCGAAAGGCTGCTCCCTCGATAATGCCCGAGACCTTGAGCACCCCGAATAGCGGGCCGTACGGGACACGATCAGCGCCTGGGACCCCTTCGGGACGAGATTCTGTGTGAAATCGATCGCTCGGCTCGAATCGCTGTTGTGATCGAGCGGCGGGGATGCGCCGCGACGGTCCTAGTGCACTCGGCGCTCGTGGGTGGGAGGCCATGCCGTCGGAGACGACGAGGGCTCCTCGTTCGACGAGATTCGTGCGCCCATCCCGTCGATGACGCAGATGCCGGCTCGGCTCGTGTCCCGGGCGTAGGTCGCCAACATCGTCGAGACAGTGTCGGCGACGTCTTCCGGCGAGATCCTCAGCGATTGGGATGCAGCCGTGGCTGCCGAACCGCGACTTGGTAAGCAACGCTCAATGCGCTCCGGTACGAGCCCTGATCAGCGGGATCACTGGTGCGAGCAAGTTGAATTTGGCGCCGCCGTGCACTGGCCCGAAACTGAGCTTCTCCGCTGGGAGTGGCTTGCACATGTAGTTTCCCTGTGCAAGATCGCACCCGAGCGATGCCAACAGAGCGTAGGTCTCCGCGTCCTCTACGCCCTCAGCGACTACGCGCATGCCCAACGAGTGACCGAGATCGATCGTGGCGCGGATGACGGCTCTGCCTTTGCGATCATCAGCGGAGGCAAGTCGTTTGGTCAACGCGATGTCTATCTTCAGCTCGCTTACCGCCAGATCGCTCAAATAGGCCAAGGAAGAGAAACCTGTCCCGAAGTCGTCGACGGAGACAACGAGGCCGAAACGGTCCAGCCGTTCGATCACCTCTTGGGATTTCTCGCGATCAGCCATCATGTTCGTTTCGGTGACCTCGACGACCAGACAATCGGCCCCGAGATGGTATCGAGAGAGCAAGAAGCGGATCCGATCGGGTAAACCTTCATCGAGAAGATTAGTGGCGGAGAGGTTCACCGAGACGTAGAGGCGGCGTCCCCCTTCTCGCCAGGCCGCACACTGGGTGAGAGCGGCCTCCAAGACCAAGTCGGTCAGCGGCCGCATGAGACCTGCTTCTTCGGCGAGCGGGATGAACTCCGTGGGTGAGAGGACCCCGAACTCGGGGTGTGGCCAACGGATCAGCGCCTCCACGCCAAGGCTCTTGCCCGTTCGCAGCTCGTATTGAGGTTGGAAATACAACTGGAAGGCCTTTGCGGTGATGGCATCCCTCAGCTGCTCAATGAGTCGGAGGCGGTTCTGCCCTCCATCTGGGAGAGTTTCGTACATTCGGTACGAACAACGAGCTGCCTTGGCCCGATACATCGCAACGTCGGCACAACGGAGCAGCTCGGTGCTCTCGCGAGCGTGTGTCGGCGCCAGCGCGATGCCGATGCTCAGCGTGACGTGCAAGCTCGCAATGTCCAGGATGAACGGTTGCTCAAGCTGAGCGGTCAACCGCTCCGCGACTGTCCTGGCGTCGCGAGCGTCAGCATCGCCCAGGACGATACCGAATTCGTCGCCGCCCAGTCGTACCAGCACGTCCGACTCCCGCAGCGCCGCTCTAAGACGCGGCCCCAACATGAGGAGGATCTGATCGCCGACCGGATGCCCGAAGCTGTCGTTGACCTCCTTGAAGTGGTCGAGATCTATCAACAACAGGGCAAGGTGCTCCTTGGCCACCGCCGTGGGTGCCGAGGAAAAGAAGTCGTCGAGCACAGCCATCAATTGGCGACGGTTGCCCAGTCCCGTCAAGTCGTCGGTCAGGGCTTGCAGCCTGTGCGACTCGGTAAGGATGCTCAGCTCCCGCAACCCGAGCACCGATCTCAGTCCCGCAGTCAGCACCGTTGCCGTAGCTAGCACCAACGCGATGCGGTCAACGTGGCCCACCGAGGCCCAAAGGAGCACAACGAGACTGCTCACTACGGCCACCGCCGGTACGGCAAACTGAGACCGTGACTCACTTTGTCGCTCCTTTGAAAGCACTCCCGGCTGCCATATGGCCAGTGAGATGAGGAGAATGGCGGCCGGCCAGGAGGCGACGAGCAGGGTTCCCACCCGATAGGTAGCGGCCGAGGACTGAAAGAGGTGGGCGACGTCGCCTACTACGTTCAGCACACATGCCAGGACGAGAAACAGCCAGCGACGGTTTCGCCAGCCTACGATCGCCAAGCCCCCGATCACGAGTGCGAGAAGTCCCAGATCGGCTACCGGATAGGCGAGGCTGGTAGCCAGCTTTGCAGGCGGGCCGCCTAACTTGCGCACGATCGCGTCGAAGCCGAAGGCCACAGTGAGGGCGGCGGCGCCAAGACCTGCCACGACGCCCTCTAACCAGCTGCTGAGGGGCTGATCCTTGATTGCCCTGCGCGTCAGGACAATCAAACCCATATAGGCGAGCGGGTAGAAAAGGAGGCGACAGAGATCGGCCCACGACGGCGTCGGTGGATTGCTACCGCCTTGGGTCTCCAAGGTCCACACTATGTCGCCGAGAGACCATGCAAGCAGGCCGCTTCCAAGGACCAGGGCTACCCACCGATCCTGCCGGTCGGCGATTGCGCGCGCGAAGCACAACCCGCTGGCAATGATCTCGAAACCGTCCAACGGCCACCTGTTGACGAATGTCCACCATCCGCCACCTGGATTGGGAACAAGCGCGACAACGACGTAGGCCGCGAACAGGACCGATAGTACGCTGAAGCCGAAGGCAGCTGCCGCCCCTAGGCCGCGACGATCCCCATGCCTCTCGAAGGCTCGAGCGCGTTCTGCTGCGATCGTCGACACGACGGTCTCCACTAATGGATTATCGGCAGCACTTGGCCTTTAGATAAATGGCAACGTACCGCCAGAACCGTCACGCCCGTCAGTGACAAGTGTGCTTTGGTAGATGGTGCATCGACTCGGCCCGTGGCTTGGCATCTCTTCCGGATCACGGCGCGTCCTTGAAGCCGTTTGCAGTCCCGCGCGAGGACCCTATGTACGAGTCGATGTCTCTGATTGCGTCGTTCAGCTGAGGGCCGGTATCGCTTGAGTCCACGCCACTGCGAGCACCTCGGCTCATCCCGTTCAGCGCCAAGAAGCTCGTTCAACGACCATGCCATTACCAATAGCGGAGCGTTCGGACCACCGGGTCGCATCGCCTCTAGCTTTCCGAGGCTGATCCTCCGCCGCCCGATACAGCCAGTAGCCCATGAACAGGCTTTTCCGTGGCCGGCGCGCCCACCCGCCGCCTCCTTCCTACAGCCCAACCGCACTGGCGGCGTTCTCACGGAACAGGGAGCCCTCGCGGATGTAACGGCGAAGCATCGCCGTGCCCTTGTGGCCCGTCTCTTCGGCGATGACGCGCTCGGGGACCCCGGCCGAAGCAGCCGAGGTCGCAAGGCTGGCCCGCAGCGAGTGACCTGCCACCTCGCCGGGGTCGAGCCCGGCACGGGCAGGGTGGCGCTTCAACACGAGCGCCACCGCCGGAGCGCTGAGACCTGTCGCGCCGATGTGGCCATGGCGGTCCACGGGACGAAAGGCGGCTCCGTCTGTGACGCCCGAGACTTCGAGCCACGCGCGCCAGGCGCGGACCGGGCAGGTAACCGGGTTCGACCCGTATGGGATGCCGACGGTGCGCCCGGTGCCCTCCTGGTCCGTCTTCAAGTACCGGAGGCGGACGGTGAGCCCGTCGGTTCCTTCTGTGATGTCTGCCCCTCGACCATCGCGCGCGGCATCGACCAAACCATGACATCGGTCTTGCGACGCTTGAACCGGTCGCGCCTAGCACTCGCCTGCATTGCAGTCTTGGGCCTCGTGACGGCAGTAGCGGCTATCGCGGCCGTGGTCTGGAACTTCCACTCGAACTTGAACTTCGCAGGTCGGGCACCCTTGTACGGATACGTCGCTTACGTGGCAGAGGGTCTCGCGACTGTCATCCCTGCACTTGCCTGCTTAGTGATCGCGGCGAGGGCCTGGGCACGGGGTTCCTACTTGCTCAGGGCCGACGAACCGGACCCGGCGTACGAGGACGAGCCAGAACAACCGGCTGAACCCGAGGCTGTTCCGTAGCCCTCGGTCGTGATGTTCCAACCATCATTCCAAGCTAAATGGTCCTCTCAAAAAGGCTGCTGGCTGAGTAGTCCCAATCACAGTCGGCAATGTTGGCCTTGAGCCATTCGACCGACTTCTTCGCGCTCCCGAGTCCCATTGGTCGGACGGACTCAGCGATGGGATCGCCATCTGCATTGAAAAGAACCCATTGCCACAGCGTCGAGCTTGCTGGCCCCTCTACCTCGCTCAGCCTGAACGTCCCAGCTTCGTCAGCCATCGCTCCAGCCTCCTGTTCGGTCTGAACACGAGGGTACGCCGCGACAGGGGCCTCAGGGCTGCGGTATCAGGCCCGCGAGCAGGAGCAACGCGAGACCAAGGCCGACCATGTGCTCCGATTGGCTCCGTCCGAGGACGGCCGTCAGCTCGGCTGCGAGCCTGCTCATGCCTCGGTGTGGACCAGGGAACGGATCTCCAGCGACACCATCCTTCTGTTTCACCGACTCGAGCCGCTGTCAGATGCGAAACGCGGACAGCGATGCGGCGGCGGACACGTAGTTCTCGACGCGCGGTTGCTCAAGCGCCGAGCGCACGACTTTCCTCAAGCTCGAGACAAGTGCCTGTGCCTGGCGGGGACCGGAGAAGATTGCCCCCTGCACGTGGACTGCCGGGTTCGCCACCGTGAGTCCCTGCACCAGCGTGCCGGTGAAGTCCACCCGCACGGTAGAAGTCATCCCAGTGGCTGCTGAAACTGCCACGCCGTCGGTGCTCACCTGAGCAACCAACAGGTCCTCGTCGAGTGGAGGTGCGGACGTCCATGACCAGTTCCCCATGGCCGGGACCGCTGGAGTCGGCGTGGATCTCACCATGCGGTCCACGACCTCGTGAAGACCGTCTGCAAAAGCTGCTGCATCGTCGAGCTTGAGCACCGCGACCTCTTGTCGCCTTGGCGCGTGATCATCCACCTTCACCTGCTGGACGCCGACACCGCTCATGACGATCCGTGCGAAAGCCGTCTTCTCTCCGCCAATATCCGCTTCGCCACCCTGGACCATGACAGCTTTGACGATGATGTCGTCGCGCGAGCGCGCCAGGTCCTGGTCGTCGGAATGATCAAGTTCGCGCTTCAACGCCCACCTCGTTTCCCTCGCAAGCCGACCGGGGGTCGTGCACCTTCTATCAATATCGGCGCGGGACATTCGGCCCTTGAACGCTTGCTTGAGATACTGAGCAGCGTGTGTGGCGGCAGGTCGGACCCGAGTGGCGCGTCTGTGCCGGAGACGGGTGGCTTGACCGAGGAGCGCGAGCGCCCGCTCGAAGCATGCGGGGCGGTTTCTGCGGATCTTCGGGCTCAAGTAGCTCGGTACTGACACCCTCACCAACGATTCCAAAGGCTTAGAAACGAGCTGCGACTAGGGCCTTCCCTTCCCAGTGGAAAACATAGAAAATATCGGAGCGGGTGCGAAAACGTGAGGTCAACCTATCGGAGACTGCTTCATGGCAACTACCATTTAGACATCTCGGTTCGCTGTCCTCCTCGGGTCACGAAACCGGGCCACTGGTCCTCGGTTCCACCTACCTCGTAGGCAGCGGAGCCTGGGACCTTTCCTTGTGCAGGCCTTGTACCCGTTTATGTCCTACAGGATTGACCGAGGATCGCGAGCGCCCGCTCACGGCTGAGGTCGCTCGGCTCCAGCTTCCCTCGCAAGGCTTGGAGTCAGGGGCTTTCGGTCAAACGTTCGATGCGGGACAACGACGACGCGTCTATGTCCTCGGTGGAAGAAACCGTCAGAATCCAGTTCGGACCAGCGATCATTTCCGCGACCTCGCCGACCGCAGTCGCGACCAGTTGTGGCGACGCACCTCGCGACCAGAGCACGGCCTCTGTTTGCCACCGAACGTGGTCTGGTGCCGGACACACGGCGTTGGCGCGGCTCGGCGACTGTGCCGAAACGCCGTAGCACCCGAGCGAACGGAGCAACGCGGCGGCAGAGGAGTAATCGACCGGTCCGAGCGCACCCTTGCCGGATGCCGCAAGACTCCGACGTCGACGCCGATCCCCGCGAGCACCGCCACAACAAACATGGTGATGGGATGGCCGACCGGTCGCATCGTGCGGCACGCAGTGAATAGAGGATTGTCCGTACCACCGCGCAGTTCCCGGCAAGGCCGATGGAGACGAAGACCGGCCTAGCGCGGCGCCCTGGCACTGTCACCCTGAGGACGAGGATCGAGTGCGGGGATGACCTGATCCGAGCCTACGTTCCGCCGTGGCCGCCTGGTGCCCCGGGCATCGACGATCAACCGCCGAGGTCGTAGAGGAGACCTCGCGGCAGAGCCGTGCGCTGGTCACCACGACGACGACCGTAACTGTTTCGCAACTCAACCAGCACGTGAACGGTGGACGTGCGCCGATCGGCGGCTACGCGTCGGCTGTAGAGCTGGATGATCTCTCTCTCCACCTTGCGAAGCTCCCTCTCAAACTTTGTCCCGGTCATCGGGATCGGTCCTCCACGGCCCGTGGGGGTCCGACGATGTAATACGGTTCGGCCACGGCATGTACCTGCTGCCCTGTCTTCGGTTGTGCCATGTTGGTCATCAACTGCTGGAACGTCTCGGGCCTCGGGGCCAGAAGATCGGCCGCAGCCGTTCCGGCGTCGTGTCCCCACACACCTACGACGACAACTATGAGAACGAGACGAAGCGCTTCAGATACGTGTCCCTTCAGTCCTCGGCGAGGATCGCGGCGAGCTCGGGAGCGGGTTGCTGCGGGATCATGCACCGCGAGAAGTGACCGTTCATGAAGCGCGGCATCGAACGTCCGGCACGGGCTCTTCAACGCTGCCTTGTGTTGAGACTGGAGAAAACTTGCCGTTTCCCACCCACTTCGCTCGCAGGTGCTGAATCACCTTGACTGCCGAGCGAGGACGGGTTCGCTGTTTGCTCCAACCAGCCCAAGCGACCAAATAAGGACTGGGAATCGAGGCTTCCTTCGCTGCGCGAACACTTACATGGACAAGCCGCCGATGTCAAGTGGGGAGTCAAATGTCATTGTCAGGCTCTATGGTCCGGCACCTGCATACCCATGCCACGGTCGAAGGAATGCCACGCGCGAGATTCGGCTTCGTGGGTCCGACTTGCAAAAGCAGGGCAGGCCTGCGCCCCAGCCCGCCGGACCAGGCTGGATCGCCTGGCCAGGATCTCGAAAGCAAAAGCGCCTGGAGGCCCGTACCCGCAGAAGTCAGTAGAAACAACGTTTTCGGCTCTCCTGATCGCGGAAACCGCCATCGGTCGCAGACTGCCCTTCCCTCTGACCGCATGGGATGTCGCGACGGCGACTCGGTTCGTGAGGTGACAATTGGCGGCTACCAGGTCAGCGTGACGCGCCTTTCCCAAGACGAGAGCGCGGACAAATACGTGCGCTTTCATTGTTCCCATAGAGGCCACCTGTTGCACTCAACTGACCACTCTTTGTGGTGACGCCAGAGGACCCGAGGTGCAACGGCTCTTTCTTGGGCACGTCGTGCGCGATCCAGAGTATGCCATTTTGATGCCAATCCGATGCCTGAGCTTCGTGTGACCGCCGGTTGGTCGACTCGGTCGCAACGTGGCGCACCCGATCGGAAGTCCCGGCGTCGTCGAGCACTTC
>CABDYA010000229.1_pt1 | contig 8192 bp, 5 predicted proteins | sample 3131851 | NCBI WGS metagenome assembly CABDYA01 (sample SAMEA5534336, study PRJEB31848) | metagenome | biome: tundra; feature: field; material: soil | place: USA | collected 2013-05 | depth 0.15 m
GCCGCGGCAAGGTTCCCCTCGTGGCTGAGGCTCACGGCAAAGTCGTTCAGCCGAGCTCGTCTCGCGAGCTCGGCTGCATGTCCGCTTAGTCGCAGTGTGCACCGGCCGCTCTCCTCTCGGCGAACCTCGATCGAGCGCCATGCGGGCAGTCGGTCACTCGGCCCGAGAGCCTTCATCGTCGCCTCCTTCGCCGCGAAACGAGCAGCGAGGTGACGAGCGCGCACCGCCCCCTCACCCGACGAGCAGGCGACCTCGTGGTCGGTGAAGACGCGACTGAGATAACGATCGCCGAAATTCGCCAGAGCCGCTTGCACGTCGTCGACGGCGACGAGATCGACGCCAACGGCCAACCTTGGCAGGTCTCCGCTTGGCCTCTCGACTGCCTGGCCCTGGTTCGCATTGCTCATAGCGCGGCGCTCAGTGCCTGATCGATGTCATCGATGAGGTCATCGACGTGCTCGATGCCGATCGAGAGTCTTATCGCCTCCGGAGCCACACCAACCACGGCGAGTGCTTCAGGGGACGGTTGGCGGTGCGTGGTCGATGCGGGGTGAGCGACCAGCGACTTGGCGTCGCCCATGTTCACAAGGCGTTTGAAGAGCTTGACCAAGTCGAAGAACCGGATGCCGGCGTCGTAGCCGCCGGCGACTCCGAACGTGATGACCGAGGGGCAGTGGCCTTTCAGATAGCGCTGTGCGAGGTCATAGTACGGGAACCCCGGTTCTCCTAGATAGCTCAGCCACTCGACGCGCGGGTCGTCAGCCAGGTACCGCGCTATGGCTCGCGTGTTCGATTCGTGGCGTTCGAGCCGGACGGCCAGAGTCTCGAGGCCTTGGAGCAGGAGGAAGGCTCCGAGCGGGGAGAGCGTCGACCCGCTGTTGCGGAGGCTGACGGTGCGACACCGAACGGCATAGGGGGCCTCGGGGAATTGCTCGGCGTAGACGACTCCGTGGAAAGCCGGTTCGGGCCTGTTGAACGAGGGAAACTTCTCGGGATGCTCGGCCCACGGGAAACGACCGGCATCGATGATCGCGCCACCGAGCGTCGTGCCGTGCCCGCCGACGAATTTCGTCAAGGAGTGCACGACAACATCCGCGCCGTGTTCGATCGGCTTCAGGTACATGGGCGTCGCGATCGTGTTGTCGACGATGAACGGCACGCCGTGACGATGAGCGAGGTCGCTCACGGCTTCGAGATCGACGACATTGAGCGCGGGGTTGCCCACGGACTCGCAGAAGATTGCCTTGGTAGCGCCGTCGATCAGCGGCTCGATGCACTCGGGGCGGTCGCCATCGGCAAAGCGCACTTCGATACCTTGCCTCGGCAGCACATGAGCGAAGAGCGTGTAGGTGGACCCGTAGAGCTGTGGTGTGGTGACGATGTTGTCGTTCACGCTGGCGAGGTTCAAGATCGAGTAGTTGACAGCTGCGGCGCCCGAGCTCAAGACCACTGCTCCAGCACCGCCTTCCAACGCCGCGAGGCGTCGCTCCAGCACGTCGTTCGTCGGGTTGTTGAGCCGGTTGTAGTGGAAGCCGGGAATCTCGAGATCGAAGACGGCTCCAGCATGCGCCGCGTCGTCGAACTGATGGGCGATCGTCTGATAGATGGGCACCGCGACCGCTCGGGTCGTGTCTGGCGTGTAGCCACCATGGATCGCCACCGTCTCGTCATGCACCGCACTGCCTCCTGCGTTGGATGAGCCTAAGCCAGTTCGCATACAGCCTTGCCCCGGCGTCGTGCCAGGTGTTGACGAGACGCTGCTCGACAGGCTCGAAAGGGAATTCCCTGATCAGCTCGGGATCGGAAGGATCGGCGAGCACCCGAGCCGCGAAGCTCTCGAGAAGCCGGTGACTCCCGGCATCGACGTAGCCGACCGGAATCGCCGGCACGGCGCTGCGCTCGCCACGGAGGAAACGCTGCAGGTCCCGCCGGTACTCGCGCAAGAGACTGGTCGTCGAGTACTCCGGATGGCCTTGGATGAGGACGAACGTGCGCGAACCTCGGTCCTTTACGGCAACTGTCCACGTCATCTCTGGCGATTCGATCAGATTGGCGTACCCGTCGGCTTGAAGGAGGGCCGACGGTAGGTCGTTGAGACGCGAGTGAGGCATGCGCACAAGGCCGCCGAGCCCCTCGGTGAGCGGATGGTCAGTTCTGATCGCTTGGACGAACACGCCCGAGCACTTGACGGCAAGCGTGTGTCTCTCAATGCCGTCGAAGAGCAACGCGGCTGCATGCGCGGCGAGGCAGGAGAGCAAGGCGGACGCCGTAGAGCCCTCAGCCCAAGTGATGAGCTCCGTCAGGGGTTCCCAATACGATTCCGTCCTCGGGCGTGCCAGGACCTTGCGTTCCGGGGACCTGTCTGGTAAAGCCTTGCTGTGCCACCGGCGTCCCCTGACTTCCGGCTTCCACTGCTCGTGGTCCCATACGGTTTTCGATCACCGCCTGCATTGCAGGTCGCGGAAGCGGCTTCAGGCCTGTGCGGGATTCTCTGGCTAATAGACGAGAGCATTCCCGAGAACGCCTTGACCAGCCGGCTGCTGAGGAAAGTCGGAGCAGTGGTGAACCTTGCCGGCCTGTTGCCGGAAGAAATCGTCTCGGTGTTGCGAACCCATTCTTCCGACGGCGTGGTGGCCTACTGCGAAGAAGACATCGTCCTCCTCTCGTTCGTAGCCGCAGAGCTGGGACTCGATTATCACACGCCGGAGGTGGCCCGGCGCCTGGTGGACAAGCTCTGCCAACGCGAAGCGCTCCGCAGCGCCGGCCTGCCGACGCCGCTTTGTTGGGAGGTCCCGGCCGACCGTGAACCTGCGGCAATCGAAGCCCTCGCCGCGGAGGTGGAATACCCGGCGGTGCTCAAGCCGCGCAGAGGCAGTGGCAGCGAGTACACAACGCCCGTCGCGGATGCGGGCGACCTCGTCCGCCAAGCTGCCCTGCTGCCGCAGCAGGCCGGAGGCGGGACGGGGATGTTCGTCGAGCAGTATCTTCCTAGCCTCGCGACCGGGCGGAGTGAGCGCTTTGACGACTACGTGTCGGTGGAGAGCCTGGTGGCGGCCGGCGAGATCAGCCATGTGGCCGTTACCGGGCGGTTCCCGATGGCCGAGCCGTTCCGAGAGACAGGGTTCTTCATCCCCGCCGACCTTCCACAGGCTCACCAGGAGGGTGCGCTCGAGGTCGCCACGGCCGCGTTGCGGGCGCTCGGGGTGAGGGCGGGTGACTGCCACACCGAGATCAAGTTCACCCCGAGCGGCCCGCAGGTGATCGAGGTGAACGGCAGGCTAGGTGGAGGAATCCCCGAGATGCTGTTCCAGGCAAGCGGCGTGTCGCTTCTCCGGCTTTCCATGCGCGTCGCCCTCGGTGAGCCGGTGGTCGTGGATGGTCTGATCCCGTGTAAAAGGGTCGGCTGGCTCTTCGAGTTCCAGCCTCCGACGTCCGCCCGGCGCGTTGTCAGCACCGAAGGCCTCGACCGGTTGGCCGAGCTTGCCGGAGTGCAAACGGTCTTCGTGAACCGGTCGCCGGGCGACCCGGTCGACTGGCGCGAGGGAGGTGGCCACTTCGTCTACTCGGTCGCCGGGGTATCCGGGGACTACGACGAACTTCTCGAGATCAACCGCTTCCTTCATGAGGAAGTGTCGATTGTCTACGACTGAACCGACCTGGAGCACGCAGGAGCCCGCCGGCGCCCTTCTCGGACATCATGGCCTTGCGATCGGGGCACCTGTCTGGTAAAGCCTTGCTGTGACACCGGTGACCGCTGATTGCAGGCAACCTCTGCTCATGGTGGGGCACGGTTTTCGCTCGGTGCCCCCATTGCAGATCGCGGAGGCGGCCTCAGGCCTGTGCGAGATTCTCTGGCTAATCGACGAGGGCGTTCCCGAGAACGCCTTCACCAGCCGGCTGTTGAGGAAAGTCGGAACCGTGGTGAACCTTGCCGGTCTGTCGCCGGAAGAGTCCGCCTCGTTGGTGCGAGAGCATTCTCCCGACGGGGTGGTGGCCTACCGCGACGAGGACATCGTTCTTCTCGCGGTAATGGCCGCAGAGCTCGGACTCGACTACCACACGCCAGAGGTGGCCCGGCGCCTCGTGGACAAGCTCTTGCAGCGTGAAGCGCTCCGCAACGGCGGCTTGCCGTCGCCGCTTTGCTGGGAGGTCCCGACCGATCGTGAGCCTGCAGCAATCGAAGCCCTTGCCGCAGTCGTGGAATTCCCGGCGGTCCTCAAGCCGCGCATTGGCAACGGCGGTCAGTACACGATGCCCGTCGCGGACGCCGGCGATCTCGTCCGCTCGGTTGGCCTTCTCCCGCCGCAGGCTGGCGGCGAGACGGGGATGTTCGTCGAGCAGTACCTTCCGAGCCTCGCCGCCGAGCCGAGCGAACGCTTTGGAAAGTACTTGTCGGTGGAGAGCCTCGTGGCCTCCGGCGAGATCAGCCATGTGGCGGTGACCGGGCGGTTCCCAGTGGCTGAGCCGTTGCGGGAGACTGGGTTCTTCATCCCCGCTGACCTGCCACAAGCCCAGCTGGCGGCTGTGCTCGAGGTCGCCACGGCCGCGTTGCGCGCGCTCGGGGTGAGGACGGGTGACTGCCATACCGAGATCAAGCTGACCCCGGACGGCCCGCGGGTGATCGAGGTGGATGGCAGGCTCGGTGGAGGAGTACCTGAGATGCTGTTCCAGGCAAGCGGCGTGTCGCTCCTCCAGCTGTCGATACGCGCTGCCCTCGGAGAGTCGGTGGTTTTGGACGGACCGATCCCGTGCGCCAGGGTCGGCTGGCGCTTCTTGTTCCAGCCTCCGATGCATGCCCACCGCGTGGTCAGCATCGAGGGCCTCGACCGGTTGGCCGGGCTTGCCGGGGTCAATTCGGTCTTCGTGAACCGGTCGCCCGGCGACCCGATCGACTGGCGCGAAGGAACTCGCCACTACGTCTACTCGGTCTACGGGGTGTCAGCCGACTACGGCGGACTTCTCGAGATCAACCGTTTCCTACATGAGGAAGTGCCGATCGTCTACGAGTGAGACCGGCCCGGAGTGCGTGGGCGCCTGCAGGCTCCTTGGCCTGCTCGCCCGGCAACTCGCAGCGCGCCGCTTCAGCTCAGGATCTCCTCGACGCAGTGCTGCGCGTCGAGGAGATCCCGCAGGCGGCTCTTGGGGGACGGGACGTAGTGAGTGAAGTACCGCACGCCCTCGGTCAATGAGCCGAACAACCAGATTCTTCGCGCCGGCCGCCCTCGGGCATCGATCGGGTGGAACTCCTCGTTCAAGGCAACGCTTCCGACCTCTGTCTCGCCGTAACAGAGGGGCTGAAGCCGCCCGTTCTGCCAGAGGTTCGTCAGCAGCGAGGAGGTCGAGCGCAAGACGGTGGGGTTCTCGAGGTGCCCATGGATGAGCCAATTCACCTGTTCGGAGTGCGGATGCTCGAAGTGCCTCGAGCCCAGCACGAATCCCGCGGTCCCGGTTGGCTTGACCGACGGTGAGGGCCCGAGGGGCACAGTGACCATGTCCGCGTCGATGAGAGCGAGGAGCTGCTTGGAACGTACCGCCGGTGGGCCGGCCACGATGCGGTTCACCCTTGTCTTTATGTTGTCGCGGAAGTCGAGGTAGGAGTCGAGCGTGAGGCCGCTGAACTCGATCACTGTGCGCATGAGGTCCCGCAAGTGGCGGAACACCTCGTATGCGGACTTCACCGGTGCTGAGCCCCCGCGGAGCGACTCGCAGAGATCGGCCTCGACCAACGAGTAGATCTGCGACTCGTAGTCCTTGGAGGAGACATAGTCGCGACGGGGGCCGAAGAAATGCACCCTCGGGTCGAACTCGCCGTAGCGGCCGGCAAGGCCCATCACCACGGCCTCATATGAGCCGTCGCGCCAAGCTTGGCCCAGCTGCCTTCTCACCTCATCGGAGGCCGCGCGACCGTTTGCAAGCAAGGCCGACTGGGCGTAGTACCTGATCTGCATCTCTGCGAGGACCAGGGGCAGGACCTGGGAGCGAAAGTCGATCTGGCGTCGGGGCTGCCCCGTTGCTCGACCGCCCTGGATCGCCCCGATCGCTTCTTTGGTGCAGACGGCGGCCTCGAACTTGTCGCTCTCGTCGACGGTCGCCACCGCCTTTGAGCAGTAGGGGAATCCGCTACGGGAGAACAGCCGAAGCCTCGGCTCGTCTCCCGAGCTGAGATAGCGAAGCCGGTCGCCGCTCTCGGCGAACGAGCCGCCTCTTCCGACAGTGAGGGCCATGATGACGTCGGTCGCCACGAGCCCCAGGCCCTCGACGCCGACCGTGGCGCCTCGTGGGATGGTCCGCGTGTAGCGATCAACCGGGTATGGCCTCGGTATCAGCGCCGCGTTGGCATCCGGCTCGACATTGCCGGTGTGCCCCGAAGTCAAGATGACGTGATCGACGTCGAGATATTCCCCGTTCGCCAGCACGACGCGCTCGCGTTCGTCCCCCCGGCTGACGATGTTCGTCGCTTCGGTGTGGTGGTGGACGATCTCCAGCTTTGCGGGCGCCGACGCGACGAGCGTCGCATAGAACCACTGCAGGTACTCGCCCATGAGCCGGCGCGGGACGTAGTCGTCGCGGGTTATCCCGCGACCGGAGCGGTCGATCCGGCAGGTGTCGCCCACCCAGCGGTACCCGGCGGCGGTGACCCACTCGTGCAAGCCGACGGCGTACTTGGGCGATGGGCCTTCGTCCTGCCAGGGATAGAGAGAGACCTGCCCGCACGGAGTGTTGAGTATCAGATAGTCGGGCTGGTCTACTGCATAGACACCCGAGCCCGGTGTGCCGGGCTCGATGACATGGACCCGCACCGACCCCCACTGTGAGCGCGAACCTGTCACGATGCGCTCGAGGAAGCTCAGCCCCCACGAACCCAGCCCGATGACCGCGATTTCCATCAGAAGACGCTGGTCGGGCAAGAGCGCATGGCCCGAGGTTACTACGGTGCTCTGGCCGTACGGGACGGAGTCACGCTCGCGTCGAACGGACGTGGTGTCGCGGGATTGTCACTCAGAGGGGTCGGCTGCAGCGCTCGGCAGGCGAGTAAAGCACTCACTTCATAGGGTTAGGATCACTTTCATGCCTCCTGAGAAGCTGCACTGGTCCCACCTCTACCGGGAGGTCGTGACCTCCGGGCTGTGCACAGGGTGCTCGGCCTGCGTGGTCGTCTGCCCCTATGACGTCCTCGGCTACGACGACCAGGGCGGCGTGTACCGCCCGTTCCACGTTCCGGAGATGGGCGGCACGGACAATTGCACCCACGGCGAGAAGGGCTGCACCCTCTGCACGAGAGCCTGCCCACGGTTCGGTTCCTGGGAGCCTGAGGTCGACACGTTCCTCTTCGGCCGTGAACGCGAAGAGAGCGAGGTGTACGGCATCGCGCAGGACGTGATCCTCGCCCGGGCCACCGATCCGGAGCTCTTGGCGGCCGGCCAGGATGGCGGCCTTGTCTCGGCGCTTTTGATCTGGGCGCTCGAGCACGACGTCATCGACGCTGCGCTCGTCTCGAACCTCGAGGGGGACGGGACGACCTGGAAGGCGGTGCCAGGCGTCGCCCGCAACAGGGCCGAGGTGATCGCGGCGGCGGGCTCCCGCTACACCTATTCCGCCAACCCGAGCGCCTACCGAGAAGCTACCGAGGGCGGAGCGGAGCGGATAGCACTGGTAGGCATGGGCTGCCAGGCCTCGGCCACGGCGATCATGTCCGCGCGCAAGGCCGGCAAGGTCGCGAGGCGCTTCGTGCTGACGATCGGCCTCTTGTGCTCGAAGTCCTTCGACGACGCGATCTTCCCCGAGCTGTTCGAAGCACGTTACGGCTTGGCCCGTGAGGACATAGTGAAGATGAACATCAAGGGCATCTTCCAGGTGTGGACCCGCGATGGCGTGTTGCACGAGGTCCCGCTCAAAGAGGCGTACCAGTGGACACGGGAGGGCTGTAACCACTGCCCCGACTTCGCGGCCGAGCACGCCGATCTCTCGACCGGCGGCATCGGCGCCTTCCAGGACTGGACGCTCACGATGGTCCGCACCGACAAGGGTCGGGAGCTGATCTCGGCGATGCACGCGGCGGGGGCTATCGACGTGCGCTCGGCTTTCGACGACGATCCCGATGCGATAGCGCTGCTTCGCAAGCTCTCTCGCGTGAGCCGTCGCCGGTGGCCCGAGGACGCAGAGCAAGCTCCGAGAAGGATCCCGGTCGCCAG
>CABDYA010000234.1_pt1 | contig 8117 bp, 8 predicted proteins | sample 3131851 | NCBI WGS metagenome assembly CABDYA01 (sample SAMEA5534336, study PRJEB31848) | metagenome | biome: tundra; feature: field; material: soil | place: USA | collected 2013-05 | depth 0.15 m
CCACGAGGTAGCGAGGTCGCTCCGGAAGGCGATGCAATGACCGCATCGCGTCGATCACCCGCTCGATGCCTTTGCCCGGTCCGATCAGGCCCCAGGTCAGGATCGTCGGCCGAGCTCCGGGCTCGTGCGGGGTGCGGCCCGTTGAGACCACCGCCCCGTGCGGGATGGTCGTGATGATCGCCGGGTCGACGTCGAACCGGTTGCATAGCCGCTTCCGGGCCGCGTCCGACATGACGATCACATGGTCCGCCATCGCAGCGACCGCGACGAGAGTGGACCGCTGGTGCGGAGTGGGGTCGCTGAGAATCGTGTGGGCGATCACGATGGACGGGATCTGGAGGCCGGCGAGGACGTCGAGCACCTCGTCGCCGTCGGCGCCACCATAGAGGCCGTACTCATGATGCACGATCGCCACGTCGCACCGGTTGAGCAGTTCCGAGCTCGCTGCCACGGAGCGGGGGGAGCCGTTCACGAGCTCTCCGATGACCCGCTTGCTGGAGGCGGGCAATCCGTCCGCCACCCGCACGATGCTCACCTCGGCGCCGTTCGCGATCAGGCCGTCGGCAAGCGCTGTGCTGAATGTCGCCAACCCGCACGCGGTCGGGGGGTAGGTGCTGAGTATCCCGAAAGACGGGGTGCGAAAGCGCCCTCCGCCAAACGGCGGGGTGGGTGGACTTGGGACGCGCACGGAACTCCTCGAGGTTGCTCGGTCGAGGCGTCGAACCTGCACGGGGCGATAACCGGTGGTCCTGAACGACCGTCCTGCCCAAGCGAAGCGACTCTCCCAAGGGGAACTACCAAGACAAGATTACCGCGTTGTCCTCAACGTCCGGGCGCGGTGCTGGCGCGGTGCGGCGACGTGACTGGAGTCGGGTCGGCTACGGCCGTCTCATCGCCCGACCCGTCCAAGCTGGCCCCGAGCCTGTCGACGGGCCCCGCCTCCCGAGGGGAGGGTCAGGCAGGGTGAGCTCGCCCCGTATTGCAGCGCCGAGCAAGGCGACTAGGTCGGCAACGTGGCGGTGCGAGAGGCCCGCCGGGGACGAGGCTGAGTTGTCCTACGGGGGGACGAGCGCTCAAACTGAGCGTTCCAAGCGATCCGAGGCCACGTCACGCGGGGGCTGCTACGGGAACTCCTGAGCCACAGGAAGGACAAGAGTCTCGCTGATGGCCACCGTGAAGAGGTGGGGATCTGGCCGGCAGGGCACTTACCGAGGTCCGGACGGGCGAGAACGGACGCGGACGTTTCGCCTCAATGTCGAGGCCGAAGGATGGGTGAGCGAGCAGAACTCGGCAATGCGCCATGGCGACTGGATCGATCTGATTGCCAGCCGCCTGACCTTCGGCGAGTTCGCCCTGGCATGGCAGGCTGCTCAGGTCCACCGCGCCACCACGGCTGCACTGGTCGACTCGCACCTTCGCCGCATATCCTGCCGGCCTTCGGCTCCAGGCCGCTCTCCGGAATCAGGCCAAGCGAGGTCCAAGCATGGCTGTGAGGTCGCAACGACGAGCTCGCTCCGGCGACCGTCGAGACTGCGTTCAGCTACCTGTTGACGACCTTCCGAGCCGCGGTCCGCGACCGCTTCATCGCCCTGAATCCCTGCGAAGGCTTCAAGCTCCCCCAGCGTGAGCGGCACCAGGTCGAGTCGCTCGAGACATGGGAGTTACTCGCCCTCATTGATGCGATGCCCGGTCGGTATCGCGCGCTCGCCGTGCTGGGCGCCGACGCCGGCCTCCGCCAGGGCGAAGCGCTCGGCGTGACGCTGGGCGAGATCGACTTCCTGCGCCACTTCCTGGCCGTCGGCCACCAGCTCGTCACGATGCCCGGCCGGGCGCTGTGCCTTGCGCCGCCAAAGACGACCGCGAGCGTCCGCACCATCCCGTTGCCCGACTTCGTAATCTCGGCGCTCGCGGAGCACCTGTCAGCTTGGCCGGCAGCCGAGACGCTCGACACCTACGGCCACCGCTGGCCCGACAGCGAGGACAGGACCCGGCGGGCGATCGATGAGGTGTTCGGATGTTCGGACCGGGCCATTTCCGTGGACATTTCGCGGACACCCGGTCCTCCCCGATAACAAACCCCCGCTCACGATGGGTGGCGGTGGCGAGACGGCTTGTAGGCAGGGTTCTGTCGTGCTCAATCGGCCGACTTGCGCAAATGCCCCGATCTGCTGTCTGACCTGCTCGTTTCACCTCTCGTCGTTTAGCGACGTTTCGCACGGTTTCTAAGTGTCGCGTGTCACGTTCGTGTCACGGCATAGCCTCGAGGCAACCAGGAGGCAGCGAAATGCCCGAGTACGCCATGGAATGCGGCTACTGCACCGACGACGCCGGGCGGCTGCTCGCCATCGCGTCCCGGCTGGCCCCGGACCCTGACGCGCCCCTCCTGGCCCGGGTAGCCCTCGGCTTCCTCAGGCGGGCTCATCTTGGCGGGGGCCGTGTCCGCTTGCGACAGGGTACGGACAGCACCTGGACGGATGATCGACCCAGCGACGACGCGGCCGGCCGCGCCCTGCTCGGTCTCGGGACGGCGGCGGCGCGGGCGCCGTGGCCGGACCTGCGCGGTCGAGCCCTAGTGCTCTTCGGTGAGGCCGCGGACTTCCGCTCCGAACACCCTCGCGCCGTTGCCACGCCCTCGGCGCCATCGAGCTGTTGCAAGCCGTACCCACCCATGTCGGTGCGCGCCGCTTGGTCAGTGATGCCGCGGACAGTCTGCCCAGCCCAGCCACAACCGACGCGTGGCCGTGGCCGGAGCCCCGACTGAGCTATGCCAACGCGCTACTGCCGGACGCCGCCCTCTCGGTGGCCACCGCGATGGGGAGACAGCGCGCCGCCAGGGATGCTCTACACCTGTTGGGGTGGCTCGTTGGCCAGGAGATGGTCGACGGTCACTTCAGCTTCACGCCGGTCGGTGGCCGCTGCCGGGATGGGCAGCAACCGGCGTTCGACCAGCAACCGATCGAGGCGTGGGCGATGACGGAAGCATGCGCGAGAGCCTTCGCCTACACGGGAGACCGCCGGTGGGCAGAAGCGGCGCGCCACTCGGGTGCGTGGTTCCTCGGAGACAACGACCTGACGGTGGCGGTCTTCGATCCCGCGACCGGCGACGGCTTCGACGGTCTGGAGCCAGATGGGGTGAACCGCAACGAGGGGGCGGAGTCGACCCTGGCGTTCGTGGGCACGATGCTCCAGTTGCAAGAGCTGCCGTCGGCGAATGCGGTCGCGTCCGGTCATTTCCGGCAGTCCCCTCGCGCTGCGGGGTTTCAGGCGGCGGCGCGCAGGGCGTCGAGCAGGTGACCAACGTGCGCGGTGGCCACGCCGACACAGCGGTCGGCGGCACCGTAAGTGAGGTACACGTCGTCACCGTCGCAGTGTGCTCCCTGGACGAACACGACGTTGTCCGCGTCGCCCCGGCACTCCCAGTCGAGCTCCGGCTCGAGGACTGGTTGGGGGAGGCGGCTGTGCAGTCGACCGGTCGTCTTGTCCAACAGCGCCAGGTTGATCGTGTACGAGCCGTCGGCGCGCCGTTCGTGGAAGAAGAGTAGGAACCCCGCCTCCGTCGGGACGGGCGGCGCCCCCGCACCGACGCCGAGCGCTCCTGGTGTTGGTCGGATCAACGTGTGACTGGCCAGGTTCGCCATGTAGGCGTCCCAGTAGTCGGGACCCGCATGCCACAGATGCTCGAGGTCGTCGAACACGGCGAGTTGCATGTCAGGGTGGATACGGTGGATGAGCGCGACGTGGCCGTCGGAGAGGGTGAACACCACGGCGTCCTTGTTCTCCACGTCGGGTGGCCCGAGCAGCTGGCCGGTCGCCTCTTCAATCTCGAACCTCTTGCCGTCCCAGTGCAGGAAGTGGGCGCCGATGCGCCACGGTCCGTCTCCGGGCGCGGGCACCTGCGTGTAGGTCATCACCAGCTGCCGGTGGCCGCGGTCCTCCACCCACTGCACCCGCGGGTCCTCCAGGCACAGCGCCCCCCCGGTACCTGAGCTGGCAAGGACGTAGCCGTACTCGTAGCGGAGACCGTCGGCGGAGGTGAAGACCACGATGTCGGAGACATAGTCGACAAAACGCGGGCCGGTGCCCTCACCGGGGCGGTAGCCATCCCGCACGGCCCGTACGAAGAGGTGGTAGGCGCCGGCGTGATGCAGGACACCGGCGTTGAACAGCGGCCCGTAGCCGAGCACCGCACCTGCCTCGACAATGGGCCGGTCGCGCAACCGCCGGACCTCACGCGTCGGGATTGCGATCACCGAGTTGTCGAGCACGCCGCCTCCTGCTCGCATCGATGGGGTAGTAACACATTTGTTATGTTATCGACATGGAAGCGAGCAGTCGATCAGTCTCGACGTGATCTCCGAAGATCGAGTGGTGCTGATCTACAGCGCTGGCGGCGAGGCTTCTCGGAATTGGTCGAGGTCGAGCGGACTGCACAACACTTCCGTGGTTCGAGGCCGTGGTGGCGTTGCCCGGAGTGCGGCCGTCGTTGTCGCAATCTTCACGCGGTCGACGAGCGTTCTCGTTGCCGCACATGTTTGGGGCTGACGTACGTCAGCTCACAGTCGACCAGGTGGATCCGACGCGTCCGAAAGGTCCGGCATCTCGGCGAGCGTGCCGGCCGAACGGAATCGGGAACGATTGTTCGGCCCCGCTACATGCACCATGTGACGTGGCACCGTCACTTGGACGCCTACCGTACTGCCGCAGTCATCGCAAAGGTAGACACCGAAGCGTCCGTTGCCCCGCTCGAACGGGATCGACCACAGCGACCGAAGCCGATCCCATGACCGGCCCACTCGGCAGCTTCCCCCGAACGTTGGCCTCGACAACCCGGCCCTGCCGGGTGCCGGGCCATCCTGAAGCGATCCCCGAGCACCTGCGCAACATCCCCCGGCGGATCGACGACCCGGCCACGGCTGCGAGGGTCGCCCTCGATCTCCTCCGCAGCCGTCATGAGGACCTCACGCTGGCGCTGTACCTGGACGACCGGCATCGCCTCGTTGGCCATGCCGTCGTCGCCACTGGCTGGGTGCAGGCAGCTCGCCTGTCGACCCACCCGATCCTCCTCGGGTCGCAGGCCAGCCGGGGCCACCGGCTGCGTCCTCGTCGGGTACCGCCGCTACGGAGCCCGTAGCGCCTCGGAAGCCGAGGATCGCTTCTTCCGTACCATCGCTGCAGCGTGCAGCCGGTACGGGTTCACCGTGGTCGATCACCTGGTGGTGGTCTCGACTGGCAGCTTCACGTCGGCACTCGGGAGCTGAGCTGCGTCGTGCCTCGGGCGTCGCATGCTTCTCGTATCATCGAGTCATGTTGTTTACCTCGGCTTTTGCTCGTTCCAGTGCTCGGTTGGTGGCGGAGAAACCCGCGTGCGGTAGGTCCAACGGTCACAGCACGGCCGGTTGACCGCCTCCGATCGATGACCACGATCCGCGGCGCGGCGTCGTTGCGGGTGGCCCTTCTCGCTCCGATCTCCTGGCGCACCCCTCCTCGGCACTACGGGCCGTGCGAGCAGTTCGCGTCGCTGCTCACCGAGGGCCTGGTCGAGCGGGGCGTGGACGTCACGCTCTTCGCAACCGGCGACTCAGAGACAGCTGCCCGTCTCGTGTCGGTAATCCCGCACGGATACTCGGAGGATACCGACGCCGAACCCAAGGTCTCCGAATGCCTGCACATCGCCGAGGTGTTCGAGCGGGCCGCCGAGTTCGACCTCATTCACAACAGCTTTGACTTCCTCCCACTGACCTATTCCGGACTGGTGCCCACCCCGGTGCTCACCACCATCCACGGGTTTTCGTCGCCGCGCATCCTCCCGGTCTTCAAGAAGTACAACGCCCGATGCGGCTACGTCGCCATTAGCGACGCCGACCGCCATCCCGACCTCGACTATCTCGCCACCATCTACCACGGGATCGACACCGACGCCTTCACCCTGCAGGCTTCCGCCGGGGACTATCTGCTGTTCTTCGGCCGTATCCATCCGGACAAGGGGGCGGTCGCGGCCATCGACGTCGCCGCCCGCTCCGGGCTACCGCTCGTCATGGCCGGCATCATCCAGGACCAGGCCTACTTCGATGCTTCTATCTCGCCCCGTCTCGATGGTGAGCGTGTCCGCTACATCGGCTCCGTGGGCCCGGAGGAACGCAACGCCCTCCTCGGCGGGGCCCACGCGCTTCTCCATCTCATCAACTTCGAAGAGCCCTTCGGCTTCAGCGTCGTCGAAGCCATGGCCTGCGGGACGCCAGTAGTGGCCTCCCGTCGGGGATCGATGCCGGAGTTGATCGACGACACGCGCACCGGCTTCCTGGTCGACGATGTTGACGAGGCCGTCCTCGGCGTGAGCCAAGTCGCCACGCTCGACCGTTCCGTCATCCGCCAGCACGCGGTGGCCCGCTTTGGGTGCGACCGGATGGTCGATGCCTATCTCGAGGTGTACGGGCGAGTGGTCAACGGTGAGAGCTGACCCGGGTCGGTTCCGCCTCGGCGTCAACTACTGGCCCGCCTCGTCGGCCATGGCATGGCTCGCCGACTACGACCCCACGACCACCCGGGACGACTTCCGGCGTATCGGTGAGGCCGGGTTCGACACCATCAGAGTGTTTCTTCGCTGGGAGGATGCACAGCCTGCGGCAGACCGCGTCGACAACCGCATCATCGGTCGACTGGTTGACGCCGCCGACGCGGCAAGTGAGGCGGGTGTCGCCCTCATCGTCACCCTCTTCACCGGGCACATGAGCGGCGTGAACTGGATACCGCCCTGGGCGATGGGTGGAGCTGGCGGTGATCGGCGCTTTCGAGTCGTATCCGGTGGTCGGCTCCGACCGCCGGGAAGTGGCTTGCGGAACTGGTACTCGGACGGCGAACTCGTGGCGGCTCAGGAACGGCTGGCCACGGCCGTCGTCTCTGCACTCTCTGGCCACCCGGCGGTGTGGGCATGGGATCTCGGCAACGAGAACTCCAACTGCACGGTGCCGCCAGACACGTCCACCGCAGAGGGTTGGTTGCAGCGAATGACCGCGGCGGTGCGACGGGCCGACCCCGGTCGGCTGGTGACGGTCGGGATCCACATGGAGGACCTCGAGGAGGACCGCGGCATTGGTCCTGCAGAGGTCGCCCGCTGGTGCGACTTCGTGTCGATGCACGGCTATCCCATCTACGCGGATTGGGCGGCTGGCCCCACCGATGACCGGCTGGTGCCGTTCCTTGGGCTCATCACTCGCTGGCTGGCGGGCGGCGCCTCTGTGCTGTTCGAGGAGTTCGGTCTCCCCACGATTCCCGCCGCCGGACCGGCCAGCTCGATCGCGGTCGACGAAGACCTCGCCGCGACTTACACGGGAGCGGTGCTCGACACCCTCTGGGCGGAAGGCAGCATGGGAGCCTTGCTGTGGTGCTTCAGCGATTACGCCACCACGCTCTTCAATAGCGCCCCGCTGGACTCGTCTATCCACGAGCGCACCTTCGGCCTATGGCGGGCCGATGGCGCTCCGAAGCCAGCCGTCGCACAGGTGTCGGCCCGGTCCGGCCGGAATCGCAAGAGCCCGGGCGACCCTAGCTGGCTCGACATCGGGCCCGAAGAGTTCCTCACCGATCGCAAAGCGCAACTGGCGCGCCTCTACCGCCGCTACTGCGATGGGACCAACACCACCATCTGACAATGTGAAATCGCTGCCAGGGAGATCGGTTTGGAAGCCCTGCGGCCGCACCCTCGCTCGACGTCGACTTACCAGGTTTGGAGGCATCGCTGCCATCAAGGGGTAGCGGGTTCGGATTCCGGAATCGCGAGGCCAGACCGCCAGCGTCTTCTGGACGTACAGCCGGCGCAGCAACACGGTGTCGACGATGAAGGAGTCCCAGGCGATCACGTGGCGGTCGTGAGTGCGCAGGAGCTGGCGCCAGGACTAGGAGGTTGCTGTACAAGGCCCTTCCGTTCGGAACGGAACGGTCGGCGCGTTTATCTGGGTCCTCGGGGAGATGATCGGATCGAAGGGCCGTGTTCGAGGGTGCGAAGCGACCACGCAGATTGGCCTTTGGCCAAATAGACGTCTCTCTTTGTCGCCCCGAGGGCCCACTATGTCGTCGTCAACACGAACCCGTCGTTGAACGCGAGCCCGAGTCGCACGAGC